>Ga0302347_1000033_pt1 | contig 341789 bp, 281 predicted proteins | sample PhyWR1_FD_202178 | JGI IMG/M metagenome (GOLD analysis project Ga0302347, IMG submission 202178) | Leaf surface microbial communities from wheat plants in UC Gill Tract Community Farm, Albany, California, United States - DLSL W.R1 (v2)... | ecosystem: Host-associated > Plants > Phyllosphere >... | reverse complement strand
TGCCAATCCATAATTGGGGACTGTCATTCTCTCAATTATATATTAAATTTGGTGACAGAATTCTTCAAGAAAACAGAGGCTTCTGAGAGGCGTTAATTTAAATGACACAGTTCGCGTTACACTCCCGGAGAGTATGATCAGAAAGGATTGTAAAGCGATCCCTGCTCCACATTTTTCTTTTCCAAATGTTTGTCTAAGAAAGTTTGAATACCCGATTTTTTCAATCCCCAGTTCGGAGCAATGAGCAACTCCATATCAGATATGCCAAATAGGCGCTGAACAACAATATCCGGTCTTAACAAAGGAATGAACTCAGAAAGAAACTCGGCATATTCTTCAAGAGAGAATAACTTGAAAGGCTCTCTTTTATACTGCACTCCCATAATAGAGCCTTCTACTACATACAACTGATGGAGCTTAACGAACTTAATCTGCGGGAATCGATTGATCTCATCCGCATAGCGTAACATCATTTCCTTGGTTTCCCACGGAAAACCAAACACGGTATGAACACATATATCAAGCGGAGAATCTTTTACAAGATCAAGGGCTTTTTCCAGCTCCTCATGTGTACAGCCACGGTTGATCCTGCTCAGCGTTGAGTTGTAGATCGATTCCATTCCCATCTCAAGGTCTACATCCAAACCTCTTTCCACATAACTCTCCAGCAACGCAACTTTTTCAGCATCGATGCAATCAGGGCGCGTCCCGATAGATAGTCCGACCACTTTGTCCGGAGGACAGGCAGCCAAAGCCTCATCATACATCATCTTCAGGTAATGCGCAGGTGCATAGGTATTTGTATTAGGTTGAAAGTAAACAATGAACTTGTCTGCCTTGTAACCTGTAATCGCGCGCTCGATACTATTTTCTATTTGCTGTTTTATCCCAGGCGACTTTCTGGTCGTTTCAGGTGTAAACGAATCAACATTGCAATAACTGCATCCGCCATATCCTTTACTCCCGTCGCGGTTCGGACAAGTGAATCCCCCATCAACTATTATCTTGACTACTTTTTCTCCTGCATACTTCTTCTTTAAGTAGGCTCCATAAGAATTATAGCTCTTAAATCCGTAATCTACCGTCTTCAGCTTGTCCATCAGTACAAAGATAATGAATATGATATTGTAACTTTGAATATGCTGCGTATCTACTATAAAAAAGACAAAAGACTGGTAAAAGAAACAGATCTGGAGGATCTAAGAGATATATCTATGAATAGCATGGTCTGGGTAGACCTCCAGAATCCAACGATAGAAGAAAAAGTAACGGTCGAAACCTATTTCGACATCAAATATTCTTCGGAAGAAGAATCTCAGGAAATCGAAAGCTCTTCCAGGTTTAGTGAGGTACAGGATGAGCTAGTCATAAACAGCAACTTTCTCTCAATAAAACCAGGCGGATATGAATATTGCCCCGTTTCCATCATCGTGGAAAAAGGCATTCTGTTCACTTACAGGTATGATGACCTGAAAGCATTCAGCGACTCTGTAAAAAAGATTAAAAGCAGTCCTGTACCCTTTACTAATGGCTACCAGGTACTCTTAACACTCCTCGAATCTTCGATAGATCATGATGCTGATCTTATTGAGGGGCTTGCTCGAAAAATAGCAAACCTGAACCAGGAAATGGTTTTGCGACAAAAGAAATCGGATGAAGAAGTACTTATTCAGATATCTTCTTTCCAGAATGAATCCATGTCGCTCCGGGAAAATATCATTGACAAGCAACGTCTTACATCAGCACTACTGAAGAGCAGCACCTTTCCTGAAGAATACATGACTGTTCTCCGTATTATGATCAAAGACATCAGCTCTATTCTGGAACATAACAAATTTGCGTTTGAAAGGCTCGAATACCTGCAAGACACCTTTATGGGATTTGTTAACATCGAGCAGAACCGAATTATCAAAATATTTACGGTCGCTACAGTGGCGTTCATGCCGCCTACATTGATCGCAAGCATCTATGGCATGAACTTCCGCTTTATGCCTGAACTGGAATGGCGCTGGGGATACATAATAGCTATTCTACTTATGATCGCCTCATCTTTTTTCACGCTTGTCTACTTCAAAAAGAAAAACTGGCTTTAATTCGCTATATTGAGTAATAATTTCTCTTGAAGTACGTTGGGTTACCAGTACTGCTTAACACCTTATCGTGAAAGAAATAATTTTAATTGACGACGAACCATTAGTGAATAAAATTCACACCGTTCTTATCCGGTCAGCAAAAGCGGATCAGATACTAACTTCTTTCACGGATCCAGTAAACGGATTTAACTACGTTAGGGAACATACAGGCAACAGACTGGTATTGCTCGACATCAATATGCCAGTTATGAATGCGTGGAATTTCCTCGACGGTCTTAAGGAATTGAACAACAACACAGACGTCATCATTCTCTCTTCCTCAATAAACCCTGAAGATAGGATTGCTGCAGAGTCCTACTCTAACGTAAAAGCGTTCCTGAATAAGCCCCTGTCCAAGGAAAACATCCGTAAAATTATCGGTGCCGGTGATGTTTCTACTGAGTGGCCCGCAATAAAGTTTGAATAAAGCGCTGAACAGACTTCATCTTGAGCAGATAACCAAACAAAGTGATACCTATTACTGCACAGCTTATGCCAGCGAGTACATCAAGTACATAATGATGCCCGGAGTACACAGCTGCGAACCAAATACCCACCATCACTACCGAGAATAAGGCGTTTATTGCGCCAAGACGGTTTTTCAGCCCGTAATAAACAACCAGTACGGGGTAAGATGAGTGCAGGGAAGGCATGGCCGCAAAGACGTTTGAACTCTTCGCATAAATCGACTTGAAGATTTCCACTCCAAAATAACTGTCGAAACGGGAAAGACCTGCTGTGTTCCCCAGCGTTACCGGGTTAAACTCAAATCCAAATTGTTGAACATACCAGGGCGGCGCAGCAGGATGAATATAGTAAACAACAAATCCTAGTATATTGATAAACAAGAAAGTGAGAGAAAAATTCAAGAATTGCTCTTTTCGTGTAAAGAACAAATAAAGTGCGAAAAGTAGTGGCACGGGGACCCAGGTCAGGTAAAATATGCCTGACATGACATCGAGGAATGTCTTTCTTTCGGCATAAAAATATTCGTTAGGTGTCAGCAAACTACCGTGGTAGGGAATACCGAATAATTTCTTTTCAAGGTGGTATATTCCTGCAATATCCACGTCGTTGAAAAGATAATTCGGCAGCGCCTTCATGTAATCAAAAATGATCCAGTAGACAATGAAGATGGAAAAACCGATAATCACACGCCTGCTGACATCCGACATGTAAAACATCAGATTAAACAATCCAATGAGAACCAGCTGCTCTGACTTAAAACCTATAAGAAAATAGGAAAGAAGGAGATATAACAAAGACAACCCCGATACCGTCAGGTTGTGTTTTCTTAAAATGCCCATTATACTTTGATGCGCTCGGTCAACTGCTCGCCGGTATCCGGGTCAGTCGCTTTAAACTCAACATAAACTACATTAGGAACCCAAAAGGTTCCACCCACGATATGCACATAAACACTGTTTAAAATTGCCTGTCTATTAGCAACTTTGGAGTATACGTGGTACTTCTTATCCTTGCCCTTCATCAGATACATCGGATATTTACCGTAAGACACGAACTTCAACTCGTACTTTTCCGCACTGAGCTGCTTAGAGGTCACCCCATAAGCAAACTTACGCTGTATATAGTTAAGCTCTGTCCGCTTTCCGCCTTCAGCGTAGCGTAGCCAAAACACATTTACCGGCGATTTTTGATCCAACACGCCATCTTCATCCACATTAAGCTGACATATGATGGTGTTTGTATTGGGATCCCGCTGAAGATAGAAAAGTTGATTGCTAACGCCCTTTGGAACCGGAAAGCCGGGAGGATACATCGCCGTCTTAACACTCTCTTCTAGTCCCCTTGCAGGCGCCGCAAATACCACGCCGTCTCCTGCAAAGGATAGAAACATGGCCAGAAACACGCCTAAGGTCGTTACCGAACCATCTTTTTTAACATCCGCTTCTTCTGCATCTTTTTGATCGAGCGCCTTTTTAGAATCCATCAGCCTTTTAAAAGCGGTCATATTGGTCATGATCGCCATAACAGTGATAGGCACCGTAAAAATAGATATCGTTTCGAAAACCTGTATTGGCAGTCCTGGGATGTAAAGTTTGTAATCACCTCCGATAAACTTCGAAGAAATTCCGCATATTATCGCACTAATTCCGATAAGCACAACTCGCTCCGGACGCTGCATAAAGCCACCCTTGCACTCTACTCCTAAGCCCTCTGCTCTCGCCCGGGTATAACTGACCATCATAGACCCGATCATGGCAATGAATGCAAAAAGAGAGCTTAAAAAATAATGATGCGAGATGAGGTAATAGCAGATACCTAGAAATAAGATCAGCTCGCTGTAGCGATCCAGAACAGAATCATACATCGCTCCAAATGTCGACTTCATATTGCCGATTCTGGCCACCTGACCGTCCAGCATGTCAAAAACACCCGCAAACAATACCAGCGCGCCTGCCCAGCCAACAAACTGAAGATCTCCTCTGTTCCCTTTTTCGGCACCGAGAATAAAAATCACCGCCACACCGATGTTGAGGAACAACCCGATGGTAGTTACCGCATTGGGAGTGAGTCCAAGCTTAATAAGTAATCTGACAAATGGATTGATAACTTTATAAATTCCTAACTGCAGACTGGTCCTGACAGACTCAAAAGACATATTTTTTAATTATTTGATAACACAAAGGTAAGCTTAGAAATCCAATTTGAAGCGTGTTCTGATTCCCCATTCTGAAACATCAGGGTTATCAAGATAGTTAAATCGCTTAACCAGATCAATCCGCAGCACTTTAAATATATTGGACAAGCCAACGCTGCCTTCAATATAAGGCTGCTTCTCAAGGGTATAAGTACTCCTCACCCCCTCGTCGTTTGTTGGAAAGACCATCAAAGACTGATTTCGGTAAGGATCATTCTCATCCCTCAATCCGCCGTATAAGCCTTTAAAGCTGATCACTTCGCGAAGTTTCAAGCGCCTCACCAATGGTATTTTGTTAAGAAAAAACCCATTGAAACTATGATCGATGTTAAGGCTCGCGTAATGATCACTCACAAACTCGAGAAAGTTCATTAGGTTATACGAATTAAGCTGGTACGCATATGTTTGATTCGCCCTGTGAATAGCCAGCAGAGGAAACGGTACCTGGCCAAATATATTTCCCCCTTCGACAGTCACATCCGAGTATCCAAGTTGCGACAGATAGAAGCGTTTCGATATGTTACCTAACAAATTATGATAGTTATACTGGCCTTCCAAAAGCCCTTTTATACCCGCCGTGTACCTTGCCGTAAACACAGGCTCCGGTCCTGGCACAGGCACCCTGTATAACTTACCCTGATAAAACTTCTCATTAGGCGCCCATCTTAGCTCAAGCGAAAGTTCGCTGGTATTTAAATCCGGCAGACGCCGTAAAGCACCGTTTTCAAGCTGTGCAAACTCAAGAGATCCTGCTGCCTTTTGATTCCATTTTCTAAATCCGACCGAATAAGAGAAATGATTTTCAAATTCCCTTACGTAGTCGAGTTTGAAAATATCATTATATAACCACTTGTCATTCTCACCTCTCTTGAATGACAGGAGGAAGTTGTCTTCCTGAACAAACTGAAGTTCCTGACCCGGAATTTTGGTGTCTCGCTGGAAACTTGCTCGTATGTAATTTTGCGGAAACTGATAAATGGATTTATTATTAAGAGAATACGTGCCACTCAAAAAATATTTCCATTTCTCGTCTTTAAACCCATAGGCACCGTAACCCTCAAAGTAGTATCGTTTGCTCAGTTCGGTCGTTGTACGTCCGCCCAGCCTGAGTCTGAAACCCTCCACTGGATTGAAACTGTAAAACGTGTTCGCCGGTCCTATTTCCACAGGTCCTAACGACTTGTATCCGGCAAGCAGCAACGTAGCAATCTCTGCAGTACGCTTGAACGACTTCATGTTCTGCAAACTGTCAATGTTCCGGTAAATTCCCTTCTCCCCTTCTGCAAGCTGCTCATGACGCTTATCCTGCCAGAACTGCTCAGAATTGCCTGCCACCTGTTGCACAACTTCTTCTAAAGGGCCCGAAAACACGCTGTCAGGAATGGGCCTGTTCAGCACGTAATCTTTAAACGAGACAGTTCGCTCGCCAAACACACCCGTTCCCTTGTTCTTCGAAATACCAAAATTGATCTTCAGATTCGTCTTGCCGAGATAGTATTGCCCTTTTGTATCGCGGTCAAAATCAAGGTTCGATTCAAAGTCCCTGATAAAGTTCAGGTTGATATTCCGATGCACAGTCAGAAGCGCATTCTTTACCGCGTACTTTCCGTCCTGTGTAATATATAACTTTCCTTGAAATAGCATATCCCCCTTATTCCGGGGTGCAAAGCTCAGCTCAATTAACTTTTGATTATCGCGGTAAACGGTATCTGTTATAAAAAACAGGTAAAACGATGGAGCCGTCGGCGCGATAGGGCTGAGAAACTGGTTACTTACAACAAAAACATTATTATCATAAATGTCAATATCCTGATACATCCGGTTCATATAGGCACTCACCCCCTGCGCATCAATGTATTTAGGGTCGAAATCAACCTTCTTCGTTGCTAAAACCTTGGTCTTGGTTTTTGCAGGACTCTTTCTATAATAATTTTTAGAGAGCTTTTCCTCCATATAAAGAGGCAGGATGCTCTCACCGCCTATAGCGGATGAATCCTGCTTCTGAAATAAGAACTGATAGTTCTTAAAAAATCTCTTTTCCTTAAACTTGTCTGAAAGATCACTCAGGGCAAACGTAAGCTTCTCATACTTCTCGTACTCGGCAAAGTTATATCCTTCTACCCTGTTCTTATCTTTGTTTGCAATCACCCGCTCGATGAGCTCAACAGCTGGGTTATTTTTATTACTATACTTCTTCCTTCTGCCTGATTTAACGACAACTTCCGACAAAACATTGGCGTCTGCTTTAAGCAGGACCTTAACCGTTTGCGGAACTCCTGGAGTAATAGCTTTATTTTGCGACACATAGCCCACGTAAGTAACAGCTATCTGTTTGTACTGACCGGTCAGCTTCATGGAAAAATTTCCGTCCACGTCTGTAGTCGTACCTAATCTGGTACCTGGAACCGTTATACTCACAAAAGGAAGAGTTTCCTTTGTTCTTGCATCGAGTACCGTGCCTTTAATCTCTGTGGTTTGTGCGAACAATAGCTGTGTCACAAAAACGAGTAAAAGAGTCAGGATGTTGATTCGGGAAGACTTGATTTTTAAATTCACGATTATTTGAAGACAAAATATTTTTGTAAAAAATAGTTCCAGCCTATGCCTACCACTATTGATACAATTACTTTGCTATATATGTATGATAAACTCAAATAATGGGTAAATGCATAAACACCTGACGTGTTTAGTGCGATATTCCCTATCCAAACTAATATATACTTAAAAGCTTGCAAATGTACCTTTTCACCACGGGCCTGAAACACCCATATTCTACCCAGTGTGAAGTTGACTATCCCTCCTAATACGTTGCCGGCGATGTTTGCCGTGACATACCAGAGATGAAAGAATTCCACACTGACTATTGTGGTTAAAAAGTCAATTGCTGTGCCAGTTAATGAGGCAACCTGAGCTTTTATGAGTTTGAGCATTGATTTTACAGAAGACTTACAAATATAGCGAGATGAAGTACAAGATTGGCGTAAATTCCTGCCAGAACGTCATCCATCATTACCCCGACTCCACCTGGCAGTTTCTCCAGTTTTCTGATAAAGAGGGGTTTCGTGATGTCAAAAAGGCGAAAAAGCAGTAAACCTGCTATTAACGTTGTCGCAGTCAGAGGTATAAACATCATGGTGATGTACATACCGGCAATCTCATCAATAACTACGCGGTAGTTATCTTTTCCCCAATATTCCTCAACCTTGCTCGCCGAATATACTCCGACTCCAAAAATAAGCAAAGCGATAAGAACGGATAACCAGGGACTTATAATCCCACAAGACCGGGTAAAATACAAGCAGATACAACAGAACACCGATGCGATGGTTCCGCCGCCTTTGATGTAGCCTATACCCAGACTTGTGGAAATTAATTTATACATTCTTACTGAATAGCATCTACCAGATCCTGATAGTAATCCAGGCCTAAATGGGTAATAAGATCTTCTCCCATCATATGACGGAGCGTATTCTGCATCTTAATTAACTGCTTGAAAATGTCATGTTCTGCACGAAGCCCTTCAGCAGTCTGAGGGGATTTCAGGTAGAATGATAACCACTCCTGAATTCCTGTCATACCGGCACGCTTAGACAAGTCCATAAACAATGCAAGGTCAAGAACGATCGGAGCAGCAAGAATGGAGTCTCTGCACAGGAAGTTGATCTTAATCTGCATAGGGTAGCCTAACCATCCGAAGATGTCGATGTTATCCCAGCTTTCCTTGTTATCACCGTGTGGCGGGTAGTAATTGATACGAACCTTGTGGTACATATCAGCATATAACTCCGGATTCGCTTCTGGTCTGAATATTTCATCAAGAACACTCAGTTTAGAAACTTCTTTAGTTTTAAAGTTATCCGGATCGTCAAGCACCAGACCGTCTCTGTTTCCAAGGATATTGGTTGAGAACCATCCGCGTACACCCAGTGCTCTTGCACTTAATCCAGGTGCTACGATAGTCTTCATCAAGGTTTGACCTGTTTTAAAGTCTTTTCCGGCAATAGGGGTACCAGTTAATGCTGCAAGCTCCAATAGAGCAGGAGTATCTACAGTCAGGTTTGGAGCACCGTTCGCATAAGGAACACCCTCTTTCAGAGCTGCATATGCGTAGATCATGCTTGGAGAGATATCCGGATGATTGGCAAGAAGTCCTGCCTCAAAAGCTTCCAGGCTCTGGTGAACATCCGTTATCTCCTGAAAGATCTCCGTTGAACCACACCAAACCATCACCAGGCGCTCACAGTTATTTTCCGCTTTAAAGTTGCGAATATCTTCAATCACCTGCTCTGCAAGATCTGCTTTAGTTGTGAAAGATTTAACATGAGTTCCGTCCAGGTTCTTCACAAAACGTTTGTCGAAGGCTGCTTTCATCGGAACCAATGCCTCAAGCTCCGGCTTGATTGCACTTAACAGCTCTGCATCAAGCACCTTTGCCTTTGATGCTGCAACGTATACGTTGTCGTCGTATACATCCCAACCGCCAAAAGCGATATCATTAAGATCAGCCAGAGGAACGAAATCCTTAATCTTTGGATTCTTGTTCTCTGTTCTTTTTCCGATACGAATGTTGCCCATCTGCGTGAGCGATCCGATTGGCTGTGCGATACCTTTTTTTACCGCCTCAACACCAGCAATAAAAGTAGTCGCCACTGCTCCTAAACCAGGAATCAGGATTCCAAGTTTCCCGTTTGCGGGTTTTACTTGTTCTTTCATTTTTTGTGATTTATTTATTGTTAAAGTAGATTCATTTTAGGACAACCACTTATTTTCCACATACCAGTCCAACGTCTCCTTCAATCCCTTTTTAAGCGGGTAGTCCGCAATGAACCCAAGATCTTTCTCCAGTTCCTTTATCGAGCACGACCAGTTCTCAGCATTCAGCTCGTTGATCTTCTCCTTGTTTAATGCCGGACTATCAGACCGGAAAGAGTACACAAGTTCAAGAACTGACGCAATCGCACTCACTACAGGAATTGGTATATGAAATTTATAGGTCTTTTTGCCACTAATTTCTTTTGTAATCCCGGCAAGATCATATTTGGAATACACATGCCCATCTGAAACATTATATGTCCTCCCGGTAGGAACATCGTCCCTCAAAACAGATAAAAGCACCTTCACAAGATCTTTCACATATATGAAGGTAAGCTTTTGAGGAGTTCTGCCAATGTAGGGTTCCAAACCGGAATAGATGGTCTTCAATATGATGAATATATCTTTTTCCCTCGGGCCATAAACGGCCGTCGGTCGTACAATTACCAGCGGCAGATCCTTCATTTCCTTTAGATACCCCTCCGCCAATAGCTTACTCTTTCCGTAAGCGGTCACAGGTGCCGGCGCGTGATTTGGAGTCATGCAGCTTGTATTGTCATAAGCAATAGGACCTAGAGCAGCCAGACTGCTAACGAAAACGAACTTCTTCAACGGCATACCTGCATTTAGTGCAGCAACCGCGAGATTCCTGCTCAGTTCCGCGTTCACATAATTATAGTCATGCTCAGTTTTAGCCTTTGTAGACCCGGCACAATGAATAATATAGTCGTACTGCTGATCGGACAATTCTTTCGTGAGCCGCTCAACATTCGACATGCTGAGCCTTACCCATGTAACCGGAAGGTGTGATAGATGGCTGACGTTACTTGAAGATCTTATAGCCGCGTAAACATCATAACCTTCGGCTAATGCCGCATCCACGAGGTGTGAACCAACAAAGCCTGACGCTCCTGTGATGAGGACCTTTTTCTTCATATAGACTTCTCAAAAAGCCGGTATTTTTTAGAGACAGTTCCGTTGATGGCTTCAATGGCATTATTCATCAGAAAATTATCTTCCAGCATCCATGAACATTCCGCGCCCTTGATATTATTGGCAAGAGCATTTCTGATGATCAACCCATAGAGGCATGCCTCTATACCGAGTTTCCTGTAATCACTGATCACTCCCAGAGTAAGAACCCGGAGCCAGTCAATCTTTTTCAGTCCAAACAGAATCTTGAATATTCCAAAAGGAAGTAAGCGACCTCTCTTTACCTTTCTCAGCACCTGATTGAGATCAGGCAAACCAAGAGCGAAACCAACAAACCGGTCTCCCTGCTCTGCAACCAGGCAGAACTCAGGATTCAGTATAAGTTTAAGGTCTTTAGCCATGTGATCAAACTCCTTTTCAGTCATCGGAACGAACCCGAGATTTTGGTCCCAGGCCGCATTGTATACTTCTCTGAGCTTGGCAGCTTCATTCTTGAAGTCCTTAACGTTGATTTTCCGGATGGTAATATTGCTTCTCTTCAACCGGGCCTGTAAAGTATCCAGGAGCTTTACTGAGCGGTCATTATGAGTAGCGTACGGCACATCATACGCAAGAAGGTCCACTTTTTTTGAGTATCCCGCGCCCTCAATAAGCTGAAGATAATACGGGAAATTATAAGGCATCATCACAACTGGCGGAGAGTCATATCCCTGAATCAGGAGACCGCAGGTCTCGTTTGTGGAGAAGTTAACAGGTCCTATCGAACTGTTAGCCCCTTGAGCCTTCAACCACTCTTCAGCGGCCTTAAACAAGGCATTAGCAACAGTCTGGTCGTTTATACAATCGAAGAAACCGAAAAAGCCATCATTAGCCTGATTATAGGCGTTGTGATTATTATTTAATATCGCTGCAATTCTTCCGCAAATCTGATCATGCTGATCGTAAGCGAGAAACAGCTGAACTTTTGAATGATCATGAAACGGATGCTTCCCCGGAGTGAGCATATCACGTTGAGCAATATAAAGCTCAGGGACATAATTAGGGTCCCCCTTGTAAAGATCGTGAGGAAAATCGATAAAACTTCCGAGGTTCTTCTGACCTTCCAGGGCAAGCACTCTCATTTCTTGCTAGCTTTTTAGATCAGCGAATATATCCCTCTTCTTAAACGCTCGTGTCAGCTTCTCAACAGCCTCATCGATTTGGTCGAAGGTGTGAGAGGACATCAGTGAAAATCTCAGAAGAGATGAATCAGAAGGAACAGCAGGAGACACAACCGGATTAACAAATACACCATCCTGCAATAGATCATTCGTTACCTGGAACGTCTTGTCGTTATCACGTACAAAGATCGGAAGGATCGGACTTTCTGTTGGTCCAAGATCAAAGCCCGCGTCCAGTAACAACTTCTTAGCATAATGTGTATTATCCCATAACTTGTCAATTATCTGCGGCTCACTTTCTATGATATCAAGGGCAGCAATTACACTGGCTACGGATGCTGGTGTCATACTCGCGCTGAACAACAAAGAACGTGCACGATGTTTGATGTAGTCTATGGTATCCTCGTCAGCCGCAATAAAGCCGCCTAAAGACGCCAGAGATTTACTGAACGTTCCCATAATCAGATCCACTTCCTCAGTTAAGTTAAAGTGTGATGCTGTACCTGCACCATTCCGACCGATAACACCGAGACTATGAGCATCGTCAACAAAGATATTTGCACCGAACTCATTTGCCAGATCTACGATCTCAGGTAACTTCACGATGTCACCTTCCATGCTGAAGATACCGTCAACAGCAATAACTTTTGCAGCTTCTTCGGGTAACAGACTCAGCTTGGCACGCAGATCATTCATGTCATTATGCGCGTACTTAATCGTCCTCGAAAAAGACAGCCTGCTTCCGTCAATAATAGAAGCATGGTCATATTCATCCAGGATCAGATAGTCGTTCCGGTTAGTCACACAAGACAAAACTCCCAGATTGACCTGAAAGCCGGTACTGAAAATCACAGCGGACTCTTTCCCTACATAAGAAGCCAAACGACGCTCCAATTCCAAATGGATATCAAGCGTGCCGTTCAAAAAACGCGACCCGGCACAACCTGTACCGTATTTGTCGATTGCATCCTTTGCGGCTTCTTTGATTTTAGGATGATTTGTTAGGCCCAGGTATGAGTTGGAGCCAAACATGAGAACTTCCCTACCATCTATAAACACCATTGTATCCTGGCCGGATTCAATAGGCCTGAAGTATGGATACAACCCCTTTCTTTTAATCTCTAATGCTTCTGTAAAAGAAAGAACCCGATCATGTAATTTTTTACGCATTAAGGTGAAGTTAATTTTTTGTAAAAGTAAAATTCATTTATGTGAATGTTCTATTTTATTTCGTATTTTTTGTCATTCTTGACTATATACATTAAAAGGTCAAATTTACGTTAAATCGATTGATTAAATAACGACCTGAAAATATTTCGTTCACGTATTTGCTAAAACGCCTTCCAAAATACGCATTTTATCAACAAACACAAGCAAATAACACTGCTAATCAGTCACATACCAAATATCATACCGAAGTAAAATAACTATTCAGAACAAAAGCTAATCAACCTGCCACCTTACTCCGCTTAACAAGATAGTGATGAAGCACTTGTGTGAAGCCTTCCCGGCAGTCCGCCTCTACCAGATCAATCGCATACTGCGCACATTTTAGCTTCAACGCTTTCAGACTTTCGGCTACACTAACCTTAAAAGTTTCCCTGATCTGAGAAGGATTCAACCGAAGCTCTTCTCCCGTCTCTATATCTACAAAACGGTATGGCCGCTCAGGAAACTGGAAATTCAGCTCGGTCTGGTGATCTAGCACATGATAGAGGATAACCTCATGCTTGTTGTGCTTCAGATGATGTAAAGCAGAGAAAAGTTCATCAAAGTTGCCTGGGTCTGCAGACGAATCGAAGAGATCTGTAAAAATAACAACAAGAGACCGTTTGTGAAGATGCTCCGCAAGCTCATGCAAAGCTGCCACGAGCGAAGTTCGCTTGAGCGGCTGCTCACGGGCAATTAGCCTCTGCAACTCTGCGAGGAGAAAACTCTGATGAGCCGATGTCGATCCCGCACCGGAGGAAAACTCCAGCGTATCTGAAAAGTAACTCAATCCGAACGCGTCTCGCTGTTTCCGGAACAGCTCCATAAGAACGGCGGCCGAACAGATGGAAAATAACAGCTTACTCGCTGCTCCCTCGGGAAAATACATGGAAGAGGATACATCAACCACGAGCTGACAACGGAGATTTGTTTCCTCCTCAAACCGCTTAACAAACAAGTGGTCGGTTCTGCCATATAACTTCCAGTCAATATTTTTAATCGAGTCACCCGCGTTGTATAAACGATGCTCTGCAAATTCTACTGAGAACCCGTGAAACGGACTCTTGTGAAGGCCCGTAATGAATCCTTCAACTACTTGCCTGGCGAGCAGCTGCAGGTTAACAAAACCCTCTGCGCTGATTTCATCCAATCTCGTAACTGTAGCGCTTGCTCTTTTTTCCATAAACAAAAAAACCGGCTGATTAGCCGGCTTAATTTATGTGTTTTATCGGAATATTAAGCTAATTGCTTAACCAGTTTATCAGCTAACACTGATTTAGGAACTGCTCCAATCTGCTTGTCTACGATCTCACCGTTCTTGAAGAACAGTAATGCAGGAATGTTACGGATACCGAACTTGGTAGAAATTGCAGGATTGTTATCAACATTCACTTTACCAATTACTGCCTGACCTTCGTATTCTTTCGATAACTCTTCTACGACCGGACCTACCATACGGCAAGGACCACACCACTCTGCCCAAAAGTCAACCAATACGGGTTTATCAGATTTCAGAACTACTTCGTCAAAGTTTGCGTCTGTTATTTCTATAGCCATTGTTTAATTATTTACAGGTTCTATTATCAAATTTAGTTATACAATAATCTTACCACAAATTTAAAAAGACATTGTGACATGCAGATGTTTTATCAGTTGAGGCGGTAAGCAATCTTCCGTTCGGTGAGTGCATCCAGGAATTCATTGCTCGGAAATATCCGGAAGTTCTTGGAAGGCATCTCTACAGATATAGCCTGCTCTTCGGCATCATAAATGGCGAACTTCAAAAGACAATTCCGGCTCGGATTACTTTCGATGTTCAGATGCAGCAGCTCATCCATTTGCTCAATAAAACTGGATGACAATTCATGCAGGGGCAATTGAATCGTCAGACATTTAGACATTTTATCCCGCAGGTCCGACAACAGCGATATTTGCGTAATCTTGAATTCCCAGTTGTCCTTTTGCCTGAAACGTTCAGACACAGTACCTTTTACCTGAAGGAAGTAACCGTCGCTGAAAAACATTTTCTGCTTCACATATTCCTCTCCGAAAAGCACAATCTCCGCCGATTCACTGTAATCCTCCAGCATCATCGAACCGAAAGGCTTGCCATTTTTAGTGTATCGATGCTGAGCGTTAGACACCAGCCCGCCGATACAGATCTCACGGTTTTTAATCTTGTTGAACTCTTCTGTATCCGCTTCGTTCATCTCACCGCTTCTCGCCTTGATAATCAGGTTCAGGTGTTTGACCTGGTGACTGCAGAAGTGGTCCATCTCGAGCTTATAGTTATCAAGGGGGTGACCGGTAAGGTAAATACCAATCATATCCTTCTCATACTTCAGCTTCTCAATCAGTCCCCATTCCTGACATTCAGCCATTACGGGTTCAGCAATATTGGCATCTGAAGTTCCACCAAACAATGAAGCCTGAGACGTATTCAGACTGTTCTGATAATCTCCATTGTATTTAATCAGCCGCTCAATACCATTGTATGAGCTTCCTTCAGGCTTAAAGAAGAACTGAGCGCGGCTAAAGCCGAAGCAATCGAATGCCCCGCTGTACACGAGATTCTCATATACACGCTTATTTACTGTCCTGGAGTTGATTCGCTTGGCAAAGTCATAGATACTGAGATACGGTCCGTTCTTATCGCGCTCTTCAATGATGCTTTCTACCGCTTTATCGCCTACTCCTTTAATTCCCGACATTCCGAAGCGGATCTCCTTCTTCTTATTCACACCGAAGCTCAGGTTAGATTCGTTGATATCCGGACCGAGTACGGCAAGTCCCATCCTTCGACACTCCTCCATGAACAAGGAGATCTTCTCAATATTGTTCTGGTTATTCAAAACCGCCGCCATGTATTCCGACGGATAGTGCGCTTTCAGGTAGGCAGTCTGGTAAGCAACAAACGCGTAACAGGTAGAATGCGACTTGTTAAACGCATAGGAAGCAAAGGCCTCCCAGTCGGTCCAGATCTTTTCCAGCTGCTTCTGATCATGCCCCTTTTTCTTCGCATTCTCCACAAACTGCGGTTTCAGCTTATCCAGCGTCTTCCGGTCTTTCTTTCCCATCGCCTTTCGTAGCACGTCGGCATCCCCCTTGGTAAAGTCAGCCAGCTTCTGCGAAAGCAACATCACCTGCTCCTGATAGACGGTGATACCATATGTATCCGCAAGGTATTCCTCCATGTCGGGCAGGTCATAGCTTACCTGCTCTCGCCCATGCTTACGGGCAATAAAGTTGGGAATGTACTCAATCGGACCCGGACGGTAGAGCGCATTCATCGCAATGAGATCTTCAAACTTGTCTGGTTTGAGCTCCCGCAGATACATCTGCATACCGTCACTTTCAAACTGGAACGTACCGTTTGTATCGCCGCGCTGATAGAGCTCCAGAGTTGCCTGGTCGTCCAGAGGAATATAGTCAATATCGATCGAGACGTTATAGTTCTGCTTGATTAGTCGCAGCGCATCCTTGATGATGGTAAGCGTTTTCAGACCCAGAAAGTCCATTTTAATAACCCCGGCATCCTCGATCACCCTCCCGTCGAACTGGGTAACCAGCAAGGGCGAATCTTTCATGATCGCTACGGGGATAATATTCGTCAGATCTTCTGGGGCGATGATGATCCCCGCGGCATGAATACCTGTGTTCCGGATAGAACCCTCCAGTTTTTCCGCCTCGCGCAGTACCTGCGCACGAAGATCATTACCCTTCAGTATGGCGTCAAGCTCAGGCACCTGCGAAAACGCATCTTTCAGCGTAATACCCAGGGTATCCGGCACCAGCTTCTTCATGGCAGCAACGTCCGAAAGCGGCACGTCCAGCACCCGGGCAACATCCTGGATACTGGTCCTGGCAGCCATCGAACCATAAGTAATGATTTGGGCTACCTGATTTTTTCCATATTTATCTACAACGTAATCAATTACCTTCTGCCGGCCTTCATCATCGAAGTCCGTATCAATATCGGGCATCGACTTACGGTCTGGATTAAGAAAACGCTCAAACAGGAGATTGTACTTGATTGGGTCAATATTCGTGATCCCCGTACAGTAGGCAACTACTGAGCCCGCAGCAGATCCACGGCCGGGGCCAATGAAAACACCCAGGTCTCTGCCTGCCTTGATGAAATCGGATACGATCAGAAAGTATCCGGCAAAACCCATGATCCGGATCGTATTTAATTCAAAATCCAAACGCTCCTGTACTTCAGGCGTAATTTCCTTGTATCGCTCCCTGGCACCTCTCATCGTCATATCCCGCAGGAACTCCCACTGGTTCATGACATCATCCGCATGGATCTTAAATTCAGGGGGTATCGGGAAGTTAGGAAGCATAATATCACGCTTCAGCTTCAGGTGATCGATCTTGTCGACAATCTCGTTCGTGTTATCAAGAGACTCCGGAATATCATGGAACAGCTTGCCCATCTCCGCCTGGGTCTTGAAATAGAACTGATCGTTCGGAAACCCGAAACGATAGCCCTTTCCGCCTTCATCGTCCGTGGCGATCGGCGTCTTCTGCATGTCTCCTGTATTTACACACAGTAGAATATCGTGAGCATTTGCGTCCTGCTGATCCACATAATGCGAATCATTTGAGCAGATCACTTTGATATTATGTTTTTTGGCAAACTTCAGCAGGGTCTCATTGATAACGAGCTGCTCCGGAATATCATGCCGCTGCAGTTCGATATAAAAATCTTCTCCGAAGAGGTCAAGCCACCATTTCAGTTCCTTCTCCGCCTCTTCCTCTCCCTTTTTTAAAATAGCCTGAGGAATTGACGCACCGATACAACAACTGGTGGCGATCAATCCTTCATGATATTGAAGAATCAGCTCTTTGTCTATACGCGGCCATTTACTGTACAGCCCCTCCATATATCCCAAAGAACAAAGCTTTGTCAGGTTCTTGTATCCCTGTGCATTTTTAGCCAGAAAAAGCTGATGAAAACGAACATCCTTATTCTCCTTGGTAAATTGTTTCTTGTGGCGGTCCTCCACCACATAGAATTCACAACCAACAATAGGCTTTACATTATGCTTACCGGCCTCCGCAACGAACTTAAACACGCCGAACATGTTTCCATGGTCGGTTATAGCTAAAGCTTTCATCCCATCGGCAGCAGCTTTCTTATATAATTTAGAAATATCTGCAGCTCCGTCGAGCAATGAAAATTGTGTATGTACGTGTAAATGAGAAAATTCCGGCATCGCTGATCGTTCTATTTGAGAAACCCGAAATTACTAAAAATTTCAAGCCCTGAATCACGCGAGTTCCTAAAAATTATCGTCGATAATTTTTGCAGATAGCAGGGCGAGAGGAATTCCGCCCCCCGGATGTACACTCCCTCCCGCAAAATATAGACCTTTGATAGCACGAATGAAATTCGGATGTCGGAGGAAAGCAGCAAACCGCCCGTTGGAACTGGTGCCATAAAGCGATCCCTGATAAGATGATGTTCGCGACTCTATTTCTCTGGGATCTAGAATCTCTTCTACCGCAATCAATGCAGCAATATCACGCTTCAACATGCGGCTCAACTTTTTGATAATGTTTATCCTCGCTTCCGCGATAAGACTATCCCAGTCCTGCCCTTCATTTGCTGGAACATTGATCATCACAAACCAGTTCTCTGAACCTTCAGGAGCATCCTCTGGCCGCAGCTTCGAGCTGATATTCAGGTATATCGTCGGATCACTGTCGATACCCTTTTTCTTCCAGATGGCACTAAACTCTTTTTCGTAGTCCTCACTGAAAAATATATTATGAAGATCCAGCTCTTTGAATGTACCTTTTACGCCCCAGTAAAAGATCAATGCTGAACTGCTGCGCTCCTGGTTTAATATCTTGTCCGGGAGCTGAACCCCCTTTAGCAGCTTCCGATAGGTAAACCAGACATCCATATTCGAAATGACCGAGGATGCAGGAATCACCGCTTCATTGGCTCTGACACCTTTCACCTCGCCATGATCGTAAAGTATCTCATCTACCCGCGATTGATAATGAAATTCAACACCTAACTCTTCAGCCAGCCTTACAAGCGCACTGGTAATGGCATGCATGCCGCCCTCAGGGAAGTATGCGCCAAAGTGTTGCTCCAGATGGGGTATGATATTCAGTGTTGCCGGCGCCTGGTAAGGGTTCGAACCATTGTACGTGGCATAGCGGTTAAAGAAACGACGGGTTTTACTATCATGAAAATGACTTGCATTCGCCTGGTTCATCGTTCTGAATGCATCTATCTGCCCGAAACGCAGTACAGATTGAAGAGTCTGCCTGTTCAGATATGATCCCAGCCGATGTAATGATTTCTCAAGAAAAATATGATGCGTAATATCGTAGATCTCACGGCTCTTCTTCAAAAAGCGAGCGACCGATTCCCGCGTGTCCCTGGTATTCAGCGCAATCTCATCGGCGAGCTTCTCCAGATCAGCCCAGGCAGTCAGCCGAGTGCCGTCCTCGTAGAAATACCGGCATACTGTATCGAGCTTCTTGTATCGGAAATAATCACTGGGCTGCTTCCCTGCCAGGCGGAAGAGTTCATCAACATATTGAGGCATGGTAAACAAGCTGGGACCCGCATCAAAGCGAAAGCCCGAACTTACAAACTCAGTGAGCTTGCCGCCCGGATAAGAATTAGCTTCGTAAACAGATACTTTCAGGCCTTTTACGGCTAGCCTGATAGCGGTAGCGATGCCAGCAATGCCAGCTCCAATAACAACTACCGTTTTTTCACGATGATCAGCGGTCATAAACAGACCTCTAATGTAAAAAAAATGTCTTAAATCCCTTTATCTTTATTCACCTGGTAGGCCACCAGGATGGCGAAGACGCATAATGCAATAAGCACGGCGATTCCGATCTTACGCTTGCGCTTGTCTTTCCAGATAAGATAAAAGACAAACCCGATTAAAGGAACAGCGAAAAGAAAAGCAAAGATCAACGATGTGGTTACCATTTGATAGTTTTTAAAAATTCATACGGGCTAATGGGGAAATATCCTGTCCGGCGAAATCTCCCCGAAGGTATTTATAATATCCCGCAATCGCGATCATAGCCGCATTATCGGTACAATACTGAAAGGCAGGTATATACACCTTCCAGTTCTCCTGTTCAGCCACATCCTGAAGATGCTGCCTCAGGCCCGAATTGGCAGATACACCACCTGCAATTGCCACATGCGAGACATTGTACTGTTTGGCAGCCAGCTTCACCTTCTTCAGCAGAATAGTTACGATCCTGTGTTGCACCGAAGCGCAAATATCTGCCATATTGTTCGTCAGGAAGTCGGGATCCGACTTCTTTTTGTCTCTTACGAAATATAGAATAGATGTCTTTAAACCACTGAAACTGAAGTTTAAACCAGGAATCTGAGGCTCTGGAAAACTGAAAGCGGATGCATTCCCCTCTCTGGCGAGCTTATCTACAAGCGGACCGCCTGGATAAGGTAGTCCCAGGATCTTCGCTGTTTTATCGAAAGCTTCCCCCGCTGCATCATCATTGGTTTCACCAACGATCTCCATGTCGAAATAATCCCGAACAAGAACAATTTGCGTATGACCGCCGGAAACCGTCAGACACAAAAAAGGAAATTCAGGCTTCGGCTCGTCAATGAAATGGGCCAGAATATGCGCATGCATATGATTTACCTCAATCAGCGGCAGGTTGTTTGCCAGGGCAAAGCCTTTGGCGAAAGACGTACCTACCAGCAATGAACCCAATAATCCCGGTCCTCTGGTAAAAGCGACGGCTTGAATGTCTTTTTTGTTTATTTTAGCAGTCGATACGGCATCTTCTACCACCGGGATGATATTCTGCTGATGCGCTCTGGAAGCCAACTCAGGAACGACACCACCGTACTTATGATGAACTGCCTGAGTCGCAATTATATTGGATAGGATTTCACCATCTTTACATATAGATGCAGAGGTTTCATCGCAAGACGATTCGATAGCGAGTATTGTTGCCAAACTGGATTATGAATTTATTGTTGTTGTGATTTAAAGTACAAAATTATTAAAAAACTACTTAAAATAACGTTATGGATTTTATCCGCAGTCATTCTTTTGGCTGCGTCCCTGATTTTTGCCTTACAATTTAAATCGGTCCAGACATACGCAGCAAAAAGAGCAGCAGCTTATCTTTCAGGCGAGCTCCACACAACAATTGATATCAAGAGCCTCTACATCAAACCTTTTAAGCTCCTGGTACTCGAAGGCTTATACATACAGGATCGTGAAAAAGACACCCTCCTCTATGCGCCGCGCTTCGCGGTTGACCTGAACCTCCTGTCACTCAGACGAAGGATCGTGGATATCCAGACGGCCGAACTTAACGGTGGTTCCTTCTATCTGAAGAAATACAAAGACAAAACCACTAACCTGCAGTTCATCATCAATTATTTTGACTCGGGAGAGCCAAAGCAGAAGAAGAAACCCTCGTCCAGACCCTATACTGTCACATTCGAAAAAATCGCTATTCACAATACTGCGTTCCGCTACAGGAATTTCAACGACAGCACACGCACCTCTCAGGTCAACTTCAATGATATTGGGCTGACGAAAATGAATGCCGTCATCACGGATCTGGACACTAAAAATTTCCTCTTTAAAGCGAAAGTCCGTGAATTAAGCTTCCTCGAAAAAAGTGGATTCCATGTCAAAAACCTGGATACGGATGCAACCATAGATACCGTTAGTATGGAATTTGCTAACCTGAGGCTGGAAACGAACAGAAGCGATGTCCGCAAATACCTCTTGTTTAAGTATCGTAATTTCGGCGACTTCTCCGATTTCATCAATAAAGTGTACGTGAAGGCGTCCCTTCAGAACAGCACACTTCATTCTAAAGATATTTCCTACTTCACCTCCGCTCTTAAAAAAATGAATCTGGATGTCCGCCTCAACGGAGAGGTGAGCGGACTGGTGAACAATATCAATGCAAAAAACATCACGCTTACAGCAGGGCAGGCAACCTACATCAAAGGCAACTTCCGGATTAAAGGACTGCCCAACATCAACCGCACCGTACTCAACTTGCGGGTGGACCGCTTTTTCACCAATAAAAAGGATGCCGACAAGTTGATCAGGCAAACCACGGGTCTTAGCGGCAAGATCCCCGCCATTGCGGCAAAATTTGGAAATGTAAGTTTTCAGGGGAGCTTTAACGGTCTCGTGAAGAACTTCCGGGCCAAAGGTGAGTTCAAGACAGGTTTGGGAAGGCTGCAGCCAGATGTGCAAATGAACCTGAATGGCACGCCGACATACTCAGGAACGATCAAGGCTGTCAACTTCAACCTCGGAGACCTGCTTGGACAAAAGACACTGGGAAGAACAAGCCTGACGGCAGATATAGACGGCCGCGGCTTTGACCTTCACCAACTTCGTGATAAGATCAATATCGACGCACGCTACTTTGATTTTAACGGCTACCGCTATAGTAATATCGACATGCGCGGCAACATCATCAACAAGCTATTCCGCGGTAACATCAATGTCAATGACAGAAATATCAAGTTGAAATTTGATGGCGATATCAACCTGAATACAAAGCTGCCCGCCTTAAAGTTCAACGCGTCTATAGCGGGCGCAAACCTCCACAGGCTTCACCTGACGAAAGATACACTACAACTGGATGTTCGTGTCCATACCGCTTTTGCGGGCAATAACCTGAACAACATCGAGGGCGATCTGCGACTCAACGAGCTCCGCCTGACCAGCAAAGACAGCTCACTTGTTGTGGATGAGATCAGTCTTCGCGCAGAAGGCATAGGCAGCTCCAGGTTACTGGCCATCAACTCAGATATTCTCGAAGCCAATATCCGCGGAAAATACGATCTGAATACACTTCCGTCCTATTTCAAATCGGTGGTCAAGCGTTATATTCCTTCGCTGAAAACCGACATCCGGAAAGTAGGAGAACAGGACTTCAACTTTTACCTCAACATAAAGGATTTTGCCCCGGTGGCCATGTTGATGCTGCCTGACCTCCGGATTCCCAAAGGGGCTGTCTTCTACGGACGCTTCAACAGCATGGATAGTATCGCCGCCCTTAACGGCTCCAGCGAACTGATCGAATACAAGAAGATCCGGGTCAATAACTTCATTATAGATGAGTCCGCAGCCAAAAAGGCCCTCAACCTTTTCATGACTGCCGACAGGATCGACATCACCGACAGTCTGTATATCAAGAACATCAACCTGGCAAACATCCTGTATAACGACAGCCTGTCGCTCAACGTCAAGCTGTCTGATAAGGATGCAACCAACCAGCTCGATTTAAACGGATTGATTGAGTTTGGCACAGACACGCTGGCCAGGCTGAGCATCCTGCCCTCTGATTTCATCATCAACAGGGAAGTCTGGCGTGTGCCTGAGCAGGTTAAATTCCGGTTTGACGATAAAAAGATATTTATCCAGGGCTTCGAACTCCTACGAAATGAACAGCTACTCACTATCGACGGGGTTGTATCCGACCAGCCGGAAGACAAGCTGAACGTAGACTTTAAGAACTTTACCCTGGTGACGTTCAATGCACTGACGCGCGCAGCAGGAGTAATCCTGGGGGGACAGCTCAACGGGAACGTATCCCTTAACTCAGTCCTGAAGAAGCCTAAGATAGAAGCTCAGCTGAAGATCGACACCCTGGTAATGAACAACACACGTGTCGGCGACCTGAACCTGGTGGCCGATCTGGATAATGTCACCAAGCTCGTCAACGTCAATCTCGACGTCCTCAAAGACGGTAAAGAAACCATGAACGTGGTAGGGACCTATAATGCCAATGCAGAAGTCAACACCCTGGATCTTGATCTGACCATGGAAGACAATGAGCTTGTCATCTTTACTCCTGCCATCAAGAGCCTCGTCTCCAACGTACAGGGAAAGGTATCAGCAAAGGTGAACGTAAGCGGGAACATCCTGGATCCAAAAATTAATGGAACCCTGGGATTAAAAGATGCTCACATGACGGTGAACTACCTCAGAACACCCTACCGCGTCACGGATGAGGTTTCAATCGAAAACAGCGTTATCAACCTGGACGAACTCGAGCTCAGGGATGTGAACAACAATGTGGCGACAGCAACAGGAACCGTTAACCTCACAGATCTGAGGAATCCCCTTCTGGATATCTCCATCAGGGCAAACAAGTTTATGGCGCTGAATACCACCGCTAAAGACAACCCTCTTTATTACGGTACCGCCTTCGCAACCGGAACCTTCCGCTTCAAAGGGCCGACCAATAACATGAGTATTGACATCAATGCCAAAACCGAAGAAGGCACCGTGTTCAATATTCCTTTAAACGGCTCTGAAACGATTAGCAACAACGACTACATCACATTCGTAGCAAAAGATTCTTCCTTCACGCCACTAACCCCATCCATGTTCAGAGGCATAGCCATGAACTTCGACCTTGTTGTAGACGAGAACAGTGAAGTTAATATCATCACGAATCTGGGCAAGCTGAACGGACGTGGTAACGCCACTTTAAACCTGAAGATCACGAGTCAGGGCGACTTCGAAATGTATGGCGATTACCTGATCTCCAGCGGTAAGTTTCAGTTTACCGCACAGGATTTCATCAACAAGATCTTCGACCTTAGCCAGGGAGGATCAATCCGCTGGACAGGCGATCCTGCCGATGCCCTGATCAACCTGAAGGCAGCATACAGCGTACGTACCGACGTCCGTCCACTTTATCTGGCAGCAGGAAGAGCAGCAGAAGAAGGCCGCGTACTGGCAGAAGCCATCATGAACCTTAACGGCAATCTCACCCAACCTGACATATCATTCGACATCAATTTCCCAACTGATACCAAGGTAAAAGACGAGTTACAAAGCTATTTCAACGATGTCAACAATAAGAATACCCAGGCTTTGAGTCTGATCGTCAGACGGTCGTTCTCCCCTAACACAGGATCCGTGAACGTGCAGGCTGTCAACTCGACTATCTTCAGCGCCGGAACAGAGCTGTTCTTCAACCAGCTGAACAACATTCTTGCGCAATCATTGAACCTGAATTTCGTCGATCTGAATATCCGGTCTTTGAACGAAGCCAGTGCATCGCTCCGCTTGCTGGAAGACCGTCTGGTGATTACAGGCGGTGTAACAGACAGAAGAACCGAACTAAATGACTTGAATATAATCGGGAACTCGGTAGCACGCGACGTTGAGCTTCTCTATTTGCTCAGAAAAGATGGATCTCTGAACGTAAGGGCATCTAACCGGCTAAATAACCGGAACTTCCTCAATCCCGATCAGGAATACATCAGTGCGCTGGGACTGGTTTACCGTCAGGATTTTGAGAACCTCAGAGAATTTCTGAGAGCATTGGTCGGTAAACGACGAAGGGATGAAAGAAGGTCATTGCCTAATCCCACCCCTTCACCAAATCCCCAGAGAGCCACTGGCCCATCTGCAGCCATCTTACCTGGCAGCAACGAGTCGCAGCGGAAATCCAGATATTAATTAAAGCGGATTGTTCAGAATAGAATGACCCATTCTGTCGCGCTTGGTTTTTAGATATTGTTCATTGTGCTTATTGGACGGTATCTCGATGGGAATGTTCTCCACGATCTCAATTCCGTATCCGATAAGTCCAGCACGTTTACTCGGATTGTTAGACAGTAACCGCATCTTGGTAATGCCCAGACTCCTCAGGATCTGTGCACCTACACCATAATCCCGCTGGTCCATTTTGAAACCCAGTTGCAGGTTAGCATCAACAGTGTCAAAGCCATTTTCCTGCAAATTATAAGCGTGTAGCTTATTGATCAGACCAATTCCGCGTCCTTCCTGGTTCATATAAATAATCGCACCTTTGCCTTCTGCCTCAATCATCTCCATTGCTTTATGCAACTGAGGACCGCAATCGCAACGGCACGAACCGAAGATATCGCCTGTGACACAAGAACTGTGCACCCGCACCAGTACCGGTTCATCCTCTTTCCACTCCCCTTTTACAAGGGCGAGATGATGTTCCTGCGTATCTGTCTGCGTATAGGCTACCATCTGGAAATTTCCCCACTGAGTAGGCAAGGTCACTGAGACCTCTTTCGCGATAAGCGATTCCGTCTGCAAACGATAGTTGATAAGATCCTTGATAGAGACGATCTTCAGGTTAAACTTCTCTGCGATGAGCATCAAGTCAGGCAGACGCGCCATTTCGCCGTCTTCCTTCATAATCTCCACCAACACTCCTGCAGGCTCCATACCCGCAATACTGGCCAGGTCGACCACCGCTTCTGTATGACCGGCCCGGCGAAGCACTCCACCGTCTTTGGCTCGTAACGGAAACACGTGTCCCGGGCGACCAAGATCCTCTGGACGGGTAGCCGGATCAATCAAAGCCTGAATTGTTTTAGAACGGTCTGAAGCAGAAATACCGGTTGTACAACCGTTACCAATCAGGTCAACAGAAACGGTAAAATTCGTTTCATGAAGTGCCGTATTGGTTCCCACCATCAGGTTCAGTCCCAGTTCGTCACAACGGCTTTCCGTAAGCGGAGCACAGATAAGTCCCCTTCCCTGCGAAGCCATGAAATTTATTATTTCAGGAGTTATATTCCGGGCTGTAGTAACAAAATCGCCCTCATTTTCCCTGTCTTCATCGTCAACTACAATGATCACCTTGCCGGCCTTTAGCTCGTCAATGGCTTCTTCAATTGTATTCAGTTTAATATCCATTTGAATACAAAACTACGCTAATCAGCCAAGAATACTATAATAGACATGTAAGATTGTGGGGGCAGATCCGCAACCTAAGCTTTCTTCTTTTTAAAACGCCTGAATAATTTAAGGAAAGCCTGCTTATAGGACTCTACATCAAACAAGGCCGAATCACTGGTTGATTTATAAGTCAGAAATATACCAAGAGGCGTTAATACCACAATGGCAATCCACATTCCCATTAGCGGACTCATTGTTCCTTCTCTAGCAGATTTCTCACCGATCGTTGAAATGATATGATAGATCAGGAAGAAGATGATCGACATCACCACAGGCAATCCCAAACCACCTTTACGGATAATGGCGCCAAGAGGGGCCCCTATAGAGAATAGAAGCAAACAGGAAACAGACAGCGTAAACTTGCGGTTATATTCGATAATGTAGCGGCGGATGGTCTTCTGAATCGCCAGATACTCCTCCGACCTGCCGGTCAGGTTCTCCGTAACAGACCTGGCTTCGTTTAAAGCACCATTTATAGCTGAGGACTTCTCAGTATCAGCAAAAAGCTCAGAAATATGCTCTTTATACTCAGGAACCGATCTGATAGGCTTTGTCGGTGGCTGAACATAGCTGAACAGGCGGAAGGAAGGCGCAATAAAGGGCATAACCGCCTTTGATACACTATCAACCTGCATCTCCGTAGAATCCCGGTATATCTTTAGTTGCCGAAGGTTCAGCATCGCGTAATTAGACTTGAACAGGTTCTCGTCGGTACGCTTCATCTGAAAATCGTCCAACGGAAATTTCTGCTCCGTAGCCTTAAAGCGGTAACGCGTAAAGCGCTGTCTTGGATTGTAACCTTTGTCGCCGGATGTCTCCTCATAACGAACTCCATCCTTCAGCTCCAGCACCAGCGTACGGTCCTTATTCGTCTTATACATCACACCCTCCTTGGCGATAGTGGTGGATGGATTACCGTTTGGCCCGGTCTGGTCATAGATCATGATGTTCTTCAGCGTACGCCCGTCCTTCCCCTTCTCCTGAACACGGATGGCATAGCCTTCAATCGTATTATTGAAGATTCCCTCCTCAATCAGGAAAGAGGCCTTCTGGTTTCTTACATCATATAGCAAGGATCCCATCTTTAAGTTAGCCACGGGAAGCATATAATCTGAGAAAAGAAAAGCCGATATACTGAGCACGGTAACCAATACAAAGAGCGGCCGCATAGCTTTCTGAAGCGATACCCCGATAGATTTGATCGCCACCAGCTCATAGCTCTCACCCAGGTTTCCGAAAGTCATGATCGAAGAAAGAAGCATGGCGAGAGGCAGGGCCATAGCCACGTTGGTAGCAGAAGCATACCATAGCAAGCGTACAATAACATGCCACTCAAAACCTTTCCCAATGAGGTCGTCGATGTATTTAAATAGAAATAACATCAGCAACACAAACATCACAATGAAAAAGGTAACAATAAAGGGCTTGATAAACGCCTTAATTATCAGCAGATAGACTTTCTTCACTATGCAAAATTAGTGATTAGTTTGCTTATGCACCTAATACACTGATCAAATACTGGATCTGGTTGTCCCAGATTAGCCTGCGTTCCTCCAGGGCTTCATCAGGCGCAAAGTCAGTAATAGCGAGAGCAACGTCATTGGTTAGTTCATCCTGCAAAATTTCCATCTCGAAATAGCACTGCGGTTCATCATCGAGCCATTTAAAGCGTACCAGCTTATTTTCCTTTACGCTGGTCAGCTTCGCTCTGTGCTCCTCACCATCCCACTGAAACGAGTATACTTGCTCCTTATATTTGACTTCATCTGCGAACCATTGAGCCAATCCATTGGGCTCATTTAGGAAAGAAAACAGGATTTTTGGAGAGGAATGAACTTCGTACTCTAACGTAAACTTCTTTTTTTCAGACATTTTCTCGATTCAGACAAATAATTGCAAGCAATTTTTAGATTTATTTTCTAAAGAAAAGTATTTTAAACTATATTTGCAACTCCAATTTCGGAGGGCAGCAATGCCACAGGCGATAAGCAAAACCATAGCTTATCAGAAAGATGAAAACGGCGGGGTAGCTCAGATGGTTAGAGCGCAGGATTCATAACCCTGAGGTCGGCAGTTCGATCCTGCTCCCCGCTACTAAAAGCCGCTAAAAAGCGGCTTTTGTTGTTTCTAAGCAGTTCCTCTGTCTTCATACAACCCACTACCTCTTCTTCTTTCATGACGCTCTCATATACGTAGGGCACCCATAATCACATCTCTATTTGATAAGCAAAACGCGAAACTCTGCTACCTTAAAACAAAAATAACTGCCCCGCCTTTCGGCAGAACAGTTACTCTACTACTACTTAATCAAACTGTAAACTAAGGCATTAATACCTGGTCAATCACATGAATCACTCCATTGGTAGTTACCATGTTCGCCGGGGAGATAACAGATGCTGTTGAATTCTTATTTCCTTTAACTTTCGCTCCACCTGCAAGTGTAATACCTACAGTAGCTCCGTTCACAGTAGCAGGCTTAGATCCTTCGACAAGATCGCTGGAGAATACGCGTGCTCCGATAACGTGGTAAGTCAAGATGCTGGTTAATACTGCAGGGTCTGCTGCCTGAATCGCTGCAACGCTGGCGAAGCCTGCATTCATGAAGGCCTGGTTAGTTGGAGCAAATACGGTTAGCGGACCTGTACCTGATAATACCTGAGCCACATTGGTGCTTCCCTGGCTCGCTCTTAAAACTGCAGCAACTAAAAAGCTGAAGTTAGGGTTCGCCTGAGCAACTGCTACAATATTACCTGTCGCAGGCATCAAAACCGTATTGATTACGTGGATCACTCCATTGCTCGCCATAACATCCGCCTGGGTCACTGCAGCACCGTTTACAAACACGCCTGACGAATTCTTGGTCACGAAAATATCCATATCTGCTGCTGTTTTAACGGGACTGTTGCTCGCGTTAGCAATTGCAGAAGCTGGTACGCGCTGACCAACAACGTGGTAAAGCAAAATCTTCTTCAGTGTTTCTACCGGCACAGCCTTAATCTTTGCTTCTGTATCCAGCCCCGCTGCCGCAAACGCTGCGTTATTTGGTGCAAATACGGTGAACGGTCCGTTACCCTCCAAAACACCGGTTAATCCTGCCTGTACAAGGGCGGTTTCTAACAGGGAAAAATCATTATTATTCATGACCACCTGTGTAATGGTCTGGCTCCCCATCATCTCGTCATCATCATCTTTACTGCATGCGCTGAACAGTAAAGTTGAAGCTGCCGCCAGAATCAGAGTTGACTTTTTAAATAAGTTGAAATTTAAGCTTCTCATAATGTTAGTATTTTTCTGTACTTACCTGAACAACAAAATCAGTGCCCTTGGTATTTTATTGTACCAAATACGACTGTAACAAACAAGAATATAGTATAGATTTACACTGAATAGTGTACTTTTGAATAGTTAAACAACGATCTCGTATGTATTATGACTTGATTAGAGAGCTGGTCACTTTGGTTAAAGTGTACGAAAAAGAGTCCTCCGGTGCAAGCCAGGATGTTCACTTATTCGGACAATGGCTACAGGAACACCTTCAGAAAAACGGAAGCTATACCATGCCTGAACCGGAGTGGGAAGGGAAAGCAAAAGGTCGATCCGCAGACAGTGTGATTAACACTTCTCTGGTTCACTTATACAGGTACGCAAAGCTGCAGGCTAAGAACGCGATAGCGAATACTTCTTTTTCCACCCCCGATGAATTTATCTATCTCATCACCCTCTCTTCTTTCGGGAGCATGACCAAGACTGCTTTGATCAGGTTGAACGTCCATGAGAAGTCCGCGGGAATACAGATCATCAACAGGCTAATCAGCAGCGGACTTGTAGAGCAGAGAGAGGACGAGAGCAATAAACGAAACAAAATCATCCACATTACTCCAAAGGGCTCGGAGCTCCTGAACGAAAGCATGGATAACATCCGTGCTGCAACGCGCAACGTGACCGAACCGCTGTCTTACCCGGAGAAAATGGATCTGATCCGGCTGCTCACCAAGCTGGAGACTTTCCATGAACTCAGGATGAAGGGAGAAGCATAATCGACTATAAAACAAGAAAGGCTGCCTTCAGGGGCAGCCTTTCTCTTTAATTATTGATAAACACCGGGTGAATCATATTTTCAAATGAATACACCTCATCCCATTTTTCCTGGGTGATGTACTTATACTTGATCACCACCAGGTCATGCACCGAAGTACCTTCTGCAAGGGCTTCTTTCGCAATGGCGGCACAGGTCTCGTATCCCAGAATAGGATTCAGAGAAGTCACAATACCAATGCTGTTCATCACACCTGCCCGGCATACTTCTACATTGGCGGTAATTCCGTCTACGCACTTTGCTTGCAGGGTATAGCAGGCATTCTCCATATAGGTCAGCATTGTAAACAAACTGAACGCAATCACCGGTTCCATCACGTTAAGCTGTAGCTGTCCCGCTTCGGCTGCCATCGTAATGGTCATATCTGCTCCGATCACATAATAGGCTGTCTGGTTCACCACTTCCGGAATGACCGGATTTACCTTACCCGGCATGATAGAAGAACCTGGCTGCAGCTTCGGAAGATTGATCTCATTCAATCCGGCACGTGGTCCTGAAGAGAGCAGGCGAAGGTCGTTGCAAATCTTCGAGATCTTCACTGCACAACGCTTTAACGTCCCGGAAAGCTGAACGTAAGCACCCGTATCGGATGTCGCCTCGATCAGATCCTCAGAGAGCGACAATGGAATTCCTGTAATCTCCCGCAGATGTGCGGTCACAATTTCAGGATAGCCTTCCGGCGCATTGATCGCCGTACCAATGGCTGTAGCACCCATATTAATTTCAGTGATCAGGTTCTGCGCCTCTTTCACCCTCAGGATATCTTCCTTCATCGTGGTGGCGAAACCATGAAACTCGGCACCCAGGGTCATCGGCACCGCATCCTGCAACTGCGTCCTTCCCATCTTCAGCACATGCTCAAACTCCTTGCTCTTCTTCTGAAAAGAAAGTCGTAACACTTCCAGCGCAGCAGTAAACCGGCTGATCTTGTTATACAAGGCGATCCTGAACGCTGTCGGATACGCGTCATTGGTACTCTGTGAGAAGTTGACGTGGTTATTCGGGTGCAGATATTCGTATTGCCCCTTCTGATATCCGAGGTACTCTAATCCGAGATTGGCAATCACTTCATTGGCATTCATGTTCACCGATGTACCTGCACCTCCCTGGATCATGTCACTTGGAAACTGATCTACATATTCAAAATTGATCAGCTTATCGCTGGCATAACTGATAGCTTCTGCAAGCTTAGGCTCAAGTACTCCGCAGTCCCGGTTAGCCAGGGCAGCTGCCTTCTTCACATATCCGAGTGCTTGTATTAACAGGGGTTCTTTTGATATAGGGATTCCGGTAATATGAAAATTCTCAATGGCCCGCAAGGTCTGGATGCCATAGTAGACGTCATCGGCAAGTTCTTTCTCACCTAAGAAGTCATGTTCGATTCTGCAATTCGCTTTCATCTGTGTATATATGAGTTTGGGTTGAATATTGTTTGTGTAGATCCGGATATATTATACGCCGAACAGGATAACGAGCACGAAGCCCGCCACGACTGCCAGTACCGTCGACACGATTCCCGGTAGCATGAAGCTGTGATTAAGCACGTATTTACCGATCCGGGTCGTACCGGTCTTATCGAAGCCGATGGCCGCGATGATCGTTGGATAGTTTGGTATAAAGAAGTAGCCGTTTACGGAGGGAAACATAGCAATAAGGAATCCTGCCGGAATCCCCAGCGCAATACCGAGCGGCATCATGGCCCTGACGGTAGCCGCCTGACTGAACAGCAGGATTGACATCACGAACAAGGCAGTAGCAAAAGTCCAGGGCGCGGCAAGCACCATATCCTGAATGCCACTTTCTATAAAGGCGTAATTTCCCTTGATGAAAGTATCCCCCATCCAGGCAACGCCGAAAATAGCAATGACCGCTTCATTTCCCGCTCTGAATATGTTCCCTGACGATAGTGCCGCTACTTTCAGTTTCGACACCACCATGATTAGCGCCGCTGCTCCCATCATCAGCATTTCGATAACACTGACCATCGATATGGATCGTACGGTACCATCTGCTGCGCTCCAGGCCGGTCGCAAACCCGGTGCTGCACCAAACAGGATGATCAGAAGAACCGCCGCAAGGAAGATCAGGACTGAAACCTTCGCCGACCGTGGAATACTGGACAATTCAATGGGTTTAGACTCTTCGCTTAGAGCTTTCACAAATTCGGGATCTTTCAGCTTTTCATTGAAAACCGGGTCCAGCTTCAGCTCCTTTCCGATCTTGTTCACTACAAACGCGCCGGCCACTACACCGATCAGTGTAGCCGGAATGCTGATCTTCAGAATATCAATGATCTCGATCCCCTGAGGAGCTAGCAAGGCTGCGAGGGCTACCGTCGCAGCAGTAATGGGACTGGCGGTAATAGCCTGTTGCGAAGCAATTACGGAAATGCTTAGGGGCCGCTCAGGGCGGATTCCCGTCTTGGTCGACAGCTCCGCGATGATGGGTAAAATGGAATAAGCAATATGCCCGGTACCCGCAACAAAAGTAAACAGGTAACATACAATAGGTGCAACAAAGGTGATCCGCTCAGGATGGCGCCTTAACAATTTTTCTGCAAGGCATACCATATAGGTGAGTCCCTGCGATGCCTGTAATGCTGCAGAGGCAGAGATAACCGCAAGAATGATCAGCATGACATCTATAGGAGGCGAAGTCGGCTCCAGATGGAAAACAAATGTCAGAATAATCAGACCGATAGCACCCATCACTCCCAGCCCAATGCCCCCGATGCGTGCTCCAATGAATATCGCGGCCAGGACCACGAGCAGTTCTAAGTAAAACATATCTTTAATCCGCCATCTTCAAAAGAAAAACGGCGCGACAAAGGTATAGCAATCCTCCCGGCATCCTAGTGACTTACATCAAAAAGATCAATGATGCTTAGGTATTACCTTTCTACCAGCTCCTTTACTTTGTCACCGTAGTAGTCGATTTTCTCCTCCTTGATCTGCGACAGCTGATACCATCTTCTGAATGTGTTGATAAACACGATAAACATCAGCACCATGGCAACCATAGCGAGGAAGGCCAGCAAGTACTGTTCTTTAGGGATATAGATGTTAACAACTTGTTCATAACCTGCCCAGAAGGTAATCAATGCCATAAACACACCTGGTATAGCTGCACAAAGCGCATACTTTTTCCGGTTCATCCGGATGAGCATGGTCGTACAGACAATCAGTCCGCAAGCCGCTAAAAGCTGATTGCTGATACCAAACAGCGGCCAGATGCTGCTCACGTTACCTGTGTACACGAGATATCCCCAGGAAAAAGTGAACAACAAGCTGCTGATGATGATGCCCGGCATCCAGTTCTTATCGTTGAACTTCGGCATCACGCTGCCCAGCATTTCCTGCAGGAAGAAGCGACCCACACGCGTTCCGGCATCAATAGCTGTCAGGATAAACACGGCTTCAAACATGATTGCGAAATTATACCAGTAAGCCATCACGTCGTCCATGAACGGAATCTTATTGAAGATATGCGCCATGCCCACAGCCAGGGAAACCGCTCCCCCGGTCCGACCATGAAGGTCCACCCCGATCTTTTCACTGAAATGGTTCAAATCTACTGCGGCCAAACCTGGATTCTGTGCCAGGAAGGCGTCATACATATCCTTGGGTGTATTGATAGCGAAATAGTCGCCGGGCATTAAGGTACAGGCTGCAATCAAAGCCATTAACGCCACAAAACCTTCCACAAGCATCGCACCGTAACCAACAAAAAGAATTTCTCTTTCATTGGTTAGCATCTTGGGTGTAGTTCCGGTGGCTATTATCGCATGAAAACCGGATATAGCACCGCAGGCAATAACAATGAATATAAAGGGCAGAACAGGACCGCCGATCACAGGACCGCCACCGTGAATAAACTGGGTGAGCGCGGGCATTTCCAATGTAGGATGAATAAAGATAACACCAATCGTCAGCATCAGGATCGTTCCGATCTTCAGATAAGTCGACAAATAATCCCGTGGAACCAGAAGTAACCAAACGGGTAGAACGGAAGCCAGAAAACCATAAACTGTAATGGCTATAGAGATGGTTTCTATCCGCCAGTGAAACAGGTTGCTGATTTCCTTGATCTGCATGAGCTCGTGCCCCCCTACGATTCCAGCAATCAGTAAAACACCTCCGATGATGCTCGCTAAGGTCACGCTGTTCTTCCGGTATCGCATAATCAGACCCATAATGATCGCAATTGGCATCGTTGCAATAACAGTAAACAACGACCAGGATGCTTCGTGCATGGCACTGATACAGGCAAGCGACAGTCCCGCCAGTGTAAGTATCAGAATAAACAGGATCGCGATTCCGGCGATCAATCCGGTTCCCTTGCCTATCTCTTTCCCGGCTATCGTCGCTAAGCTTTCTCCTTTATGTCTTACTGATGCAAAAAGCACCACCATATCATGAACTCCCCCGGCCAGAACACAGCCGATCAAAATCCATAGCGCCCCAGGCAAATAGCCGAACTGTGCTGCCAATACCGGACCTACCAGAGGTCCCGCAGCAGCGATAGCTGCAAAATGGTGACCGAACAGCACGTTCCTGTTCGTAGCTACATAGTCCTTGCCGTCGGCAAACTCAATTGCCGGCGTAACATTCTGCGCATTTAATCTCAATAGCTTGTTGGCCATAAAGATTCCGTAGAATCTGTAAGCGATTGCAAAAACCAGTAAAGCAACAAAAACCAGGGTGAGCGCATTAACGCCGTTCAGACTGTCCATCATAACGTGATTAGTTTATAATTAGTAAATATTATAAAATTCCGGCATACTTTTTAAATATTTTAAAAAAGAATTTAAACGCTATATGGGGAGCAAAACCCTGGCGACATCTGAAAATAAAAATGCAAGACCATAAATTTTTCGGCATTGCATGAGAGAACGAAAACCGCTTCAACGGGGTTGCAATCGCAGGTCGCCGTATTCATCACAAAGCCTTCCCCTTAAATTCAGCCGGCACTCAAAACAAAACCCCTCCGGAATTTGCTTATTGATTACATCTAAAATTTGAAAAACTATGTTCTACCACGTTCAAAACTTAATCAATCCCATAGTGGATGATCAACCAGATCCGTCAGCAGCAAACGCATTACAAGAGGGTCTGGGCGGACAATTTGGAGAAATGCGCACCATGATGCAGTTTCTCTTTCAAAGTTTCAATTTCCGCGGCGACGGCATTCCTTACCTGGACTTGATTCAGGGAATCGGTCTTGAGGAAATCAGCCACGTGGAACTTATCACAAAAACTATTTCAAGACTCCTGGATGGAGCTCCTGAATACCACGGAAAGAAATTCGATACACCGGGTAAAGGTGGAAAAGCCTCTATGGAAGTGGGTAAGGAAGCTCAAAACCCACATCACTTTATCATCGGTGCCCAGGGAGCACTGCCCGTCGATGCGGCAGGAAACCCATGGAGCGGTTCATACGTGCATAATCACGGAAACCTGGTGCTCGACTTGATGGACAACCTGGTACTGGAAGCAACCGGCAGACTTCAAAAATGCCGTATTTACCAGATGTCTGAAAACAAAACACTGAGAGCAACCATCTCCTTCCTGATTGCGCGTGATGAAGCTCACCAGATGGCCTTTGCCAAAGCCCTTGAGACGCTTGGTGTAGACTGGAATAAAGCACTCCCTGTACCGAAGTTCGATGCTTCCAAATTCCCGGAAGTGAAGAAACTGATGGATGCGGGTATCCACCGCGAACAGTATCATTTCCGCCTGGACAGCTCTCAGATGGAAAAAATATTTAGCGGTAAATCCCCTATCGATGACGGAACCGAACTGGTGACATTAAAGGAACCAAGAGAGTCTTATCCGAACCCGATTGCACCGGAACGTCCTGAAGAGTTTGCTCCAGGTCTGGATCCTGAAATGCAGGCCTTAGCTGACGCATTGAGCGAGTTCAAAGAGAAGACAGTTAAAGATATGACCAGGAAAGCTGGATCCGATCCTTCCAAACGTGGAGAGTAATCGCCGCTTCTGACCATAAAAAAGCCTTGTTGTGCAAACAACAAGGCTTTTTTATGCAAAATACAATTTCTTACCGATGACCGACCGCCTGAAACGCCCTCGCCGTATATCAGAAACTTGCAAACTTAATCCCCAGGCTAAACCACCTCGAAGGCAGCGGAATCGCGCCAATCTCATAATAAGTCGTCTTGAAAATATTCTGCGCATCGAGGTAGACGGAGGCTTTCAGAACCTTCTGACTCAATCTTACATCATTGATCCAATAAGACGGACCCGACATCCTTTCATTGAACCGGCTTGCAAACAACATAGAAAAGCCTCTGTACTGCCAGTCGACCGTGTTGGTTATCTGATGCTTTAAAGAAGATAACAGATATTTCGACGCGAGTTCCTGATCGTCATTTCTGAAGTCTGACTGCAGGTACGAATACCCCAGATGAACAGACAGCCTCAGGTCATTGGAGAAGCTTGTCTGAGAAGCCGAACGGAGATTGATCCCTTTTGTGGCCAGCTCCCCCAGGTTGTTACTTTGCCAGGGTTCCGTACTGAGCATCCGTGTCCAGTCGATGAAGTCGCTGATCTTCCGCTGAAAATAATAGGAGTTCAGACTAAACTTCCCCTGTACTACCTTAAACCCGATCTCACCCTGCAATGCCCGCTCCGGTTCCAGTCCGGGATTTCCGATATTACCGGGCCGCTGATCCAGAAACAGATCAGTGAAGGATGGGATCCGCTGACTCGTTCCAATACTTCCTGTCAGCTTAACTGCCGGCGTGATTTCGTAACTCGCATCCAGCCCGGGGTACATCTGCCACTTATAAACAGAATTATAGTTGAGATAGGTACCCACATTCACGTTCAGCTTTTCCGTCACGTAAGTCCTGTATTGTGCAAACAGTCCGAAATTTTCCCGCCGGTGCTCTCCAATATTGGACGAATTAATCTGCTCTGTCCGCGCTTCCGCGCCAAAGCCAAGTTCTCCTTTCCGCATCTTGTATGCAGTATTCAATTCTGCTGCTGCAGAGTGCGTGTAGTGCAGGCTTCTTCCTGCTGTTGGATTCGATAATCCGAAATATCGGTAATCATCCTCGTTGTAGCGATAACTCAAGCGTGGCATCAATGTCCAGCGTTCAGAAAGCTGATGTTTCGACTGGATCGCCGCCAGTGTGGTCTGCACAGCCTCCGAAGCGTTCCGGTCTCCCGGCGCAGCATAAAAGCCATTTGCGCCGAAACCGTTGTTGATATATCCCAATAAGCTGGAGATCTCGTTCGTACTGCCTATCTGATAGTTGCCCAGATAAAGCAATTTATTGTTTTCGAAACCCGTATTATAGCGGTAGCCGTTGCTCTTATCATGAGAGCCGAACAGCGAATGCTGGTGCTTTTCCTTACTCAGCACACCACCGAGCTGAATGCCGCGACCATAAAAGGTATTATCCGTACCCTCCCTGTCTTTCTCGAAGTTCGTGCCGGCATAAGAGTCGACCAGTATGCCCGAACGGCTTGCCTTTTTAGTGATGATATTAATCGCTCCCGTCAGGCTGTTCACACCGTAAATCCGGGCAGCAGGTCCGCGGATTACCTCAATTCGTTCTATCGCTTCTACAGGAATGGGTAGATTGAACATATTATGGGCGGTCTGCATATCGATCACCTTCGTTCCATTTACCAAAACGACGGTTTGCTCAAAACTTCCGCCGTCAATGCTGATGTCGGCCTGACTGCCAAATGGTCCCCGCTGGCGCAGATCCACACCATTGGCATATTGTAATATCTCCTGGAGCGACCTCGCCGGCAACTTCGCTATCGTTGCCTGATCGATGACATACACATTCCTGTTTTGCTTCGATACGGGCGTACTGAAACGGTTCTCGTGGATGATGACCTCATCAATCGCAAAGACCGAATCCTGCATGTTCTGAGCAGACAAACGATCTGCTCCTATAAGTAGCACTGCAGCTATGTAAAGTTTCTTCATTTCCGCTGATTTTCGCCAAAAGTAGTACCTTGCCGTACCATTCAAGTAGTCCAGTTCAGAGAAAATGAGTAGTCCGGTTCAAATACCCATCCAAAGCTATATTCAGCTTAATCCCGACGACAGTAACCCGATCTATCTGCAAATCGTCTTTGAATTCATCAAAGCCATCCAGACTGGTTTTCTTCCTGAAGGAACCAAGCTCCCCGGCAGTCGCATCCTGTGTAAACTGTTGCAGGTTAACCGCAATACGCTCATTAAGGCGTTCCAGGACCTTGAGTCACAGGGCTTCATCGAGACACTTCCCAACAAAGGAACCTTCATCCTTTCGGATCAGAAGCAGCCCCGGAAAAGCCGCTTGAAATCGGGCACAATACCCACCCCAGCAGATGTCCAAACCGGCTTCCTCTTCAAGCGATCATCCGTATTGGAAAGCCCCACCGAAATCAGCAGTCTGCCCTATCAGTTTAACGACGGCCTGCCCGATCCGCGGCTGGTACATACCGATGTGCTGGCCAGGCTCTACGTCTCCAGGTTGAAGAGACACAAAAACGTCAGCACGCTGCAGCAGATGCAGACTCAGTTTCATGAGGACTTCAGCATGCACTTTGCTAACTTTTTGAACCTTACTCGCGGAATCCGGATCTCCACAGCCAATCTCCTCACGGCCAGCAGTCACGAGACCTGCCTCTATCTGGCTATCAAACTGCTGATATCCCCCGGCGACCAGGTCGTGGTCGCATCACCCGGCTACTACCTGTCTAATATGACCCTGTCGGATAGCGGCGCGCATATCATCACCATACCAACCGATGAAGACGGGATCGATACCCGCCGTCTGCGACAGATCTGCGAAGAGAAAAAGATCAGGGTGCTGTATCTGACATCCAATTATCACTATCCCACCACGACCGTTCTCAGTGCTAAGCGGAGAATTGAGGTGCTGGAACTGGCCAACCTGTATGGGTTTGTTATCGTGGAAGATGACTATGATTTCGATTTTCACTACGACAACAATCCCGTGCTTCCTTTGGCTGCGTTCGATAACTGCAACAAGGTCGTCTACCTGGGCTCCTTCGCCCGCTCGCTGCCTGCAGGCTTTGGCTATGGCTTCATTACTGCGCCGGCCGACTTTATACAGGAACTCGAGAAACATCAGCGCATACTGGAACCCGGAACAGACATCATGAAGGAACAGGTCCTGACCGACTGGATCCAGGAGGGTGAAGTACACCGCCTCGCCAAAAAGAACAAAAAGATCTATAAGGAACGCAGAGATCATTTTGCTTCTTTACTGAACGAAAAACTGCAGGGACGAATCCGGTTCCAAATGCCCCCACGAGGCCTGGCTATCTGGGTAGAATGGCTCGACTCCTTTAACCTGATCCGGCTGCAGAAGGAATGTGCAAAACACGGACTCTTCCTGCCCAAGACTGTCCTCTACCAAACGCGAAACCTGACAGCCACACGCCTCGGCTTCGGACATATGAACAAAGAAGAACAGGAGCATACAGTCCGCATTCTCAGCCAATCCCTACAGTCCATTCTAAATGAAAAGATCGACTAAAAACAACAGGGCCCGCCATTAAACATTTCGGTCTTCTCCACGTTCCATGAACGGAACTGACATCATCATTTATGTGGATACTCTGGGCTCTCTCGGCCGCCATCGCTGCGGCCCTTGTCATCGTGTTAACAAAAGCCGGACTGAAGAACGTAGATTCGAGTGTGGCGTTCGCCATTCAGTCTGTCTTCATCCTGGTGATCAGCTGGGGAGTCGTATTCTTTCAGGGAAACCTGGACGATCTGAAGGAGATCGACAATAAGACATGGATGCTGCTCATCGCCGCGGGGGTTGCCACTACGCTCTCCTCCCTGTTCTCCTTTAAGGCGCTCACGCTGGGCCCCGCTTCCTACGTAGTCACCATGGAACGGCTCTCCCTGGTTTTTGCCATCATTCTCTCGGTGATTTTCCTCAAGGAGAAGATTACCTGGCAGCTCGTCACCGGAGCAGCAATAATGGTTGCAGGTGCTGTACTGGTCGCCCTCTCCGATCCGAAGGAATAAGACTTTCCCCTTCGTCGCGCATAATCACAAGCGAAGCAGCAGAGCATTCCGACTGTTATTTCTTTAAGATTGCCCGTAGATAGTCGCTGCAGTACTCACACTTTCTGCACTTATCCACATTATTCCTGTTAATAAGTACCACTAGTGGTGTATAAGAGGCAAATCGGGACCTAAAACGAGTGAGGTTTTCTACAAGCGGACCTTTATCAACATCAACCATGTTGGTAACTTGTGGAAAAGCCCGATTAGCGAGCCTGAGGCTTTTCTTACGCAGGATAGATGATTATGCGGTGAGTAATACCCTAATATATGATTTTCCTGATTTACAATCCCGGCGAATCCGCCGGGAGCAGACTCAGCTAATCCATCCTACGCTTTGGATGTTTTGTGCATATATTAACCATCATCCAATTCAACCGATGGTTTTCCACAGAGTTTTCCACAGAGTCTATAAGACCTGTTAATAACGAAAACGTGGGACAATCTATACGGCTGGAATGGTGTTCTCAGTCAGTTGGTCTACAGAGCCGCGATACACATAAACCCTTGTATCCTGCTGCCCAATTTAAGTGTTTTGCTATACTTCATCCTGACCATCGGGTGATTGATTCCGTTGTGAGTCCGTGTCAAGTCCATGTTGAGTCCGACTTCACGCATAAAATGTCGGACTCAATATGGACTGACCATGCACGAAATCTCCATTCAGAGTAAAGAAGTCATAAACAAGGACCTAAGAATTTGTAGGGAAAGTATATGCAGAAGCCGTATGCTAATGCACGTTGGCTTTCCTCTTTTGAAAGCTATAGATCAGGTAAAACAAAGCAGGCAAAATGAAGATACTGCCAATGAGCAGTGCCCATCCGAGGGTTTCGATGGTCTTTTGATGCCCTGCATGTTCAAGCAGCGATAAGTAGCCACCATTCTTCAGGATAACAATGTTAGGAAAGTGTCGATAAGTGGTGGTAAACAGAATCATGGTGACCTGGAAACCGGCTAAGATCCGGATACCTTTGCTTTCACCCTTATAGAGCAGGAACCAGAGCAGTCCCAGCGACAGCGTAGCGGCAAAGATGGCGAGGGTTCCATACAGGTTGCCGAAAACCCAGCTGAGCAGCGGAATTTCTTCATAAGCCGCTGCCAGGAAAACCAGCGCCCCGCAGATCACGGCAGCAATGTTCAGACGAACCGCCTTGCTGACAAACATTTTCTTCTCTTCGCGACTATCAGTTTCTCCGATCAGGTAAATGGCCGCCAGGAATCCGCAGATGGCAACGGTAAAGAGTCCCACGGATATCGAGAACCAGTCGAGCCAGCTATAGATATATGCAGAGAGGAAATCTTTCGCATCGGGATCAATCCTGCCCGACACGGCACTTCCGGCGATGATGCCCAAAAAGAGCGGGGTAATGAAGCTGGACCAGGCGAATATGCGGTTGTACAGGTGCTGCATATCATCGACCACAGCATCGTAATGTCTGAAGGTGAAGGCCGTTCCACGGGCGATGATTCCCAGCAACATGATGGTAAGGGGAATATGCAGGTTGACCGACATGGTGGCATAAATGTCTGGAAAGCCCACAAAAAGGATCACAATAGTAATAATGAGCCACATGTGGTTAGCTTCCCAAACAGGGCCGATCGCCCGGTAAAGAGTCTTCCGCGTGCGCGCTTTGTTGGCTTTAGACGTAAATAGTTCGATAATGCCGGCACCGTAGTCGGCTCCTCCCAACAGGAGATATAACAGGATTGCCGCCCATAAAAAGGCGATTACAACGAATATCATAGTCTAAATATCATAGAGTTTATCAACCATTTTGATCTGGCGGTACAGCATGAACGCGACGATAACAGCCAGAGAAACATAAACAGCCGAATACAGATAAAACGAGTAAATGATTCCCGGCATAGGAGTCACGGCATCTGCCGTTTTCATCACGCCATGGATGATCCAGGGCTGACGGCCCACTTCCGTAACGGTCCATCCGGCCTCCACGGCAATGAAACCCATCGGAGTAGCGGCGACAAAGAGCTTCAGCAGCCATCTGCTGTTCAGCCATTCAGGCTTTTTCCACAATCCGATAAAATACAGGATGGAAATTAGAAGCATGATCATGCCCAGGCCCACCATGATCTGGAACGCGTAATGGGTAACGGCTACAGGAGGCTGCTCGTCCTCTGGGATCTGATCGAGTCCCGTTACAGAGGTCTTGAAATCACCGTGCGCCAGGAAGCTAAGCATACCGGGTAGTTTAATGGCGTACTTCACCTCTTTCTTGTCTTCATCAACGATCCCGCCCAGAATGAGGGGTGCCGACTCCTCGGTGTGGAAGTGCGCTTCCATGCCTGCCAGTTTAGCCGGCTGCCGTTTGGCAACATCCTTTGCGGAAATATCGCCGCTCAGGGGCTGCAGCACAGCAGCTATAGTGGCGAAGATCGCCGCGATCTTGAAAGCTTTGCTGTGAAAACGGATGTTTTTCCCTTTAAGGATCATCAGTGCATGCACCCCGGCAACAGCGAAGCCGGTGGCTACGAAGGCTGCTATACACATATGGAGGGCCTGCGAAAACCAGGCATCGTTAAACATAGCGGCTATCGGATCGATGTTGATGTATTTTCCGTCAACGAAGTCGAAGCCTGCGGGACTGTTCATCCATGCATTGGCAGCCACTACGAGGATTCCCGAGGCGAGTCCGCTTACCCCCACAACCACACCGGTAAACCAGTGGAACCAGGGATTAAAGCGGTTCCATCCATACAGGAAGAATCCGAGGGCGATTGCTTCAATAAAGAAGGCGGTACCTTCAAGAGAAAAGGGCATACCGAAGATCGGTCCTGCATGCTTCATGAACTCCGGCCAGAGGAGGCCCAGTTCAAAAGATAGCACGGTACCTGAAACGGCGCCTGTAGCGAAGAATATTGCTACGCCTTTGCTCCAGGCTTTTGTTAGATTTTTGTAGATCACATCGTTGGTTCGCAGCCAGTAATAATGCGAAACTGCCATGAAGAAGGGCATAACCATGCCGATACAGGAGAAGATGATATGAAATCCGAGAGATAAGGCCATCTGAGATCGGGCGGCCATAAAGTCATCCATATTACGAGAAGTTATATGGCGGCCAAATTACCAAATAAATACTATAAAGAACTGTATCGTGCCGTTTATGTTACGTGGGGAGGGTGCGGGTCTGAATGGAGAAGAATGCGAAGTAAATTTGCAAATACCTCCTGAGGGAGCGGGAGCTGTCGTGCTGATATACGTATATTTTTTTAATTTTGCAGTTCATCAGGAATTTAGGTGCCCTTTGGATGCAAAAAGCCTGAAATCAGACATAAATATTACTATATTTCAATAATGCAGGATCAAATTACTCAATATACTTCCGAAATACAGGCTTTCGAACCTCATTCGGCCGAAGAACTTGAAGCGTTCAGAATTAAGTTTCTGGGCACCAAAGGAATCATTAAGGACCTGTTCGACCAGTTCAAAGCTGTTTCTCCTGAAGAAAAGCGTTTGCTCGGAAAAGTGTTGAACGAGTTCAAAAAACTGGCAGAAGAGAAACACCAGCAGTTTAAGGAAGCATTTGAGTCGGGCGCCAGTGCTGACGAAGCCAGCGCAGATCTGACCCTTCCGGGAGAAGGCTACGAGCTTGGCTCGCGCCACCCATTGAACCTGGTACGTTCTGAGATCATCGAGATCTTCAAGAAGCTTGGATTTACCGTCGCTGAAGGTCCGGAGATTGAGGATGACTGGCATAACTTCTCTGCGCTGAACTTCCCTCAGGAACACCCGGCAAGAGATATGCAGGATACCTTCTTTATTAACAAGGATGCAGAAAAAGGCGATATCGCACTCCGTACACACACTTCTTCCGTACAGGTAAGGATGATGGAAAACGGTCAGCCACCGTTCCGGTCGATCATGCCGGGTCGCGTTTACCGTAACGAAGCCATCTCTGCACGCGCGCATTGCTTCTTCCATCAGGTAGAGGGATTGTACATCGACGAGAATGTATCATTTGCTGACCTGAAGCAGACGCTGTTCTACTTCGTTCAGGAGATGTTTGGAGAAGGAACAAAAGTTCGTTTCCGTCCGTCTTACTTCCCTTTCACGGAGCCTTCTGCAGAAATGGATATCTCCTGCACCATCTGTGCGGGTAAAGGCTGTCCGCTATGTAAAGGAAGCGGCTGGGTAGAGATTCTGGGCTGCGGCATGGTGGATCCGAACGTTCTGGAAAACTGCGGCATCGACAGCAAGAAATACACCGGTTACGCATTCGGAATGGGTATCGAACGTATTACCAACCTGAAATACCAGATCAAGGATCTGCGCCTGTTCTCCGAAAATGACGTACGCTTCCTGAAGCAATTCCAAAGCGAGATCGTATAATGAGGCGAATTGTACTTTTGGTAGGGCTGTTCATATTCCTTGCCTCCTGTGGCAAGGACCCTTCAGGAGTACCTGATGTTCCGGTGGTTTTCCGGGCATCGTTGGGCAATCCGGTGTATTCGGGATTGGCCTATCCGGGAAACCATGTTGAGGTGACGGGATATGGTGTGGCAGGACTGATCTTATACCGGTCGGCTTTCAGCGGACTGGTAGCTTATGATCGCTGCAGCACGGTAAATCCGGAAAAGAGATGCGTTGTGAAGGTAGACGGTACCGGCATAACGGCGACCGATCCCTGTAGCGGTGCTATTTTCTCCCTGGAAGATGGCAGCCCACAAAAAGAGCCGGGAAAAAAACCTCTCAGGACATACTATGTTAGTGAAAACAATGGAATAATCTCCGTAAGCAATTAATGGAAATGGAAGTTGACAAAGTAAAGGAGAATATAATTGAGGCATCACAGGAGTTGTTCCGGAGATACGGCTATCATAAAACAAGCGTAAACGAAATTGCGAAGAAAGCGAAGATCGCTAAGGCTACCATATATAAGTACTTTGACAGCAAAGAAGTGCTGCTGCATTACATCCTGATGCAGGAGCTCAAGCAGAGTGTAGATGAGATGATCGACTCGGAATACAGCGTCAACGACCTGGAAGCCTACCTCAGCAAACTGATCTTCAAGACCTGCCGGCTTACTTATACCATTTGCAACGAATTTATCGGATGGGATTTCATTCGCGAATCAGCCAACTCTCAGGGTTTCCTGAAGCTCCTCTCGGATGATCTGGAAAAGCTGCTGATCCGCTCGTTCCAGGAGACCATGCCGGTTAAAAAGAACGAAAGTCACGCGGCAGGAATCCGCTTTCTCATCAAAGCAAGTAAGAGCATCGTTTTCTCCTATGCATTTACCTCTGTAAGCGACGCAGACGTGCGTAAAAACTTTGTTAATTTTCAAAAAGAGATCCTTCCCTACCTGGTAAAAGCAGCTATCCGATAAACATCTGAGTATCAAATAACGTTTATACTATATACCAGATTGGTATTTGTTCTCGTTTAATTGTAACAGATAGTAGGAGGTTGCCATGAGTAAAGAGATTACAGATTTTTCGAACAGTATTGACGAGCACTTTGATTTTAGTGCGCCTTATAAGAGCTTCATGAGTTTTCTTCTGAGGTTGTTCTTTTAAGAGGAAGAAGCAGGATCTTCTGCTCCGCATAGGATAATTATGCCCTTTACCTTCTATTTATCTGATAAAAATTCCCCACTTCAAAAATTACTTTAATTTTGCGCTTCACCGGATTGTCGCCTGACCATCTATGGTGTTTATCTGATATAATTTACATGAGAAGAAAGCCGGCTGAGAAGAAGCAGATAGAGAATGTCCTGATCACGGATATAGCAGAAGAAGGAAAAGGTCTTGGAAAATCCGAAGATCTGGTCATCTTTATTGAAAAGGCTATACCCGGAGATGTGGTCGACATTGAGCTCTTCCGGAAGAAGAAGAACTTTGGAGAAGCAAAGGTGACGAGGATAGTAAGTCCTTCTGAATATCGTACACAGCCGTTCTGCGAGCATTTCGGCGTATGCGGAGGCTGCAAGTGGCAACACATGACCTACGACGCGCAGCTGAAGTTCAAGCAGAAGTCGGTGAATGACGCCCTGGAGCGTCTGGGCAAAATTGATACAAGCCCAACAGAGACCATCCTCCCTTCTTTTGAGACACGTTATTATCGCAATAAGCTGGAATACACGTTTTCTGATAAGCGCTGGTTAACCGATGAGGATGTGGCCAGCGATGAGGAGCATAATATGAATGCGCTCGGGTTCCACGTGCCACTTCGGTTCGACAAGATCCTGAACATCGAAACCTGTTATCTTCAGGGTAGCCCCTCTAACGAGATCAGGAACAGCATCCGCAAGTTTGCTCTCGACAATGCTATATCTTTCTACAACCTGCGTAACCATGAAGGTGCGCTGAGAAACCTGATCATCCGTACGTCGACCACGGGTGAGATCATGGTGATCGTGGTATTTGCTTATGCAGAACCCGACGAGATTCAGAAGATGATGGAGCATGTGCAGGTTACCTTCCCTCAGCTTACCTCATTGCTGTATATCATCAATCATAAGAAAAACGATACGATCTTCGATCAGGACATACACGTGTTTGCGGGCCGTGACTACATCTTTGAAGAGATGGAAGGTCTGACCTTTAAAATCGGACCGAAGAGTTTCTACCAGACAAACTCGCTACAGGCTTATGAGCTCTATGCATTGACCCGGCAGTTTGCAGGTTTCAAAGGTGATGAGCTTGTCTATGACTTGTATACCGGCGCAGGAACAATCGCCAACTTCGTTGCCCGGCATGTGAAGGAGGTGATCGGTATTGAATATGTGCCAACGGCGATCGAAGATGCAAAAGTTAACTCCACGTTGAACGGGATAGCCAACACGAAGTTCTATGCGGGTGATATGAAGGATGTTTTGACGCCTGCGTTCACCGAACAACATGGAAAGCCGGATGTTATTATTACCGATCCGCCACGTGCGGGCATGCACCCGGATGTTGTTCAGCGTTTGCTGGAGATGGAGGCACCGAAAATTGTGTACGTAAGCTGCAATGCGGCGACGCAGGCAAGGGATATCGCCCTGTTGAAGGAGAAGTACGATACGACACGCATCAGGCCTGTGGATATGTTTCCGCATACTCAGCATGTGGAAAACGTCGTATTACTGGAATTACGCCCGGCTGAAAACACCGGAATATAAGATCAGAAGAAAATGGAACTAAGAGATTTAATCAATCAATCTGACGCTGAAGGGAACAACAAACCCGATAAGGAAAGCCCTCTGAAGAGTCTGGAGAAAGACCTTAAGTTTTACAGCGAGTCTATCAAAGAGGTTTCTATGGAGATCATCAACGAAGGGCTCTCTGAGTATCCTATTTTTGCTGCGCATCAGCATGAACTGTCTTTGGGCGAACTGATCCTGGACCGTGCCGAGCTGGGTACCAGCTGGTCTGTTCAGGCGTCTACTTTGGAGGAATTTATTCAGAAAGGGATTATTCACCGGGAGAAAAAAGACCGTTTCATCAAGACCTATAAGAACCCGGAAGACTTTGTCTGCCTTTTCGTAATTGTTCCGGAAGGAGCTAATTTTGTGTTCTACCCTTATAACTAAATCTGTAAATCATGACGAACCAAGTAATCATCCTGAATCAAAAGCAAATAGAACAGAAGATCACCCGTATTGCGTATCAGCTATGGGAGGATAATCTGGAAGAGAAGGAACTGGTTATTGCAGGCATCATTGACAGTGGTTATATCCTGGCAGAACGGATTAAAAACAAACTGGAAGAAATCAGCGGGATACAGATCATGCTGATGAAGATCATCATGGATAAAACGAGCACATTCCTGCAGGCGGAGACTGATCTGCCGGTGGAGCAATGTGCCGACAAGGTGGTGATCCTGGTAGACGACGTGGTGAATCAGGGAAGGACGATGGCTTATGGCATTGGGATCTTTCTGGATATCCCGGTTAAGAAGCTGCGCACTGTTGCTTTGGTGGACAGGAGCCACCGCGTATTTCCGGTATCACCGGATTATACCGGCATGGAGCTTTCTACCGTTACTAAAGAACATGTAGACGTGGTGATCTCGAACCGGGCCGATACGGACGACGTAGTTTATCTGCGCTAAGGCTTGATAGCTGCCCACAGCTTGTCGGCAGTAAGTCCCAATCCGGAAGCGGTGATCTTTGCCTTGCTATAAAACGGCCCGCGCTCCTCCAGCTTTCCGGCAATAAATTGCACAAGGGCCTCTCCTTTGTAATCTTTCAGCACCGGCCTTACTTCTTCGGCTTTTTCGAGCCGGCTTGCCAGAGCTCCCGGGGGAAGTGATATATAGACGGTAAGTCCTTCATTATTCATCCATTCCATATTATTGAAATAGCAGGGAGCTCCACCGCCTGTGGCGACAATAGCATTTTCGGGCAGTTCGGCTGTTTGCAGCACATCGCGCTCGAGCTCTCGGAAGGCCCCTTCTCCATGTTCACTGAAATAGGCGGGAATGCTTTTTCCGGCCGTCTGCTCGATCAGCTTGTCTAGGTCAACGAATGTAAAGCCCATTTTAGAGGCAAGCTTTTTGCCGAGGGTTGTTTTGCCGCAACCCATGAATCCGATAAGAAATACTTTCATGTTGTGTTACTTAAGCTGCCGGAGATACTTAGACTCGAGTTCCCCATATGAAGGCAGCGTATGGAAGTGCCATTTATTGACGACTGTTCCATTTTTCAGGAGCAGCAATCCGGGATTGGCGCGTACCATGCTTTTGAGCGGAACGGCATCGGCATTGAAAATCTCCATACTGAGCTTGTGCTTTTTGCGATATGCCTCTGCCGACTCTGTAGTATTGGATGTAAGCAGTACCGTACGTACGTTATAGTGCTCAGCAGCATTAACCGCTATAGCGTTGATATTGCCCATGCCATTGACATTGGCGTTGTCAAGGTTATAAGCTACAACGACTAAGTTATAGTAAGGATTTTCAATGATTTCGGATGTATAATCGGTGCCCTGGCTATCAGCAATGATCAGATCGCGGATCTTCGGCTCATAGCCTTTTTTGACCAGCTTATTCTCTGGATTGCCCACGATCTCCCAGTTGGCGTCTTTCCAGATCTCCGTTTTCAGGTATTCCTTATCCGTCATCTTCTGGCTTTCGCCGCTCTTTTTGTTTTTGAGCGTATAGGTGATGACGTACTCGTCTTTAGGAGCTCCCGGCGGAATGCGCATGTTTTCGGGGAGGTTAGATCCGACTTTGTACGGAAGAAAATCAACAAAAGGAAGATAGTTATAGGTATAGATGCCCACTCCGAAGGAGAAGATCACCCCTATGACCATCAGGGCATTCATCAATCCCGCTGAAAGGAATAGCGGGCGTATGTACTCACGTTTGGCGAAGATGAAGGCAATCAGCACGAGCAGCACGATATCTTTGAGGAAAGACTGCCATGGTGTGAGCGGGATAGCATCGCCGAAACACCCGCAGGATTTCACGACATCGAAGGCTGCGGACCAGAATGTCAGGAACGTAAAAAAGAGGATCAGCAAAAGGAGCCCCCAGCTGACCTGCTTTGCCCGGTAGCCCAGCAGCAAGGCGATACCCAGAATAATCTCCGCCGCACAGATGGTGATGGATATAGCAGCTGCATAGTCGTTCAGGAAGGTGGTATGAAACACTTCGAAGTACTCCTGCAGTTTGTAACCAAAGCCGAGAGGGTCGTTGGCCTTGATGAGTCCCGAGAAAATAAACAGCAGTCCCACAAACAGGCGGCAAAACCACAGCAGATACTGCGGGCGGGTATTCATTTTTGTTGAGGCGTTCATTTCTTTCTACGATTATGTTTAGTTGCCGGTCTTTTCGGTGTCCATTCTGATCAGGGCGAAAACAGCGTAGTTCAGCATATCCTGGTAATTCGCTTTGATTCCTTCAGACGCTTCAGTTTGTCCCTCGTTGTCCTCGATTTGTTTCACGCGGAGGATTTTCATCAGGATCAGGTCAGTGAGCGAGCTGATGCGCATGTCGCGCCATGCCTCACCATAATCGTGATTCTTGGCGAACATGAGTTCCATAGTTTCGGTAGTCAGCTGGTCGTATCTCTCCTGAACCTCATCCAGTCTGAGTTCCATACCTGCATCTTCGTTCAGCTCCAGCTGCATCATGGCGATGACGCAATAGTTAATGATGCCGATATATTCAGAATGGATGCTCTCTCCTACTTTGGATACTTTCTTCTCTTCGAGTGTGCGGATGCGCTGAGCCTTGATGAAGATCTGGTCGGTCAGGGAGCTGGGTCGCAGGATGCGCCATGCCGTGCCATAGTCTCTTGTTTTCTTCAGGAAAAGGTCCCTGCAATATTGGATAACTGAACTGTACTCGAGGGAGGTATTGTGTGCCAAAATATTTGTTTATTTGATTAAGAGGTGAAATAACCTGTATTTTGTATTTTACTAATGAACGATAAAAGTACGTCTTTTCAGCAAAAGAACACCATCAATGCCGGCGGCAGTCTCATAGATTTTACAATACCCCGCGTGATGGGGATCCTCAATATTACGCCCGATTCATTTTATCAGGGCAGCAGGACTCCGGGGGCAGACGATGCCTTGAGACGGGCGGAGAAGCTTTTGTCGGACGGAGCGGCGATGCTCGACATCGGCGCCTACTCGACGCGGCCCGGAGCGACAGAAGTTTCCGCTGAGGAGGAGATCGGGCGCATCGTGCCGGTAATACAGGCACTGGTCAGCGAATTTCCCACCGCGATCCTTTCGGTTGACACGTTCAGAGCATCTGTAGCCAGGGCTTCCGTTGAGGCGGGGGCGCATATCATTAACGACATCTCGGGCGGGGATCTCGATCCGCAGATGTTTGAAACGGTAGCAGCGCTGCGGGTTCCCTATATTCTGATGCATATGCGGGGGACTCCCCAGACCATGACCAGCATGAGCGGCTATGATGACATTTTTCGAGAAGTGCTGTCGTACTTCGCAGCGAGAATAGCGCGGCTGAAGGAACTGCATGTTCATGATATCATCCTGGATCCAGGCTTCGGTTTCGCGAAAAATGCCGCGGAGAATTTTGAGCTGCTGAACCAGATGGAGAAGTTCTCCGTTTGCGGACTCCCGGTTCTGGCGGGCCTGTCGCGCAAGAGAACGATCTGGCAGACCCTGGGTGTTTCGAGCGAAGAGGCACTGAACGGCACGACGGTGCTGAATACTGTCGCCTTACAGAAGGGAGCATCGATCCTGCGGGTTCACGATGTCAAGGAAGCCGTTGAGGCAGTAAAGTTGATCGAGTGCCTGAAGCAGAAATTTTAGATTTCTGCAGCTATTTTTGTATCTTCGAGTCATCCAAAACACACCCCAAACACCCTGTTTCCGGGCACCTAAAAGTTAACATAGATGGACCGTTTTGATCTCAGTTTTCTGCAATTGCGCTTTCTTGATATCATCGATATCATCCTGGTGGCCGCTATTATTTACTATGTGTATAATCTGATCCGCGGAACGATTGCGGTGAATATTGTACTTGGGCTTATCATCATCTATCTGGTATATATTGTCACGGAGCAGTTGAAGATGCAGCTGCTGAGCCATATACTGGGCGGCTTTGTCAGCGTCGGGTTCCTGGCACTGATCATCGTCTTCCAGCAGGAGATCAGGCGCTTTCTGCTTCTGATCGGGAAAAATGCAGCTCTTCACCGGAATAAGATCTGGAAAACCTTCCTTTCGGGGAATAAGGAACAGGAAAATATAAATGAACCGGCTATCAAGCATATCATCGATGCGTGCAAAACGATGCAACATAGCCGTACCGGTGCGCTGATCGTGTTTGCGAAGTTCTTTGATGACCAGTATTATCAGAATACCGGTGAACCTATTGACGCACACATTTCAAAGCGTCTCATTGAAACGATATTTAAGAAGAACAGTCCGCTTCATGACGGTGCCATGGTCATTGCAGAAGGCAAGATCAAGTGTGCCAGCTGTATTCTGCCAGTGAGCGACAATATCAAGCTGCCTGCGCAGTATGGCTTAAGGCACAGGGCCGGAATCGGCATTACGGAAATGAGCGATGCGGTGGCTATCATTGTTTCAGAAGAAACAGGGCAGCTGGCGTATGCAAAGCAGGGCCGGGTGCGGATGGATGTGAGCTATAGCGATTTGGAAGAACTGCTGACGCGGGATATATAGATTCTTCACACCTAATTAAACGAGAAAGGGCCCGGTTGTTCCGGGCCCTTTCTTTGTTTTGTTATTCTACTGACCATATTGGATATGGGCAGTGCTGATTTTAGCAATATTGTTCGAATGCACTAACAAGGTTGTCGGCGATCATCTGAGCCGGGCGGCCTTCGATCTGGTGACGCTCGATCATGTGCACCAACTTACCATCTTTGAAAAGTGCCATTGCAGGTGATGACGGGGGGTAAGGCAACATGTATGATCTTGCTTTATCTACCGCTTCTCTTTCTACTCCTGCGAAAACTGTGATCAGTTTATCAGGATGCTTTCCATTGCCGGCAGCGAGCTTTGCTGCAGGGCGTGCATTTGCAGCAGCACATCCGCATACGGAGTTCACGACAACAAAGACAGTTCCGTCAGACTCGATTGCTGCACTTACATCATCAGCAGACTTCAGATCCTGAAATCCCGCTGATACCAGGTCATCCCTCATCGGGGCTGTTAAATATTCTGGATACATAGCTTTAATTTACAATTTGAAATACAAAAATAAGGCTTCTTGCTGAAAGCAAATCAGATCTCTGTCACATTTCCTTTTAGCCGACATGTAATTGCGGCTTGCGTGTGGAAGTCCCACCGGGTAACCGCACGCAAAGGCTTCTGTACTAGAGGCTGAACGCCTTCATGGAAGTGACCTTATCAGCACGTTTGATGGCATAGTGAGCGGCATGCTGGGCAATATTGGCCTGGGCTTGCGTTATCGTTGCAGGAATGTAAGTATTGCCTACCGGGCTTTTTCCGGTAAGTGCCTCCAGCCAGGTACAGGCAGCTGTATAGCGGCCGTAGGTGAGCTGAAGGTGGTAACCATCTCTGGTCAGGTTATCGCCGATGGCGCTGGTCCGCACGTTCTGAATGGCGGTACCGGCCGGGATGATCATCTTAAAGCGATTTACTTTCTTTGCCACGGCGTTAGTTGCCTTTACGATAGACTGGAACATCTGAATCTGATCATTCTGGTAGTTTGCAAAGCCCTTATGCGGAGAGCTTTGGGCATAGGCCCAGGTACGGTGCAGAATATATTTGGCCTTTCGGTTGGTGCGTTGCGCATCCACATAGTCGAACAGGTGGGTCAGGTAGGGAAAATAGGATTCATACAGTCCTGAATATGGGCTGGCCTGCTGGAAGCTGATATAATCCCAGGGCTCATCCTTGATGGCAAAAGCCATGGTTTGTTTATCCTTAAGGGTCTTCTTGCCACCTACGATCTTTCTATAGGAATAGTTCGGAGCATCGGCCGCCGCGTTTTTACTGTGAGTTTCGAGGGAGCATCCACCGATATATAGGTTGCCTATGACCAGACTGTCGCCATTTGCTTTTGCCAGATCGTACAAGTAATTTTCTACGGCGTCTTCGGAGAAGCTGTTTCCGATGGTTAACACTTTAATGACATTTTTAGCATCGGCCCCCAAGCAGACTGCGGTGAGGAGCAGGGTAAGGAGAAGGTATTTGTGCAGGAAATTTCTCATGATGTGTGTGTTTGAGGGCTGTAAGATAATAAAATTGAGAAAAGAAGGGGTAATGGAAGTTCAAGATTTCGGCAGTGACCCCAATCAGGACGAGATAATTAGACACTCGCATGTCGACAAAATACAGCTCTTACTCATTGAAAGGGCAGCGATGTGAATTTCAGATGTTCGGATTATGTCAAATTAAAATCCTTAATGACGATCATTCACAGCGTCTTTGAAATTGGCTAAACTATTGCCTACTTTTGCATTAGCAAAGCGGACGAAGAAAAGCTTTCGTAGAAAGATCGTGAATAATCTCCGTTACTTGCTTATAAACAACAATTTAATAGAATAACTATGTCATCAGTAGGGGCATACTGTTCTATTGACCGACATTTACCGATGTGAAAATTAAGCAAAAAAGCCGCTCTAAAGCCTAACTAGACGCTTATTAGTATTTACCAGCATTTCTTAAAGTACCTTTAATGTTTGCACAAGTGTGTGCACATAGGTATATTTGATTATGGCAAATGCATCTTTGTTTTTAGACACACGCAGGGCTCTAACCGATGGTTTGTACCGGGTTCGCATCAGGGTAACAGAAAACCGCAGCTCCAAATACTTTGCTCTCCCCTATTCCTTTGATGAGGTAAAATATAAGAAGATTGTAGAGGGGAAGTATCTAACAACAACAAACGATAAGAAAGCCCATAAAGCTATCATAGCAGAGCTTAAGAAAGCCCAGGCAATCATTGAGGATTTGTCGCCTTTCAGTTTCCCGGCATTTACGTTACGGTTTACTTCTGTAGGTGATAGAGGTGACGTAATTAACTTATTGACTAAAAGAGCGGAGGAACTAAAGGCTGAAGAAAAGTTTGGCAGTTCTAACCTCTATCAACAAGCAGCGAACCTTTTCACGAAGTACGCAGAGGAAAAATACAAAGAGCCATTTTTAAGAATCAGCAGTTTAACTCCGAAGGAACTGCACTCGTTTGAAGTATGGGCAAAGAAAAGCCATAGCCTTACCACAATAGGCATGTATATGGTCCGCACTAAAGCCATATTTAATACTCTGATTCGCTCAGGCGAACTAAACAAAGCCAGCTACCCTTTCGGAAAAAAAGAACATGGCCTGTATCCTATTCCGAAAGCGACTAACGCTAAAAGAGCACTGAAACTAGAAGAGATAATGACGATCTACAACTTCGAGACAAAAACCGATGTGCAAACATTCGCGAAGGATATGTTTCTTTTTAGCTACTTGGCGTCAGGAATGAATCTTTACGACATTTTCAATTTGAAACGCTCTGATTTCGACAAGGACCGATTCTCATTTATTCGCAAAAAAACTGAACATAAAAAATCCGACAAAATCACGGTGCTCCTGAATGATGACCTAAGAAGAATTATTGAAAAGCATGGTGTACACCTGATTGGTAGTGATTACGTGTTTAAGGTTCTTAAGCCTGGAATGACTCCACTTGAGCAGAATAAAGCTATTCGACGGGCTGTATCGGCCGTCAATCAAGCTTTAAAATCAATTGCAAAGCAGATCGGCATACCCGAGACTATCAGCTCATACTATGCCAGACACTCATTTAGTAATATATTGATGCAGAGCGAGGCCCCTCTCGCTTTCATAAGTAAGAAGTTAGGCCATAGTGACTTAGCGACCACTCAGAACTACCTTGACCAGTTTACAAAAGAGAGCGAAGAGCTGTATACTGCTCAGTTATTAAAGAAGGAGGCGGTATAGTATGGATTTTAGAGACACAGACAAAATTATTAGGAAGGTAAATGATTGCCTGTATTTTCTTAAAATAGGATCTAGGGATCCTTTGGGAAACCCTGTATCAGGTATCTTTAACCAGGGAGTAATATTACGAGATAAATGGCCTGAACTATACAATACCCTTGTGGATATTACTAATAGCACCGCAGCGGAAGACGAAAAGCAAAAGCAAAGACATTTAGCATTTGCGGCTAATTACAAGAAGCCCGGGGATATTGAATTTGGCAAAGAGATGCTTACTTATGAATTTAACGAACAGGGGTGCCTTGATTTTTTGAAGCAGAACGAATATGTTTATGATCGTAGCTTGCTTGAGACTATGGAGGCTGAGTTTTGGCGAAATTACCAGTTAGTAACTGATATCGGTTTGCTTTGCAATCTTTATCGAGAGCGGTGGATAGGAAACCTCTATGAAATAGATGTTGAATATTTTTCATTGGATAATGTGCTTTATTCCCCAACAACCGAGAACACACATGAGCTTTATACCAATGTTAAAGCTTTAAGAGATTGTGGGCTTTTAAAAGCAAAAGATGTAGATTTTGAAGTAAAATTTAGATATGTAGCTGCAAAAATGAATTTTCTAGTGTCTGGTGTTGTTGAATTTTTCACCAAAATGCGACGCTCCACTATTGACACTAAAGATCTGCCAGATAACCAACAGACAGTTGAGAATGTCAGAGATTGGAATAATAAGAATACAGCATCAGTAGAGAGAAACCATTTCAATAGAATGGCTATTGAAGATGTCAGAGCATACTTTACTCCATTATTCGATACTCCGGTGAAAGGTCAAAAGCTTTTGCCAGACGAATACCAAAATGAATTTATTAATAGATGTTTTCTGAACAAAACTCCGGTTGGGGGAAAAATGATGTTCACAACTGGAGCACCGAAGCGTTCCGTTGTAGAAATATTCCATAAGTACTATTCGGAGTGCAAAGACAAATATGAGATATCACCTAACTGCTCATCAAAATACAAAAGTTTACTTGAAGATAATTTTTTGGGGTACGAAAAAATTACAAACTTCAGATCTTAAAAGGTCAGAACAGTACAAAGTTATTACATAATCTTTACAACGTTCACAAATGACATACAAAATTTAAAATGGTCATTTAGAGACATTTATCATTGCATCGTATTAAAAAACACAATGCAATGGAATCATTAACTTTTGATCAAATGCCAGCCGCAATAGGCAAGCTCAATGACAAGATTGACCGTCTTGAGCTGCTTATTTCCAATCTATCGGCACCCTCCACTCTTCCTAGTTCTAAATACGTTGATATCAACGGAGCTGCGGAAATCACTAGTAAAAGCCCGAATGCGTTACGTGTTCAGATCTCCCTCGGCAATCTAAAATCCATAAAGAAAGGCAGTCGCCACTATTTCGAAAGAGAATATCTGGAAAACTGGATTGCTGGATATGATAACAAGAAAGGAGCATCCAAATAATGAACGCTCCTTCAAAAAAGTCTTTTAATCATGTGGGGCATGACGAAGACAAAGATAAGCAAAACATCTTCAAAGGTAAAAAGTACGAGAGAGTTTATAATTCAGTTGCCGGCAAGGTCAGAAAGGACAAGGGACATGAGCGCGGGTAACAACTATAATAATTTCGACGCGGAGCTGAAGCAAATAAAAGCCTATCTGCTAAATCACAATGCGAGCGCATCAATGGTTGCAGCAGCCTTGAAAATTTACCGGCCGAGCTTATGCCGTCACAAAAGAACCCTTGAAAGCAACGGAGTTTTAAAGGTAACTCACAAAGGTATCTGTAAGATCACCGGCCGGAAAGTACAGTATCTGTCATGCGATCCGCAAAAAGTGAAAGGGGCGATCGATGGACAGGAATGATATATTGGAGGATGTCAACGGATTTGTCGCAGTCGCGCAAGTCGAAAAGGAGTTAACTCGGAACGAACCCCTGAAAGAAATACATTTCCCTCTTAACTGTTTTCCGCCGGAGCTCCGGGAGATCATTGAGCATTACCACCATTACCGCAGTTTCCCATTGGATTTCTTTGCTGTCAGTATTCTAACCGCCGCAGGGAGTGCTATGGGGAATTCATATGTCTTGGAGACCCCCGATGGATACACTAATCGTGCAAATCTCTATGCAATGATTGTTGCTCAACCTGGTATAAATAAGTCTCATCCGCTCGATGTTGCATACAAGCCAATATTGGTTAAGCAGACTCAAATGTTTCAGCAGTTCAGAGCTCAGCAAGTTCAAGATAAAATTTATAGATCTGAACAAAAGGCACTTGCTAAAGAAGCAGCTTCTGCAGCTAAGAAGAGCGCAAAATGCAACGAAAATGCAGATAAAATGCAACCTTCAAATACGACTCAATCAACTGATTTAGAGATAATTAGTATAGAAAGTGCAAATAATGCAGAAAATGCAGGAGTGAAATTCATCAAACCTATAATGCAGGGTACTACCACCGAGGCGTTAATTGATCAGTTAAGTAATAATCCACATGGAGTTACAATACTATACGATGAATTGGCTGGGTTTATTAATTCGTTAGATAAATATAGAAAAGGTGATGACGTGCAATTGTATTTGTCATTATTCCAGGGTTCCCACATCAGTAGAGATACGCTAACTCATGGTACTACCGAGATACCAAGTCCCTTTGTTTCTATTATTGGCACGATACAGCCTGCGGAGCTAGAGAACTCGTTTACAGGGAAAATAGACAATGGCTTCTTTGATCGGTTCTTAATATGCTACTTAAGCAATGTACAGAAACCACATCCCCAACGGCAAGATGTAAATCCAGTCATTGTAAGTAAGTATTATACCATGATCAACAATTTAATGGAACTGTACTATAATGACACAATCGTAATAGGATATTCTGATGATGGATATGATGTCATCTATAAATGGGTATGTGCAAGTATTGACAGAGAGAATGACCCACTTACAAGTGATACAGAAAGAGGTATAAGAGCTAAAATGATAATCTACGTACACCGATTTGCTTTGATACTTCAAATGTTGAAATACGGTCTTACGAAGAACTATCTGGATAAGAAGGAAGTGTCCCTTGAGGCTTGTGTAGGGGCTACTAGCCTGGCAGACTATTTTCTTCATATGGCAGAGAAGACCAGAATACGAAACTATGGAGAGATCGTGTCAGGACAATTAAAGCGAGTATATGATAGCATCGTTACGGAGGATCCATTCACAACAACTGAATTCCTTGTCATGTGCCAGCAATTTGAGATTAAGAAGCGAACAGCTAGTGAATTACTAAAAAGGAATGTTGGTAAGCTATGGGTAAAACTTAAACATGGTACTTATTCTAAGATACTTTAGTGAGCCGTTGCATTTCCTGCACTTTCTGCATTTTGCCACGAAAACGCCGATAAGGACTCATTCAGACCAGTTTCAAAATGCAGAAGCACATTGCATTTTGGTTGCACTTTCACCAAAAAAGGATATGAACGAATACAAATACACTTTGGAACCCTACAAAAGCATGAAGTCTCGTCACAAATGTCCTGCCTGTCAAAAGTTAGGAAAGTTTGCCAGGTATATTGATACAGGGACCGGCGAACATCTAGGTGATAATGTTGGAAGGTGTGAGCGATCGGACAATTGCGGATGGCATTATACTCCGAAGCAATACTTTGCTGATCACGGCCAATCGCCTGACGAATTTATAAGACCAGCCACTCCCAAAAGGACAGAACCGATTAAGCCGATTAGCTACATTGATCAGAGTATAATGCAGGAATCTTTGTCAGGGCATCAGCATAACAATTTAATCGTCTATCTGAACACTCAATTTGATGCTGAGACAGTTGATCGACTGAGAGCGAAATACAAGATCGGAACCTCTAAGAAGTGGCCGGGAGCAACTGTCTTCTGGCAAGTAGACACCACCGGTAAGATCAGGTCTGGAAAAGTGATGCAGTATAATCCCGATACTGGCAAGAGGGTAAAGAAGCCTTATGACATGGTTACTTGGGTGCATTCCATTCTGAAGAAGGAGGATTTTAATTTAAGTCAGTGTTTTTTTGGGGAACACTTATTGCAATCTGCAGGTACACCGATTGCAATTGTCGAGAGTGAGAAAACCGCGATCATAGCCAGCGCATACCTGCCTCAGCTAACTTGGTTAGCATGCGGGAATAAACAGGGCCTTAGTGACGCCAAATGCAAGTTACTTACCGGCCGTAGTGTTATTCTCTATCCAGACCTGAATGCTTTTGACGAATGGAACAAGAAGGCTAGTCGCTTTGGATTTCGCATATCCGACCTCCTTGAGAAAAAAGCTACCGAGGAAGAAAGAGCTGTCGGGTTAGACCTGGCTGACTACCTCATACGGTTCGACGTAAAGGACTTTCAAGAGCCCGCTCCTATTGAGAGCCATAAAATTGAATACCATCCTCCAGAGCAAAGGGATGCAGAGCCTGATCAGAAGGAAGAAGCTACCGTCATAAACTTACCGGCAATCGATCCGGAGTTACTAATGCTTCATACACGATACTCATCAGCTGAGGCGGCCGGTAAGCTCAATGATCATCCCAATAAAACCCTTATCGTGGATCTATGGCAAGCGGTACTGTTAAACCGTACCCGACCTAATCAACAACAATTCTACATTGAACAACTAAAACAAATAGCAATATAATCAGACACATTTAAATCGAACGAAAACAATGAAGTACGAAAAATTTAGAAACATGGAAACAATGAACGAAGCTGAGCTAAAAGCCGCGATTGAAAAACTGGAAACAGCGGAAAAGCTGGAATTCATCCAGGGAGCCCTTGATCATGAGGAAGTGCCCTATGTAAATCTGGTTAATGTAGCAGTTGTCTACTCACTAGTGACATTGGAACTAAGCCAGAAGGTCTCTGATCTTGAGAAGAAACTCAAACAGGTTGAAGACATACTCGAATGGGTGCCGGCCGGCAATACATCTTTTGCGAATCACAAAGACTTCCAGATCGAAGCAATAAGCAACCTGTTCATTGATGCTCCATACAACCCAGATCACGATGGTACTAATTAATAGCACAAACGAATATGAAATCTATCAGGATACCTTCAAAGGTACTCCTGTTAGATTCTTCAAAGATCGCCAGACTGGAGAGATTAAGGTATCGGTTGACGATATGGCTAAAGTTCTTGGCTACAAAGATGAGCATGAAATGCTAAGCCAGGATGAGCATCTCGATGCCTTGAACGAAGCACATAAGAGAACGGGAGTATTCCCATTAAAAACTATAAACCTGTAACAATGAAGATCGAGCAAATAGAAAGGATAACATCTCGTGTTGTCAAACTCAATTATCCCGATATCTATAGCGAGGCACTGGATGTGTTGAATGTCCCTAAGCTTACTGATTGGAACCTGGTAAAGCCGATCTACGATGATCTATTTAACGCCTCCGAGAATCCGCATGAGGAAATGCACTACTTCATCGGAGTATTATTCAAAGTCTTTGCACCCCTGACTCTTGCAGCTAGCCTGAAATTGCCGGTAGGCCTGAGAGACGTAGTCGCCGAAGCGATTGGATATGTGAGCCCTGAAATGGTTAACTATCACTCGAATATTCTTAAGCCCTACCTTAAAAATAGAAGGTTTTCGAAGAGGGTCGAAGATGAAGCTACCCGGATAATAAATGAATATTCAAACCAAGACAAAAATGGCAGACAGTAAATTAAATATGAAACAAGAGCGGTTCTGTATAGAGTTCTGCAAAGACTTTAATGCAGGAGCAGCGGCAAGAAGATCCGGATATTCTCTTAAGACCGCCTATAATATTGGTTGGGAAAATGTCCGCAAGCCTGAAATAAAGGATCGAATAGCTGAATTACTAAAGGAGCTCAGCATGAAGCCTGACGAGATCAAGAAGAGGCTTTCTGACATAGCCAGAGGGGACATGGGAGACTACATCATAGCCGTACCTACTCCGCACACTCCCAAGGTTAAAGTTGGCTTAGAGAGCGTCATTTCACGCCTTAGAAATGACATGGCCTTTGAAGACGATTATGCGATGCAGGCTAATCTTTCCGGGGAAGAGCTGGACAAGCATAACAAAGAGCAAGAATATAGAAGGCGTCAGTTGATCAGATATAAGTTGGAACTAGAGCGAAATCCAAACGCCTCCCGAATAATCAACGGAGAGACCGTAATGATTGATGAGCCGCAGCTCGATATAATCGCACTCTCCAGGGACAAAGAGAAAGGCAAAATAAAATCGTTCAAGCAGACCAAAGATGGCATCCATGTAGAACTGTATCCAGCCGACGGGGCACTTGCGAATCTGGCTAAAGTGTACGCCATGTTTATTGACAAGAGCGAAGTGGATATTAAAGGGAAGCTTGAAGCTCTGACAGATGCGCAGCTTGACGAATTGATGAACCAAGTAATAGAAAAACTAGAAAATGGCGCAGAGCAACAGCAATAATAGGGAGCGAAAGATCAGGAACCTTATGGCTTTGATCAGCGGAGAGATGAGTCCTAAAGATCTAAAGGCGAAACGATCGGTGCTTTGCATCCAGTGGAATGATGAGGACCCAGAAGATCCGGAGAACATTTACATCGTTGACAGCGAGTCTGTGGATTACAAAACGTATTTAAAAGCGATATCATGAACAGGGAATCAAAAATTGAAAACCTTCTGGATCTAATTAAAGGCAAGATAAAACCGGAAGATCTCAAACCTACACGGCTCTGCATGGCAATCGGTTATGGTGAAACGCCGATCTACACAGTAAACGAACGAGAGGTCAGTGAGGAAGAATACTTGAAGTGGGCGAAAACAGATCCTGATGACTATGGTAGCGTAGTTTTCGCCGTAACCTATGGAGATCATGATATGGAAGAAGGGGTATCCAATGAATAGGAGGCAAACGATAGAACAGATAGTGGCTTTGATGAACGGAACACTTTCTCTTGCAGAAGTACAGCCCAGATTAGTTATTCACTTCAACAAAGAAGAGGGGAACATCTACATGATCAACGGGAAGCCGACGGATAGTGAAACGTTTCATAATCTGCTCAGAACATTGCCAGCTGTAGGGCCGCTCAAAACTACCGGGAGAGAAGATGACACTGAAGAATATTATTATGACTAACAGAACACCCAATGAGAACTAAACAGGAGAAAATCGAACTATTGCGACGAGTTGCAAAACGAGAGTTGCCACCGGTGGTACTTAAGCCGCGAAAGGTGAAGGTATACTTCGGCGATTTGGATAACCACCCAGAACTTGCTGAGATCGGCATCAATAATCAATACCGCATGTCAGTGAATGGAAAGCCCGTTCCTCTGCAGTGGATGTTCGACAATCTATTTAACGAGGAATTGATTAAAGGACGAGACAGTGACGATATCGAAGTAATAAAGGTATGACCATGAAACAGAATATACACAAGCAATTTACGAACACACTCATCGAAGCGATCAGGAACAAGGACATTGAGAGCATCAAGAGGATCAAAGAAGATATCGGCCGGGAAAGATGGCTAAACCGATTCAACGGCAGCGTTCCCCCTACAGCATGGTTGGAGGAGAATCCGTTTGTTGAGTTCAAAGAAAAATACAAACAAATCTGGGCCTGCCGGCTAGCCTCAGAAGTATTGACATAGAGAAACAGTATTTACAGAATTTACACCGCCTAAAAAGAAAATGAAGCCTATAAAGATAAACGGCAAAGACGTGCCGAAAGTAATTCGAAAAAAAGCACGACGAATAGTAGAATTGCATGAGAGAAAAGATATACTGGGACTCCGCGCTCTGAGGGATAGCTCGACTAATTTTGAAATTAACATTTACCATCACTCCCAAGGGACAGATAGCTACTATCATGATACAGAAAGACAGTATTACAGATGGACAGAGATCGAGCAGCTTACTGAATCCAAGCTGAAGGAGCCCAATAAATACTTTGCGGTTGTCGTACTGGAATACAAGCCGGGAGTCTTATTTGTGAAGAGATCGATTGATTATAAGTTGAATTGATGAATATGCCGGAGCAATATGCGCGTTCATCCTGGGTCGGTGGCTTACGGTATGGTTGGGCTTATTTAGTGGGGTGGTAAAGGCGACATGACGCCGAAAAAGTCTCTATAGATAAAAACACGCTTGTTTATTTGTCATACAAATGTCATTATATGCTTATATGTCATATTTTATAACTGAAAGTACTTGACAATGAAGGCCCTTTTTAGCCCCTTAGATAAAAAAAGTTTTTTATCGGTGTCTCTTGTCGATCGACAAGAGATCGCGTTACAGAACGAATCCTAATGGCTCCTATGGCAAAAATATTTCTAAAAAGTTTCTAAAAAGTTTCAAGCAGGCAAGTTTGAGTCGCCGATAGGATATTCAAACAAGATCACTTTTTTGTGATTACTATTAATAATATGTTTGTATTGTAAACACAATGCAAAGCCCCATACAATACAGTGTGAGGCTTGTTTTGTAAAGAGAATATCTATCAGAAAGAAGGATATTTATATTAATGGAAAACGAAAAACTTGTAACAAACTTTATCAAGTCGCCTGACTTTCGAACAGACTACGTTTCGGGAATTTTTGGCGGGATAACTCCCCATGCGCAAATAAGCATGGTGCATTTCATTGAGAGAGCTGTTTTGCCAACAAAAATTGAATACTCTGTAGAGCCATCCACTGGAAGTGTTAACGAAATTGGAAGAGAATCAAAACTGGGCATAGTCCGTGAAGTTCAAGGAAGCTTGATAATGGATTTACACATGGCAAAGTCAATGGTTGAGTGGTTAAATGAAAAGATAACACTTATCGAACAACAAACGCTTAGAAAATAGATATGCTGGATTACATAGTAGGGATTACTCAATTGAATAATTCTTCGAATGCAACAAGACAGATAATGAAGGCATTGGAAAAGGATAAAGTCTGCTATGTCGCAAAAGTTGGTGCAAAAGTAGAATCGCCACTTTACTACATTAACGATAAACCATCAACATCTAAAGTTGAATCGACTGTCTTGATGAGGAACGCCATAAATATGGAATATTTACTGCAAAAATCTGCTGAACATCGATTCGAACCAATATCTGAGTCGACTCTTCTATTTATATCTACTTTGAACAACTTTTTTGAAGAGAAAGGTATATCTCCATTTAACTATTTCCCAATTTCTGACGGCGGGGCAAATTTCGAGTTTAAGGTAGATGGTAAATACTACAATATTGAAGTCGCTAATGACGGAGAAGCCTCTCTTTATAAGGAAGAACAAGGAAAAATCCCAGCAGGCTGGGACCACGACTATTCTGGATTAATCAATAGACTGCACAAGGAATTTAATGGATGAGACTGCGATATGCCCGACATTGGGCATCCCAGAACATTTATGGACATCAGGGCGACCGGAAGACCCAGATTTTCAACTAAATGAAGTCTTATATCGACGAATAAAGAAGCCTTTGCCTGAAAACTTCTTAGAAAATGATGAGGTAGGAATTGAGGTTTTTGAAATCAAAGATGATTCATATAATCGATCTAAGTATTGTGTTGATAAATCTCACGTTCTTTTTAATACATGTGTTGATGATAATGGTGCACACTTCTCGACCTGGGGGATCATTAGCTTGAGTGTTGAAGATTTCTGTGTAAGTTCTCCCTTCGATCTAAATGGAATGGAAGTAATTTGCGAGCTAAAACCGATACATGTTCCTATAGCATGTAATTATTCTCATACTGAAGGTTGGTTTTTTAGAGACGGCGTAAAGCTCAGTAATAAAAAGCCGAGATCTATGAAAACCCTCTTCAGAAGGGAGCTTTTAAAAAGGTTAAAAATCGAAAAGTCTTTCGGGGATGAGTCTATTCTTGTTTAGATATCACCCGAAGGCCACAGATGTATGGGTTATCTTGAGTTGTCTACTACCAGCATCAACTCCAATGGAGTCTATCATCTCCAACCATGATAGGAGGGAGATTCAGATTTCAGACGGTATCGCTTAACTGCTGTGTGATCGCCAGAGGAGATATATTTCTCATATTCAAAAAACTCGTAAGGTGATCGTGTGACAAACTGATGAATTGTGGCCCTTACTATTGGTGATTTGAACGCAAATATTGGAGAACCAACCTAAAAATTCATCGAAATAACTTACTCCCTAAAAAAACGGGCATGTAGGATCCTGTTTTAAGGCTCCCGAGCTTAGATACTATTGAAAACTTCTGGGAGTACTCGTTGCCTACCATATCTTCAAACCTAAGCTCCCCGTTGATAACACAACCTTCAGTTTCGAACGTCTCAATAGGTGTGTTCGCCGCTACAGGTAGCGTCTTGATCGAGGAAATCTCCGATAACAATTCCGATGCGACGCCCTCGGGTGTGGGATTTATTATGGACGACGTAGCCGAGGAAAAACTGAGGCTGGAGGTTTTACAATCGCTATTACTCAATTCTATTTCAACGGTGAACTCGCTCCGTATCGGGTCAGTATGTACTTCAATCAATGTCTTTGAAGCAGATATTTCAAATTGAGGCAATTTACTACGTCGGTAAACTTCATTTTCAATCACGGCCAACCCTAATTGGATTTTTTGAACCTCCATTTGGGATTTCAAAGTAAACCAAATCAACAACCCAGTAATGATTGTTACAAGAAGTATAATCCAGTCAGAAACAGTACCCCATACGTCCGAATCGAATGGACCGAAATTATTGATATCCATATAAATGATTTAATCTCCGCTTTAAGTAATTCTTGCAAGTTCTTTAGCTGACTCTGGATTGAGTGACCTCAAGTGCTCAATGAAATGGTCATCAATTTCAATGAAGTAGCGATCTGGCATCTTCTTAGTTCGCCATCCTGGCATCGGAATACCATTCTCCAAACATACTTTGTTTAAGGTATCCGCAAATTCCTGTTCATTTCTTACTTGTATAATCATGATGGTAAATATACCTTTTCGAAATAATACTTACCACCCGCATCAAGTAAACAAGCCCATTTATCAATATCTTAACAAGGTCGTAGCTTTGAATATCAACAAAATAGCTATGACATTTATCAAGGGACAATCTGGAAACCCAGACGGCCGGCCGGCTAAAAAAAAGCCTATTAAGGTCAGGACCGAAGCACTACTCCAAGACACGTTGGATCAGGTTTCGCAGGAGATTAAAACAGCTACTCCTGAAGAAAGACGGTCATTCTTCATAAGCTTGATCAGCGCAGTATTACCACAACGACAAATCGCCGACTAAGTTATGCTGAACTTCAAAGCAAACTTCACCATGAAGGATATTGACGATGATATTAACACCTTCATGCAAGGCATGCAGGATCATATCGTTGAATCCCTCAAGGCTGCAGGGATTAGCTTTGTAGATAAGGCCCGTGCCAGAACAAAGAGCGAAGGAGGTTTTGGAAACATCACCTGGAACCTAAGAGCCTCCATCGCCTGCGTAATTGTTAAGGATCATCAGATAGTCTTTCGCTACTCCCCTCCTATTTCCAAAGCGCCGGAAGGCAATCAGAAAGGCATTGCGTATGCGGAGGAAATTGCGCTCCTGGTGGATGATGGAGATATTATGCTGGTATGTGTAGCCGGGATGGAGTACGCTGCTGCTGTTGAGGATAATGATATAGATGTAATTACCGGATCATCTCTCAAGTTTGAGAAAGAATTTAAAGCCCTTCTTGCAGCATGAAAACGTCCTTTGATATAGTAACCGACGTTATCAGCCTGATCAATGTCCCAGCGGTAACTCACAACCTTGACGGGAAGATATGGCCGTTCGTAAGACCTGACAACAGGGAGAAGGTTGATATTACAGTTGGGTTATTAGCCGGCACGAATGAGTGGCTACAGGAAGCTATTGTAAACATCCGGATCCACGCCTCTGACTTCTACACCTTCAATTCTGTGAGCCAGATTATACTCCCACTGGTAGAAAGCCAATACCGCGACACCTTTTATACAGAGGTCGACAATTCAGGCAAACTAATCACTAACCCTGATGGCACAAGGTTCTTCCGCATCCGGGTACACTACTATTCAATACAATCAAACTACAAAAAAATTTAAGTTATGGCATCAAGGATAAGTGGGAATAGAGAATTAAACTATGTTGCTCACCTGGATATATCGGAAGCGAAGAAGCGCGCTGAGGAGTTGAAGAACAAGTATGTACAGCTTGCGAAACTGGCAGCATCTGTTCCAGGTTCCGCCGCCGCAATGGATGTGAAGCCGCTGTCAAACTATAGGCAGGCTCAACTTCAGATGCAGCAGGCGCTTGCCGATTCCAGGGCTGAAGTTCAGCGATTACGACAGGAGCAAGAGCAGTTGCGCCTTCAGACTGAGCAGCTTCGAAATGCACAGCAGCAGGCTAAGACACAGACTGAGCAACTTAAAATAGCAGAACAACAGCTAAAGAACGAATTTCAACAGGGCCGAATATCTCAGCAGCAGTATAATGAGGCAATACTGAAAAACAAAGTTGAGCAATCAGCTTTAAACAACTCAATCACTCAAGGCAAGGTCGATGCTCAGAACTATAAAACTGAAATTGCCCGACTAAACCTTCAGCAAAAGCAACAAACAGCAGCCACACGGGAAGCCAGACAGGCTATGAAAGGCGTAAGCGGGTCCTATCAGGAAGCTCAGGAACGCTTGAGGCAACTTGGGGCGCAGATCAAGTCAGTTGAAGGCGGCTTTTCTTCCATGGGGAAGGTTCAGCAGGCCCGTATTAAGGAATACCGGGAGTTGAACGGCAGACTGCAAGAGTTTGACCGGAACATGGGCAATCACCAGCGAAACGTGGGTAACTATCGGTCGGTGTTAGATGGAGTTGGAGGGTCTTTAAAATCGCTAGTTGCGGGTTACTTATCTGCGGCTGCTGTTATCACTACTGCTACAGCGACCTTCACTCAATCGCTAAAATCGGATGCCGTGCGGACCTCATTGGAGTTCACTTTCGGGTCAGTTGACTTAGCCGATGCAAAGCTGAAAGAGCTACTGGAAACATCGAATAGGTTAGGTGTTAACTACAATGCTCTGACAAGCAGTTACAAGTCATTCACAGGGGCTGTTATTGCATCTAACTTCGACTTTCAGGAGGGCGAGAGAATATTTAACGCCGTAGCCGGAGCTTCTGCCAGACTGAAGTTATCTGCTGATGATACAGAAGGAGCACTCAGGGCCTTGCAACAGATGATTTCTAAGGGCAATGTACAGGCAGAAGAGTTGAGAGGTCAATTAGGTGAAAGAATACCAGGTGCGTTCTCTATTGCGGCACGCGCTATGGGCGTAACAGAGTCGAAGCTGAATGATATGCTGAAGGCCGGGGACGTTCTCGCAGTTGATTTACTTCCTAAGTTGGCTAATGAGCTTGAAAAGACCTTTGATACTGATTCTGAAGAGAAGGTAACGGGGCTTAGTGCAGCGTTCCAGCGGTTAAATAACGTATTCAGCGGGGCGGTATCGAGCAGTAGTAATATTTCAAGCTTCTTTGAGTCGGTTATCAATGGCGTTACCAGAACCGCCGATTCGATTATCGGAATTGTCAACTCCAAATCATGGGATGAGTTTTGGGCAAGGATGTTTGTCAACGACGATGGACAGACAGGAAAGAACATTCGAAGTATCAACGACGCCTACGATAGTGCTCAGAAAACAATTGGGAAGGCGTTCAACTTCGATGCGGCTAACGCAGGGAGTAAAGAACTGGTTGCTAATTATGAAGAGCTGCGTATTGCCCACGAGAAGGCCAGCAAAGCACTGGAAGTGTATAAGAAAGGTGTAGCGGATGGATCGCTCACAGAGAAAGGAAAGACCAATATCAAGAGTCTTACGCAGTCTGTAGACCTTCTGTATAGCAAGATGACTCAGGCAGAGCGATTGCTGCCAAAAATGGCTGCTCCTGATCAAAAAACAGGAAAGACAAAGGCAGAGATAGCCGCCGAAAAGAAAGCCGCCAGAGAAGCAGAATCTGCCTTAAAAGCCCAGCGTTCCCTTCAAGAGAAGATCAACGAGATGATCCAACAAGGACTTAATAAGCAACTGTCTGCTGATGAGCAGGAACTGCAATCCGTTCGGAATAAATATGACGAGATGCGAGATGAGGCTATCAAGTTCAACAACGATCCCGTAAATAAGAAACGCGGGTTACGAGTGGACTCTGGTGGTCTTACACAAGCTCAGGATACGGAGATTACTGCTCTTAGGTCTAAACAGGCGGTGAATACTCTGAAAGAGCAGCTTGACGCGCAAAAGGGCATGTATGAAGACTATGAGTTCTTTAAAGAGAAACTTGGAAAGACAAAAGCAGATGAAATGTTTTCTGATCGGCTAAAAGGAACTCAAACGTATCTCGAGAAACTTCAGAAAATGGAAGAGGAAATATTAGATCCACAACAGAGCAAAGGAGCTGATTCAGGTGGTCAGGATTTGTCTGCTGCTGACAAAGCAAAGCTGAAGGAGATTCAGGACCGTATAGATAAAGAAAAAATTCTTGAGGACCGGAAGATTGCGGAACTGCTAGAAAGGTTAAGATCATACGAGGAGGAGCGACTGATCCTTCAACAGAGCTATGCGGAGGAAAGATCGAAGTTGACAAAAGAAAGCGACAAAGCGGCCTTGGATGCTCAGGAAAGAGAAGCGATAGCTATCCTGGATGACGCAAACGTGCAGAAATTGGATGCATACAAAGCCTTGTATGAGGGAATAGACCGCCTTAGCGACAATGCTGCAAAGGATGTCATTGCTGCCGCTCAGGAGATGTTGGACGGGCTCGTGAAGGCGGGAAAGATTAGTAAGGAGTTTGCAAAGGAGATCGGATTACGTATTGCAGATACTGACGACGCTTTAAAGGACCGTATGCCGGTAAGGCTCAAAGATATTGCTCAGTCTCTTGGCGCGGTCGCTTCCCAGGTCGGTGAGATAGATGAGGGATTCGGCAATATGATCGGCACATTAGCCAATGTGATAGGATCTATCACATCGATCAAGAGCATCATGGACGGCTTAGCTAAAGCGCAAAAAGACGGCACAGGGTCTCTTCTAGGTTCTATTTCTGGGGGGATAGGCATAGCTGGCGCAGCGATTGGAATAATCACTGGAATATCCAAAGCGTTGACCTCTGTAAGTCAGAAGGAACGCGAGCAGGCTAAATATACATATGATCTTCAACTCAAGCAGACCGAAGCGGTCACTAAGGCTCTTGAGAGGCAGGTAGCTGCTATCGAAGAAGCCTTCGGCACCGAGAGGCTGACTAAATACAACGAGAGTCTTAAATCTATTGGGAAGAGCTATGATGACATGACCAAGCAGATTGCCGGCAAGTACACCCTTTCCGGAGATGCGCAAATTGACAAAGCCATCAAGATGATCAACGAAGGTGGGAACCCTGGCTCTCTCTTCAAAGAGGTTGTGGAATCAATGGCGAAAGCTGGCGTAATCACAAACCTCACCGGTATAGCCGATGGGATTAAAGATATTACCCAGAGCGCAGAAGGACTCGATCAACTGCAACAGCTTCTTGATCTGGGTAAACTCGATGAACAAACAGCAATTTTAGTATCTAACGCTATCAAGCAGGCGCAGCTCTATAAAGACACTCTAAATGCCTTGAAGGCTGAAACCACCGGTACTACTTTTAATGAGATTGCCGACAGTATCGTTTCGATGTTCGAAAAAGGCACTACTGCAGCTGAGGATTTCGGGAATAGCTTCGAGGAGATTATGAAACGGTCTATCCTGAATAGCTTCAAGCGCGATTATCTGGCAAAGGAGCTGCAGAGCTTCTATGATGAGTTCGCTGAGGCATCGAAAGACACGTTGACATCTCAGGAGATTGCCATACTTGAAGCCAGGTACCAGCAGATTATTTCCAACGGCAAAACAAAATTCGAGGATCTGGAGAAGGTTGCAGGGGTATCTTTCGGACAAGACAAAACGCCAGCGTCCCTTTCTTCAAATAGAGTCACCGCATCACTGACGGAAGAGACAGCAAGCAGAACGCTCGCCGTTTGGACCGGGATGCACGATATAAATAAAAGACAATTAGTTGAGCTAAATAGCATCAAAACAACCGCTGCAGATTTCTACCTTATAGCAAGGGATAACTTCAATGTACAGCTACAGATTGAAAGGAATACAGCCAATACCGTATCGGAGCTAAAATCTGCCGTAACAGAATTGAAGGCCATTAACAAAAACACCGGGGGGATGAGTACCCGGGATATGGGAAGATAACTATGACGACATTACCAATATACCTCGAGGGTACGCAACAATTTCAGATCAGAGTCGATGATTCCACCCTCATTACTAAAGCAGTAATTGGCGAAAATAAAATACCAGTTGAGCTTACAACCAATGAACCGATTACGGCTTTGCGGATCGGCGCTACAACAACGATTAACGGAGAAACCTTTACGATCAATACCGCACCCAGAGTAGAAAGAAAGAGTAATCGCCTGGCGTATTCATTTATCCTGGAAGGTCCTATTTATAAATGGTTCGATAAAATTGTTATGCGGAATGGAGTAAGCGATTTCGGGTATTACGGAACAGCCGCTGACATTCTAAATATACTGATCGAGAATATAAACGAGATCGACCCCGGATGGTCCGCAGGTAGTGTCGTAGCAACAGAACCTCAGCATATCTCATTTGCTGATCAGTCCTGCAGGGCTGCATTATCATTGCTTCTGGATCAGTTTAAACTAGAGTTTCATTCATCCGGAAACGGTAAAATAATCAATATTGTAAAGCAAGTCGGCGTTACAACGCCATACACGTTTTCCTATGGTAGAGGTAACGGCCTGTATAGCCTTGCACGGACAGCTGTCGATGATAAAACCATCGTCACTAAAGTCTACGGGTATGGATCGAGCCGCAATCTGCCGCTGAGCTACAGGGATGGTATTGGGCGCCTTACGTTTGCTGAAAGGTTTATAGCGAGTAATATTGACTTATACGGCATCAAAGAGGGAGCCTATACGGATGAGGAGATTTACCCTCGTCGGCTTGGGGTGGTGACATCTGTTTCTACATATGATGAAAGTTCTGCCACCTTCAGTATAACGGACTCATCTGTTGATTTCAATGTAGCTGATCAAATCCTTGAAGGCGTCGAGGGGCTCGTCTCATTTAAGACCGGGGAGCTGGCAGGGAGCGAGTTTGTCATTACCGCCTACAATCACTCAACGAAGACCGTAACGTTAAAGAAATCTGATTCTGCCGGTGAGCGGCTTCCTAATACAACCTATCAGCCAGCTGCCGGCGATACATACGTCTTCTTAGATATTGAAATGCCGCAGTCCTATATTGAAGCAGCTGAGACGGAATTAAGGACAAGAACACAGGAGTACTCAGATGAGAACAGTGTCCCCAGAGTAGCTTATAGCCTGGAATTGGATCCTCGATACATGCGAGAAGTTCAACCCGTTATCAAGCCAGGTGATAAAATCCGGATAGTAGATGAAGAACTTGGGATAGATGCATTTATCCGGATCGCGGCCATGACATACCCGATAGTTCCGATTGAAGAATATACCGGTAATTCGAAAATATCCTTAGTGATTGCCGACTTTATTCCCTACACGACACAAGAAAGACTAAAGGCAGACACCATCGATAACAAGAGAGATATTAAGATCATCACTAAAGCTACTGAAAAGGTTAAAGCCGAGATCGATAACGCTAGGTCTACCCTAGATCGAGTCAAAGGAATTACCGACTTCTTGACTACTACAATGGATGGGAATGTCGTTGCAACAGGTACCATGATTGTGGGAGATGCTGCAGGTAATAATAACGCTGGCGTGTCCGGCGTGGTTGATATAGAGCACTTCCCTGTTCCAGGTGACAATGTCAGGTTCTGGGCAGGCGCTCCATATGAACAAAGAGGTATTGCTCCCTGGCGAGTGCTCCAGAACGGTAGTATGTATTCTACCCGAGGCTTTATTGGAGGCTTTGATATAGGTAGCGATAGCCTGGTTCGCTCAACTTCACCAACAAAAGACAGATTCGAGGTTGGAACCACGTATCAGCACGTTGGAGATTACTTGCTCATCAGGAAGAATAGTCCTATAACCAGAGGCAAAACAAAGGAGTTCTCAACCAATCTGAACGGGGTGGGAACAGGCAACTATACTGTTCTGATAACGAATAACATCGAAAACAATATAGCCGGTGGAGGAGATAATATTGCACTTCGACTTGAAGCTGCAGGAGCTACATTTCAGGACAATATCGCGCTTCAAATAATTGCAGGTCGTATTAAGATCGGTAATGATTTTGGAATGAACGGAACACTTAATATCAGCGTGGCGGAAGGTACATATCCCGGAGCCGTTGGATTTCCGCCGATAACCATTAGCCCCGGGGACGCAGATAACGTGAAGTTTAAAGTAGTTAATGGCTTAATAATGGGTAATATTGGTAGGCCGTAGTAAATAAAATGTATGAGAAAAGAAGACACTAGTTTCGCTGATGCCTACATGCAAATAATGGCAGATGTAGAGCTCGGGAAAAATCTACAGGAACATCTTGCAGCCGTCAACGAGGGTATAACGCACTGGGAAGGATTGGTAGAAGAATGTGCGCGTCAGGGATACGATCCCTACCCTGTAATCTATCTCAAGAACAAACTTGTTGTCTTAAAGGATGACATATTAACAGCTATTGAGACGGGGGTCTGCAAAACAGATTTATCTCGCGGAGGTCTCGATCCATTGAAGCATTTTTATTGAGTATCAAAGTTCAATGCGAGCTTGTAAAGCCCTGACTCAATACTACCTGTGTGTTATGGCTTTATTTGAGACTAACTGCTGGTTAGTGACAAACTTGATCAAAAATGATTTTACATTTTTTTACACTTTTCAACAAAAAATTACCTACGTTTGAAGTGCGAACTAATAATTAACAAGAAGTCTTACTTTAGCAGAGTCCCAAATAACCAGATAACAAAATATCAAACATATTCTCGGGTGAGCGGTTTGGAGCCGTATTTTCCAATTTCTCTGCAAAGAGTTGATTGTTAGTTCGCAGCACCCGGGATACTTTTTAAAACGTTATGCGAACTAACAATTTTAAAACCCCGACCAGCAAGCTCCCTTCAGTAGGTAGAGCTGCAACAAACACCTTCCACGCCGATTTAGCGCACTTTTTCAACTCAGATGATGCCGTAGGGCACGTCAATACGGTAACCAAGCTGTGCGCCGCATTCACCCGCTCGTCCATCTCTGAGTATGCTACCGCATCACAGATTGCCGATATGGTGTATGCGACGGACGAAATCCGGGAGTTTATAAACAATGTGGAGATGGCGTACCTCTATGGGGATAAAGACCTGATGACCCCGCAGCAGTCCAGCGCCATCGGAGATCTTTTAGCGCCTGTAGGATCCCGGACACTAATCTATTTATTGAAGATGGGGCTCCAGGATTGGATCATTGACACTAACCAATCAGATTACTACGATGACTTCAAGGATGAGTCCATCCCTCATTTCTGGCTTATACAGGACCTTATTAACCTATGCTATGCAATACACCATCATGTTACCAATAATGAAGCAGAGGAAGGAGGGGCGTCATGTTAGCATTGACCACACAGAACCCGTCAAAACCTGACGTACATCCAAATAATTGCTATATCAAAGCGACACTTTATCACCTTGACGGTACAACGTCCGAAATACTGACAACTCTCCCAAATTACTCTAACTGGACGGAATACTTAGAACTCGGACAAAGCGCCATGAGAGAATATATCAACAATATAACGAGACATTGGATCAAGATCAGCCATTTCTTTGTTGAAGTCGGGTCCGTCGAGACTTCCGGAGAATTTAGACCTATCTTCTGCCCTATTCGACACCAAGTACCGTTAAACAAGGTTTACAAGTCTGGCACCTTGGGAAAATGGGTAACTCCAGACACTCACCCTTATAATCCCAAATATGATCAAAGAGGCTCTAGTATTGACCTTCCTGAGTTGGTAAGAATTGTTACCGAACGACAGGAGTCAATCTTTCATAAACTTGACGATAATACAACACAGTGTGGCATTCCATATGAGAGCCGAGGCTACTATTTCCGGAATGGCGACTTACCGGCAGACTCATTCGAGAGAAATGGGAGGACCTATCTGGTTGTTTACAGCTTCAACAAATTAGCTAAGAAAGGGGGTGATCAATGAGAAATGTAAAATCAAACAAAGAAACCATATCAACTGGTGCGATGGAGTCACCTCTTGAGCAATCACCTAAGTGTCTTGTAAAAGACCACAGCGGTCCATGCAATCATAAATGGTGCTTAATGGCATACAAGAAGCCTCAATACCTCGGTACTAGCGTCGCAGAATGGTATGACCGGTACAAATTTTCCGAGTTTGGTGTAACTTGGTGTGAGTACAGTCCGCCTCACATCATGCCACAAAAACCCAGTCCAGAAGCAGGTGATGGATTTGAAATTTTCAAGCAATCGATGAATTCCATAACCCACTTAGCTGGACTATGGCCAAATGTGAAAACGGTAGCAAGGGAACATGTCGATTTTAGATGGACGGAAGTCCTCGAGAGATACCAGGTGTTTGATCCTGGAACTTTTCGAAGTGAGTGGAAAGAGCGGATAGACGTTAAGGAATACGCGTACTATGTTGGACCGACCGAACTCTCAGGTACTCGGGAGATTGACATAAACGCTGTTTATCAACTGCCGGAAGGCTTAACTATTAAGGAGATTTATCGGCCTATCACTAACTGGTGTCACTGCGGGTCAGAGGGCGATTGGTGCGGAGAAGGATGTATGCAACCGCAAAACAAAGAGCGTATCCTATTATTAGAGGAAGGAGCATCTAAGATAGCCGAAACGGGTCCAGTTTGAGCAACCTGTATTTACACTCAATTCCGATTGGCGGTGTAGGTGATTTGTAGCTACAAACTACGTACACCGCTGTCCGACTTTCTTATAGTAATAGGTATTATCCTATCGCTGCTAAGGATCTTGAAGCAATGAAACTAACTGCTGGTTAGTAACAAACTCAACCGATAAAACCCGGCGTGTAAGATAGAGATAAAAGGCTCGTTAATAATTTATTGCTCAACCAGTATCCGATAGTATTTTAAGAGTCCACACCAATGAACGCAAGCGTCAACGTCCGGTTATACAAGTCAAAAACTTACAGCGACGGATCTCATCCTGTGATCCTTCAATACATTATTGATGGTAAGGTTAAGAAGAAAGTGCTCACCAAGTGCCTACCGTCAGACTGGGATGCGAAAACGTTGAGACTAAAATCCAAGTGCCGCAACGCCGCCCGGATCAATCATTTCATAAGTTCAGAATATGCAAAGGCTGAAAGCAACTTATACGACCTCAAAAGCGGAGATAAGGAACTGTCAGATGTATTTAACGCCAAAAAGAAACTGTCGCTTAATGAAGCTTTCGAGGCGGAGCTCACAAGGTTTAAAACCGAGCATAAATCCGGAGCATACGACAAGATTCTGGCCATACGGGCGCAGATTAAAGACACTTCTATTCCTATCAGTAACATTGACCCGTCATGGCTTAAGAAGCAGATCAGCGTTTGGATTGGTTCGGGTAATAATGGGGCAACTATCCGGAAGAAACTCAAGCTATTGAGAGGGATGATTGGTCGGTACTCCGAGAAAGGTATCGCTGAAGAGCTCCGGGCAGTTACGGTACCCGCGCAAAAAGCTGTAAAGCAGAAATTGACTGCAGATGAATTGAGTAGACTGGAGAACCTCCTTTTACCAGATGGAGAGATGGTGACCGTGGTACGTGATATGTTTCTCATGCAGATTTATCTGCGAGGTATACGAATTGGGGACCTCCTACAGGCTCATTCCGAAGACTTTAAGGAAGGTCGGTATAGCTACCGAGCAGATAAGACTGGAAAGCAAATGAACATCAGGCTTATCCCCAAGGCTCAGGTGATCTTTGAAAGGTACCAGAACAAACATGAGCGATTGTTTCCATTCTTCAGATGGAAGCCAAATAATAAGCTGTCTGACTTCGAAAACGAAAGAGGCCGGCTCAAACATAAGGAGTCATGTACTTCCAGCGTGAACCGGTACCTAAAAATCATAGCAGCAATGGCAGGCATCACTAAACCGCTTTCATCCCACATAGCCCGACATACCTTCGCCCGTATGGCTATCGACAAGATCAATAACCCAATGGTGACAATGGAGCTGCTTGGTCACTCGTCTCTGGCCGTACATCAAAGCTACCTTAGCGACATCCGGAAGGATGATGAGCTGGATAAAGCTGCAGATGACATATTTGGATAGAAGATAACAGTCAGATCATGAAAGGAGTAACAATAATTGAGACAGAAGCATTCGAAAAGTTCATGGCATTAATTGATCAGATGCGAGCGGACCAACAAGCCATGATAGCAGAACTAAATGATAAGCGGAAACCTTATCTAACGTCATCCGAAGTTATGAAGCTCCTGAGCCGCAGCAAAAACTGGCTCAACGACAACAAAGAAAAGATCGGATTCAGCAAAGCAACCGGCACCCTTCTATTTAAAAGAAAGGACGTAGAAGAGTTTATTGATTCGGATTATTTCAAAATATAAAAGCATGGCAACGGGTTAATGCAGTTATAATTAAGCTCGTAATGAGATATTGTTGCGAGCGATGTCTGCACTATTTAAGCTCCTTGAGGATAAGTGGGCCCTATCAGCTATTCTTACTCAATCCGCCTTTATTAACAAACCCCCATCGGTCATCTTCTTTATCTTTCGAAGGATGGATCGTTGTATGTTGCTCTAATTGTTTCCCCAATTTCTCATCGATACTACGCAGGAGGCTATTTGTCTCCTGCTGGTTCTTTAACAACTTGTCAATCTTCCAGTACCAGAGCATAAGAGTGCGTAGTGCCAGAAAAACACCTATCAGAATAACTATCCCGAGTATAGCACCTGGATAAAATATTTCCGATGCTTCTGCTTGAGCAAATAGCAAACTTGGTGATAGTGATAAAAGGAATAGGATTGGTCTTTTCATTTTGATAAGGATTTGTTTAGGTAAAGTGATTTTGAATGAGGTTGACCTCATGACCAGCGTCTATCAAATCTAGATAATTCTGTTTGACATGACAAGAGCCTACTCGTCAAAATATAACCAGACAACTTGAAGGTTTTTCTACTATCATATCAAGATACAAGAGGATCCGAGAGTAGGCTGAAGACCAACGCCAACGTGAAAAAACGTGAGAGGTTGAACAGCTTGCTCCATGTTGATTGGTGAGTCATTCCTATTTCATTTGGCACATGTTTATGCTCATCCATGATTATGTATTGCCATGATTATGCAATCGGACTTTTATGTAAATGCATAAATTCACCTACCGTCCAAGCTAACGCCGGAAGGGGCTCTCCTTTTTGCCTTAAAGAAAACAAGTTGCGAGTTTTCGTCCTTCCAGTCAGAATGTACATAAAGAATTTATGTAACATTTATGATTGGCAAAGAGGTTTTTGCCGTAAAAAGGTACATCTTGCATCCTTAAAAAAACTTTTATGCATTTGGTGGTTTGACCTATTGTGCCCGTCTCCCCTCTTGACAATCCTTGACATTCAGCATAACTTCGGATTCGATGAGCCACTTAAGCAGAGTGGTCTGACTAAGAAAAAGATTGCCAAACAGAAGAACACAGGAGCATGGAAAATCCCTTTGAGAAAATCGATCAACGACTCAGAAGCATTGAATATTTTCTGCAGCAGATGCATGCCGATAGTCATGAGCAAACGAAAAGCCCAGGCGCGTACTTAAAGATCGATAAAGCTGCAGAGTTTCTAAGCACTACCCCGAACGCCCTGAGAGTTATGGTAAGCAAGAACCAGATACCGTTTATCAAAAAGCATAGAAGGTTGTTTTTTCGAGAAAAGGATCTAGTTGACTGGCTGGAGGGAAGCAAATAATAATAAGTTGGGCTATATCGAGTCTAATACAAGCAATTAGTCTATCCTTCTTCATTCTTTCTTATTCTCGTATAAGCCCGATGCTTGGTTTCACTAAGCATAGGCAATTTGTCTGCAGCCTTATTTGCTACCAAAGACATACGACGTAAACCATACGACTTTGATCATCGACGCATCGTATTGACGTTAAGCTTGTAAGCTTGATGTCATAAGATATACTTGCGTACTATGAAAATAAACTCATCAGTTCCCTCCTTTGAAATTGGCTAAACTATTGCCTACTTTTGTAAAAGAAAAGAGAGTTTTAAGTTTTTGTTTGCACCACAGTGTGCACCTACAACCAACAACTAATTCTAACTTCTTGAAAATAAATACTTTAAAACAATAATCTATGTCATCAGTAGAGACAACCTACGTTCCTTACAAAGTGAAGGACATTACCCTGGCAGAATGGGGACGCAAAGAAATTGGTCTGGCAGAGGCTGAGATGCCTGGCCTTATGGCTCTTCGTGCGGAATTTGGCCCATCGAAGCCATTGAAAGGCGCCCGTATCGCGGGATGTCTTCATATGACTATCCAAACTGCCGTATTAATTGAAACTCTGGTTGAGCTGGGTGCTGAAGTAACCTGGTCTTCTTGTAATATCTTCTCCACTCAGGATCATGCTGCTGCTGCAATTGCGGCTGCGGGTATTTCTGTTTATGCATGGAAAGGTCTTACAGAAGACGAATTCAACTGGTGTATCGAGCAGACACTGCATTTCGGCGAGGATCGCAAACCATTGAACATGATCCTGGATGATGGTGGCGATTTAACCAATATGGTGTTTGATCAGTTCCCTGAACTGATCCCTGAAATTAAAGGACTTTCTGAAGAAACTACAACAGGTGTTCACCGCCTTTATGAGCGCATGAAGAACGGAACCCTGCACTTACCTGCTATCAATGTAAACGACTCGGTTACTAAATCGAAATTTGATAACAAGTACGGCTGCCGTGAATCATTGGTTGACGCGATCCGTCGTGCTACTGACGTGATGATGGCCGGAAAAGTTGCTGTTGTTGCTGGTTATGGTGATGTGGGTAAAGGTTCAGCAGAATCACTGCGCAGTGCAGGTGTTCGTGTAATCGTTACTGAGATTGACCCGATCTGTGCACTTCAGGCTGCTATGGAAGGTTTTGAAGTTAAGAAATTAAGTACTGCTATTGCTGAGGCTGACATCGTGGTTACCTGTACCGGAAACTGCAATATCGTGCGCGGAGAGCACTTCAAAGCACTAAAGGATAAGGCAATCGTTTGTAACATCGGGCATTTCGATAATGAGATCGACATGGCCTGGTTGAACTCAAACTACGGAAATACAAAGGTGGAGATCAAACCACAGGTTGATAAGTACACTATCGACGGTAAAGACGTGATCGTTCTTGCAGAAGGCCGCCTGGTTAACCTGGGATGTGCTACAGGTCACCCTTCTTTTGTGATGTCGAACTCATTTACCAATCAGACACTTGCTCAGCTGGAGCTGTGGACTAACACGGATCAATATGAGAACCGCGTTTACACGCTTCCTAAGCACCTGGATGAGAAGGTAGCACGTCTTCACCTGGCGAAGATCGGCGTAGAGCTAGATGTATTGGATCAGGAGCAGGCTGATTATATCGGCGTTGCTGTTGAAGGCCCATACAAGCCGGAAGCGTACAGATACTAATCGTCAGTTCGGATATTTAATTTTATGGAAAGATGCTTACCTTTGGTGGCATCTTTTTTTTTATCCATGGACCAACTCTCTCAGACAAAACTTTCGGTTAACATCAATAAAATTGCCACAATCCGCAACTCCCGCGGGGGCAATAATCCGGACCTTGTCAGGACGGCTCTTGATTGTGAAGCTTTCGGAGCGCAGGGCATCACCGTTCATCCGCGTCCGGACGAGCGGCATATCCGCTATCAGGATGTGTTTGATCTGAAAGGGGCGATCTCTACGGAATTCAATATTGAAGGCAATTGTCAGGAAGAGTCTTTCGTACAGCTGGTACTGGCGAATAAACCTGCTCAGGTGACCCTGGTTCCGGATGCGCTGGGGCAAATCACTTCTAACCATGGCTGGGATACGATCAAACACGGCGACTATCTGAAGGACATCATTTCGGTGTTCAAGGAGGCCGGTATACGGGTGTCTATATTCGTTGATCCGGACCCAAAGATGGTTGAGGCCGCGGCCCTTACCGGAACAGACCGGATTGAGCTGTATACGGAAGCCTATGCAAAGAACTATTTTGTAAACAAGGAGCATGCGATTGCACCTTACATTCAGGCAGCACGGACAGCACAACAGGTGTCACTAGGTCTTAACGCCGGTCACGATCTGGATCTTCATAACCTGCGCTACTTTGCTCAGAATATTCCCGGATTACTTGAAGTGAGCATTGGCCATGCGCTGATCTGCGATGCGCTCTACCTCGGGCTTGAAGCCACCATAGGGCGCTATCTGGACCAGTTGAAAGGATAAGATTACTTTCACTTTAAACTTATTTTACCGAATCGGATCAGGTTTTTACATTTATCGAATAGTTTTGAGGATAGAATCAGGCCTTCGAGGATGTTTCTTTAAAAAAGACAGCCCAAAGAATTGCATCTTTTGAGCTTTTCTGACAGTGGATTGTTTTTCTTCCGTCGATTTTGGAATAATTAAATAGGGAATTTCGCTCTTCAGGAAAATTCAGCCTTTTTTCGAGTGGAAGTATATGACCTTTAGCGACTTCTTCCATTTAAAAAAAACGGCCTCTATGGCTTATTTCTGCGCTTTTTAGTACCTTTGTGCAATCCCATTATCATTCAGTTTCATGAATTTAAATATTGATTTCAAAGAAAAATTTGAATCACGTCACATTGCTCCTGATAGCGAGGCGACTGCACAGATGCTTTCGCAGGTAGGAGTAAAATCACTTGATGACCTTATTCAACAAACGGTTCCTGCACAGATCAGACTGAAGCAGCCGATGATTCTTCCTGCTCCGAAAAGCGAATTTGACTACTTGAACGATTTGAAGCAGGCTGCCTCGAAGAATAAAGTTTTCAAGTCATTTATTGGCAAGGGATACTATGATAATATCACGCCACCCGTTATTCTGAGGAACATCTTCGAGAATCCGGGATGGTACACACAATATACGCCTTATCAGGCGGAGATCTCTCAGGGACGCTTACAGGCGCTCCTGAACTTCCAGACGATGGTTCTTGACCTGACTGGCATGGAGATAGCCAATGCTTCGCTCCTTGACGAAGGTACTGCTGCTGCTGAGGCGATGTTTATGCAGTACAGCCTGCGTAAAAACCAGAAAGCAAATGTGTTTTTCGTATCTGAGGACCTGTTTCCGCAGACCATTGATATCCTCCGGACACGCTCTGCTCCTTACGGCATAGAGCTGCTTGTTGGTAACCATGAATCGGTGGAGCTCGACGAGCGCATGTTTGGTGCCATTGTGCAGTATCCGTCTGGAAAGGGACTTGTGTATAACTACAGCGATTTCGCTGCGAAAGCACATGCTCTGAACATTAAGCTGACTGTTGTTGCTGATATCCTCAGCCTTACTGTGCTGACTCCTCCGGGAGAATGGGGTGCAGACATCGTGGTAGGTTCTACCCAGCGCTTTGGTATTCCGATGGGCTTTGGTGGACCACATGCCGCATATTTTGCGACCAAAGAAGAATATAAGCGCAGTATGCCAGGAAGGATTATCGGTGTAACGGTAGATTCTTCGGGTAATTATGCCTTGCGTATGGCGTTACAGACGCGTGAGCAACATATCCGCAGAGATAAGGCAACCTCCAACATCTGTACCGCTCAGGCGCTTCTGGCAATTATGGCAGGTATGTATGCTGCGTACCATGGACCGAAAGGCCTGGTAAATATTGCCACCCGCGTACATGGTCTGGCGTCGCTGCTGGCTTCGTCTCTGGAGCAGCTGGAGTATAAGCAACTGAACGCGTCTTTCTTTGACACTATCCGCTTTGACCTGGGTCACCTGACAGGGCCTATCCATGCTGAAGCCATTAATAATCTGTGCAACTTTGACTACAACGGTTCTGAAGTTTGCATCTCTCTGGATGAAACGACTTCTGTTGAGGACGTAAAAACCATCATCCGCTTCTTTGCTAAGGTAAAGGGAAAGAGCTTGAATGATCTGAACTTTGAAGAGCTGGTTCAGGGTGTTTCTTCCAAGGTTCCTGCGGAACTGGAGAGAAGCAGTGAGTTCCTGACCCACCCTGTATTCAACAGCCATCATTCGGAACACGAGATGCTGCGGTATATCAAGTCGCTTGAGGCTAAAGATCTTTCATTGTGCCATTCGATGATTCCGCTGGGATCATGTACCATGAAGCTGAATGCAACGACTGAAATGATCCCGGTAACCTGGGCTGAGTTCAGCAAGATCCATCCGTTTGCTCCTACTGACCAGGTGGGTGGCTATATGCAGATCCTTTCTGAACTAAATGACTGGTTAAGCGAGATCACCGGCTTTGCAGCCATGAGCCTTCAGCCTAATTCTGGCGCTCAGGGAGAATACGCGGGACTGATGGTGATCAGAGCCTATCATGCAGATAGAAATGATCATCACCGGAACATCGTACTGATTCCTTCTTCTGCGCATGGAACCAACCCTGCTTCTGCGGCAATGGCCGGCATGAAGGTGGTTGTAGTAAAGTGTGACGAGAATGGAAACATCGACGTAGAAGACCTGAAAGCGAAGGCGATCCAGCATAAGGACAACCTTTCCTGCCTGATGGTGACTTATCCTTCAACCCACGGGGTGTTTGAAGAGTCGATCATTGAGGTCTGCGAGATCATTCATCAACATGGTGGTCAGGTGTATATGGACGGTGCCAATATGAATGCTCAGGTTGGCTTAACCAGTCCTGCTTCTATCGGTGCTGATGTTTGTCACCTGAACCTGCACAAGACCTTCTGCATCCCTCACGGGGGAGGTGGTCCGGGTATGGGTCCTATCGGTGTTGCTAAACACCTGGTGCCATTCCTTCCTGGTCATGCGGTAGTTGACATCAACAATGATCATTCTATTCACGCTGTTTCTGCGGCACCATGGGGATCAGCTTCTATTTTGCTGATTTCACATGCATACATCGCGATGATGGGTGCTGAAGGATTGACTAACGCAACGAAATACGCGATCCTGAATGCGAATTATATTAAATCAAGACTGGAAGAGCACTATCCTGTGCTTTATTCAGGAAGCATGGGCCGATGTGCGCATGAAATGATTCTGGACTGCCGGGCATTTAAGAGTGCAGGTGTGGAAGTAACCGACATCGCCAAGAGGCTGATGGACTATGGTTTCCATGCCCCTACTGTATCATTCCCTGTGGCGGGTACGCTAATGGTGGAACCTACAGAGTCTGAGCCTAAGCATGAGCTTGATCGTTTCTGTGATGCGATGATCTCTATCCGTGCTGAAATCGAAGAAGTATTGGTTGGATCAGCTGACAAGCAAAATAACATATTGAAGAATGCGCCTCATACTTCGGCTGTTGTGACTGCGGATAGCTGGACAATGGACTATAGCCGCCAGAAAGCTGCGTTTCCGCTTCCTTATGTTGCTGAACGTAAGTTCTGGCCTTCAGTTGGACGTGTAAATGAAACGCATGGGGACCGTACGCTAATTTGCTCATGCCCTCCTATTGAGGCCTACTCAGAGCTTGAGGCATAGTTTGAAATATTATACCATAAAAAAGGCCGGTTGCTGATGCAACCGGCCTTTTTTGCTTTTATGATCTTAGTGTGCTGCTACTTGATTCTGAGCAAGATCGAACACTTTACCCAGGTTGTTTGAGTTACTGCAACTAACATTCATGTCTTTTACCTTACCGGTGCTGATATCAACTACCCATCCGTGGATCTGCAGGTCGATACGTTCCTGCCATGCATTCTGAACGATAGTCGTTTTGCATAGGTTAAACACCTGCTCAATCACGTTCAGCTCGACAAGGCGCTTCGCGCGGGCTTTATCGTCTGTGATGAGGTCTAACTCGTGTGAATGAATCCGGTAAACGTCTTTGATATGTCTCAACCAGTTGTCGATCAAACCGAACTGGCGATTGCTCATGGCAGCTTCAACACCTCCGCATCCGTAGTGACCGGCAACGATAACGTGCTTAACTTTCAATACGTTTACGGCATAATCGAGAACACTCAGCATGTTCATATCTGAATGCACGCAGACGTTTGCGATATTTCGGTGTACAAACACTTCACCCGGTCTGGTATTGGTAACCTGATTTGCAGGAACGCGGCTATCTGAACAGCCTATCCATAATACGTCAGGACGCTGACCTGATGCAAGCTTCTTAAAGTAATCAGGATCTTGTTCAAGCTCTTTTTCAACGAAAAGCCTGTTGCCTTCAAGCAATTGCTCGTACGTACGAATTTGGTTGTCCTGTACTTCTTGTGTGGTTGGTATTGTTATATTTTCTTTAGACATTTTCTGTTACTTTTTCAGGTTTGTAAATCATTTCTTTTAGTTGCGGAACATCGTATTTATGCTTGATATTAATAAGCTGGACGATGATCGCTTTCGAATAGGCACTGTGTTTGAAGTTATGGATAACCTCGATCACATCAGGGTCGATGTATTTTGAGTTGGTTCCGTCGATGATTACATCAGACTCCGGCGGCAAGTTGTTAAGGGTATCGGAGATCGCAGCCTTGTTAAGGAACGATACTTCTTCAGATAGGGTAATCCGGATAACTTCTTTATTACCCTTATTGCTGATCGTATAGAAATATGGGTTACGCATGTTATTGCGAAGGATATAAAATACGCCGATAACCATCCCGATAGCCACACCTTTGAGCAGATCGGTAAATACTACTGCGAGAACGGTTACGATAAATGGAATGAACTGGCCCTTGCCTTCACGCCACATTTTCTTGAATAATTCAAGTTTCGCCAGTCTATATCCTGTAAAAATCAGGACCGCTGCGAGACAAGACAGAGGAATGGTATTTATGACTCCGGGAATAAGCAACAGCGAAGCTAAAAGCCAGATACCATGGAATATACTACTCATCTTGGTTTTACCACCAGAGTTTACGTTTGCTGACGAACGTACGATTACTGCTGTTAATGGCAACCCGCCGATAAGTCCGGATACGAGGTTACCTGCCCCCTGCGCTACAAGCTCCCGGTTTGTTGGGGAAACGCGCTTATAAGGGTCGATTTTGTCGACCGCTTCCAGACTAAGCAAAGACTCAAGACTAGCAACGATTGCGATTGTAAAGGCCACAGTCCACACAGCAGGATTGCTGATCTGACTAAAGTCTGGTGTCATAAATAAGCCGGTAAATTCGCTGAACGAGCTTACTTCGGGCACCTGCACCAGGTGAATACTGGCGATTTCAAAGGATGTACCTTTGAAAAGGATGTTCAGGACGATTCCGATAATTACCACTACCAGAGCTGCGGGAACAACACTAAGCTTCTTCACTTTACCCCAGTAAATAAGTACAATCAGTGATAGTACGCTGATGACTACGGCTCCGGGGCTTATCATGCTAAGCGCATCTGAGATACCAGAAAACGTATTTGATTCACCTGACTGAAAGCTCTCACTGCCTTCAAAGTCTGCACTATACCCCAACGCGTAGGGTATCTGCTTCATAATTAGAATAATACCGATTGCGGCAAGCATCCCTTCAATGACAGAAGAAGGAAAGAAATTGGCAATAGCACCGGCTTTAAGGAAGCCTAAGGCTATTTGAAGCACCCCCGCAATAACAACTGCAAGTAGAAATGTTTCATACCCCTGAAGCTGGGCGATAGATGTGAAAACTATAACGGTCAGTCCGGCGGCAGGACCGCTGACACTCAACTGAGAACCACTAATTGTGGCAACCACTATACCTCCGATGATTCCGGTTAACAAACCGGCAAATAATGGGGCTCCCGATGCAAGCGCGATTCCAAGGCATAATGGTAATGCAACCAGGAAGACGACAAGACTTGCGGGAAGGTCCTTTTTTAAATTTTGAGGCGAGAAATATTTCCCAACTCCTTTTGATGCAGGCATATGTTATCTGCTATTAAGTAGAACAATCCAATTAATTAACTATTTCTGAAAGAATACCGGCACGAACCGGTAGATGTTAAAAAGGATTATACGTTAGGAGGCGGGGTTGGAACAGAAGGGTAAAACACGCGGATGTGTTTGTTGTGATCGTCAATGAAAACACGCATCAGTACCAGGACGGGGCTTACCGGTCCTATTTTGATGGTATTCAGATTCAGGAATTCCTTCATGGCGGAATCCTTAACATCTACTGATTTAGGATGCTCAATCTCCAACTGCATGATAACCGCGTTCATGCTTCTAGAGTCAAGATGAGCAATAATTAATGGCGCAACAGAAATGGCCATCTTGCTCATGAAGATGGATAAGAAAATTATGCTGAATACCTTTTTAGCAATGAATTTCTTCATTTTGTTTTGCGTTCTTAAACAAATCTAACAAAATAGAGCTGTTGTTGTTACAGAAACGGCGCTGTCAATAAAATTATTACAAAAAAACAGAATTAAATTCCTAGTTCGACCTGAAACAAAGCACCCCAGTAGTTATCCTTATCGCTGATTTTCATTCGTCCATCTTCGGTATTGTAATTTACGTTGAATTGTGCCTTTATACGATGACTTCTTAGATATTTTGACAGGCCAAGTTCGAGTACTTCCTTCTTTCTTTCGTATCTAACCACCTGACCTTCTGGCTGAAGAAGTGAATAACGGAAGGCTGTCTCATAATTGTTTTTAAAGATGTATGAGAATTGATTGTTAATCCCCCAGCCATTGTAGACGTACCTGACGTCACCTTTTTCATTGAATGTTAAGGGATTATCCGAATCACGGGCCATATATTCAGACTGGAAAGCCCAGCCGTTATATTTAAAGATAAGATCCAGCATCGTTGTTCCCATATCTCTGGCAGCATAAAGATCCTTTCCAAGTTGCCCGCCTGTCCGGTTTGTTTTTACGTTATAACTATATCCGGCTCCTATTGCAAGTTTCGGAGTTTCTTCTCTTTCGAGGTCTCCTTCTGAATAGTCACCTTCATTTTTAAAACGTCCGAAAGGGAGTATCTCTACCCGGCCGGTATATGCAAGACCGTTGTCTGAATCGTTAACGCTTCTTCCTTCTCCGGTCGATATTGCTGCTTTCAGCCGGTATGGAACAGATCCAACTTTGTTATCGTAGTAAGCTTTCAATCCAAAATCGCGGTCTATCGTAAACGCGCCGTTCACGATAGAGCGTTCCGCGAATTGCAGCTGTCCCGATGAATTAACGCGTTGACGGTTCCCCGGAAGCTTATTTTGTCCGAAGGCGATGTAGAAGTTATCAGTAAAATGATAGAAGACTACCGCATCGCGAACGATATTGGCAATGCCGGTATTGTCGACATCCTGATCACTACGTGAAAAAGCCAGCTGGATGCTGTAACCCAATTTGGGACTCAGCACATAACCATCTGCTCTCAGTCTCAGGCGCCTCACTCTTGCATCAAATTCCGAAATTCCGAAGTCTGTTCCTCCATTTGTATACGCCCCCACCCTATTCTGCATTCTAAAGCGGAAATTGGCGTAGAAGGATGAATCTTTGGTTGCAACCTCCAGACCCTTCATTTTGAAGATCATGGCGCGCTCATCTACTTCCCCCTGCGCAAAAGCAAGTTGAGCGGCGAACAGACTGATGATGAGAGCGAAGTGGTATTTCAATTTAGACATGGATGATGATTCTGTGAGGCGAAATTATCAGAATTAATTCACTATCGTGCATTTGAGTCTATTTTTGTGTAGGCTTCTCTGCGGTGTGGCAAGCAGATGCTTATGCCAGCGGGCAAAAATTGTGTAATTTTACAGACTAAGACGTAATTGATGGCTAAAGACGCAGGAAAAGCATACGATATCAACTTGTTGAAGCGCATTTATACCTATATAAAGCCTTACAGGAAGCAATTTATCTGGTGTGTTATTCTGACGGTTTTACTCGCAGGTGTAGCTCCTCTCAGACCTTTTCTCATCCAACATGCGCTGGACGAGTACGTGTTTAAAAATGATGCAGCGGGATTAGGCCTGATGACCATTGTCCTGATGGTCTTATTGGTGATCCAGACTGTAATCCAGTACTTTCACACTTACCTGACGAATGCCCTGGGTCAGTCAACCATCCGTGATCTCCGGATCAATGTCTTCAATCATATTACGAAGCTGAGGCTCCGCTTTTTTGACCGGACGCCGATCGGACAGCTGATCACCCGCACCGTATCAGACCTGGAAACGATAGCTGATATCTTTTCAGAAGGTCTGATCGTGATCATCGGTGACATCCTCCAGCTGGTTGCTATTTTGGGGGTGATGCTGTGGATTGACTGGAAGCTCACACTGGTCGTATTGATTCCAATGCCTTTACTGATGCTGGCCACATACATCTTTAAAGAAGCGATTAAATCTGCATTTCAGGAAGTAAGGACGCAGGTCAGCCACCTGAATACCTTTCTTCAGGAACATATCTCCGGTATTAATATCATCCAGTACTTCGCCAGGGAGCGTCAGGAGATGCACAAGTTTAAAAAGATCAATGCAAGACACAGAGATGCGCATATACGTTCAAACTGGTACTACTCCATTTTCTTTCCCGTTGTAGAAATTATATCATCCTTGTCCCTCGGACTTCTTGTCTGGTACGGATCAAAGTCGATCCTCGAACATAACCTGTCCCCTGGTGTAATTGTATCCTTCATCATGTTCATCAACCTCATGTACCGTCCAATCCGTGAGCTTGCTGATAAATTCAACACCCTTCAGATGGGGATGGTAGGTGCAGACAGAGTATTTTCACTGCTCGACAGCAAGGAATATGAAGAAGACTCCGGTACACTGCAGCATGGAATAAGCAATGGTGCAATCAGCTTCAAAGATGTCTGGTTCTCCTACAATGAGGAGAAGTGGGTTCTGAAAAATATCAACTTTGACATTCAACCCGGTCAAACCTTAGCGATTGTAGGAGCTACCGGTGCAGGCAAATCGTCGATCATCAACATCTTGAATAGGTTCTATGCTATCGGAAAAGGTTCTATTCAGATCGACAATCAGGACATAAGAGAGTACAGCATTCCATATCTCCGCTCCCAAATCGCGACGGTCATTCAGGATGTATTCTTGTTTTCTGATACCATAGCCAACAACATTACTCTTGGAAACCCTGATATCCCCAGACAGCTCGTCATTGAGGCGGCTAAGGAAGCCGGGGCTCACGAATTCATAGAGCGCCTTCCCGGTGGGTACGACTACAATGTGATGGAACGCGGAGCTACGCTTTCTGCTGGACAAGCACAGCTGATCTCTTTTATCCGGGCACTCATCTACAACCCCAAAATCCTCGTTCTGGATGAGGCGACATCCTCCGTGGATACCGAGACCGAGCTACTCATCCAGGCCACCCTCGAGAAGCTGATGAAGGGCCGTACGTCTATTGTAATTGCTCACCGTTTATCGACCGTTCAGAAGGCAGATAAGATCATTGTACTTGATCAGGGTGAAATACGCGAAATAGGTTCCCATCAGGAACTGCTCCAATTGAACGGCCTTTACAAAAGGCTGTTTGATCTCCAGTTTAATTCTCTGGGAATCGAAAAAACTACTGTATCCTGACAAAAAGGTTTGGCTTTTAGGGCTATTGTCTTAGTTTTGCATATCTTAAAATCCGACCAATGAGTGTATTAGTTAATAAGAATTCAAAAGTTATCGTTCAGGGCTTTACCGGCAATGAGGGTACGTATCATGCAAGTCAAATGATTGAATACGGAACCCAGGTTGTTGGTGGTGTTACTCCCGGAAAAGGAGGTCAGACACACCTTGACAGACCAGTATTCAACACTGTAAAAGAAGCAGTTGACCAAGCTGGAGCAGATGTGTCGATTATTTTTGTACCTCCTGCTTTTGCCGCTGATGCTATTCTGGAAGCAGCGGAAGCTGGAATAAAGGTTATCGTTTGTATTACTGAAGGTATCCCTACAAAGGACATGATCCTTGTAAAAGAGTATATTCAGGGTAAGGATTGCCGACTTATAGGTCCAAACTGCCCGGGTATCATTACCGCTGATGAAGCAAAAATCGGTATCATGCCTGGCTTCATCTTCAAAAAAGGCACTATTGGTGTTGTTTCAAAATCAGGAACATTAACATACGAAGCAGTTGACCAGGTCGTAAAAGCTGGTTTAGGAATCACAACAGCCATCGGTATCGGTGGTGACCCAATCATCGGGACCCCTACCGTTGAAGCTGTGAAACTTCTTATGGAAGATCCGGAAACTGAAGGTATCATCATGATTGGTGAGATCGGCGGAGGCATGGAAGCAGAAGCTGCACAATGGATCAAGGAAAACGGCACAAAACCAGTTGTAGGTTTTATCGCCGGACAAACTGCTCCTGCAGGACGCCGTATGGGTCATGCCGGTGCAATTGTTGGTGGTGCTGATGATACTGCAGCTGCAAAGATGCGTATCATGGCAGAGTGTGGAATTCGTGTAGTCGAATCACCTGCAGAGATCGGCGCAGCAATGGCTGAAGAGCTTGCTAAATTAGCCTAGCATTTCTCTCCAAAACAAGGAGATTTTAATAAAAAGAAAGTCCGGCCTGAATAATCAGGCCGGACTTTCTTTTTACACCCATTTCATCCTTGCATCACGCATAAAAAAAGCCTGTCAGAATTCTGACAGGCTTTCTGGATATTAGTAGTCTAAATAATTAGACTTTATTCATGCGAATTAAATTCAAAGCAGCTCCTGCTTTAAACCATTCTATCTGCTGCTCATTGTAAGTGTGGTTTACAGCGAATGATTCTGTTTTACCATCCTCATGGTGAAGAACAACCTTAAGTTGTTTTCCCGGAGCAAATGATGTTAATCCTTCAATGTCAATCACGTCGTTCTCCTGAACTTTAGTATAATCGGCAGGATCAGCAAATGTGATAGCCAACATACCTTGTTTCTTCAGGTTTGTCTCGTGGATACGGGCAAAAGATTTAACCAGGATCACACGAACTCCAAGATGACGAGGCTCCATAGCCGCGTGCTCACGAGAAGAACCTTCACCGTAGTTTTCATCACCAACAACGATTGTACCTATGCTAGCAGCTTTGTAAGCTCTCTGTGTAGCTGGAACCGGTCCGTACTCACCAGTAAGCTGGTTCTTAACAGAGTCAGTCTGCTCGGTATAATAGTTTACCGCACCGATTAACATATTGTTGGAAATATTGTCAATATGACCTCTGAATTTCAACCATGGTCCTGCCATAGAGATGTGGTCAGTAGTACATTTACCTTTTGCTTTGATCAGCAAACGAAGACCTTTCAGATCCGTGCCTTCCCATGCCGGGAACGGAGCCAATAACTGAAGTCTGCTTGACGCCTCATCAACAATAACGCTAACAGCGCTACCATCTTCAGCAGGAGCCTGATAACCGGCATCCTCAACTGCATAACCTTTAATAGGCATTTCCAGTCCCTGTGGCTCGTCTAAGCGAACTGCTTCTCCCTGTTCGTTAACAAGTGTATCTGTTAGCGGGTTGAAAGTCAGATCACCGGCGATAGCCAGGGCTGTTACAATTTCAGGAGATGCTACGAAAGCGTGAGTATTCGGGTTACCGTCATTACGCTTTGCAAAGTTTCTGTTGAAGGAGGTAATAATGGAGTTTCTGCGGGTAGGGTCATCAGTATGACGAGCCCACTGACCGATACAAGGGCCGCAGGCATTTGCCAGAACAACACCACCGATCTTTTCGAAAGTATCCAGGTAACCATCACGTTCAACGGTATATCTTACCAGTTCAGATCCTGGAGTTACTGTATATTCTGCTTTAGTCAACAATCCCTTATCAACAGCTTGCTGCGCAAGAGATGCTGCTCTTGTAATATCCTCGTATGAAGAGTTTGTACAAGATCCGATCAAACCTACTTCCAGTTTTGCAGGCCAGTTATGTTCTTTAACCGCAGCAGCGAACTTAGAAATAGGCCAAGCCAAATCTGGAGTAAACGGACCGTTAATGTGTGGTTCAAGCTCAGATAGGTTGATTTCGATCACCTGATCAAAATAAAGTTCAGGATTAGCATAAACTTCATCATCACCGGTAAGATGAGCTTTTACCTGATTAGCCAGGTCAGCAATCTCTCCTCTGGAAGTACCACGCAGGTAATCTTCAGCTTTTTCGTCATATCCGAAAATAGAGGTAGTAGCGCCAATTTCAGCACCCATATTACAGATGGTCGCCTTACCTGTTGCAGACAATGAACGTGCACCTTCACCGAAGTACTCCACGATACATCCTGTACCACCCTTAACGGTTAGTACACCGGCAACTTTCAGGATAACATCCTTTGCTGCTGTCCAGCCAGACATTTTTCCGGTTAACTTCACGCCGATCAGCTTAGGGAACTTTAACTCCCATGCAAAGCCAGCCATTACGTCACATGCATCAGCACCACCCACACCGATAGCGATCATACCTAGACCGCCGGCATTAGGTGTATGTGAATCGGTACCGATCATCATTCCACCAGGAAATGCATAATTCTCCAGAACTACCTGGTGAATGATACCTGCTCCCGGCTTCCAGAAACCCAGACCGTATTTATTACAAACAGAGGAAAGGAAATCATAAACTTCCTTGTTAGCATTGTTAGCAATCGCTAAATCTTCGTTAGCTCCAACTTTTGCCTGGATCAGGTGATCACAGTGAACAGTTGAAGGAACGGCAACCTGAGGTCTGCCAGCCTGCATAAACTGCAAAAGGGCCATCTGAGCAGTAGCATCCTGCATCGCTACGCGATCAGGTGCAAAGTCAACATAAGATGTTCCACGGGTATATACTTCCTCCGCATTTCCATTCCACAAGTGAGAATAAAGGATCTTTTCGGTTAAAGTAAGGGGTTTTCCAACAACTTTCTTGGCAGCTTCAATACGGCTTTCCAAATTGCTGTAAACCTTCTGGATCATTTCTATATCAAATGCCATTATGATTTTAGTATTAAGGGGTTTACATATTAAGAACTTAACCTGCTTAGGTTAAATTCATGCGAATTTACGAAAAATGAACGAGAGCCTCTCCTGTATAATATGACAATTATTATTTGGAAAAGTTCTAATTAAGGTTGCAACAAGTATTTCTAACTCACAGAAGCTGAGCCTACAATTTCTCGAATATGTAGCCTTTCGATTTCCAGAATTTCAGGGCCCTCGGAAGAACATACTCCAGCCGCTCGAAGGCTTTCAGACTATCATGAAATACGATTATAGCGCCCGGACGGGTATGTTTGATCACATTCTCAAGGCACTTCTCAGGACTGAGTTTCTGATCGAAGTCCCCCGACAGCACGTCCCACATGATGATGTTCATGTCAGGATAAGCATCCTTGATCAAACTGATCTGCGACTTTTTAATCCGGCCGTAAGGAGGGCGTAACAGGTTCGACTGAACCAGGTCCTGGCACTTCGCAACATTCTGCAAATACTCCCTGTCATCTGTAGCCCAGCCCCTCAGATGATTGAACGTATGGTTGCCAACGCGGTGCCCCTCATCCTTCAGTCGCTTAAAAACATCAGGATGTTTTCTTATATTATCCCCGATACAGAAGAAAGTGGCAGAAGCCTCATACATTTTCAATGTATTAATGACGAAGTCTGTAACAATTGGAATAGGACCGTCGTCAAAGGTGATATAGATCTTATTTGAATCGTTTAATTTCCTCCATACGAGAGAAGGATAGATGCACCGCAGCCAGAAAGGAGTTTTTACGAGATACATATTATAGAGAATGTGCAATACTACAAATTATTAGCCTGAAATGACTCTCAGAAGAAATCCCTATAAAACCTGCATAGCGACGCTCGCAGTTGTATTAACCGCCCTTTCCTCAGCGATAGCCCAGGAAAGTATCACCCTGGAGCAGGCAGTTGCACTTACCCTGCAGAACAATCTGCAAATCAAGCAGGCTCAGCTAAGCGAGTCGCTCTCGGAAGAGAACCTGAAAGAATCGAAACTATTCTTCTACCCCACATTGAACGCAGGAGGGAACCTGAACTTCAACTTCGGTAGAAACGTGGATCCGCTGACCTACGAATTCGTCAATCAGCAAACAACCTCTTCCAACGGGAGCCTTAACACATCCATGCCCATCTTTCAGGGATTCAGGTTATGGCACCAGATATCGCAGTACAAATACCAGCTGGAAGCCGACAAAAGCAACACCCGAAAAATCCAGAACGACCTTTCACTCACCGTAGTGACCACCTACCTGCAGGTGTTAAGCAACGAAGACCTCCTCCTTGCGTCGCAGCAACAACTTGAACTTTCGAGATTACAGCTCGACAGGGAGCAGAAACAATTTAACGTGGGCAGTAAAACACTTGCCGACCTTTCACAGGCTAAAGCACAATTTGCTACGGCAGAACTCAACGTCACCAATGCGCTTAATCAGCTCGAGATCAGCAGGCTCAATCTGGCACAGCTCATGGAACGTGACCCTGCTACCCCTTTCACCGTGGTGAAGCCCGTGATCGATCAGATCGGAGAAATCAATTCCAAATATGCAGCTGCGGAAATATACGCCAAAGCAGTGGACAATTATCCCGATGTACGGCTGGCACAGAACAGAACACTTGCTGCACTAAAGGCTGTTGACGTTGCAAGGTCCTCCCTGTACCCTCGTCTGAGCTTTAGCGGAAGCCTCGGATCAGGTTATTCCAATAACAGGCAGCGACTCGTGAGCCGCGAACTAACGGGTCAGAATGCCGTCATTGGTTTTTTAGAAGGCACCAACCAGCGTGTCCTCACTCCTGAATTTGCCAACGTCATGGAGAAAACCAGCTTTAAAGACCAGCTTGATGAGAACTTTAACCAGGCCGTCGGCTTTACCCTCAGTATCCCGATCTTCAACGGTTATTCCGGACGGATCGGCGTCAGAAGAGCCAAAATCACCCACCAGAATGCAGTCGTAACGGAGCAGCTTGCACGCAACAACTTCAACAAGGTGATCTATCAAGCCGTTACAGACCTCAGAGCCTCCCAAAGCCGCTTCCTGTCTGCCACCAGTGCTTTCGAGTCCTCTAAAACAGCATTCGATGCCATCAGCAAACGATATGACGTGGGACTTGTTAACTCACTTGACTTCAATCAGGCACAAACAGATCTGAATCAAAAGCAATTTGACGTCATTCAAGCCAGATATGACCTCATCTTCAGAAATAAAATTATCGACTTTTACCTCGGCAATCCTTTAACATTTTAATACCGTAAAGCCACCACGATGGAACCCAAGAAAAGAAAAAAGCGCACTCTCAGATACGTCATTATCGGCATTGTTTGTTTAGCCATACTACTCGCCGTTGCATCCAAAATGGGTTGGATAGGCTCCGGTGAAAAGGTCTTAGTAGCTACAGAAAAAGCCGAAAAAAGAAGCATTGTCGAAACAGTTTCTGCAAGCGGAAAGATACAGGCGGAAATAGAAGTAAAACTAAGCTCTGAAGTTTCCGGTGAAATCGTGACCCTCGGGGTCAAAGAAGGCGACGTAGTAAAGAAAGGTCAGTTGTTATGTAAGATCAGGCCTGATATCCTGCAGTCCGGTTACAACCGCGCCGTTGCATCTCTGAACACCCAGAAAGCCACACTAGCCTCTGCGCGCCAGCAACTGCGACAGGCTGAAGCCAACTTTAAAAACACCCAGGCCAGCTACAAGCGCAGCACCGAACTGTTTAAGCAGAAGGTACTTTCAGCCGCCGAATATGACGCCGCACAGGCCGAATATCAAAGTGCTAGAGCTAACCTCGAGGCTCTTCGTCAGAACATCATTGGTTCTGGTTATGGCGTCGAGCAGTCACAAGCTCTCGTAAAAGAAGCAGCCGACAACCTCGACCGTACCATCATCTACGCACCTGTTGACGGGGTGGTGTCCAAACTTGCCGTCGAACTTGGCGAACGAGTAGTTGGAACGGCCCAGATGGCAGGAACCGAGATCATGCGTATATCCAACCTAAATTCCATGGAAGTAAACGTAAACGTGAATGAAAACGACATTAACCGCGTTTCCGTGGGCGATCTTGCAGACATAGAAGTTGACGCTTTTCAGGAGAAAAAGTTCCAGGGAAAAGTGACTGAAATCGCCAGTTCCGCCAATATTGTAGGCGAAAGCACCGACCAGGTAACGAATTTCAGCGTTAAGATCAGAATCCTACCTGAGTCTTACGCAGCTTATATGAAAGATCGCGAGCAGGCTAAATCGCCGTTCCTTCCAGGCCTGTCTGCCACAGTTGACATTCAGACCGAAAGAGCGACCGGCATCTCCGTACCCATTCAGTCTGTTACTACACGCGAAGACATGTCCGCAGCGCCTAAGAAGACAAGCGATAAAGACAAGCCTAAAGCTAAAGAATACGTTTTCACCTATTCAAATGGCTTGGTGAGACAGGTACCCGTTACTACAGGCATTCAGAACGACACCTATATTCAAATCAGATCGGGCCTAAAAGGTAACGAGGAAATCGTAGCCGCTCCGTTCAGCGCTATTTCCAAGACGCTGAAAGACAGCATGACCGTAGAAAAGGTTAGTCGCGACAAGCTCTTCGAGGGAGAACCTAAGAAATAGCCCATCGCAAACATCCTAAAAACTGAGCCGATATTGCTTATTTCGCAAAATGCTACACCATCAGCACGTTGATAAAGCTCAATGAAGAAACTTTTGCTATTTAATTCGTAAACTTGCGGTTTTCAGTTATGGATACGAGCACAAAAATAGCAGTTATTGGAGGAGGAAGCTGGGCAACAGCTAACATCAAGATGTTGACTGATAACAGAAATCCTAAAGAGATTTTCTGGTGGATGCGCGATGAGGCAAATATCGAACATATCAAGAAGTACAAACACAACGGATCTTACCTGAGTTCCATTGAGATTAAAGTGCCTGCCGATAACATCACCAGCAATCTGGTCGATGTGGTCGAGAAGAGCGATATGATCCTTCTCAACATCCCTGCTGCTTTTCTCAAAGAGGTGCTTTCCGTATTAAGCCCTGATAGTTTCCGTGGAAAAAAGGTAATATCTGCCATCAAGGGCTTCATACCTGAAGACAACATGATCATCGGGGAGTATATCAACAAAACCTTCGAGGTGCCTTTTAAAGATATTGTTGTGCTTAGCGGACCTTGCCATGCTGAAGAAGTCGCACTGGAGAAGCTCTCCTACCTCACCATTGCCTCTCCTGATCAGAATCTGGCGGCGCAGTTTGCCAATATGGTCAACACCCGTTATATCAAAACAAATGTTTCTGATGATATCTACGGTACTGAATATGCAGCGGTACTGAAAAACATCTATGCTGTAGCCAGCGGCATCTGCCATGGTGTAGGCTACGGCGACAACTTTCAGTCCGTGCTCATATCAAATGCCATTCAGGAAATCAGCCGTTTCGTCAATGCAGTACATCCTATCGATCGCGACATCAAAGAATCTGCTTACCTGGGAGACCTTTTAGTAACCGCTTATTCGCAGTTCAGCAGAAACAGAACATTCGGCAATATGATCGGCAAAGGGTATAATGTCAGGTCTGCCCAGTTAGAAATGAACATGGTTGCTGAAGGATATTATGCCTCCAAATCACTTCACCATATCAACAAACATTACAAAGTCAACATGCCTATATGCAGGGCCGTGTATGCCATTCTCTACGAAAAGCATTCCCCTTCCATCGAAATGAAACTACTGGCCGACCAACTTTCCTGATTTCGGGGCAAACTTCCCTGTGGTTCTATTGTTTAAATCATTAAACCTATAAAACCATGAAAAACTTGATCATTTGGAGCGTAGTAGCAGGGGCTGCCTCGGCAGCGATAATTGCCCTGATGTACAAAAGGGAGGAAGCCGACGAATTATTGCATTCGGCAAAAGGACTTGGTAACCGCCTGGTAAGATACGGAAACAAGCTAAGAGACAGCCTTCTTCATCATGTGAAGGGGCCTAACGGAGAAGACGTATATATCGATATGTACGACAGACAGTTCTATGAAAATCCCGAAGGGAAGAGAGTGTATCTGGCCGATTAACAGCAGTAGAAGAACTCAACAATACCCAATAACATAAAAAAGGCGGCTATTATTAAAATAGCCGCCTTTTTGTGTTTTATGCTTAGTAGCGTTTACGACGCTCGCGATCTCCACCTGAAGATCTGCTGCTTCCGCCACGATCATCTCTGCGTTTTCCGGAGAAGTCACGGTAACCACCGCTGCGTTCACCACGACCACCGCCACTGCTGCGACGCTCACGGCTACCACCACCCTCACGGCCACCACCGTCACGATCACCTGCAAGCTCGATACGAACCGTACGACCTTTGAAGTCAACAGACTTAAAGTTCTGCTGAACGGTTTCCGCAACTGCATTCTCCACCTCGAAGAAAGTGTAAACACCCTTCAGGTCGATCTTGCCGATTGACTTACCGCTGATCTTGGCGTTATTACAGATAAAGCCCAGCATATCGCCACGGGTAAAGTCATCTACAGATCCAAGATTGATAAACAACCTGGTGTAGTCACTGTTACCTGAGCGGCCGAATTTGCCTGAACGCTCACCTGAACGCTCGCTGAAACGGTCATCTTGCAAAGGTGCATTCAGATCCGGAGCATTCTTGTAATAGTCAAGGAAACGGTTGAACTCCAGTGAAGCGAAACGCTTGATCACTTCCTCCTTGCTTAGTTCAGCAAAGTCATCCATGATCCTTGGAATGTACGATTCGATCTGTGCCTCGTTAACCTCGACGTTATGTACGCGGTGAATCAAAGCAAAAAGCTGTTTCTCACAAACATCGAATCCGCTAGGAACTTCAATTTTAGTGAACTTACTGCCGATTACACGCTCAATTTGTCTGATCTTACCAATCTCTTTTGCATTGATGATAGCGATAGATACACCGGACTTACCCGCACGTGCAGTACGACCACTTCTGTGAGTGTAGTTCTCAATTTCATCAGGAAGAGAGTAGTTGATTACGTGAGTAACGTCATTTACGTCGATACCACGGGCAGCCACATCAGTCGCGATAAGCAACTGCAAGCTTCTTTCACGGTAGCGCTTCATAACCTTATCACGCTGTTGCTGAGATAAGTCGCCATGCAGGGAATCAGCATTATAGCCGTCCTTGATCAGGGCTTCAGCAATCTCCTGCGTTTCAATCTTAGTACGGCAAAACACGATACCGAAGATCTCAGGATTAAAGTCCACAATACGTTTGAAAGCCGCATATTTATCACGTGCTCTTACAATGAAGTACTCGTGATCAATATTAACGTTTCCTGTATTCTGTTTCCCCATGGTTAATTCATGAGGATCAGTCATGTATTTCTTAGAGATCCGACGAACCTCTGCAGGCATAGTTGCAGAAAACAACCATGTTTTTTTATCGTCAGGAGTGGTAGAAAGAATCACGTCGATATCTTCCTGGAATCCCATATTGAGCATCTCATCTGCTTCATCTAAAACGACATAGCGAACCTGAGAAAAATCAATTGCCTTACGGTTGATGATATCAAGCATACGACCGGGAGTTGCGACAACGATTTGTACGCCGCGTTTAATCTGCCGAAGCTGATCAGTAATACTTGCGCCACCGTAAACGGCGACAACATTTACATTACTTAAGTTTTTTGAATAATTCTTTAAGTCATTGGTAATCTGTAGACATAACTCACGTGTCGGGCATAAAATAAGTGCCTGTGGGTAATTTTGATCAAAGTCTACTAATTCTAACAAGGGAAGGCCGAAGGCCGCAGTTTTCCCTGTGCCGGTTTGGGCTAATCCGACAAAATCGTTGCTGCCTGAAAGTAAAACCGGGATTGATTGTTCCTGGATTGGCGTGGGATTTTCAAATCCCAGATCAGTTATGGCATTAACAATATCATGACGGATACCCAGTGTACTAAATGGGTTCATGATAACAATAAAAAACCGACTGTATTGCCGGTATTCTACAAAGATAATAAAAAATTGTTAAAACAAGACGTTAAAACACCTAAGTTGCAGATCAACGCAGCCTGTCTGCCGATTTCAATAATTTCATATCTCCTCGTATTCCCCTTATTGCCAGGATAATAAACAATATCGACAGGGGTATAAAGATGATACCGAGCCCGTAGTTCTGGAATTGCAGTTGCACATCACCCAGGGAGGTTTTAGCCGTGGTAGCCAGCCAAAAACTATAAGCCAGAATCAATAAGATCGTCACGTATCCCATCATGATCTGCCGCTTCCTCTCTTTATACATAAACACGATAACAAGTGGAATCAGTGCAAGCAGCACCGTCACAATTGTGATCAGCGTAAAGTCTTCCGTTTTCACAATCTGTCCGCCAACATTTTCATAGATACCGGTAACCTTAATCACTTTAGGTGTTCCCATGACATTAAAAACCTGCAGGTACGGGAATAAGAAAAGAGCCAGGATCATGGTGGTTGATAAAAACAACCATAGGGTTTGGATACGTTGTAGCATAATTTAAATGTGTTGGCTAAAATACATATTATGTTCAAAGGTAGGTTCAGCGCAAGAACAAAAATAAGCGCAAAATGGTTTTCTATCATTATTTTTGGGGCTATATGCGGTATTTTGCTGAACTCGCCTATGACGGCACCTCTTTTCACGGCTGGCAGATCCAGCCCAATGCGTACACCGTACAGCAGGCTCTCGACAAGGCACTTTCTACGATCCTCCGCCAGAAGATCGAAACTCTCGGCTGTGGCAGAACCGATACCGGCGTACATGCCCGGGAGTTCTTTGCGCACTTTGATGCGCTCAGTGACACGCATCAGCATGACATTCCCGGCCGCAAGTTCCTCAACAGCCTCAACTCCCTTCTCCCCTATCAGATCGGAGTAAAGCGCATCATTCAGACCGATGATCAGGCACATGCACGCTTTGATGCCACGCTTCGCTCATACGAGTACCACATCCACCATAGCAAAGACCCCTTCAGACACGGACGCTCATGGCTATTGCAGGACAAACTTGATATCGAACGCATGAACATCGCTGCCGCATACATGCTCTCGTACACCGACTTCAGCGCATTCAGCAAATCAAACACCCAGGTTTTTACCAACAACTGCAAAATTTCAAGAGCCGAGTGGGTTAAAGATGGTGAGCACCTCGTTTTCCACATCTCTGCTGACCGCTTTCTCCGCAATATGGTACGTGCCATCGTCGGCACCCTCGTTCTCGTCGGTCGCGGCATCATCACACCCGAAAGTATTCACGAGATCATTCAAAGCAAAAACCGGTCAAATGCAGGAAGCTCTGTTCCGGCATGCGGTCTCTATCTTACCGAGGTAAAATACCCATATATAGGGTAAACGCTGCAACTTTCAGGGCGACAGCCTGTGAGCAGACTAAAGGCACATGCGAAATTGTAATAGCAACGTTGTTTTTATAGCAAACCTTCGCGGGCAAATATCTATTAGCTAATTTTGACTATCACATAATTATGATTTATGGCTAACGACAATAAAAAAGAACATGTTCAGGTCGTGACCGACAAGTCACTTCAATTCTTAGAAGCATATATCAACAATCCGTCCCCTACAGGCTTTGAGTGGGAAGGCCAGCGTCTCTGGCTGGATTATATCAAACCATATGCTGACTCACATTTTGTGGATAACTACGGAACAGCGGTCGCTGTGATCAATCCGGAAGCAGAGTTCAAAGTCGTCATCGAAGCGCATTCAGATGAAATATCCTGGTTTGTTAATTATATCAGCAAAGACGGACTGATCTATGTTATTCGCAACGGCGGTTCCGATCACCAGATTGCACCTTCTAAACGCGTGAACATTCATACCGACAAGGGAATTGTAAAAGCTGTATTTGGCTGGCCAGCCATACATACCCGCAGCGGAGAAAAAGAAGAAGCGCCAACATTAAAGAATATATTCCTGGATTGCGGTTGTACTTCACAGGAGGAAGTCGAGGCTCTGGGCATCCATGTCGGCTGTGTTATCACTTACGAAGATGAGTTCATGGTGCTGAACAACCGCTACTACCTCGGGCGGGCGCTCGACAATCGCGTGGGTGGTTTCATGATCGCCGAAGTAGCAAGACTGCTAAAGGAAAACAACAAGACCCTGCCTTTCGGATTATATATCGTCAATGCCGTACAGGAGGAAGTAGGTCTGCGTGGTGCCGAGATGATCGCCAACCGCATCAAGCCTGATCTGGCTATCGTTACCGACGTAACACATGATACGCAGACCCCGATGATTAATAAGGTGACACAAGGCGACCTGTCTTGCGGAAAGGGCCCGGTCCTCTCCTATGCGCCTTCCGTACAGGTCAACTTCAATAAACTTCTGGTAAAAACAGCAGAAGAGAACCAGATTCCATTCCAGAGACAAGCTTCATCCCGGTGGACAGGAACCGACACCGATGCTTTTGCATATTCAAACAACGGAGTTGTTTCGGCCCTGATCTCCCTGCCGCTGCGCTATATGCACACCACAGTCGAAATGGTACACAAGGAAGATGTTGATAACGTCATCAGCCTGATCTACCATGCCTTATTGAGCATTGATCCGAAACATGATTTCCGTACTATAAAATAAACTCGTCCGGGAGCCGTTATAATAACTCATAGGACAACAAAAAGGGCAGCGAATTTTATATCCGCTGCCCTTTTTATTTTATCTTTTAGGATTGTGTTTCTACACCTAGCTTTACTCCTTAAGCTTACCTCACTAAGGCTTAACCTCTGTAACCTTCACTTCAAAATCAAGAGGAGCAAATGCAGGGATAGAGATCTGACCCACACTACTCGCCTGAGATCCCAGTAGTCCATAGGAGAATGACGATGGCGCTACGAATCGAACAGTACCGCCCTCCTTTACAAGAGGAACAATTTTTTGCCATGAAGGTATATATTGGGCTAACACCGCAGAGGCTCCGTCGTTTTTTTCAAACACGGTGCCGTTAAGAAGCTTTCCAGTATAGTTGAATACCAAAGTAGAATCCAGTGTGATCGTTGAAGTTCCGGTACCAGGCTCGGCGACTTTGTACCATATACCGTCAGCCGACTTGGTAAACCCTGTCAAAGAATTTTTACTCAAATAATTCTGAATAACGGCATCCTCATACTGGCCCAGCTTCGCTCTTTCCAATACCTTTACGGTATATTCCAAACTTGCATTGCCAGGTATCGGACCGCTTCCGTTCCTGCCGAAAGCTTTGCGCGACGGCACGATCACCCGGATAGTTCCACCTTCTTTTTTCAGGTTTGCCATGATGGCCTCTCTTAAGACGTCCGGCGAATAGTACCCAAACTTACCTGCATAATGGTTAATGAAGGTGTCCTGTGACGTGTACTTGCCGTCCAATGACTTCACCGTAAAGATCAGCGGAACCTGTTGGGTATAATCCAGAGCCGGACCTTTACCTTCTGTTACTACCGCATAATATGCACCGGTAGTATCAAACTTCTGCATAGACAGGTTATTCGCTTTCAAATAGGCCTGTATGTTAATATCGTCTTCCTCGGCTATAGAGGCATACTCTTTTGTACAAGCACTCATCACAGCAACAAAAGCCAGAGCCAATAGGAAAGAATATCTGTTAATTAAATTCATGTATCTCTTTTACTTTTTCTAATTTATCTTAAATCGACCACTTCAACATCGAAGTCAAGCACCGCGTTCGCAGGAATGGGCGCCACAGCCCTGCTTCCATACGCCATTACCGAAGGAATCAACAACCTGATCTTTCCCCCTTTTTGTACCAGAGTAATCCCTTCTTGCCAACCTGTTATCACCTCAACGAGATTGAATGCAAATCCCGTAGTACTCGAATCAAAAACTTGTCCGTTGAGCAGGCGCCCGGTGTACTTTGCCAGTACCTGTGTTCCCGTAGTGTACTTGAAGTTACCCGAGCCCGGAGCGACTATAACATAATATAGACCATTAGCGGTTCTCTTAACATCCTTTATGCCCTTCGCTACAATAAAGCTGTCAATTATCGCCTCATCTTTCGCCAGCTGAGCTTTTTCGGCAGCACTATAATTCATCTTCAGTTCAAAGGGCTCATTCTCTTTCTTACATGAAGAAGCCACAAACGCGAACAACAAAGCAACAACTAGTAGTTTTCTCATATTTCAAAATCTGCTGCTACGCGCAGCATGGCGGTCACAAATTTATCTTTTTAAAGTTCAAATTCCAGCTTTTCTACCGAAATCGGAACTTATATTAACTTTTTTTAACACTGTTGTGTAACTACTTGAGTCCTCAACTCGTCTCTAAGCCAACAAAGCAGATAAGTCAGTTAATTAAAAACTGATACTTTTGCCTCAAATTAATTTAGCTGTCGTCTTAAAACAATAAAGCCGCAGCTTTGTAGTCTATCAAATCATTTAATGCGTTTATGAAAAAGTTTTTATTATTATTCTTCATCGGAGGGTTCTTATTAATTGCCGGAAACACTGCACAGGCACAGTACAAGCATGCGCTGGGTGTTCGTGTCGGAAATGCTTACGGAATCACCTATAAAACATTTATCCAACAAGACAGAGCTTTAGACTTCATCCTGAATTTCAAGGATAGAAATGACTATTCTTCATTCCGTTTAACGGGATTATATGAAGTTCACAACCCGATTAACGATCTGCCAGGACTGCAGTGGTATTATGGTGGTGGTGCTACAATCGGTAGCCAAACCTACAAACCACTTGATCACAACGAATTCGTATTCAGCGTAGACGGTGTTCTGGGTCTGGACTTCAAGTTCCCTGATGCTCCAATCAACCTTTCTCTCGACTGGAAGCCAGCCATTGAATTCACGCCAAACACAGAGTTTGATCCTGAAGGATTCGGATTATCAGTTAGAATTGCATTCTAAGACCAATAACTATAAAAAGAAAGCGGCAACATGAATCATGTTGCCGCTTTCTTTTTTAGAGCTTTTCCTGAAAACCTAGCAAGACATTTTGCCCACGCGTACCGCATGACGCCCGCCTTCAAAAGCTGTATGAATAAACTTCTCGGTAATGGCCTTAGCTGCATCAGTCGAGATAAATCTCGCCGGAATGCAAAGCACATTGGCATTGTTGTGCATGCGGGCCAGCTCTGCCAGCTCTTCTGTCCAGCAAATCGCTGCACGGATCCCCTGGTGCTTGTTAGCCGTGATCGCAACACCGTTGGCGCTTCCACATACCAAAATCCCCAGAGTGTACGCTCCCTCCTCAACGGCTGATGCCACGGGATGCGCGAAATCAGGATAGTCTGCAGAGTCAGCGCTGTAGGTACCAAAATCTTTTACTTCATAGGCCGACAGAAACTCTCTTAATAGTTCCTTGTATTCAAACCCAGCATGGTCTGAGCCTATTGCAATGCTTATCTTATCACTCATGATTGAATAAATTAATATCTTAAACCGATTTCCTTCTTTCTCTTCCTGTCTATACGCGCCGAAACAAGAATACTGATTTCATACAACAAGAACAACGGAAAACTCACCGTCAACATCGTCAGAATATCAGGAGTCGGCGTAACAACAGCCGCAATAATCAGGATAATAATCACTGCATAGCGCCTTGTCGACCGCATGAAAGCAGGCGTCATGATGCCCAGCTTAGACAATATAAAAATCACTATAGGCAGCTCAAATGTGATGCCAGCCCCCAGCGTCAGTGTGGCTACCGACGATAAATATGAGTCAATCGTAATCTGATTCTGTATGATCGTGCTGACGGTATAATTCGCCAGGAAATTGATCGACAAAGGTGCGATGATATAATAACCGAAAAGGATCCCGATAATGAAAAGCAAGCTTGCCCAAAACACGAAGCCACTTGCCGAATTCTTCTCATTGGGATTCAAACCAGGTTTAACAAAGCGCCAGATCTCAAAAAGCAGATACGGAAACCCGAATATCAAACCGATCAGCAAAGACGAGTTCAGCTGAAGCGTAAACTGTCCTGCCATATCCGTATTGATGATATTAAAAGGGATATCAGTGATGCAAAAATCAGGGCCCAGATCAAATCGCTCAGACAACGAACACATCATCCTGTACGTCCAGAACTGCGGGTTCTTAGGACCCATGATGATCTGATCAAAGATGAAGTCGTAATACGAAAAAGCAAAGCCCGTAAAAATCACGATAGCCACCGCAGAACGGATCAGGTGCCATCTCAGCACCTCCAGATGGTCAAAGAAAGACATTTCGGCTTCCATTGACTTTCCTTTATCCTTGATAGACTCTATTAAGCTTTTACCTCTTTTTTCGCTCATTCTCTGTTAAACAAGAATACCATTCACTTTGCAATGAATGGTATTGAATAATATTTAAATTCCTTCTTCTATGTACTCAAACGTGTCCATGAACTTGGTGGTAAAGTTACCGGCCCTGAAGTTCGGGTCACGCATCAGCTGGCAATGGAACGGAATCGTTGTTTTGATACCTTCAATAACGAACTCGCTCAGTGCACGCTCCATGGTCGAGATAGCCTCTTCCCGGGTTTGTCCTGTACAGATCAGCTTTGCGATCATGGAATCGTAGTTCGGTGGGATCTGATATCCTGCATACACATGCGTGTCTACACGAACACCGTGTCCTCCCGGAGAGTGAAATATCGTAATTTTTCCCGGTGACGGTCTGAAATTGTTAGCAGGATCTTCTGCATTGATACGGCACTCTATAGCATGCATCGCAGGGAAATAGTTCCTACCGGAAATAGGCACGCCTGCAGCTACACGGATTTGCTCCTTGATAAGATCGTAATTGATCACCTCTTCGGTAACCGGGTGCTCTACCTGGATACGCGTATTCATTTCCATGAAATAGAAATTGCGGTGTTTGTCAACCAGGAACTCAATCGTTCCGGCTCCTTCATACTTCACAGCCTTTGCTCCCTTAACAGCAGCATCTCCCATCTTTTCACGTAAGGAGTCGGTCATGAAAGGTGACGGTGATTCCTCCACAAGCTTCTGGTGACGACGCTGAATAGAGCAGTCGCGCTCAGACAAATGCGATACCGTACCATATTGGTCACCAATAATCTGGATCTCGATATGGCGTGGGTCTTCAACAAATTTCTCCAGATACAGTCCGTCGTTTCCGAAAGCTGCACCTGATTCCATACGTGCAGAATCCCAGGCTGCTTCAAACTCCTCATCCTTCCAGACGATACGCATTCCGCGTCCACCACCACCGGCAGTAGCTTTCAGGATTACAGGATAACCAATCTCGCCAGCAATTTTAATTCCTTCTTTCACATCGCTCAACAAGCCTTCTGATCCTGGAATCGTTGGCACACCGGCCACCTTCATAGTCTCCTTTGCAGAAGCCTTATCTCCCATCGCATTGATCTGCTCCGGGGTAGCACCAATAAATTTTATATGGTAATCCCGGCAGATAGCCGAGAACTTTGCATTTTCTGAAAGGAATCCATATCCGGGGTGGATAGCATCAGCATTGGTTAATTCCGCCGCCGAGATAATATTCGGAATATTCAGATAAGAATCCTTACTCGCCGGGGGGCCTATACATACCGCCTCATCGGCAAAACGTACATGCAAACTCTCCCTGTCGGCTGTAGAATATACAGCAACGGTTTTAATACCCATCTCTTTACATGTACGGATGATACGTAAAGCGATTTCCCCGCGGTTGGCAATTAAAATCTTTTTAAACATAATCTCTTAAATGTGCAAATATGACAATGTGCACACCCACAGGTGTTTTGAACATCTGTACGTGTGCACACCGTATAAAATATATTAAGCTGGTTCTACCAGGAATAAAGGTTGATCGTACTCCACAGGACTTGAATTGTCCACAAGCACTTTCACGATCCTTCCGGATACCTCTGATTCGATCTCGTTAAACAACTTCATCGCCTCAATGATACAGACCACTTGTCCTGCTTTCACCTCATCACCCACATTCACGAAAGACGCTTTATCAGGTCCTGCAGAACGGTAGAACGTACCGATCATAGGTGACTTAATCGTAAGGTAGTTAGATGATTCCTGAACCGCCGGACTAGCTTTAACTTCTACTGCCGGTGCAGCAGGAGCAGGAGCAGCCGGTGCCGCAACAGCAGGAGCCGCAGGCGCTGGTACTGCAGCAGTCACATACATAGGCTGCTGGTTTGTTTTTATAGTGATCTTAAATTCTTTCTCTTCAATCGAAACTTCGTTAACACCTGATTTTGCAACAAATCTGATGAGTTCCTGAACCTGTTTAATATCCATTTTTCCGGTTAAATTTTAAATTTCAAAAATCAGAACTGAGTTATTGTAACTCCTATTCGGGATTGATATCTACGAAGCTATTGCTTTAATAAGCCCATTTAATATAGAGAGCACCCCACGTAAATCCACCTCCAAAAGCTGCGACCACGAGGTTGTCGCCCTTTTTCAGCTTACTTTCCCAATCCCATAAACACAGGGGAATGGTACCGTTAGTGGTATTGCCATACCGGTCGATGTTAATCATCACCTTCTCTGAAGGTACACCGGCGCGGTTAGCCGTAGCGTCTATAATTCTTTTGTTTGCCTGATGCGGAACAAGCCATGCGATATCTTCAGGCTTCAGATTATTACGATCAACAATCTCACCTGCAACATCAGCCATGCTCTTCACAGCCGACTTAAATACCGTCTGACCCTCCTGATATACATAATGTCTGGCGTCCGCAATTGTTTCAGCTGAAGCAGGATATAAAGACCCACCTCCCTGAAGATGAAGGGAATGACTCCCCGCTCCATCACTTTTCAATACAGAATCCAGAATACCGAAACCTTCTTCATTGGGCTCCAGCAGCGCACAACCGCAGCCATCACCAAAAAGAATACAGGTAGCCCTGTCGGTATAATTGACGATGGACGACATTTTATCTCCACCAACAACCAGAACTTTTTTATGCTTACCCGATTCGATAAACTGAGCACCGGTAGTCAAACCAAAGACAAAGCCAGAGCAGGCTGCCTGCAGGTCAAATCCCCATGCGTTTACCGCACCGATTTTATGAGCCAGAATGTTTGCTGTTGCCGGGATCGGCATATCGGGAGTAGATGTACAGAAGATGATCAGTTCGATCTCTTCCGGGCCGATTCCGCGTTTCTCTAAAAGACCGAGAACTGCAGGAACTGCCAGATCAGATGTAGCAAGACCTTCACCTTTTAAGATCCTTCTTTCTTTGATTCCAGTACGGGTGGTGATCCACTCGTCATTGGTATCAACCATAGTTTCCAATTCATGATTGGTCAGTACATAATCAGGTACATACCCATGAACCGCTGTAATTGCAGCGTTAATTTTTTGCATAATCCTCTATGAATTATTTAAAAGCAGCTTTGATCTTATCAACTAGCTTGGTCGTGATCATACTTCTGGAGAGCAGAACCATGTTTTTTATAGCTTCCGGAGTCGAAATCCCGTGACCTATAATAACCGGTGCGTTCACTCCGAGGATCGGACTTCCACCATATTGTTCATAGTTAAAACGCGCAAAAAACTCATCTTCAAAACCTTTTTGCTTGGTCAGAACATAGAATGTCTCCGCTAATTTTAACATTACATTACCTGTGAACCCATCACAAACAATAACATCAGCCTTTTCGTTAAACAGATCTCTTCCCTCCACATTACCAACGAAGTTGAACATGTTCGTTTCCTTCATCAGCGAATGAGTGGCAAGTGATAGCATGTTACCTTTTTCCTCTTCTTCCCCAATGTTGATCAAACCCACTTTCGGATTTTGAACACCATGGATATTTTCGGCAAAAAGGCTTCCTAAAACACCAAATTGCAATAGTGTATCAGGCTTACAATCAGCATTGGCGCCAACATCCAGCATAATACCATAGCCCTTTTTTAATTTAGGAACGATAGTAGAAATAGCCGGACGAATTACGCCTGGAATTGTTTTGACGCTAAACATAGCTCCAACAAGCATAGCACCCGTATTGCCCGCAGAAGAGAACGAATCAATCGCTCCCTCTTTAAGCATACGAAAGCCAATCCCAATGCTGGAATTTGGCTTTTGTGTTATTGCTTTCGTAGGATGCTCACCCATACCGATCACCTCGGTTGTGTGGATGAACTCTATGAGATCAGAGTTAAATCCCTGCTCAGCAAATATAGGCTGAGCCAGTTCTTTATTCCCGATAAGTACGAGCTTTTGTTGCTGTGGTTCTAAGGCTTTATAAGCTGCAATTGCACCCAACACAGTAGCGTTAGGGGCAAAATCTCCGCCCATTATATCTAAGCCAATTTTCATTTTCAGAAAACTACCTTAAGCAATAGAGGTATTCTCGATAACTAATTTACCATTGTAGTACAGGTTACCATCAACATTATATGCGTGGTGAGGCAAGTGAACAGCTCCTGTAGTTTTGCAGGTAAACAAGGTAGGCGCCTCAGCTTTGTAGTGAGTTCTTCTTTTATCTCTTCTTGACTTAGAAATTTTCCGTTTTGGATGTGCCATCTTCCTGGTTGTTTATTTTATATGTTATTTAATCTTCTTTAAAGCTTCCCACCGCGGGTCAGCCTCTGTATTGTTTTGTTCAGTTTCTTCTGCTGATGCCCCTGAGAGTTTCTCAAGCTTATCCAGCATCTCTTTATCACACCACTCTGTCATACCCGGCTCGTCACAACGGTTAAAGTATGGAACAGCCAGATTGATATACTCATAAATGAGCGGTGCAACGTCAATCTCATGCTCATTTTTACTTAGAACCAAAATCTCTTCGGTATTATCCTCCAGATTCTCGTCATCCGTAAATTTCACAATCTGCCTCTCATCAATATTGAGCACCGAGGGAAACTCAGACACACAACGGTCACAGGTCAGGTAAATAGATCCTTTCCCCGTAAACTGCAGTATCAGCATCGTCTCCTGTTTGTTCAGCTCCAAATCAATGGAAACTTCTCCATTCTTCACAAGAGAATACTCAAACTCATCGAAGAAGCGCGAATCAATTTTATAGCTAAAATGATGCGTCCCTAACTTCAATCCTACAAATGGTATTCGATATTCCTGTAACAAATTCAAAGCACGGCAATTGAGCCTGCAAAGCTACTGAAATTAATGACTACGAAAAAGTTTTTTTTCATTGTCTTTCAACGATGTCCATGCATCTGCCTGCACTTACCCTTCTTACAGGCCTGCCCATCCGCTTTCGCCGGCATCTGCCAACTGCTTTAATCGCGGTCTTTGGAGAGTTTACTAATCTTTAAAGGATTAGCGGTTAGCGAAACCATCTCCCTGCGCCGCTTCACAATATTGATTGCCGCAAACACAGCCTCCCTGAAAGAACTTTCAGAGGCCTGGTTTTTTCCAGCGATATCATAGCCTGTTCCATGGTCCGGAGATGTACGTACAACCGGTAAGCCGGCCGTAAAGTTAATCCCGTTGTGGAACGCAATATATTTAAATGGAATCAGTCCCTGGTCATGGTACATAGCCAGCACGCCATCAAATTTCAGGTGTGCACCGCTGGCAAAGAAGCCATCTGCCGGGTACGGACCAAAGGCAAACACGCCTTTCTCTTTCGCTTCCTCAATAGCCGGCATAATGATCTCCTGCTCTTCTTTCCCGATCAGACCATTATCTCCCGCATGGGGGTTAAGACCCAGTACAGCAATCTTCGGCTTCTGAATCCAGAAATCCTTTTTCAAGCTATCTTTCATCAGCTGCAGCTTAGACAGGATGCCTTCTTTGGTGATCTTCTGGGCAACCTCCGCTACAGGCACGTGCCCGGTTACCACACCCACACGCAGATCTTCCCCGATCAGGAACATCAGTGAGTCGGCAGCATTGGTCTTTGCCTGAATATATTCGGTATGTCCCGGAAAATTAAATTCTTCGCTCTGTATATTATGCTTGTTGATCGGCGCCGTAACCAGGGCATCAATATGGCCTGCGGTCAGATCGGCCACCGCACGATCAAGAGAAATGAAGGCATACTTACCACCTGTTTCATTGGCAACTCCCGGTTCAATTTTCACATCATCATCCCAGCAGTTGATCATGTTTGCTCTTTTCGGATTGGCCTGGTCGGCTCCGCTGATGACATTGAAGTTGAAATCACCCAGGGAAAGCGTTTTGCGGTAGAAAGATGCTACTTTCGTGGTTCCATAAACAATCGGAGTGCAATAGTCATAAATCGACGGATCTATCAAGGTTTTCAAAATAATTTCGAGCCCTATTCCATTAACATCACCAATTGAAATTCCAATTTTTATTTTTTCACTCATATCAGATCTAGTACTTTCTCCCTTACATCACGTAGGTTTACAAATTAAACACTTTACCGACAATTCTCGAAGATTATCGCTCTTTTAATTGAGAACTGCTACTCCTCCCCCCCATCTCTGGGTCATAAGTGCCGCCTGATTCTTCAATCTGCCTTTAAATTGCTTATTTTGTCTCAGGATGATCTCTTTCGGATATCTTCTATGAGTATACTCCGTCCGTCTTCCTTTTAAAATACAGAAATGAGCTCAGTACGCGCAAAAAAGCACCTCGGTCAACACTTCCTGACCGACAAAAATATCGCACTTAAGATTGTAAACAGCCTGAACCCTGCCGGCCGCTTTTCACAGGTATTGGAAGTGGGTCCGGGTATGGGCGTTCTGTCTGATTTCCTGCTCCAGAACAAGGAATACGAAACCCATCTGATTGATCTGGACAGCGAGTCGGTCGAGTTTCTGCATAAGAAATATCCGCAACTGGGCGAACGACTAATCAACGGCGACTTTCTGGCGCTCGACTTCCAAAAGACATTTCCGGGCAATGTGGCCGTGATCGGCAACTTCCCATACAATATATCATCCCAGATCCTTTTCAAGATTCTGGAGCACCGGGATCAGGTACCTGAAATGGTGGGGATGTTCCAGAAAGAGGTTGCAGAGCGCTGCACCGCCCCTGCCGGAACCAAGGAATATGGCATTTTAAGTGTTTTCGTGCAGGCTTATTACAAGGTAGAATATCTCTTTACCGTGAAACCAGGCGTATTCAACCCGCCACCCAAGGTGCTCTCTGCCGTGATCCGGCTGAGCCGGAATGAGGTGCAGAACCTGGAGTGCGACGAGAAGCTATTCTGGAAGGTGGTAAAGGCCGGCTTCAATCAACGCAGGAAGACACTCAGAAACGCGCTCTCGGCATTGATCCCGAAGGATAAAATGCCTGCCGATGAAGTCTTTGAGCTTCGTGCGGAGCGGCTCACCGTTGACGATTTCGTCCGCCTCACCAACATGCTGACGGCGGCCCTTCAAACGGCCGAATAAGTTACCGAATCAAAATCTATCGAATTAACATGAAGAGAATACTTATTGCGGATAAGCTTCATCCACTTTTCAGGGAAGAAGCACTGAAATTAGGCTACGAAGTTGACGATTTGCCCGGCATCACCCGGGAAGAAACCCTCGCCATCATCGGCCGCTACTCAGGCATCGCCATACGTACCAAGTTCAGAATTGATGAAGAACTCATCCGGGCAGGCCAGAATCTGCGCTTCATTGCGCGTGCAGGTGCAGGGATGGACAATATCGACCTGAATACCGCTGCCGCACAGAACATCGTCTGCATCAATGCCCCTGAAGGCAACCGCGACGCAGTCGGAGAACACGCCATCGGCATGTTGCTGTCCATCATGAATAATTTACGCAAAGCCGATCAGGAAGTCAGAAACGGCATCTGGGATCGCGAGGGCAACCGCGGAATAGAGCTCCGCGACCGTACCGTGGCCATCATCGGCTATGGCTTTATGGGTCAGAGCTTCGCCCGCAAGCTTGCCGGCTTCGGCGTGCAGGTAATCGCTTACGATAAATACAAAACAGGCTTCAGCGATTCGTTCGCGAAGGAGGTCAGCATGGAACAGATCGTGAAGCAGGCCGATGTACTGAGCTTTCACATTCCTCTCACCCGCGAAACCCGCCAGATGGTAGACGACGAGTACCTGTTCCATTTCAGAAAACCCATCATCCTTTTAAACACCGCACGCGGCGAGATTGTCAATACCTCAGCTGTGCTGAACGCTATTGAATCAGGAAAAATTATCGGAGCGGGATTAGACGTGCTGGAAGTGGAAAAATTTCCGAATCTGGACGAACTCGCGTGGTTCAACCAACTTAGAAACAATGAGAAAGTTCTTCTTTCTCCACACGTTGCCGGATGGAGCGTGGAATCTTACAAACGGATCTCAGAAGTACTGGCAGAGAAATTAAGAACGATCAGGTAATGAAAAATCGTTGAGTCGGGCAGGCCTGGATTCACAGCGCTGAACACAAGCCTGCCTGACCAATTAATTGGTTACAAAATTTGGGTTGTACATTTCGAACTCCTCGTACGCAGACCAGAGATCAGTTACCGAATTCACTTCGATGTCATCACCCCAGGGAGTCCAGCTCGTGAACTTCATCTTGTGCCCGGAAGCACTTTTCGAAGGCGTTGTCTCTTCGTACACACCAAAGTTACCCAAGGTGTAATAACGGATCCTTTTTTTGCGATTATCCAGACTATGTGACTTAGTCAATTGGAAGCCCATTGTTTTAATCCAACTTTTAATGGATAAAGCTCTGTTTTGCGTCATAACAGTTTCAATTAGATCAACAATTTGTTATTTATTGGGTATTTAACGTAAACTTTCACATTATGTTCCTATTAATCAACAACTTTTATGAGATAATGTGGATAACTAATGTTGATAACTCCCTATTTTGGAAACAATCAGGGATCCCTTAAAATACCCTCGCGGGTATCCAGGCTGCTCTCCTGATGGTCTGAGACAAATCTCAGGGCGGGAGTTCAGCCGATGCTGACCCGCTACTCACCCGACACTGAACCGATACTGACCTGCAAAAACTCAGCTCGCCAAGCGCCAAACACCGTCCCGGCAGCGCCCGGACAACCCACTTTTCTCCTGCTTTAATCACCTGTTAAATCTGATTGCTTCTCAGCAGTTCACCGGCTTTTTATAAAAAATTCAAACACAAACGACATTTCAACCTTAATTAATAAAGGGGAAATATTCATGAAGACGATTATAGTATCAAATAGGCTACCAGTCAAAATCACGGAATCCGGCAATAACTTCGAGTTGAAGCAGAGCGAGGGCGGTCTCGCTACTGGCTTGGGCTCTATCTATCGCCAGGGAAACAACATGTGGTTGGGCTGGGCCGGTATTGAAGTAGAATCACACGAGAAACAATCTGAAATAAAAGACCAGTTACAAGATATGAACCTTTTTCCTGTGTTTCTGACTCAGGAAGAGATCAATTTATATTACGAAGGCTTTTCAAACGAAACCTTATGGCCGGTCTTTCACTACCATCCTACCTATGCCCACTATGAGCAAAGTTACTGGGACAGTTACCTGGCCGTTAATCACAAGTTTAAAGATGCGGTGTTGGAGATTACCGAACCGGGGGATATTATCTGGATACACGATTACCAACTGCTGCTGCTGGCCGGACTGATCCGTGCGGAACAGCCTGATATTACCATCGGCTTCTTCCTCCATATCCCCTTCCCTTCCTACGAGCTTTTCCGGCTGATCCCCTGGAGGGCCGAATTACTGGAAAACATGCTGGGAGCGGACCTGATCGGTTTCCATACGTTTGATGATGCGCGACATTTCATCAGTGCTATCTCGCGGATCCTTCCGGTACATGCATCTGCCAATCAGATCAACTACAACGACCGGCAGGTGATCGTGGAGGCCTTTCCGATGGGCATCGATGAAAAGAAATTTGAATCGCTCACCCATGACCCGCTGGTGCTCGAAAACGTGGCCAAGCTGAAGGAAAATTTCCAGGATCTGAAGATGATCCTGTCGATTGACCGCCTTGACTACAGTAAAGGCATTTTACAACGTCTGCAGGCCTATGATATTCTGCTGCAGAAAAATCCGGAATACCTGGAACGCGTGGTGCTTTACATGATCGTTGTCCCTTCACGTGACACCGTTCCTCAGTATAAGGAGCTGCGCGACGAGATCGATAAGCTGGTGGGGAATATCAATGCGCGGTACCGGACGCTGGACTGGAACCCGATACACTATTATTATCGTTCATTCGAGACGGAGATGCTTTCAGCTCTCTATAATATGGCGGAGATCTGCCTGGTTACACCTATGCGCGACGGGATGAACCTGGTGAGCAAGGAATATGTGGCAAGTCGCACCGACAACACGGGCGTGCTCATATTAAGTGAGATGGCGGGTGCTGCCAAGGAGCTGATTGACGCAATCATCGTGAATCCGAATAACGTTGGCGAGCTGTACAGGGCCATGATAGAGGCTCTGGATATGCCGGTAGAAGAACAACTAAGGCGAATGGTCCCGATGAGGGAGGTCGTTGCTAAATTTAATGTCAGACACTGGGTAAAAATTTATATGGATAGATTAGAAGAGGTAAAGCAGCTGCAGGCTTCCATGCAGGCTAAACATGTGGGCGTTGCCACCATGGCTTATATAGAAGAGGAATATCGCAAGGCGGCAAAAAGGCTGATATTCCTGGATTATGACGGCACCCTGGTGGGCTTCAAATCCAATATCAACCAGGCATTCCCTGATGATGATCTTTATGAGATTCTGGATGAGCTCATCGGTGAGCCGCAGAACCATGTGGTGATTGTGAGCGGCCGGAACTACGAGACGCTGGAAGACTGGTTCGGTCATCTGAAGATCGACATCATTGCCGAGCACGGAGCCTGGCAGAAACATATTGGGGGCGAGTGGACCAAACTTCCCGGCCTGAATGACCACTGGAAGCAGGATCTGATGCCTATGCTCGAAACGTATGTGGATCGCACGCCCGGATCTTTCATCGAAGAGAAAAGCTACTCGCTTGTGTGGCATTACCGCAAGGTGGAAGAAGGATTGGGTGAACTCCGCGCCAATGAGCTGATGAGCAATATGCGGTTCCTGACTGACGACAAGAGTCTTCAGATGATGGGCGGCAACAAGGTTATCGAGATCAAAAACGTGGAAGTGAATAAAGGGAAGGTGGCTGCATGGCTCGACAACGATCAATACGATTATATTCTGGCGCTGGGAGATGATCATACGGATGAAGACATGTTCAAGGCATTGCCTGCAGATGCGTACACGATCAAAATAGGAAGCAACATTTCTGCTGCACGCTTCTATATGCGCGATTACAAAGAAGTGCGTAAACTGCTCCGGACGCTGTCAGCGAAAGAAGAAGCATAAATCTCTGCTACATAAAGAAAGCCGCTTTGATCATTGTTCAAAGCGGCTCTCTTATGCGTTTATGTTTCTTAGAGGAAGATCGGTTTATCGAGCTTCATGGCGATACGGTAGGCTGCGTTCATCAATCCTACGTGGCTATATGCCTGCGGGAAATTCCCCCACTGACTTCCGGTTTCCTCATCCACGTCCTCGCTGAACAGCTTCAGGTGGTTGGAATACTGCATCAGCTTTTCAAACTCGACAACAGCCTCGTCTACCCTACCAACGCAGGCCAAGGCCTCCACATACCAGAATGCACATATAAGGAAGGTGGTCTTAGGCTTTCCAAAATCGTCTGCATGAAGGTAGCGATAGATCAGGCCTTTCTCGGTCTTCAGCTCCGCTTCGAGTGCCTTCAGGTGGTCTTTGGCACGGTCGGAAGTCGGATCCAAATAGTTCATCATGATGAGCTGCAGGGTACTGGCATCCAGATAGGTACTGCCTACGGCATTGGTGTAAACCTTGCGGACAGGATCATAACAGGCTTCGATATGCTCTGCCGCTCTCGCCTGCAGCCGGAGTGCTTTCTCTTCCAGTTCCTTATCGCCAATATTGCGTGCCGTTTTAGCTGCCGCCGCGCAACCTGCCCATTGGAAAAGGTTACTGTAGCAATGCGTATTGGCGAAGTTCCGGAATTCCCAGATGCCGGCATCCTTCTCATCGATAGTAGACTGGATCTTATCCAGGATAGAAGATATCCATCTGCGGGAGTCTTTCCGCTCGCGGAAAACGAAACGATGATCGGTATACAGGGGCATGATAGAAATCATCACCTGTCCATAGATATCGTTTTGAATGTGCTCATTAGCCTGATTTCCGATGCGTACCGGCTTATTCCCCTTATAACCCTCCAGATACTCGAGAACGTGCTCATCCAGCTGCTTATCGCCGTCTATACGATAGAGTGGCTGGTAGCGGGACTCTTCGGATACCGAGATATCAGCTACATAGTTGAAATATTTTTCCATCTCCTGGAAATGGCCGATGTGGTTAAGCGACGACAATACATAGTGCGTGTCGCGCAGCCAGCAATAGCGGTAATCCCAGTTACGACCGCTGCCGTCGGATTCTGGCAGACTCGTTGTACTTGCGGCGATAATGGCGCCTGTATCTTCGTACTGGTGGATCTTCAATGCCAGGGCAGAGCGGATCACATATTCCTGATAGAAACCTGCAATAGATGAATACTTAATCCAGGTTCTCCAGTACTTGACTGTTTCGCGGTAGAAGGTCTCACAGGTACTCACCAAAGGAGCCTCCAGCGGGTGACCGTATGTCATAACGAGATATTTGGTCTCGCTCAGGACGAAGAAGCGCTCATCATAAATATATGTAATGGGAATATCGGTCGTAAGCCGCATAATCTCCTCGCCCCCATAATATTCAATATGATTGCTGCCCCGCTGGCCTCTCATTTTCTTTTTGCCGTAATCGGTTACAGGCTCGCATTTAACCTTTATTCGCGGCGTGCCCGAAATGGGCTCGATCTTTCTGATGAGCATGAGCGGCTTGAAATACCGGTCATACTGATAGAACCGCGGTGCAAAATCGGTCACCTGATAATCTCCATCTTCGCAGGATATTTTCGTGACCAGCACATTGGTATTTTCGAGATAAGACTGTTCGGAGCTGTAGTCGCCGGCGGGCCGGATGCTGAATTCTCCACCTTTTTGTTCATCGAGCAGGGACCCGAAAACGAAGGTGCTGTCAAACCGCGGCCAGCAGAGCCACGAGATGTCGGTATTTTTGTGAACATGTGCCAGGAAAGCACAGTTCCCTATTAAACCTGTTTGATACGTGTGTTTAACCATTAATTAAAAAACAAACACACGCTAAAGAAGTTTTCATTTTCTACAGCGAAGATCGCAGGGTGAGGGAGAATGGCACTTCTACATGCTTGTTTGAGTTCTCCAGAATCATCTTTGCGGCAATGGTTCCCATCTGGTGAAAGTCTGTTGAGATGGTCGTTATTCCATCCAGAATAACCTTCTTCAGCGGCGTTTCATTATAGGATATGACGCCGACCTGCTTGCCGACCTTAAAGTCGAGGTTTACCAATCGCTCCACGAGCGTTACCAGATCACTTTCCATGAGGTTGATATATACCTCGCCCTCCTGAATAGGCTCCACGGAAATGTCGTTAACGATTTTGTGGTTGAAAGCATACTGCTGGCAAAAGCGCAGATAGCCTTTTCTGATTTCCCGAGGGTAATAGCTTTTATCGGGAAATATCAGCTTAATAGTATGGTATTTACTCAGGGCCTTACGGGCCTTCTCGAGCGAGTTGTAAATATCTTTTTCAAAATCTTCATAGACCGCCGCATATTCGCCTGTTATACCCGGGATCTTCTTATCGAGGATGATCAGCTTCTCTTTGGGAATGGAGTTGATCATCTGGTAAGCACTGTCCTCCCCTTCGATAAAATGCGGGATAATCACATAATGTGAATAACCTTCCATCTTATTGCTGAGCAGCTTTTTGAACAACATGTAATCGCTGTTGTAGATATAGAAGTCGACCGCAATCTGTTCCCCCAGAGTGGCAATGAACGCATCGTATATGATCTTCTTGTGGCTGCTCAGTTTATTGAAGAACAGGCATATCCGGAGCGTCTGACGAAACTCCGTACTGGCGATATAGTATCCTTTGCCCGGGATAGAAGCGAGCACACCAATCTTCTTGAGGTATTTATAACCTTTCTCTGCAGTATCTCTCGATATCTCGAGCTCATAGCTGAGTTCGTTGATTGAGGGAAGCATATCATTTTTGCTGATCTTGCCTGCTTCAACCGCTATCAGTATGGAGTTGGTGAGCTGGAGATACTTGGGAGTGGCTGAATACTCATCAATCCGGATATGATCAAAAAAACGGATGGGTTTCATCATTAATTGGTATGGATCGTAGCTAAGATAGGAAATTGAGGATTATTCCAGACAAATGCCCGTTTTTTTGCGTGTTTTAGATGATGATCTCTGACATAAGTGACGTTCATCAATTTTTTGAGGAGCAAGACCCGCTAGATTTGGCTCATAATTTCAAAAAATGACTTCAAAGAATAAGTGGCTTATGGCCCTTTCCGGTATGACACTGCAATTGTCGATCGGATCAATCTACGCGTACAGCGTATGGATTAAACCTCTTGAGTTAATGAACGGTTGGGATGCACATCAGCTGAAGCTGGCTTTCAGTCTGGCGATCTGCTTCCTGGGTCTGACGGCCGCGTTCATGGGTAACTTTGTCAACCGGATTGGTCCGAAGAAAGCGGGACTGCTGGGAGCAGCCTTTTTCGGCGCGGGACTGGCGGGTGCGGGACTGGCCTGCAGCCTGGGATCATTGCCGATGTTCTATCTCACGTATGGGGTAATAAGCGGAATCGGGCTTGGGTTCGGATACATCACGCCGGTTTCGGTAGTGGTAAAGTGGTTCCCTGATAAACCGGGTTTTGCATCGGGACTGGTGATCATGTCATTCGCAGCAGGATCGGTTATCGCATCGCAGATCATCTCTCCTATCGCCGCTGTTATGGGCGTGTCGAACACCTTCTTTCTACTGGCTTCCGTATATTTTGCGTTGATGGTACTAGCTTCTCTGTATCTGGCGGTTCCTCAGACTACATCAAAAGTAGTTGTTGCTGATGATCATAGCGGCGGTTCGTCCGTACCTGCTTCTGTTCTGCTGTCGGACGTACGTTTTTACGGATTGTGGCTGATGCTGTTTTTCAACACCACCTGTGGTATTGCACTGATTGCGGTGGCAGCCCCTATGGCGAAAAACATTATCCACATCAGTGATGCTGCGGCTATCGTTTTTGTAGGCGTGATCGGTTTATTCAACGGACTGGGCAGGCTGATCTGGTCGAGCGTTTCAGATAAAATCGGAAGATGGAACACCTTTATGTGTTTCTTCCTGGTGGGCAGTGCCTGCTTCTTTATTCTGAGCACAACGCCTGCGGCATGGCTCTTTTATGCAGCGGTACTGGTTGTTATCAGCTGCTACGGCGGTGCGTTTGCTACGATACCCGCATTCATCAAAGATATTTATGGCCCCGACAAAATGGGTTCTGTACTGGGATATGTACTGATTGCCTGGTCGGCTGCTGCATTTGCAGGTCCATGGCTCATTAATTTGAGCGATCAGTATACCTTGATATTTACCGTATTTTCAGCTATCTTGTTTGCGACAGCCATTATGGCCTATCTTTTGAGAAGTCGTTTAGTGGCAGAAAAGCCGGAAACTGAAAGAGAAGCGAAAATATCAACAGAAGAGGCAAATTTTTAAGAATCCATTAAATTTTCAAGGATTTCTTTGCCGATCCTTAAATCACCAGAATACATGACGCGGGTCACATTTCGTGATCTTTTATCTGCGTAGATTTGATGTATTCTAACATAAACGAAGAGTAATTTTTTAAATTATGAAAACAGATGTCACAGCAGTTCCATTTGAACAAGGAGAATGGAATACAACAGTAAACGTTTATGACTTTGTTGTAAGAAACATTAAGCCATATACCGGAGATTCATCATTCTTATCTGGTCCTTCTGCAAAAACCACCAATGTGTGGAATGCGACAAAAGAAGTGCTTTTGCAGGAAAGAGCTAATAATGGGTGCCTTGCGATAGACACTGAGACCATTTCAACCATGACGGCCTTCAGGCCAGGATATATCAAACAGGACGACGAAGTAATCGTTGGCCTTCAGACTGATCAGCTGCTGAAAAGAGCGATGAAACCATTTGGTGGAATCAAGCTGGTTGAATCTGCAGTCAGAGAACGCGGACTGGAAGTATCTGACCGTGTAAAAGACGTATTCAACTATGCACGCAATCACAACGAAGGTGTTTTCGCAGCTTACGATCCTGAGATCAGAAAGTACCGTTCAAAACACGTATTAACAGGACTTCCTGACAACTACGCACGTGGTCGTATCATTGGAGACTTCCGTCGTCTTGCACTATATGGAGCAGATGCGCTGATCAACTTCAAGAAAGCAGACCTGGCTAAAGTTAGCGGTGAGATGACCGAGCATAAAGTTCGTCTTCGTGAAGAGATCAACTCACAGATCGCTGCGCTGAAGGACATGATCACTATGGCTGCTGAATATGGCTTTGATGTATCAAAACCTGCAGCTAACGCACATCAGGCTGTACAATGGGTATATTTCGCTTACCTGGCTGCTGTAAAAGAGCAAGATGGTGCGGCTATGTCATTGGGTAACGTATCTTCTTTCCTTGATATTTATTTCGAAAGAGATCTGGCAACAGGAGCTCTTACAGAAGAAGAAGCACAGGAACTGGTTGACCAGTTTGTGATGAAACTGAGATTGGTGCGTCACCTTCGTCCGGGTTCTTACGATGAGATCTTCGGTGGTGACCCTACCTGGGTAACAGAATCTATCGGCGGTCAGCTGAATGACGGACGTACCAAGGTAACCAAAACATCATTCCGTTTCTTACAGACACTATATAACTTAGGTGCTTCACCTGAGCCAAACCTGACCGTACTTTGGTCTGAAAACCTTCCTGAAGGATTCAAGAACTTCTGTGCACAGGTATCTATCGACACATCTTCTATTCAGTATGAAAATGATGACCTGATGCGCCCTAACCGTGGTTCTGACGATTATGGAATTGCATGCTGCGTGTCTTACCAGGAGATCGGTAAATCAATTCAGCACTTCGGTGCACGTGCCAACTTGCCTAAAGCGCTTTTAATTGCACTGAATGGCGGCCGCGAAGAGCATGAAGGAACTGAGATCGTCAAAGGCATTCCTGAATTACCAGAAGGTCCTCTTGATTACGATTTGGTAATGGATGTGTTCAAACGTACTTTGAGTGATCTTGCCAGAGTATATGCAAAAGCGATGTTTATCATCCACTACATGCATGATAAATACTATTATGAGAGAGCTCAGATGGCTATGATTGACTCTGATCCTCATATTGACATCGCATACGGTGCTGCAGGTATCTCTATCATTGCTGACTCCCTTTCTGCGATCAAATACGCTAAAGTGACTCCGGTAAGAAACGAAAAAGGACTGACTGTTGACTTTACTATCGAAGGAGCATATCCTCAGTTTGGTAATGACGACGACCGCCCGGATTCAATCGCACAGGAAATTACCCACTACTTTATCAACGAGCTGAGAAAGCACGCGACATATAAGAATTCAACTCCTACATTATCTCTGTTAACCATTACATCTAACGTGATGTACGGTTCTAACACAGGTGCAACACCTGATGGACGTAAGGCTGGTGAATCTTTTGCTCCGGGAGCTAACCCAATGCACGGACGTGATAACAGTGGTGCTATCGCATCGTTGAACTCAGTAGCTAAACTGCGCTATAATGATGCTCAGGATGGAATTTCAAATACCTTCTCGATGATCCCTAAATCACTGGGTGACACACGTGAAGAGCAGATTTCCAACCTGGTAAACACGATGGAAGGATACTTCAAAAACATGGCTCACCACCTGAACGTGAACGTACTGAACAGGGAAACACTGATGGATGCTTACAACCATCCTGAAAATTATCCTCAGTTGACTATCCGCGTTTCTGGTTACGCTGTGAACTTTGTTCGCCTATCCCGTGCGCATCAGCTGGAAGTGATCGCGAGAACTTTCCACGAAAGTATGTAACCGATTTTTTTATATATATTAGCACTAAGAGGTCAGGTTATATGCCTGACCTCTTTTTTTTGAAATAATTTTCACATCTTAAGGCATGTATTTCCCATTACAAGATATTGAAGCGGCTAAGTTGAATTTTGATGATCCGGAACATTTGCGGATCCACTCGCTGGAAACTTTTGGCACACATGACGGGCCGGGAATAAGAATGGTGATCTTTGTTCAGGGATGCCAGTTCCGTTGCTTGTATTGTCAGAATCCGGATACGCTGGACGTGCGTGGTGGCACCCTGGTTGCCATCGATGAGCTGGTACAGCGGGCCGTGCGACAGAAGTCCTATTTCGGGAAGTTTGGAGGGGTAACGGTCTCAGGCGGTGAGCCTCTTCTGCAAAGAAGCAAGCTAAGCACATTTTTTAAACGGCTGCACGCTGAAGGCATCAACACTTGCCTGGATACCAATGGAAGGCTGAATAATGATCAGGTTCATGAACTGCTGGAGCATACGGACCTGCTGCTGCTGGACGTGAAGCACATTAACGACGACATTCACCATAAGCTTACCGGCCTCACGAACAGAAACACCATCGCACTAGCGGATTACAGGGAGTCGACCGGAAAAAGAATGTGGCTCCGGTACGTGCTTGTTCCGGGCTGGACCGATCAGGAAGAATACCTGGAAGAGTGGGCACAGCGTTTTGCGGATTTCAAGACTGTGGAGCGTGTGGAGATCATTCCTTTTCACCAACTGGGCCTGCATAAATGGGAGCTGATGAAAATGGATTATCCGCTGAAAGATACAGAGAGCCCGACTACAGAAGTGAAGGAAAAAGCGCTGTCGATTTTTCAGAAGTACTTTTCGAACGTTATTCTGAAATAAAACCCTCGTGTTAACTGATCCGGTAGCTGATCGTAACTCAGAGCTTACTGTTTATTATAAAGCAAAGCGGGCTGCCTGAATCAGGCAGCCCGCTTTGTTATTGATTATTATGGCATTTTCTTAAATCCTTCCGATCGGACCTTCCACTTTCCATTTTTAGGGAAACCTGGATTGACACCCTGGCTTCCATCCCATCCTCCGGCCATCATCGCTACGGTAGTAAGCACACCGCCGTTTCCGGGCAGGTAAATGCGCAAACGGCCGTCCTGATAGTTATGTCCGTTTTTGAGGTAGGTATTGGTTTTGATGTTCATGAAGAGCGCATCTACAGCGCGATCAGCCTTGCCCAGACGTGCAGCATTCATAGCAGTCATCGGGAAGTCCCATCCCCAGGTATCCTCCCATGACCAGACTTTCCAAACCAAGTCAAGCGTACGCTGCATAGTGGCTTTGTCGAGCTTTGGCGACTCAGGCACCATACCTAATGCTCCAAGAACAGCAGGGTGATCAGTCTTCCAGCGATCGGTTACGTAAGAATCTGGGGTGCTTTCATTAGCGAGGTACACGCCTTCAGATACCGGCAGGGGCGCCAGTTTGTTAATGATCTCATCCCATTCGGCATTTCTGGTCATGCCGAGGCGCTCTCTCCAGCTTTGGGCCACTTTAAGTGCCCAGTCCCAGTAAGCAAGCTCGTAGGTTGGGTTAAATGTGTCTTCAGCCTTGAATACTTCCTGCGCAGGGATCAGTCCCTTGCCCAGGTTATAACGATCTTTCGCTTTGTCGTATGTAGGGAAAGAGGCCATGAAGTCGGCGGTCGCAAAAACAAGATCTTTATATCTTTCAAGAATGGCTTTATCCTGCTTGTCGCGGAAAGCCAGTTCGGCCATATAGATCAGGTGAGGCTGCTGCCAGATCAGGAAGGCACCGACAGAAGAAGGTGCTTCATCGCCGTTATGATCGGTCATTTTTTGCCAGCGGGCACCTTTGAAACCCTGTCTTTCGGCAAGCGCTTTAGCTTTGCCGAGTACCTGTGCGTAATAGCTCAGGCTCTTCTCCATCAGGTCGACCCGGTTCCAGAGTGCGAAGTGTACGGCATGCCACCAATGCATTTCCAGGTGAGGCTTTCCGAACCAGCTGTTGAAGGTCAATCCTGTTTCCTGCGGAGGGAACGAGCCTGCACACTGCAGTTTGGTGAGGTATTGAGACAGCACAGTTCTGCGTTCAAGTTCTTTTGCTCTTGGGTCAGTACTTCCGGCGAAATCAATGGCGGCGCCACTGTTCCAGAAAGCAGCCCATTGGGTTTTGCTGTTCGTCTCCGTTTCAGGGTATGCAGGTACGGCAGCAGCAGGTTTCTGCTCCATGCTGAACAGGCAGCTTAACTCCAGTACGTCTGATCCTTTTGCAGGTACGATTTGAAACGTATGAGGAGCAGACGCCGCTTTCACGGTGCCTTTGTTCCATTTCAGGCTGGAATAGTAGGTAATCCCTTCCAGTTTGTGCTCGATGACCGCTCCTTCTGCTGTTGTAGACTGAATGGATGAATGGTGGTTTTGAGGATTCGCCCAGTTAGCTCCTTCGTCGAGGAACTCCGCTGTCGGGTAAGGATAGCGAAGGCCCACCTTCAGCCTTCCGCTTGCTACCAGCTTCGACTTGACGCGAACAGATACCACGTCCTGATCCTGGTGAACGGTTGTGAATACTTCTACAGGTATGTTCTCTACCGTGAAAGTACTTTTAAGCACCCCGCTCCAGAGATCAAGCTCCTGTCTGATGTTCCTGATATCAGACATAGTCACCATGGAGCCATTCTGCTTCTGGATTTCAAAACCCAGGTGCCCCAGGTGGATACGATGCGGATTCTTTCTGAACCAGTCAGAAGCCTGACGTTTTCTTAAAGGCTCAGACCATTGTACTGTATAGGAGATCATGCGGCCGTTCAGGTTATAGTTCCTGAGTGTTTCAGAAATATCGTAGCCTACGGTGTCTTTGAAACTGTTCCATCCCCATTCAGACTGGGTGCCGAGGCTTACGCCTTTGCGGTAGGCTTCAGGAAAAGTTTGTAAACCGGTTACATCAGCGGTGAATGCGAACTTGCCATTGCCCAGGGAAAGGGAGCTGAGTGAATCAATCTTCGTGTTGATGACGTTGTGGCGTGATACTACCTGCTGCCGATTTATGGGCTGTGCGTTGGCAGATAGCACCTGTAAAAGTGCTATCCCCAAGCCATACATAATCTTCTTTACTTTCATATTTGGGTTAAAATTAATATTGGTCTTAGTTTTTCTGCAGTGTAACACTCATGAGGCCGATGACCACATCATTGGCGAGCGCTTTCACTGTTAGTTCTTTCAATTCTTTTTTCGGATTCAGCGGCAGATCGAGGACTGTTGCTGCCCCTCCATCTATTCCCTGGTTGGTGAATCCTTTTATGGTTATAAAGTCGTTAAACTCACGAGTGACCTGTCCGGTTTTCAAATATACGCGATAGGGTTTGGGACTACCTGTTGTGAAGGCGAAGCCATCGTTCATGTAATCCTGCTCGATTGGCCACCAGTTAGACGGATTGACGAGGGGTAGACGATCCATTGTTCCGTCAGTATAGAGCACCTGCACTTCTCCGTTCTCGATTCTGCTCTGCATAGGGTTGGTCGATCCAGCCATCAGCAGATAGGCATGAGATGCCGAACCCGAGAGTGGCACCGTGATGGAGTCGGGATAGTTATCCCACTGGGAGGTAAAGGCGATATTGCTTGCATCTGTCTCTCCAGATGTAGCCATGGGGATGCCGTTTGGAAGGACAAGTTTACCGGCAGTACCTGCTTTTTCTCTGAGACCACTATCGTTGATATTTGCCGTCGTAAGCGGGTAGCACCAGTTTCCAATACCCTGAACCGGAAGTTGCAGAGTTGGTGAAGAAGGGCGCGGGCTCAGGTATTTGTTTTTGAAGATATTGCTGACCTTGTCATTGAATACCGCAGACAAGTCTACTGATTCCCACTTCGCGTTTGATGGCGGCAGGGCATTCCAGTTGATGATTTCTTTTTCTGCATACACCCCGGGACGATATTCAACCCGCATGAGATTGGTTCCTGCGGATACATACTCCTGAGGAACTACGATTTGCTCAGAGCCTCCGGCGGCCAGTTCAATTACCTTGGAAACGATACGGCTGCCGCCTTTGAGGATCAATTCCCCCCTTACGGCGGGACCGTTATTCTTTACTGTAAAGGCCAGGTCTTTGTCTTTTTGTTCCAGCGGAGCGATCAGCTCTACTGTCTTCATCACTTCAACGTCGACCGGCATCCACCATGCAAAGTTCCCCTGACTCAGTTTCAGGAAGAAGGTCTTGTGACCATTCTCTGCATCGAGCAGTGCTTCCAGCTTATTGTTCCTGGTTACAGCACCCTGAAGGATTTGTTGAGGATCGTACAGGTTGGTTATTTTGGCGTTTTTGAATTCAGCTTTGAACAGTTCCTTGTATAGTGCAGGACTCAAGGAAGGCTGCTCGAATGGTTCACCATCCCAGGCAACTTCTATCGAGTATTTAGCTGCTTTGCCTGCAAAGATTTCCAGTGACGGGATGCCTAAAGATCTTTCGGAGACCTTCCATTTCACCGGAACACCGTTTACGCGAACCATTTTGACGCGGTCTGACTTTGCCCTGATCTCGAGTTTGAGGTTCATGGGGTTTTTCCGGGTCGCTTCGATGGTGTACTGATCAGCGAGGTCTGTGCGTTTGAAGTCGAACGTTACATCGGGGGTTTTCAGCGAGGCATAAGCCCAGGCAGATGGAAGTCCCGGACGGATGGTCAGCGTGTCTGCGAGGGCGTCCGGTTCAATCCCGAACAAACCTTCTACCAGGCTGCGTGAAGCTACACCGATAGGATCTGCGAAATCACGATAGAGCTCACCGCGTACTGCGTCGTAGAACGACAATTGCTGAAAGCCTCCGGGGCTGGAGCTCAGGTACATGGTTTCCAGAATATTGCCTTTCCAAAGCTTGAATGCCTCTTCGGATCTTCCGGCCTGCCAGTAGGCCAGCGAAGTATGAAGCACTTCGGCTAGTGCCACGTTATTGACCGACCAGGTGTAAGGTTGCCAGTTGGTGGTAGGCAGTGTATAAAGATCTTTTTCAGGCAGATCTTTGGCCAGAATCGGGATTCTTGGAATCTGAGTGTCGATGTATCGTAAAGACTGGTATGCTTTAAACATGTCAGGCACCTTTGAGTCGATTGCATGATAGATCGTCCACAGACCCGGAACGGGGTGCAGCTTTTTCAGGCCGAGGAGGTCCTGATACTCTGCATACCAGCCCTTGCCCGGCATCCAGAGCTTGCTGTTAATTGCCTTGTATATCTTCTCAGCTTCCTCTTCATAAGGCTTGCTGTCCTCGCCGATGAGGCGGGCAATCTGCGCGGCGATTTTGTTCGCGCGGTAATTATAAGAAGATGTATGTGTTACACCGCCGCCACTGTATTGCAATCCGTCACTGGCCCAAATAGCACAATAGGCGTCATAGAGGCCATCGCCATCCATATCGAAGTTGCGTTTCTCCCAGTCGAGGTGCCTTTTGATGGTCGGCCACATCTCTTTAGCTACGCTAAGATCGCCTGTCCACTGGAAGTGACTCATCATCTGATCGAAGAACACGAGGTTCATATCGTAATGATGCGGTTTGGTATTGTCGTTCGGGTTGCGAGAGATATAACCACTGCTGAACATCGCATTACCCATTTTTTCCTCCTGACGTGCGAGGTTTAGTGCAGTATCAGCCACTACTTTTCCGCTTGCAGGCTCGAGAACCTGCGACTTTGCATAGCTGCGGAAATGTTCAAGTGCGCGGTCGTGCCAGCCTAGCGGGTCGGCAACGGAGGCTCCACGCCAGGCGTTAAGGCGCATTCTCCAGGCAACGGCGCCGTGCAGGAATGTGGGGCTTTCCCAGATACCATCTGCAGCAACTGCGAGGGCTCCGCCCAGGGTATTGATATAGGGATCAGGAGTATTGACCTGAATGCGTTGCGCCAGTTGAGTCCGGGCTTGTTCTGCCGCGGCAAACCTGGATACGAGATCAGCAGCCTTGAGCTTTACTTTCTCAGAAGGCCGCTGGATAAGCATGTATATTTCTTCTCCATTTTTGATTCTGGAGGTGGCTGTTACCATGGGCGCATCTGCCGCTTTCGACTTAGCCAGAGCTGAAGGAGAGGACAGTGCGGAGGCATCCGCCAGTTGGAAGCTGCCGCTTTCAGACAGCATACCTACGAGCTCCTGTGATGCTGCATAGCTAAGCTGGAAGCTTTTGCCACTCAGCTTGTACTGATTGTCTTTACAGTTTTCCGGCTTCAGATAGAACGAAGACTCGGGATCGGCACCGATATCGCCGTTGCGGCTGAACTTCTTGCCAGAGGCGCCGCCAAATGCCCAGAACAGATCGATATTCTCGGTCATCCCTGAAGAGACAGCCTTGACGATGATACCCTCTGCATCTGCAAGCGCAAGCACGCTGAGGTGCAGCGTGCCCGAACCCAGAATAGGGTCTTTAATTTCATAGAGCATGGCGCCGGGCCGATATATGCTCTTGATATTTTTAGCCTGAATGATCCACTTGCTGTTGGCACCGCAGATGATACCTATCTGGAGGTTACCACCCATGCCGGGCATGTACATGGCGAACTCCGGCAAGTCGCCTGCTTCCGCGCGGAAGGCTGTATTTGTTCCGTAAAGCGCCCGGTTGAAGCGCTTTGTTCCGTTCACAAGTACAAAATCCTTCCCCTCGGGACGATAATGAACTACTCTTTCTTTACCGTGCCAGGGTTTCGCAGGGGCATCATTCCCCTGCGCATTGATATTATCGATTCCCGAAAGCAGGAGTCCCGCAAGGATCGCTATAGTACTTTTATACATATTTAAATTTGTTAACCGCCAGCTATTTAGACTTCAAGCTATCTGGCAGCACAGCAACTTCTCCGTTGATCTTAACATTGTCAAACTGAAGATTTTTAACATAATCTACTTTGAACGGAATTTCGACCCCGTTGATGGTGCAGTTAACCAGGCGCAGGTTTTCGACAGGAGATTCTTTATAGGCATTAACCAGGACCCCATAAGTTCCACCTTTTTCAACATGCATGTTCTCTACCCATACGTTGCGGATGGTTGGTATAAAATCGCCCGGAGCTTCGTAAAACATGTTGCATCTTACTGCTGCTTCGCGGTACGTTCCTACTTTTACATCTTTCATAAAGATGTTTTCGATAACGCCACCTCTGCTTGAGCTGGTTTTTATACGCAGAACTCTGTCCAGGTCAGGACTGTCCATTACGCAATTGATTGCAAAGATATTGCGTGCACCACCTGAGATCTCGCTGCCGATAACAACTCCCCCATGCCCTTCTTTCATTTCGCAACCTTCGATAATGTGGTTTTCTGCCGGTTTGTTAATGGTGCGACCATCCTCATCTCTTCCGGACTTAATAGCGATACAATCGTCGCCAGTATCGAAGAAACAATCTTTGATCAGCACGTTCTTACAGGACTCCGGATCTGCTCCGTCATTATTAGGCCCATGAGAGATGATCTTGACGCGTTCGATGATCACGTTTTCACAAAGAACCGGGTTGAGGTTCCACATGGGAGAATTGATCATTTTCACATCAGAGATCAGCACGTTATTGCATTTGTAGGGCTGAATGAAGTTTGGTCTGAGGTAATGCCCTTTTCCGAAGATGCGGGTTCTTGGATCCGTTTTTTTGTGGTTGAGTGCATGCAGGGAATCGCGGGCTGGTCCCTGGTGACCTTTGCTTTCGTCCCAGCCATATTGTTTTTGACCCTTCCAGTACCACCAGTTTTCATTATTGGCGTTTCCGTCGAGTGTACCCTTACCTGTGATGGCGATATTTTCTTCGCCGTAGGCGTAGATGAACGAGGAATAGTTCATCAATTCCATGCCTTCCCAACGGGTGAATACGATGGGATAGTGCTCAGGATCTCTGCTGAACAAGATAACAGAGCTATCTGCCAGATGCAGGTTGACATTGCTTTTAAGGACTATCGCTCCGGTAAGGAACGTTCCGACAGGCACAACAACGCGGCCTCCGCCATTTTTATTACACTCCTCAATAGCCTTACGGAATGCATCGGTATTCAGTGTTACGCCATCGCCGACAGCTCCGTATGCGGTGACATCGTAATCCTGGTTTTTAAAGACAGGCGGCTTGATCATAGCCCTGATTTTTTCCATCTCTTTAAGCGGCTGTTCTGTTGACGTCCAGCCGGTTTGATTACTCGTTGCACATGCTGACATAATCAGCATTCCAATCGCCGCAACTAAACCTGATAGCTTCATTTTTCTCATGGGATTACTTGTTTTAGACAATAATAAAGCCATCACACAGTTGTCTTTTTCTCTTTTCAGAATATGCTGATGATGACTCCATTACTTAATTTATATATATGTGTGTTTATGTGTATGTATTTGAATCAGATGATCTTCAATATAAACGATGATGCTGTTTCGTACTGCCCTCCCTGGGTTGCTGCAAAAAGATAAGCAGGTTTTCCTTTAACAAAGAGGATCTGCGGGCGTTCGAGTCTCCCGTACCTTTTAAGGTGCTGTGGCGCCGGAGGCAAGTCGGTGTATTCTTTCAGCGCTTGGTAGGCGATCTCCGGCCGATTCCAGCGTACACCATCCTTTGAATCGAGATACAGTCCGACCTCATGATCGAACACTCCCATATCCCTGGCCAGCATGTTGAACCGTCCTTTATTCATCCAGACAAAAGCATCTTCAAACTGATTATTGTTGCCGAGGGATGAGAAGTCTATTACGGGATCAGCGGAATACCGCTTGTAGGGCCCGGTGAGTTGATCCGATACGGCGAGTCCATACTTTCTGTTTCCCCGGATGAGGGGATCCTTGGAATTGTAGTAATCATTCGAATTCCAGGATTTATAATACAGCCAGTATTGTCCGTTAGGGTGTTTTACAAAGGCTGGGTTGGTGGTACAATGATCGTCCCATGCACCCGGTGCACCCGGTTCCAGCAGCGGCTTATCGGGGCGGGTCCAGGGGCCGTATAGTGACTTCGAGGTAGCCAGTCCGATACGTTTTGTATCTGTCTTGCCATTCGAATTACCCATATAGAACAGACAATATTGCCCATCTAAATATTGAATATGAGGATTATGGCAGGTTGTTGCGTCCCAGTGACCTTCACCCCGTGGGGCAAGCACGGTGCCTATCACTCTAAACTCTGCCTCAGGATGATCAGCTACAGCGTGGGCAATCTCACAGCCGTTTAGCCAGCCACCCATTTTTTTGGAAGAAGCCCAGCGGGAAAAGAAGACGTGAACTTTATTATCGGGTCCCATGATCGGGCTATTACACCATACGTAGTATCCTTCTAACTCGAGAGCCCGGCCGACTGCCTTCAGCTTGTATGGGAAACCAGAGGACATATTGGCCATGATCTCATTTGACCGGCTAGTCTTCGGCAAGGCTGCTACCGCAGCCAGTACTGACATCTGATACAAAAATGTACTCCGCTTCATAACAGGGCATTTTATATATTGCAAAACTATCTACCGTCACATTCAGGTAATACTGGCTATCGCAGGAGTTGGTCATTAAACGGTTATCGAGAACTAAATTAGGGTCTTTTTTAGGATTACGTATCCTGTAGCGTCCTGTTTCTGACACATAGTGCATATATGAAACAGAGTTGTTACCGGGAATAGAGGAGCACACGGTGGGTCCGCATCATTTCAGCAGGCTTTTTATGGAGGCCGCTTCTCGCCTCATCTCCGGGTGCGTTCTCCACAGACCGGTCGATACTGTCGCCGAGTAGATTTGCGTGCATCTACAGGCACGCAAATCTACTAAAAGCAACATGTCTGGCGCATGATCTATGCCCAGATGAATACGGTTAAACTTCGTGGACCATGAGCTCCAAGAACAAGTGACTGTTCGATATCTGCAGTCTTCGACGGACCGGCGATAAAGGCGCCAAATCCCGTGTTGTTATTTCCTAATAGTGCGTATGCCTGGTGCATATTGCCAACTATGTTCTGCTTCCTGACAACGAGGGCCAGGTGCTGGCAGATAAAGGGAACTGCGCGCTGCATCATATTTCCCTCAGGCACCCAGAGAGCAGCGTTTTCAGCCACACCCATTTCCGCCTGCAGAATAGCTAACTCGACATCTGCGAGGAGATGAGGATTCTCCTGGGATATATCCGTTTCGGCGATCTCGCTGAGTTCGGTAAACGAAGAGATGATTCGTGCCGGCGGGATAAACTGCGCTGCCAGAATCTTTTTTATTTCGTCGAAGTCGCTAACCTCAAATACCCTTCCGCCGATAGTCACCGCTGTAGTCTTGAATTTTTCGACAATTTCCTCCACTGTAGGTGTTCCATTGTCAGCCAAGGGAAGGTTAAGCGATGGCAAAGGAAGAAGGTCTGGTTGGTTGGCCTTCAACGCTGCTAATATTGTATTCTTGCTTGACATCCTGTTTAGTCGTTAGACTTCTTTCTATTTTTTGAATACCACTCCCTGAAAGACTCTTTTGGAGGCTCGGGCATTTCTCTTTCCTTATACCAGGGATTTAATTTATTGCTGACCAGTGCCGGAAAATGCTTCATAAACCAACGACCTGACTTGCCGGCAACTTCGAATACTGCGGGGTTACCGAAAGCAAAAGCCATCGCTTTCATTCCTGCTGCCTTGGTTTGACTTACATGGCCTTCCTTTACCAAAACCTGCCTCCATTTGTACAACTGATCATGGATATCGATCTTAACGGGGCATACGTTTGAGCATGATCCGCATAATGTGGATGCAAAAGGCAGATCCGCATGATCTTTCATATCGAGGTTAGGTGCGAGAATTGCCCCTATAGGTCCTGCAATAGTCGTGTGGTAGCTATGACCTCCGCTCCTGCGGTACACGGGACAAGTGTTCATACATGATCCACAGCGGATACACTTCAGCGAGTTGCGGAAGTCGGCCCTTCCAAGCTGACGACTTCTACCATTATCGACCAGTATAATATGCATTTCCTGACCTTTACGCGGCTTCATGAAATGACTTGAATACGTGGTGATGGGTTGCCCCGTAGCACTTCTGGTCAGCAAACGTAGGAATACGCCGAGGTGCTTACGTTCGGGAATGATCTTTTCGATGCCCATTGACGCGATATGTACATCTGAAAGATGTGCACCCATGTCTGCATTACCTTCGTTGGTACAAACGACGAATTCGCCGGTTTCAGCAACCGCAAAATTCACTCCCGTAAGTGCGATCTTCCTGGTGAGGAAGGTATCCCTTAAGTGTTGCCGGGCAGCCTCTGTGAGTATCTGAGGATCAGCCTCTCCGGCTGCAGTACCCAGGTGTTCATGGAATAAGTCTCCGATTTCCTCTTTTTTCCAATGAATACAGGGAAGTACAATATGGCTGGGTGGTTCTTTAGCCAGCTGAACGATGCGCTCACCCAAATCAGAGTCAATCACTTCAATGCCGTTGTCTGCAAGAAAGTCGTTCAGATGACACTCTTCGGTTAGCATTGATTTACTTTTCACCATGCGATCGGCTTGATGCTTTTTCATGATCGAAAGGATGATTTCGTTATGTTCCCGGGCATCAGCCGCCCAATGTACTTGGACACCATTATTTAAGGCGTTGGCCTCAAATTGCTCCAGATAGGTACTTAAGTTTGACAGTACATTATTTTTGATCTGTGAACCGGTTTCCCTTAACCACTCCCACTCTGGTATAGAATGGACTGCCCTATCGCGCTTCTGCCTGATAAACCATAATGTTTCATCATGCCAGTCGACTCTGGGCTCGTCTTTGTTGAACTCTTCAGATAATGCCGCGTGATCTTTCATATTCCGTTTAAAATCTCTGCTATATGCACTACTTTAACATTACTTTTCTGTCTTCGCAAAATACCCTCCATATGCATGAGGCAGGAAAGGTCGGCTCCTGTGATATATTCTGCTCCGTGCCGTATATGATCGGCAACACGGTCTTTACCCATTTTAGCTGATACAGCCTCCTCGGCGACGCAGAAAGTCCCTCCAAATCCACAGCATTCGTCCTGTCTGTCCAGATCGACGATCTCCAGTCCTTCAACCATGCTAAGCAACTTACCAGGTTTGGAGAAAGGAGGGGCGACAAGCTCAGTCATCTGAGAAAGATGCAGACCGCGCAAGCCATGGCAGCTTTGATGAACTCCCACTTTATGAGGGAATTTCGCCTGCAGGCTCTCGACTTTAAGAACATCGGTTAAGAACTCGACCAGTTCGTAAACTTTTGTTTTTAGGACTTCAGACTGCTGAGGGTCTTTTTCAGAATGCAGGTGCTCCTTAAGATGCAATACACAGCTGCCCGAGGGAGCAACTACATAGTCGAACTCTGCAAATATTTCCGTAAACAGCTCGTCACATCCCCCTGTAAGATGAGAAAAACCTGAGTTGGCCATTGGCTGGCCACAACAGGTTTGCTTTTTCGGATAGACCACATTAACACCCAACTTTTCCAGCAACTGCAAAGTTGCTATGGCAGCATTAGGATAAAACTGATCTACATAACAGGGTATAAATAACCCAACGGTCATAATACTAATTCTGAGGCTGAATAAAATTTCAAATCAATAATATTTGTTGGCAGTGCATGGCTGTTCCAATGCTGATGAATGGCAAGCGCTGCCCCAATGGATGTGGCTTGAGCTACCGAAGCAGCAAAAACTTCCATCTCTGGAAAAGCAGAAGCCAGCAACTGCATATAGATCGGATTCTTACTGAATCCGCCGTCAACAAAGATACGCTTAACATCAGTACCGTCGAGTACAAGCTTACTCGCCTGAATTTGCAATTTTATCAGGTCAATTATCAATTGATGGTAAGCCTCTTCTGCGGACAGGAATTTAGATAGGTCCCGTAAGCCGAAGCCTGAGGCAACCAAATCTCCTGATTGGGTGTTGGTATTAACCGCCTGATGATGCTGTTGAATACGACTGATAACGTCAGCATTATATTTAAGATGCTTATAGAAATCAGGCTGTTCTCCGAAATGCTCTGCGATGCGCTTAGCCTGATTACCATGCTCATTGCCGGCAAACAATCTGGACGCCTTTACAGGCTTTCCTTTGTAGCTGATATAAGACAAACAGTCTTTCTTTAATTCGGCTTCTGAAAGAGGTAAATCATTGAATGGATTCAGACTGACGCACCATGTTCCTGTAGATAGTAGCATGAAAGGTTCATGAAAACTGGCCAGGAATGGGATCAAGGCTGAAGAGCTGTCATGGAGTCCAATACCCGCAGAACAGCTTTTTCCATTAAGATCTGCTTTAAATGCAGCGTCTGAGGGCTGGATAGGAGCAAGCTTTTCTGCAATGCCTTCTTCAGTCACCCAGCGGTGATATGTATTTGCCTCAAAGTCCCACAATGCGGTGTGGCAGCCAATACTTGTCATATCTGTATACAGCTGTCCGGTGATAAGAAAGCTGAGGTATTGAGGGAAATGCAGGGAAACCTTTGTTCTGTTAAATATCTCCGGTTTCTCGTATTTCAACCTGTACAGCTGCATCCCGGAATTTAAGTTACCCAGAATGGGGGAAGCTGTTTCTTTCGAGAACTTCAGCTCATCACCATAAGATGCGTTGAACTGCTTTTGCAGGTGTTCAGGATACGGCTTAAGATAGTTGTAAATAGGTGTAAGGGGCTTGCCCTCTTCGTCGAGGTGAACAAATGTTGCACCATACGCGGAGAAGTTTATCCCTTTAACTTCATATCGGTCAAGTGCAGTAACCTCGGCAATGGTGTCTTTAATCCAGGATGTGAGCAGTTGAATATCCTCGCAGGGATCGCCGTCTTCATCAACGGTTTCGTCGAATTGTGCCGTACGCTCGAGAACAATTTTATACTGCTCATCAAAAAAGAAAATTTTCTTGTTGGTTTTTCCAACATCAAATACTGCAACAACAGGGATCGGCATAATCAAAAGTTAAAAGTCTATAAATAAACATAGAGCTAAAAGCCAAATGCCTTTAGCTCTATTCTGTAAACAATCGATTATAAACCTGTTGCTACTGTTTTGAATCCTCTTTCTCCGATAAGTTTCTCTCTTACCTGAAGTTCTCTGAACAATCCGACCGGATTTAAAGCAGCGTTAGCGCGAAGTCTTGCTTCTGCTACAAGCGGACGAACGTCAGTACGGAATGCATTCTGCAAAATCTCCTGGCAACGCACTACATCATTCTGCATACGGGCTTCTTCAAGCCCCATTTTGTCAACAAGTAATGCCTGTGCATAGGCCATCATGATAGCTTCTACCGACTGAAGAAGATCTTCCAGAGGGTCTTTCACGTTGTGAGATGCATCGATCATCCATCCGAGTCCACTCGCGTGGTCCATTCCCTTTGCGTCCATTCCGGCTACAAGCTCATTGAAAATGAGGAATAGCTGATATGGTTTCACGCTACCTGCAGTTAAGTCATCATCACCGTATTTAGAATCGTTGAAGTGGAAACCACCTAACTTGCCTTCCATTAACAACAGCGATACAATCTGTTCGATGTTTGCATTAGGCAAATGGTGACCTAAGTCTACAAGCGTATAGGCTTTAGGACCGAGTTTGTTTGCGAACAGCAAAGACTGTCCCCAGTCTCCCACTGTCATGGAGTAGAAGTTTGGTTCAAAAGCTTTGTATTCTACAAAGATCTTCCAATCCTCAGGCAGAGCTGCATAAACTTCCTGAAGACTTTCAAGCGTATTTTCAAACGCGCGACGGAAGTTAAGCTGACCCGGGAAGCAAGAACCATCCGATAACCATACGGTTAAAGAATCTGATCCTAATGCAACACCATGCTTAATTACTTCGATATTGTGTTCAACAGCCTGCTTCCGCACCGCTTTATCAACGTGCTGCATGGAGCCAAACTTATAGCTTTGATCCTGACCAGGCTGATCCTGGAAAGTGTTTGAGTTCATTGCATCGAAACGCAATCCATATTGCGCAGCCAATACCTTGATATCTTGAATATTTTCAGGGATATCCCAGGGAATATGAAGAGAGATAGCACCGCTGGATTGGTTTAATTGATGAAGCAAACCTATATCACCCATTTTTTCTTCCAGACTACGCGGTTCACCACCTCCTGAGAATCGTCCGAAACGAGTTCCACCAGTACCCAGTGCCCAGCTTGGGATAGCAATTTGAAACTTCATCAGTTTCTGTACGATATCCTCTGTACCCTGAATATCCTGAGCCAAAAATTCAAACTTCCTTTGATGCGATTGAGTTAATTTACTGTTGTGCTCCTCAATCTGATACCTCTCAATTTTCATATACTATGGTTTTAAACAGAGCTTCAGCAAACGTTCACATGAACGAACCAGCTGAAGCTCTCAAATTTGGTTTCTATCTCACAAATGCCATCGCCACGCCACCATCAACGTTCAGCACGTTTCCGGTTGACTTATTCATCAAGCCACCAACCAGAACAAAACATGCGTTAGCAATATCTTCCGGCAGGATAATCTTGTTTAGTAAGGTACGTTTAGCATAATATGCAGGTAGTTCGGCTACTGTTACACCGTATGCTTTTGCACGGCCTTCAGCCCATCCGCTCTCCCATATTTTACTGTCTGAAATAACTGCATCAGGGTTAACCACGTTAACACGGATACCGTCATTTCCTAATTCTGCTGCATTCAGTCTGCTCAAATGTAGTTGGGCAGCTTTTGCAGATCCATAACCTGCGTTATTAGGACCTGAAACAAGTGCATTTTTACTTACAATGTTTAACACGTCGCCTCCTAAAGCCTGCTTGCGCATTACTTCAATACCTTTTTGAGTAACCAGGAATTGTCCTTTGACTAATACGTCGTAAAGAATATCCCAATCTTTCTCTGTATGATCCTGAATCGGCTTTGAAATCGACAGTCCGGCACAGTTAACAATGATATCTACTCCTCCAAATGCAAGAGCAGCTTCATCATAAGCATTTGAGATTTTTGCTGAGTCTGTTACATCGAGCAGAACAGCAGCAAAAGCATCTTTACCGAACTGAGCATTGAACTCTGCTCTGGCAGATTCCAGACGGCCAGAATCATTATCGTTGATCACAACGACGCCACCCTCTTCGATGAAACGTTTCGCGATTGCCTTGCCAATACCTCCGGCACTTCCTGTGATCAGGGCAATACGTCCTGACAAAGGCTTAGGCTTTGGCATACGAGAAAGCTTTGCTTCTTCAAGCAACCAGTATTCAATATCAAACGCTTCCTGACGAGGTAAAGATGTGTATTCTGACACAGCTTCTGCCCCTTTCATCACGTTGATTGCGTTGGTATAAAATTCAGCTGCAACACGGGCAGTCTGTTTGTCTTTCGAAAATGTGAACATACCCACACCCGGAAACAAGATAACCACGGGGTTAGCATCACGTACCGCAGGGCTATTCGCGTGCTTGCATGTTTCATAGTACTCCTTATACATCTGGCGATATGCTTCAAATGCAGGAGCAAGCTTTTCTTTTAATTCTTCTACGTTAGACAGATCCGCATTAGCGTCCAAATCAAGAACAAGAGGACTGATCTTAGTGCGCAGGAAGTGGTCAGGGCAGCTGGTGCCGAGCGGAGCCAATCTATCCAGATCATTCGAGTTGATAAACTCCAGAACACGTACATCATCGGTAAAATGACCCACCATGTGACGCTCACTTGAGCAGAATCCTCTCAGCACAGGAGCAATCGCAGCTGCCTGCTTTCTGCGTGCTTCAGCATCCAGGCTCTCTATACGCTGACCGCCGAATACCGGTCTGTTTTTACCAAAGTTTTGCTCCAGGTATTCCGCTGAAGCCTCAATAACTTCCAGACTGTTGACGTAGCATTCGTAAGCTGTGTCACCCCATGTAAATAAACCATGAGAGCCCAGCATAATGCCACGAATGCCCGGGTTTTCAGCCAGACAACGTTTCAACTGAAGACCAAGATCGAAGCCTGGTCTCTGCCAGTCTACCCAGCCGATAGTTCCTTTGAACAGCTCTTCGGTAATCTTCTTTCCATCTTTAGCTGCAGCGATTGCGATGGCTGCATCAGGATGAAGGTGGTCGATATGTTTGAACGGAAGGAAGCCATGTAATGGCGTATCGATAGAAGGCGCTTTCGACTTTAAGTCGTATATGCAGTGGTTGAAAAGCTCAACCATTTCATCTTCCTGCTCTATTCCTTTATATACATTTTCAAGATTTCTCAGACGATCTACATAGAGTCCGGCAAGTCCGCTACGAGTCAAGGTACCGATATCTCCTCCTGAACCCTTGATCCACATCACTTCGGTATCAGCGCCGGTAAGTGGGTCCTTCTCAACCGTCTTACAAGATGTGTTACCACCTCCGTAGTTAGTCAGGCGCAAATCAGCTCCAAGAAGATTGGACCGGTAAATCAATAAAGCTACTTCATCACCTCCCAGCTTTGCGGCAGCAGCATCATCCCATAGATAGTTAACGTGTTTGAAATCAGTTACGATAGACATATGTTATTTAATTTATTTTATTTCAATGAGTTCCCGTATCCCACAACGAGCACTGACACAACAATTGTTAAAATTCCCCCTATAATTGTTGTGTATGTTTTGCGGCTTACACCTTTCCATTCATTCAGTACGATTCCCCAAACGTTCGCAATCAAAATGATAAAAGCCATGTGTAAAATCCACGAACTAGGTCCATTACCCAGCCTGCTTTCTCCCATTCCGTAGAAGAAGAACTGCAGGAACCAGGTTATACCTGCCAGCGCAGAGAACGCCACATTTTTCAATATTGGCGTTTTTGCGTCTGTATAATTTTTGAATGTTTTATTCCGGAAATTCAGGATCATGCACCAGATGAAGTTCGTTGTTAATCCTCCCCAAAGGACAACTACGTAGGTCACGTTATTTTGGAACAGAAACTCACCTTCGCCTGGATTAACCGTTTTCCAGATCTGGTTCGCAGCTTCTGCCATCGGCTTACCTGCTTCAAGACCGAAGTTAAAGCAAGCGCTGAGCACTCCGGAAATAACCGACACCAAGAGACCCAATCCTATTTTGAATTCATTGCTTGTAGAATCCTTGCTTGCCTTGTCAAGCTCCTTCTCCTTCATCACACCAGCTTTTCCACAAAGGAAGATTCCTACAATACAGATTGCGATACCCAGAAGGACCATTTGTCCCCATGAACTGGTGACCAGCATAGTGAATGTATCTTTGCCTTCTGCCGGGAATAAGTCAAAGTATATAGACGGAAGCAATGATCCGAAAACCATGCTGATACCCAATATAATGGAGCTACCAAGGGATACTCCCAGATAACGTACCCCAAGTCCGTAGGTCAGTCCGCCGATACCCCAGAGAGTTCCGAACATATAGGTCAACCACAGAATTCCACCATCAGTCTGACGAATAATATCAGTGTAATTTGGAATAGTGAGGTACGCGGCAAGAGGGGGAACTATAAGCCAGGAGAAGATCCCTCCGACTATCCAGTAACTTTCCCAGGCCCATCCTTTAACCTTCTTATAGGGAATGTAAAAACTCCCCGAGGCAAACCCTCCAATAAAATGAAAAATGACTCCAAATAATGCTGACATTTATTTATGCTTATAAATTAGTTTGGCTAAAAATAAATAAGAGAGCATTAATATCCGTCATGCACTGTCATGGCGGGAAAAAACCGCAGGATCTAGTTGATTTCCTCTTTTACGCTTCCGCAGGTCATCATTTCATCGCCATAATACGGGTTGCGAATTGAAGCTTCACTTGCCAGCCAGTAACCTCCCTGATTGTCATTCGCCATAGGACAATACTGTTTATACACGGCTCCACTAGTTATTTCAGCTGATTTCAGCACCTTTTCAATTTCAGTGCTTAGCTCATTAAATGGCTCTCTCTGAAGCTTCAATGAAGACGCGCTGGCAATCTTTGCCGCCAGGTCTGCCGCCTTCGTCTGAGCCCCTGCGTTTAGAGAGACCTGCAATGCACCTGCCGCGACACCAGCATCTTTCTCGTTAGAATTCACGAGCGCATCTTTGAGAGCGATATAATCCGAGTAGATATGACCAATCTTTTCATCTTTAAAAGTCAAAGCCGCGCTTTCACCTTCTTTTACTTCCTTAGGTTCAGTCGAAGTATTCACTTCACTCTTATTATTACCTGAAGAACAGGCAACAATAGTTATAACAGAGATAAGACCAGCGGATAAAAGTGTTTTTTTAATGTGTGTTGATTTCATTTTGTAACTATTTAATTGATGAATATTCTTTTTGTTAATGATGGTGTTCAGCTATGGGATTTCTGCCTTTTTTAAGGATAAACTCACTCGTCAGCAGATAGGCCCCTGAAGTCACCACTTCTTTTACGTTTTCAAGACCGGATCGTACGATTATTTGCGCCGCATCTTCGTCGCCTGTAACTACCTTTCTCGGTTCAAAGGTACTCTTACCTGTTTTAATCCAAACATGCGCCCCTCCTTCTTCCCTAACAATCGCATCCAATGGCAGTGAAATTCCTTCTACCTTCTCCATTGCAGGGAGGAGAATACTGGCCTGCATACCGGGCTGAAGATTACCGCTATTCCTGATAGTTCCTCTGATCTTTATAATCTGACTTGAGGGATCTACCTGCGGGGATATGAAGTCTATACGTACTTCGTGCTCACCCCCCGCCATACCATTCACAGACACCATCATCGGCATGTTAATCCGCAGCGATTTCGCCTCGTCAGGGTATACGTCAGCTTCTACCCAAAGCTGGTTGAGATTCTCAAGCCTCATTACAGGCGTCCCTTCCGACACATACTGGCCTTCTAGTACATTGAGCTCACTAATCACCCCAGAGCCCGGAGAATAAACGACAACAGACGGCGCAACTTTCCGCTGATTTCTCAGACTACGCATCTGAGCTTCCCCGAAACCCAATAACCTCAGCCTGTTCTCTGCTGCCGCGTAAAGAGTTTGGTATATCTTTTCTCCGGGAAAGGCAGCCATCTGACTCGCCTGAAGAAGATACTCCTGCTGAAGTGCCTGGAGCTCTTCACTGTATATCCGAAAAAGCGGCTGACCTTTTCTGACAGGTTTCCCGGTCTCCTTTAAAAACACCTCTTCGACTCTACCGGCGTATTTCGAAGAAATCATTGTTGTGCTCTCCGGATTGAAAAGGATTCGTCCATTTAATACCTTAGACGATTGGAAAACATCATTTCTAATGGGCCTTGTCTTGATATTCGCCAGCTGCATCTGACTGGCACTTAACATGATCTCATTCCCATTTCCCGATGCTGAGACTGGCACCAGATCCATTGCGCAGATGGGACAAGTCCCCGGGTGCTCACTAATCACCTGTGGGTGCATCGGGCAGGTATATGTTGTGGAAGATACCTCAGCACCCTGATCTTTCTGGCTCCCCGAACAGGCTACCAGAAGCAGGAGAACGAAAGCTGCGATACACTTCGATATTTTCTTCTTAGTCATGATCTTACTTGTCTGATTGATTATCTACCTGAATAAAACTTTCACCATCCATCAGGAACCCTGCGTGCAAGGCAACTTCCTCATCAGCAACAGCGTTTCCTACGTTGATCCAATTTCCTGCAGAGGAGAGCACCTTTACTTTGACGGGCTTGAATACTCCATTCTTCTTTACGAACAAAACAGAACCTGCACCGAGTTGCTGTACCGCTGACCGCGGCAACCATGTGCCATCCTTTCTAACTTCCTTCAAGTTTAACTGCACCAGTTCACCTACCCTCCAACGCTTGTCGGAGTTCGGCAGAACAACCCTGACCAGGGGATAGCTGACCGTGCTCGAGTAATAAGGCTGAATCATGTTCACTGCGACCTCTGCATGTTTATCTTTTGAGTCTGCTGATTCCACAGAAACACTTCCTCCCCGCTTGAACGACTCTATCTGATCTGGCCTTACATAGAACTCCGCCCTGACTTGATCGGCATTAATCACCTTAAACAAAGTCTGTCCCTTTGATACGTATTCTCCTTCTCTCAAGGCTACGGGTGTAGTTCCGGGAACAACAGGAACACCCTGGCTTGCGGGCTCTGACAAGCCAGTCTCCCCCATTCCTCCCATCCCACCCGATGATCCGGTGGCTGATGACGACGAAAGCACAGTTCCACCAGCAGGCATAGCAGCATTCCCTGCTTGGGCTGTGTTTTCGGTGATATAACCTGACGAGGTACTATAGACAGCAATTGCATAATCTACCTTTCCCGTTTTCAGTAGCGCATTGATCTGTTGTTCTGAAACTCCAAGAAGTAACAGCTTCTTTCTGGCCAATGCTGCTAGTTCCGGTTCATTGTTCCTGTGCAGAAAAAGGAGCTCCTGCTGAGCGTTGACGAGATCTGGACTGTAGATCTCCATTATTTTTTGTCCCCTCGAGACTTTCTGATAGTTGAACTTGACATACAGTCGTTCAATACGCCCGCTAACCCGTGAAGACAGACTGCTCAGATTATCTTCGTTGTAATTTATAACGCCCTGAGCTGTTACACTTTCAAAGCGGCTTCCCGCCTGTGGTCTGATGGTTTCTATGTTGGCTACTACTACTTCGTCAGTTGCCTCCACCAGGTGAGATATGCTGTCGTGTACAACATCATGGCTCATAGCCTCATGCTTTCCCTTATTATTGCGGTTACACCCGGAAAAAAGCAGGGCAAACGCAGAAAGAAGAATAGCAATCCTATCTCTCAATATTCTTTTCATATTCAACAATCATTTCGTAAAAGCGCTGCAGCTGATCAACATAGGTCATCTCCGCCATGTTTACGGCTTCCCATCCGTCGATTACTGTATTGAGATCTTCCTTATTTTCCTGATAAGAAAGCATAGAAACCTTGAGGTTCTTTTTGAGGGCAGGTAAAATCTTGTCCTCATAGTTCCTCAGCTGCTTTTCCATATTCCTTAAGTCGTTTTCCATCCCACGGGTCATTCCCAGCATCTCAGTAAGCATGGATTCTTTTTCTTTCCTCATGGCCTCCTGCTCAAAGCTCATGGCCTTCACTTCCGACTTGTACATGCCAGAAGACCATGGGGCAATCGGAATAGAGATCATACCCATGAGCGAATACTGATTAGGCATCATTTGCGACCTGTTTGCCATATGCTCAAACCGTATCCTAAAATCTGGCTTTGCTTCTTCCCTCATCTGCTGGATATTCCTTTCCATGGCCAGAATTGAACGATCCATCTGAATAATATCGCTCCTGTTTGCCGAGAGATAAGAGGTATCCAGCGAAGCTAAAGGACTAAATCCGACTCTTAAGGTGGTGTCTACGGTAAAGTCGACATCCGCCCGGCGATTCATAAGCGCATTAAGAGCAATCTTCTTCGATTTGATCTCTCCTGCCGTCATGAGAAGCATATTATCAGTCTCGTACAACCTACCCTCAGCTTTGAAAATCATCCCCAGCGAACCCTGATTATAGGGATAACGAACCTCCGCCAGCTTCTTCATTGTCTGCATAATCATCTTGCTCTCCTGCTGATAAGCCGACCTCTTATGAAGTGTCAGCATACCATAGTAAAGTTCCTTTGCTCTTGCTCTCAGCTGATTGGCTTTAATCTTCTGTTCAGCTTGAATAACTGCCGACTGCGCCAAAACAGATTTCTCTTTCGCTTTGGTCTTTGATGGGTTGGGAATATCCTGCTCAGCAGAAAACATCCAGGCTCCTTTTTCAGCATCATCCATCAACTCAGCTCCCGGGTAAGGTGTCATGAACGTTCCTGCTCCCACCATAGGAGCCATCCACGCCTTCGCTCCTGCGGCCTTCGCCTCGTTGCTTCTCACCCGGCTTTCAAAAGCCTGAAGGGACGGATGATTTCGGGCGACCTCTTCCAGCACCTGATCAATCGTCAGAACCTGCTGTCCGAATAAAACAGTGGGCAAACTAAGCAGCAGCGTGCAAATCGTATTTCTAATGCTGTACATCATATACCTCCAGCTTTCCAAATTTCTTTAACTCGTATTCCTTGGTCATCAAAAAGATCAGAGGAGTGACCAGTAGGATATGTGTCGACGATGTTAACACACCTCCGATCATAGGCAACACGATAGGTTGCATCATGTCGCTCCCTACACCGGTAGACCATAAAACCGGTATCAGACCAAACAGGGCAACACAAACGGTCATAATCTTAGGCCTCAAGCGCTTGGCAGCACCGTGGATAACGTATTCTCTGAGATCCTCTTTGCTGATCGTTTCGCTCGAATTTCCCTTCAGGGCAACTAACTGCCGCATGGCATCGTTCAGATATATGACCATTACCACCCCTGTCTCCACCGCAATTCCAAACAGAGCAATAAAGCCTACGGCTACCGCCACCGACAGGTTTACACCCCAGAAAAACACCAGATAGGCCCCTCCGATCAGTGCAAACGGTATGGTGATTAAGCTGAGAAACGCCTCTCTGATGGACTTAAAGGCAAGATACAAGGCCACCAATATGATCAGAAATACCACCGGGAGGATGTATATCAGCGTCTGTTGACCTCTGATCAAGTTTTCATACTGCCCACTCCATTCGATGAAATAGCCGTCAGGCAACTTCAATTCCTTATTTAGCTTGTCAACTGCACTCTGAACCGTAGCTCCCAGATCTCTGTCACGCACATTAAACATGACAGCCCCCCTTAATATGGCATTGTCAGAGGTGATCATTGGCGGCCCATCAACGAAACGAATGTCTGCCACCGCAGAAAGAGGTACGATACCCGCATTTGAAGACTTTAGCGGAATTCGCTTTAGCCGATCCAGACTGTTTCGAAACTCCTGTCCCAGCCTCAGGTGAATTCCAAATCTGCGTCTTCCTTCAATTGTTGTTGCAAAAGGAGCTCCTCCGATTGTCGTCTCAACCAGGGCATTCACATCATCTACAGTTAAACCATAACGATCAAGCTTGTCACGCTTGATATCGATTTCAAGGTATCTCCCCCCTGTAACAGATTCTACATACAGATCCTTTACACCTTCAACATGCTGAAGCAAGGAGTGCACCTCCTGTGATACTGAAGCGATCTTGGCAAGATCCTGCCCATGCACCTTCACACCTACATCTGTGCGAATACCTGTAGACAACATATTGATCCGATTAATGATAGGTTGTGTCCATCCATTGACAACACCGGGGATCTGCAGCTTTGTATCCAGCTCATTAATAATGTCCTGCTTGGTAATTCCCTCCCTCCATTCACTCTTGGGCTTCAGAGAAATAATGGTTTCAATCATCGACATAGGAGAATTATCTGTAGCCGTATTCGCCCTTCCTGCTTTTCCCAACACTTTATCCACCTCAGGAACAGATTTGATAATTTTATCCTGTACCTGCAGAATCCGCTTGGCCTCCGCATTAGATACGTCTGGCAAAGTAACTGGCATAAAGAGGATCGACTGTTCATCCAGAGGTGGCATGAACTCCCGGCCCAGACTCATCAAGAGCGGGATACTGATCAGCAAAGCAAGAACATTCACTCCGATAGTTGTCTTCCTGTGACGCATACATGCTCTGATAACCGGCTCGTAGATTTTCTCCAACCATCGGTTTATCGGATTCTCGTTTTCTGAACGAAACCGACCCTTCATAAAAAAGGATATCAATACAGGAGCGAGCGTCACCACAAGCAAAGCATCAATAATCAAGATAAACGTCTTGGTATAGGCAAGTGGATGGAACAGCTTGCCCTCCTGACCAGTTAACAAAAACACGGGCAGAAATGAGGCGATAATAATGACAGTCGAATAAAACACACCTCTTGAAACCTGCTTGCAGGCTTTTTCGATGATGCTCAACCTTTCTTCGTTTGAAAGCCTGACGTAATCTTCTTCGGAGCTCTTCCTTTTAAAATATTTATTCCACATGTGAATCTCCCTTCTTTCTTAATTTACCAAGTTCTTCCTGGCGCATGGATAGGTGTTTATAGGCGTTCTCCGACATGATAATTCCGTTGTCTACGATGACTCCGATTGCAAGAGCGATACCGGTAAGTGACATGATGTTTGAGGAAATATCCAGAGCGTTCAGAATTATAAAGCTTGCTGCGATCGTAATCGGGATCTGAATCACAATACTCACTGCGCTCCGCCAGTGAAAAAGAAAGACAATGACGATCAAGGACACGACAATCATTTCTTCAATCAGCGTAGTAGTAATAGACGAAATAGATTCTTCTATAAGCTCTCCGCGATCATAAACGATATTGAATTTCATGCCTTCAGGAAGTCCCTTCGATATTTCCGTCATCTTAGCCTTGACACTCTTGATCACTTCATCAGCGTTCTCCCCATACCGCAATACCACGATCCCCCCAACGGCTTCACCTTCTCCGTTATAATCAAATATTCCCAAGCGGCTTTCTCCTGCCATCTGGACGGTAGCAACATCTCTGACCCTGACCGATATGGAGTTCTGGTTCTTCACCGCCAACTGGCTAATCTCCTCGATTGACTTCAGATACCCGGTGGTTTTGATGATATAACCAATGTCACTCATCTCAAACTTCCTCCCCCCTGCTTCGTTGTTGTTGGCATTCACTGCGCGCATTACCTCCTGCACAGAGACATTATAATAATTGAGCTTATTGGGATCAATAGTGATCTGATACTGTTTCTGAAATCCGCCGAAAGACGCAATCTCACTCACACCCGGAACATTCTGCAAAGCAAACTTGACGTACCAGTCCTGTACAGCCCGTTGCTCACCCAAATCCATGCCGGGAGCATCCAGCGTATACCATAAAACATGCCCCACTCCCGTACCATCGGGACCCATTGAGGGTGTAACTCCATCAGGAAGCGAGTTGCCTAATGAACTAAGACGTTCGAGAACACGCGACCGTGCCCAGTAAACATCCACATCATCTTCAAAGATGACATAGACGAAGCTCATTCCAAACATAGAATTTGCACGAACATACTTTACCTTGGGTAAGCCCTGAAGGTTGGTTACCAGAGGATATGTAATCTGATCCTCTATTATTTGCGGGCTTCTGCCCATCCATTCGGTAAGTACTATTACCTGATTTTCGGATAAGTCAGGTATTGCATCAATCTTACTTGTTTTGACAGAATAGAGCCCATAGGCAAATACCAAAACAGCAAACAGCAATACCAAAAACCTATTTCGCATTGAGAATGCGATAAGCTTTTCTACCATGAAATTTAAAATTTGTGCTTAATGATCGTCAATCGAGACACGTTGACTGAATAGCATCAGGTAAGAACACCTGGCAAAAAAAGGCTAGTCTATATTCGGAAGCTGCAGACCTGCAGATATTTATCAACATCAGAGATGCCTGGAGGAGAATTTAACAGCGGGTGAGCCTCCGTTACCGGGAAATAGGGTTGTAATGCAACATAGAGGGCCGATGATCTCAGGGATACGGCAAAAACTTTAAACTGATAATTATTTTCAGCTACTTTTTGAACTTTATCAACTTTGACCTCTTTAGCCTGATGCTTGCAACAGTCATCATTAGCGCCTGTCTTCATGCCACACCGACCACATCTGGAAGAATCCTCAGACTTTGTTGACGAAAAGCCCCACTCAACCAATTGCCCCATGCAATGATGGAAATGCATAGTTGCCCCCGATGACACACCGAGATAGAAAACAGCTAATATGGCAACAATGAGCTTCTTCATTTTACTTGTCCAAAGATAGGTAATTCCAACTAAAGGCTCTTACATAATTATCTGTTCTGTTTATACATAAACCAAATTCGAAAGGTAACTGTTAGCTTATTAATCCGTAAAGGCGATTAATATTTAAATTTATTACTTTTGGAAAACCAACGTACGTTTTGCGAATGAATGATGCAACCCTTTTACATGCCATAATAGACAACGCAATAGATGGCATCATTACCATCGATAAAAGAGGTTTGATTGAATCGATAAACCCTTCCGCATGCAGGCTCTTTGGCTACCATCCAGAGGAGGTAATTGGCAGAAATATATCTATGCTGATGCCAGAACCCGACCATTCCCGCCACGATGGGTATCTTAACCGCTATCAGCACACCGGAGAGCGACATATTATTGGCATTGGAAGAGAGGTTCGCGGACTTAGAAAAGATGGCGGTCAGTTTCCCTTCCGGCTTGCAGTCAGCGAGGTTGTCCTTACTGACAGGACCATTTATGCTGGCTTTATCAACGATCTTACCCGCGAAAAAGAAGCAGAAGAGCGGATTAGAAACCATGCAGCACAGCTGGAAGAACTTGTGGAGGAGCGAACCGCTTCTTTGCGTAAGACGGTGCATGCATTACAGGAAGCGAAAGAAGAAGTGAGCCTATCTCTGGAAAAAGAGAAAGAACTGAACCAGTTGAAAAGCAGGTTCGTATCGATGGCCTCTCATGAATTCCGCACCCCTCTCAGCTCAGTTCAATTGTCGGCTTCTCTTATTGAGAAATATTCACTGCAGGAAGACACCAAGAGCATTTCCAAGCACGTGAATAAAATTAAAAACGCTGTCGGGAATTTAACGACTATTTTAAACGACTTTCTATCACTGGAACGTCTTGAGGCAGGTCGGGTTGAACCCACTTTCACGCGTTTTGATCTTGTAAAACTTTCCGAAGAGATTACCGAGGAAATGCAGTTGATCACGAAGCAGAATCAAAATATCATTTACGAACATACCGGGCTAACCAGTATTGTGGTTCTTGACCAAAACTTATTAAAAAACTGTATAATCAACCTGATTGCCAATGCCATAAAGTACTCAGGGGAAAATACATTTATCGAATTCAATACTGAAGTCACCGATACAGAATATATCATCACCGTCAGCGACAATGGCATCGGAATCCCTGAGGCTGATCAAAAACACTTGTTTCAACCCTTCTTCCGGGCACACAATACCGGGAATATTCCAGGAACGGGCCTCGGTTTGAATATTGTACGACGCTACGCGGGATTGATGAACGGCTTCGTTCAATTCGAAAGTATCATTAACAAAGGAACAAAATTCACTATATCTTTTTCTTCAAACGATGAAAAAAACGTCCATTCTAATTATTGAGGATAACGATGATATCCGCGAGAGCACTACGGAGATCCTTGAGCTTGCGAATTATCAGGTCTACCATGCTGACAACGGAAAAACGGGTGTTGAACTCGCCATAAAACATCTTCCCGACATTATTCTTTGCGATATCATGATGCCTGAACTGGATGGATACGGCGTTTTGTTCATGCTCGGAAAAACTCCGGAGACCTCGGCTATCCCATTCATCTTTCTCACGGCTAAGGCAGAACGGGTGGACATGCGTAAAGGCATGGAAATGGGTGCAGATGATTATCTGACAAAACCGTTCGACGACGTTGAGCTGTTGAATGCCATCGAAAGCCGCTTGCAAAAAAAGGAGCGTCAGGAAGCCTTTTACAACAAGTCATTAGAGAAACTGGATAATCTGGTTAACCGTGGCGATGGACTTGCTGAACTCCAGAAGCTCGTTGCCGACAGGAAAATCAGAACCATCAAAAAGAAACAAATCATCTTCTATGAGGGAGACAGTCCTAACGGCCTGTATCTGCTGCTGAGCGGTAAGGTGAAAACCTTTAAGATCAGTAATGATGACCGTGAACTACTCACATCCCTGTATGGACCCGACGAATATATTGGCGTAAATGCACTGCTCTCAAACGAAGTCTACCATGAGACTGCTGAAGCTGTAGAAGATTCTTCTATTTGCATGCTTCCAAAGGAAATGGTTGATCAGCTTGTTAATCACTATCCAGAGGTCGGTAAAGCTTTTATCAAGATTATAGCGAACAACCTTCGCGAAAAAGAAGATCAGCTCTTGCAGCTGGCTTATCATTCCGTGAGAAAACGCATGTCTCAGGTCCTTCTTCGTCTCGCCGGAAATGATCCCGAGAATGCAGTATTGAGAATATCAAGGGATGACCTTGCATCAATGGCTGGTATGGCAACAGAAACCGTGAGCAGGACACTGAGCGATTTCAAGACGGAAGGACTAATTGAAAAGAAAGGCAGCCAGATAATCATTTTAAATGCAAAAAAACTGATAAACATGAAAAACTGATCAATATCACTTTTTCATCTGACTCACCTCATGGAGCCTCAAGGCACTGCTTCTTATCTTTGAATATACATTATCTATTTAAAAATGAGAGCAGTAGCCTACAGCATCCGTTCCTATGAAAAGGAGCCACTGGCAATAGCCAATCGAAAGAAGCACGAAATAACACTGATATCAAATGCACTCTGTCTCGAAACAGCTGAATATGCTACTGGTAAACAAGCAGTTATCATATCAGAAAAAGACAGCATAACTCCTGAAGTTATAAACCGCCTTGCTCAACTAGGCGTAAAGTTTATAGCAAGTCGCGCATCTGAATTTAAGCAGATTGATAAACAGTCGGCCAGCAAACACAATATAAAGCTTGCAGTTGTCTCTTCAACTGCAAAAAGCGATATGTCAACCTCAGCTTTGGGTAAATACTATGCTGATTGCGCAAATGAGACGATCTCCAATCTTGACACCTGGCAGAATGAACGATGTGAAGGTGGCAACTGTTCTGTAGCTGATAATTGCGGAAGCCTTGTCATCAGCAACGAAATACGTACCCGCGCAACAGGTTAATCTTATGAATTCCGAAGAACTTATTGGCAAGTACCATGTACCTGCGCCAAGATATACGAGCTATCCGACAGTTCCGTACTGGGATAACACATTTATGGGAGTCGATGCCTGGAAAGAATCGGTGAAATTTTCCTATGATGAAAGCAACAGCAAGGACGGCATCAGCCTCTACGTCCATTTACCCTTTTGCGAGAGTCTCTGCACCTATTGCGGATGCAACACAAGGATCACCCGAAACCATAAGGTGGAGGAACCTTATATTTTGACAGTTCTCAAAGAGTGGGACCTGTACCGAAGCATATTTGAAGAAAAGCCAGTGATCAAAGAGATCCATCTTGGCGGAGGAACTCCCACTTTTTTTAGTCCCGATAATTTAAAACTTCTGATAGAGGGTCTCTTAAAAGGCGCGATTATTCATCCAGAAGCTGAATTTTCATTCGAAGCTCATCCAGCCAACACAACTGAAGAGCATCTTATAACGCTATATAGCCTTGGTTTCAGAAGACTGAGCCTGGGAATACAAGACTTCGATCCATTGGTCCAGCTGATTATCAACCGGATGCAATCCTACGAAGATGTCAAGATTGTAACAGATAAGGCCCGGGAGATTGGTTATACCTCGATCAACTTCGACCTCATATACGGCCTGCCGGTACAAACATTAGATGGACTTAAGGACACCATATCGCAAATTCTTAGCCTAAAACCGGATAGGATTGCCTTCTATAGCTACGCGCATGTTCCATGGATCAAGCCGGGACAAAGACGGTACACGGAAAAAGATCTGCCATCTATCGAATTGAAGCAGAAGCTGTATGAGCTTGGTCGCGGAATGTTAACGCAGGGCGGATATGTCGAAATTGGCATGGACCATTTTGCACTCGAGACAGACTCCCTGTATAAAGCGCAGGTAAACGGTCATCTTCACAGAAACTTTATGGGCTATACCCACCAGTATACACAATTGATGATTGGTCTGGGAGTCTCTTCGATCAGCGATAGTGGCTATGCCTTCGCACAGAACGAAAAGAAGGTTGAAGATTATACCGCACGCGTAGAGCAAGGTTTGATTCCTGTGTTTAAGGGACATCAGCTGAGCCAGGAAGACCTCTTGTTTAAAAGCCACATTCTCAACATCATGTGTAAGGGAGAAACTTCCTGGGAGCAATCGACTTTACAGAATGATGCCTTCCAGGCAGGACTGGAAAGATTAAGAGTGCTTCAGGATGACGCACTAATTGCAATGGAACCTTATAAGCTGACTGTTCCTCCTCAGGGACAACGTTTTCTAAGAAACATTTGTATGGCTCTTGACGCAAGATTATGGGCTAATCAGCCAAAAACCGTCATGTTCAGCATGGCAGGATAATAAAAAATAGTTTAACTACAAACTTCAGTTGAGGGAGCAGATTTAGGGCTGAGATACGGCAGATCTAAGTCTGCTCCTCTTAATATAAACCACAAACCGAGAAATATCATAAAGTAAGGTACCGCGCGATTGATTTTCCTCCGAACAAGCGGTCCTGTCAATCCAAAGCCAAAGGTAGCAAGCAGCATCAAGGGAAGCGTGCCCAGACCAAATAGGGCCATATATTTCACCGCATCAATGGTGTCACCCACGCTAACCGCTCCGACCAGAGCCAGATAAACGAATCCACACGGCAGCAATCCATTTAAAACACCCGTTATAAAGTGTCCGGCTTTATGCTCTAAAGCATAAGTGAACGCACGGTTAAAGATACCTATCCCTATTGCAGAGCGGACTTGCGACCGGATCTTGAAAACGCGGGATAAGCCGGCAATTAAGATCAACACACCACTCAGGATGCTAATAAATTGCTGTAATCCCGCAACCCAGAGCTGCCGGCCTATGAGGCCAACCAATACTCCCAAGAGGCTGTATGAAACGATTCTTCCAATCTGATAAAGCAACTTGTCTACAAGCACCAGCCACCAGCTTGCGTGCCTTGATGGGACTGCGAATGCAAGGGGACCGCACATACCCAAACAGTGAACACTGCCAAACAAACCAGTAAAGAAGGCCAGATACCAAATACTCATTGCAGGTAAACTTTCTTTTTGAATACATATTCTGATGTATCACTCTTCCACTCCAGCTCCAAATGCCAGTAGCCGCTCGACAGATCACTTAGTCTCAAACTCGCCGCTCCACTTGAATCACTTGTAACCTGAAACACACGATCCAGGTCTCTGTTGCTTGAATGCAGAAACTTAGCAACTCCCTTAGCGGGTAGCTTGAAATGTAAATCCAGTTTCTTGTCAGGCCCGAAAGAAACAACAGGCTCCGCAGCATCCCGCTGAACGTTCTGAATCTTAAGATACTCAGCATCATAATTGAGCCCTTTCTGATAATAATCTTTTTCAACTAAGTCGTCCTTGTCACTGAAGATCATTTTCATGCTTAATATGAGAATAAAAGACATGAATAAACCCAGCGCAATAACCAATTTTGTTCCCCAATTCATTTCTTTCTAGTTAGATGGTGCAATAAAGGTAGTTTTGATGTTCTCGAGTACCTTACCTTCAGAAAGTACTTGTAGATGGAGGTCTGATTTATAGCTCTTGATAGATCCTTGCGGCTGTAATACAAAGAACGTGATCTTCATACTAGAGCTCTTATCGAGCACCTTTGGCTGGGTGACATACTGAATACTAGCCCCCTTTTCCATCGGCACCACTTCAAAACGAAGCGGCTTGTTTGTCTTGTTGTAGAACTCTGCATTATACAGGTTACTAACCTGCCCCTTGTCCCTCATTTGGTAGAGGGTTCCTGAGGCACGTAAGATGGTCGTCTCAACATCCGTTCTCTTGCCGATGAGATAACCAAGCACAGAGGTCAGAATAACCAATATAGCTGCGTACGAATAGATCCGCCTGCTGATGACGAATGGCTTCCTTGATTCCATCTGCTCATCCGACATAAAACCGATCAGTCGCTTTGGCCTGTCGATCTTATCCATCACCATATCACAGGCATCAATGCATAAGGTGCAGTTTATACATTCCATTTGGGTGCCCTTTCGGATATCTATTCCGGTGGGACAAACGTCAACACATAAACCACAATCTACACAGTCTCCTTTTTCTGCGTTCTCCACATTCCGCTTCCGCTTACCTCTGGGTTCCCCTCTGACATAATCATAAGCCACTATCATGGAGCTTTTGTCAAGAAGCACCCCCTGCAAACGTCCATAAGGACACACTACGGTACAGACGAGCTCTCTGACATGCGAAAAAACGATATAGAATACCAGAGTAAAAACACTGATGGCAATGAACCCGCCAACATGTGTACTAAGCGGCTCACGGATAATCTGGAGCAGTTGATCTGAGCCGATAATATACGCCAGGAACGTATTTGAAATAAAAAAGGAGATGAGCAGAAAAAGTCCATGCTTCAGGGTTTTCTTGAACCCTTTCTCCAACGTCATGGGCCCTGCATCCAGCTTCTTGCGCTGAACAGTGTCACCTTCAATCCAGCGTTCAATCCTTCGGAAAACCATCTCCATAAAAATGGTTTGAGGACAAGCCCAGCCACAGAAAACCCGGCCAAAAACAGCTGTGAAGAGAACTATAAAGACGATAAAAATCAGTGTTCCTAAGACAAACAGGTAGAAGTCCTGAGGTGTAAACAGTACTCCAAAGAATGCGAACTTACGCTCCAGTACATTCAGCAGCACCATTTGCTCTCCGTTCACCTTGACGAAAGGCGCTGCGAATAAAAATATTAACAGAACCCCTGCGAAGAGGTTCCGAAGCCGATATAGCTCTCCCTTTATCAACTTCGGATATAACCACTTTCGCCTTTTACCATCTTCAGTGATAGTACTTACCTGATCTCTGAATGAGGTTTCCATAATCCCCCCTTTTGTTTTTGATGTAGTGTAGTGTAATGCCCGAGCTTAGCCCTCTTTCTCCCCCTGAGGCTCTTTGGCCCCTGGAGGGTTAGTTCCTTTCAGGGATAGAATGTAATTACTTACCTCAGAAATCTGCTTAGGAGTTAGCTGTTTCTCCCAGGAGATCATCCCCTTTTCCGGCACACCGTATTTAACCGTTTTAAATACATTGTTTACACTTCCTCCGTGTAACCAATACTCATCAGTCAGATTCGGACCGACTGAGCCTTGTGCTTTATCTCCGTGGCAGGCCACGCAATTGGTATTGAAGATGGCCATACCGGCAGATATAACTGAACCCTCTGCACTTACAGTAACAGTGTTCTCGTCGATGAGATTGGCCGCATTTGCCAGGTACTCCGCCTTAGCTGTTTCCGCTTCCTGAACCTCAACTACATATTCTTCATCCTGAAGCATTCCCCATTTAAAAACATGATAATTGAAAATGTAAGCCACACCGAAGAGGATCGTTCCGTAGAACAACCACATAAACCAGGGAGGCGTAGGGTTGTCAAGCTCCGCGATTCCATCAAATTTATGCTCCATTACGAGGTCTTTTTCTTCCTCAAGAGGCCTTAGGCTGAGCAACTTGCTCAAAATAGAAGGCTTTTTCTTTTGTTCTGCAACCCAGTCCTCGTAATCAAGCCTGACAGCAGGCTCTGGCTTAAGCAGGGGTGTAGGATGGCTGAGCTCCTTCGCCAGGATATTAAATGTTCTCAGAAGGACGATGGCTACAGCCAGAAGAATAATGGCAGCAACAATAAACACCACGATAACAGTGTTCATCAAAAATGCTTCCGAGGTTTTAGGCGCCTCTGCCACAACGTCGGCAGCCTGTTCCTGTGCAACAGCTGGAATAGAAGCTGCCAGAAGTAATAGTAAATTAAAAACAAGTCTCATCGATATCTCTCTAAAGTATCTTTTTCTATTTGGTGTCTCTTAGCGGCATTTCGCTCATGTGCTTGATATGATCTTTTTTCATCAGGAAAAGCATCAAAGCAACTACAATGAAGAATACAAGAAATATCCCGAGAGAAGTGATCAGATAGACCTGACTTCCTGAAACTGAACTAATGAATTGTCTGAACATCTTTTTAGATTTTAATTGTTATCTAAATTCGCCGCGGTCTTGCTGGCTTTTATATCTATTCCTAAACGTTGCAGGTAAGCGATCAAAGCAACGACTTCTTTATTGCTGGCCACTTTGATATTGTCCTTCGCAAGATTCGCTGTGATTTCAGATGCCTGCTTATTCAGATCATCCACCGCCTTGTCCTCATATCCATCCGGATACGGCACACCGAGCGTTCTCATTGCCTTAATCTTGGATGGCGTTGTTGAAATATCCAGGTCCTGCTCCATTAACCATGGATATGGAGGCATGATACTACCCGGAGACATCGTTGTCGGATCAAACATGTGATTAAAATGCCATGCGTTCGAGTACTTCCCTCCAACACGGTGCAGATCTGGTCCTGTACGTTTTGATCCCCATAAGAACGGATGATCATATACGTACTCACCCGCCTTGCTGTATTCGCCATAGCGCTCTGTTTCTGAGCGGAACGGACGGACTGTCTGGGTGTGACAGTTCACACAACCTTCTTTGATATAGATGTCCCTACCCTGCAATTCGAGCGGTGAATAAGGCTTCACTGTGGCAATCGTCGGCACATTTGAAGACACCATGAACGTTGGCATCATCTCCACCATACCACCTATCAGGATCACGATCAGTGAAATAACCAGGAACTGCATAGGCCTGCGTTCCAGGCTCCGGTGCCAAGACTTTTCTGATGCATGTGGAACAAAAGCCGGTGCCAGTGGTAAAGATTCTGCGGGCTCATTCGCCAGCAGCTTACCCTGAGCCATCGTTTTATACAAGTTCCATGTCATCACGATCACCCCCGCCAGGTACAACGCACCTCCAATGGCACGAAGCACGTGCATAGGGATGACAGCTAAAGTAGTCTCCAGGAAGTTCGGATACTTCAGCATACCTTCCGGAGTGAATTCCTTCCACATCAGACCCTGCGTAAAACCTGACCAATACATCGGAATAGCATAGAACAAGATTCCAAGGGTACCGATCCAGAAATGGAAGCTAGCCGCTTTCTTCGAATATAAACTGGTTTGATATATTCTCGGGATCAACCAGTAGAGAATGGCAAATGTCAGGAACCCGTTCCATCCCAAAGCACCCACGTGAACGTGTGAAACGATCCAGTCGGTAAAATGTGCAATACCATTGATTTGCTTCAGAGACAACATTGGTCCTTCAAATGTTGCCATACCGTAAGCAGTTAGACCCACGACCATGAATTTCAAAGTGGCGTCATCCCGTACCTTATCCCAGGCACCTCTTAACGTAAGAAGTCCATTGATCATACCACCCCAGCTTGGTGCAATCAGCATGATAGAGAATGCAACCCCAAGAGATTGAGCCCATGATGGAAGTGAGGTATATAAAAGGTGGTGCGGACCAGCCCAGATATAAATGAATATCAGAGACCAGAAATGCAGGATACTCAGCTTATAGGAATAAACCGGTCTGTTAGCCATCTTGGGAAGAAAATAATACATCATTCCCAGGTAAGGCGTTGTCAGAAAAAATGCAACCGCATTATGTCCATACCACCATTGAACAAGTGCATCCTGTACACCTGCATAGAGATAATAACTTTTAAAGAAAGATACCGGCAACTGGAAAGAGTTAACAATATGCAGCACAGCTACCGTTACAAACGTTGCGATATAAAACCAGATGGCGACATACATATGTCTTTCACGGCGCTTGATGATAGTACCAAACATATTAATACCGAACACCACCCATATCACTGTCAGGGCTATATCTATCGGCCATTCGAGCTCCGCATACTCATGCGACGTCGTAATACCAAGAGGTAAAGTAATTGCAGCTGAAACAATCAGAAGCTGCCACCCCCAGAAGTGGATTTTACTTAAGGTGTCGCTATACATTCTCGCCTTAAGCAACCGTTGCAAAGAATAGTAAACACCCATGAATATCCCGTTACCCACAAATGCAAATATGACCGCATTGGTGTGCAAAGGACGGATACGACCGAACGTCGTATACTGCGACGACATATTCAGCGCTGGTTGAAACAGTTGCGACGCAATGAGCAGTCCAACCGTCATGCCTACGATCCCCCAAACAATCGTAGCAATTCCAAAATTGCGGACAATTTTGTTGTCGTAATTAAATTTTTCAAGCTGCATAATACCAATAGGATATGTAATTAAGATTCAAAATTACCTTGTTGTAACTTACATTAAGATGACAGGCGTTTCCTAAATTCGTGACTTTGATCACACTTTTCGGCTTTGAAGCGAAACATTCTTATTTTAGGGTGAAGACACCAAACAAAAACGTTGAAAACAATATGAAATCATCTTTATTTAGAAGCAATCCACTGTCGCTTGACCTTGGTTTGCTGATACTTAGACTGGTAGCCGGTGGTGCTATGCTGACTCATGGATGGGCAAAACTACAAAAGGTGCTTGCAGGATCTACCGAGTTTGCAGACCCCATTGGAGTAGGTCCTGAACTCACCTTATACCTGGCCATTCTTGCCGAGCTGATCTGTGCGATACTGCTTATTGCCGGGCTGGCTACCCGGGCTGCTTTGATCCCCCTGATCGCTACAATGCTTGTTGCTTTCTTTATCGTGCACAGCGCAGATCCTTTCGGAGTGAAAGAATCGTCATTCCTATTCGCCGGGGTCTTTATCTGCCTCTTTCTTACCGGTCCCGGCAAATACTCCGCAGACCGCGCCATGAAATAAAGCTCAGGGGAGGCTTATTCTGCCTCCTCTGGTTTATCATCATCGAACAGAATCCGGACAGCAGGTGTATGCACATCATCATGCTGACCGTCTTTCAACGCCCAAAAGAAAGCTCCCAGAAAAAACAGCGCCATAATCACGCTGCAGCCTATTAGAAAATACAGAATGTTCATCGCAGATTGTTTTTACGTGCAAAATAGCGGTTTGCCAGATTTGTTATAGTAATGATCGTAATGGTGCTCATCGGCATCAGTATCGCCGCCGTTAATGGTGAAAGCGTTCCCTGAATAGCAAAATACACCCCTATCAGGTTGTAAATCGAGGCAATGACAAAACTGAATTTGATGATTTTGATCGCCATCTTCGCCTGATGTATAAACTGAGGCATCTTACCCATTGCCGAACCTTTTAAAATCGCGTCGCTGCCCGGAGTGAAGTTGTTGATATTATCGGTAACCGCCACTCCCAGATCACTTTGACGCAAAGCTCCCGCGTCATTTAGCCCGTCTCCCAGCATCATCACAATATTTTGATCGCCCTGCAGCTTCTTGATATACTGAAGTTTATCGTGTGGGCTCTGTTTGAAGAGCATCGGTACATACTCCGGAAAAACGGTCGATAATGACTTACGCTCGGCTGAATGATCTCCTGAGATAACATGCATTCTGTAGTCCGACTTCAAGCTATTGATCAACTCTTTCAGACTCTCCCGCCATTTCTGATTGATCTTGAAAAAGCCTTTATACTCATCGTCAATACGAATATGGACCACAGATGAACTATGATTAATGTCTGACTCCGGAACAACGAAGGCCCGGCTTCCCATGATGACCTCATGGCCATCAACATAAGCTGAAACTCCCTTACCCACAATCTCTTTATATCCCTCAGTTTTAAAAACCGATCCTAGACCCAGCCACTTCACAATTTCGCGACTCAGCGGATGTGAGGAGTTGCGTGCCACACTGCCCACCAGGGTCTCCTCATATACATCCAGATCGCCTGTAAAGCTTAGATCAACCGCTTCAGGACAACTAATGGTGCCTGTTTTATCAAATACCATTGAATCCACGCGGGCAAGCTGCTCTACCACATCTGTATTCTTCAGGTAGAAGCCATTCTTATCAAAAATCCCAAGAATAGTCGACAGCGTCAAAGGTGTGCTCAGAGCCAGAACACAGGGACAAGCCACAATCAGGACTGCGGAAAAAGCATCCCATGCCCGGTTTGTGTCGCCCATGAACGACCAATAACCCATAGATCCCGCAGCAATCACAATAACAACGGCACTAAAGTACTGAGCGATCGTGTCATTGAAGTTCTTGATTTTACTCTCATTGCGTTGGAAAGCTTCATTATTCCACAACCGGGTCAGATAGCTCTGCGACACTGGCTTCACTACTTCCATCTCAACAGCTTCCCCGATTTGCCTTCCCCCTGCATAGATAATCTCACCGAGAACCTTCGTTTTTGGCTCAGACTCACCCGTAACAAAGCTAAAGTCAAAGCAGCCATCCCCTTTCATCAAGATAGAATCGGCAGGCACAATTTCATTATTGCGCACCAGGATCCGCGAACCAACCTCCAAATCATTGATCGGCACCGGCTTCTCGACTCCGTTTTCATCCAGTAAGGTAACGGCAACAGGGAAATAAGACCGGTAGTCCCGGTTAAACGATATATGATTGTACGTACGCTGTTTCACCCAGCGTCCCATTAATAGCAGGAAAACCAGACCCGTCAGCGTATCAGAAAAACCGGGACCGCTGCCACTGATGATCTCAAACGCAGAGCGAAGAAACAGCACCGCTACGATCAGCGCCAACGGCGTATCCAGATTAATTACTTTATTTTTCAGACTACCCCATGCCGATGTGAAGAAATCCTGGCTGCAGTAAAAGGTCACCACCGCACCCATCCCCAGGTTCAGCCAACCGAACAAGGATTGAAACTGCGCCTCCAGGGAAGATATCCCAAGATATTCCGGGAAGCTGAACAACATCACGTTCCCCAGGCAGAAACCAGAAACGGCTATCTTCCTGATGAGGTCCCGATTCACCGAATTCTTTTTTTCCTTAACGATATCCTGCAGACTGATCAGCGGCTCATAACCGATAGAAACCAGCATCTCAACAAGTTCCTTAAGCGACACCTTGTTATGATCGAAGGTGATCTCCGCCTGCTTCTTCAGGAAGTCGACCCGCGACTGTACAACGGCAGGATTAATTTTATGAAGATGTTCCAGGAGCCACAGGCATGAACTACAATGAATGGCCGGAATGTAGAAGGTCACCAGGGTGATCTTCTCGTCCGTATAATCCACCAGCTTTGAAAAAATTGCCGGCTCGTTAAGAAAATCAAAATGTTGCTCTACGTATTGCTTGGTTTGGCCCGGAGCCTGATTATACACGTAGTAATTGCAGAGATTATTTTGAGAAAGCACCTCATAAACGCCTTTGCACCCTGCGCAACAGAACTGTTTATCGTCACTTACAAATAAGTCAGAAGCTATATCATCCCCACAATGATAGCATAATGTATTAGTAGATATATCGGAAGTTTTCATGATGTATGTGAATTTCAAATATCCGACATCGCGATCAGGTCCAGCATGATGATAATCAGCACGTTTTGTGACAATGATCACTCCAGATAACTGCTCATATCGTTTAATTTGCTTTCAACCAATAACCCTGATGCCTAAGCTCTCAAGTATGCAAAAAGATGTATTTAGCTCCCTTATAGCCAAACAATCCCGATATCTTAAACCTCATGCAATGAAATATACCAAAGATGAGGACGATGCCAAAGATCTGATTCAGGATACCCTTCTACGTGCACTTTCCAATTATGAAAAGTTTCGTGAGGACACCAACATAAGGGGCTGGCTCTTCATCATTATGAGAAACCTTTTTGTAAACAAGTACCGGAAAGACAGGATCAGAACCACGTCTATCGACTCAGAAGAAGCGATCCAGCTTCCCTCATATAATACCGCAGATTCATACCTGAACATCAAGCAGATCTATAACGTGATTGAAAGTCTTCCGAAACAGCATCAGAAACCTCTGAAGATGCATATCGAAGGCTTCAAATACGAGGAGATCAACCGCAATTTAGCTTGCCCCATCGGTACTGTTAAAAACCGGATTCACCTCGCTAGAAAAAGACTAAAAACCGCACTGGCATAATGTAGTATTTTAGACGCATTGTCCAGTTTAAAAGTCACCTTAAACAACAGTCCAAACATCAAAATTTTCTTTCTCTAAGCTAGACCTCCGAATTCTGCCTTCGGCCTTCCGCAATGGCTTAAATATTGCTCTATGACAAACAGATCAATATTTAAGTCATTATGGTTAAGCCCTATACTGAAAAATCATTCAAATCGAAGCTTAGTGATGCCGACAGAAGAAATGCAGATATCATTACTTATCTATTCCTCACCGTACTGGTACTAATCGCTTCGATTATCACAGCTTTATAAGTTACGCTTCGCTGAGTTCTCTTACGCTGATGCTGCGTAGTTGTGCCTCAACGGCATGCAACTCATCAGAGAACCTTTTCAGGTACTGTTCCGTCTGGCCGCCGAACTGATTAGCCAGGTTCTTGTAGTACTCTATTCCCAGCAGAAGCTGCTCCTTAAATTTCTCCAGTTGCTTGATCTTCTTTGCGTCAAGGCGGTTGATATGTGATTGAATATCCTTTCTCAGGTACTCCACGTACAAGTTCAATTCATTCAGGAAGATAGACGGACGATTCACACCCTGTAAAAGGTTGATTTTTCCGTAGATATGTTTAACCAACTCATCCAGAGACATCACCTTTGAAAAATACGCCAGGTTAGGTCCCGGACAAATGGCTACAGCCTTATTTTCCTTCGGTTCCAGTATATCATTCTTGAGGTAAACAGATGTCACCAGACCTTCGCATAAGCATAACTTCTGCGTAACCTTCTCAAATTCGGCCTGAAACTCCTCTTCTGGGAGCGAAAGCGACTGAAGTTGTTTGATCTTTAAGTTCTGATATTCTCTTGATGCCGTACAAATCGGCTGCTCCGTGAATTCAGTATTCGAAACAAGAAATTTCTTCTTGCAGGGACTGCCTGGTCTTCCTTTGGCGATACGCTCCTGACGCTGAATTTCAGCGGTGCTTAAACGGTAATTATTAAATGGTATCCCAAGCGGTGAGGCTGCACTGATATAAAAATCTTCAGGAGATGATTTCGTCAGGTTCATGAGAGTAGCCTCATCTACGTTGGTAGCCTCAGGCACCAGCAAGAACGGACTTCCCCAGCCCGTACCATCCAGATTGTAATGTTCAACCAGGAAAGCATCCTCTTCAGCGGTACCGATGCCACCCTGAACAGTTACACGCAGAACCGGAGGTGCAGCAATTTCGATACTCTTTGCTTGCAAAGCCTGCTGGTACATACCGAACAGCTCCGTGATCATTTCCTGTCTCTTCGTCTTAAACTCCTCCAGGATTGGCCCGATCAGGTACCCTTCCGTAGCGAAAGCGTGGCCTCCACAGTTCAAACCTGATTCTATACGAAACTCCGAAATCCAGAGACCTTTCTTGGCTAAAAACTTAGCCTGTATAAATGCAGACCGGAAGTCACTTACTTTCAATATAATGCCCTTCTTCAGAGTGCCTTCAGCGTCCGGATAGAAATCAGAAAATTGTTCAAGATAACTGTACAGACGCGGGTTCATACCGGCCGACAGTACAACAGATGACCGCAGGTCACTTTGTGCAAACCCGCGAAGCGCAGCAAGCGCATCCGAGTTTTCATCGCCCGTCATCTCACCATTCGCTGCATAGTTCACCTTATCCACCTTCGCCATGATATTCACGTCGATAGAACCTTTTTGCATCCCTTCACGCAACTCAGCTTCCAGACGGGATCTTTCTTCCCCTGAAGCGGTTAACATCTGTTTGTATTTCACTTTCAGCGCTGCATGGTCAGGCAGAAGCTCAAAATATCTGGTCAGATCAGAGTCCTGAACAAAGGCCTGCTTTCTAAGCTGCTCAAATTGTTCGTCCACCTTCCGGTTGACCATATTCAGGTAATCACACACGCGTCTGGCCCGGTAATCCTCATCTTTCATGTCTATCGGCATGTAGACTTCGTTATGCCTTTTTGCGTAAAACTTCCTCATCCGCTCAATCAACATGTCGTCAACGACAGAAAGTACAGATGAAATTCCATAGCGCGCTACCTTAAGTGGTGTATCTATTGTAAACCCCAGGCCCAATACAGGTATATGAAATGTATGACTCATCAATTTGGTATATTATGTATGAATACAAAAGAGAATATATTTCATAGACTAAAACATGACGTCGATCACATAATGGTATAATTCTTCCACGCATTTCTCATTTTCTGATGATTAGCATTTTTTTCCAAACATTTTATATACCATGGTCCTTTTTAGACCATGAACATAAACGTATACCCCGGATCTCCGTATCCCTTGGGAGCAACCTGGGATGGTCACGGAGTTAACTTCGCACTTTACGCAGAAAATGCACAGGGCGTTGAACTTTGCTTGTTTAAATCAGGCGATGACCACGCTGAAGATATAAGAATTGAAGTAAAAGAACGCTCACACCATGTATGGCATGTATATGTGCCTGATCTGAAACCGGGTCAGCTATATGGCTACCGGGTGCATGGACCTTATGAGCCCGAGAACGGCCATCGCTTCAATTCAAACAAGCTCCTGATCGACCCTTATGCCAAAGCCATTGCGGGCGCTATTCAATGGAACGATGCACTCTTCGGATATGAACTTGGCCACCCCGATGCAGATCTGAGCTTCAGCGAGCTCGACAGTGCACCTTACGTACCCAAGTCGGTAGTCGTTGATCCCGCTTTCAACTGGGAAGGCGATCGTCGTCCAAACACGCCCTATCACAAAAGCATTATATACGAAGCACATGTAAAAGGCTTCACGAAACTGCATCCTGATATTCCTGAGGAAATCAGGGGGAGCTACGCCGCAATCGGTCACCCGATCACCATTCAGTACCTGCAGGATCTCGGTATAACTGCGATTGAGCTGATGCCTGTGCATCACTTTGTAATAGATTCTTACCTGGTGGAAAAGGGCCTGACTAATTATTGGGGCTACAACTCCATCGGCTTCTTTGCTCCTGATGTCAGATACAGCAGCAATGGCGTGTACGGTGAGCAGGTGATCGAATTCAAACAAATGGTAAAAGACCTGCACAAGGCTGGTATTGAGGTCATCCTCGACGTGGTATATAACCACACCGCAGAAGGCAATCAGCTGGGCCCTACGATCTCATTCAAAGGAATAGACAACGCATCGTACTACCGGCTAACGGAAGAGAACCCACGCTATTACAAAGATTATACGGGCACAGGAAACACGCTCAACGCGAGACTTCCCGGAGTCCTTCGCCTCATCATGGACAGCCTTCGTTACTGGATCACCGAGATGCACGTAGACGGATTCCGATTCGATCTGGCCTCTACCCTCGCACGTGAACTTCACGACGTCGACCGCCTCGGCTCCTTCTTTGATATTATCCACCAGGATCCGATCATATCCCAGGTCAAGTTAATTGCAGAACCATGGGATATCGGAGAAGGGGGCTACCAGGTAGGTAAGTTCCCTCCGGGATGGGCCGAGTGGAACGGAAAATACCGCGACTGCCTCCGTGATTACTGGAGAGGAGCAGACAGCATGCTGGCCGAGTTCGCCGAACGTTTCACAGGAAGCTCCGATCTCTACAAGGATGATTACAGGCGCCCTACTGCCAGTATCAACTTCATCACCGCACATGATGGCTTCACTCTGAATGATCTCGTATCTTACAACGAAAAGCATAACGACGATAATGGCGAAGACAACAATGACGGGGAAAGCCATAACCGGTCATGGAACTGCGGAGCTGAAGGTCCCACTGAGGATAAACTCATCAACGAACTGCGCGAAAAGCAGAAGCGTAACTTCCTGACTTCCCTCTTCCTTTCTCAAGGGGTCCCTATGCTGGTCTCCGGAGATGAAATCAGTCGTACGCAGGGCGGTAATAACAATGCCTATTGTCAGGATAATGAAATCTCCTGGCTGAACTGGCCGGAGGCGGACGAAGATCTGCTCAACTTTACGCGCAAGGTGATCCACCTTCGTAAAAAGCATCCTGTATTCCGTCGCAGACGTTGGTTTACCGGACAGCCAATCAAGGGAATAGGACTTGAGGATATCGCATGGTTCCTGCCTGAAGGACAGGAGATGCCTGATGAAAACTGGAATCACGACTTTGCCAAATCACTCGGAGTCTTCCTGAACGGAAATGCAATCCGGTCTGTAGGCCCCAAAGGAGAAAAGATCGTTGACGACAGCTTCTACATCATCTTCAATGCGCATTACGAGCCCCTGAACTTCGTCCTTCCGCAGGAACGTTATGGAAAAGAATGGGCAAAAGTTCTCGACACACATGAAAACTTTGTAGAAGAAAAAATCGAGCATTTCCAGGCTACTGAGTCACTTATTGTAGAAAGCCGCAGTGTTGTGGTATTAAGACAGACCAAGAAATAGACGTATAAAATGAAGCTATTTGAAACAAGGCCAGGATTAAGAATAAATGGGGAGGGAGTAGCTGAATTTACCCTATGGGCCCCGAAGGCCACCTTTGCAGAGATAAACATACCCGACAAAAACCTGAAACTCCCGCTCACGCAGGATGAGTATGGTCATTGGACTATAGAAACCAACCAGTTAAGAGAAGGAGATCGCTACCAGATTGTGCTCGACAAGCAGACGCACAGGCCGGATCCCGCCTCCCTCTCTCAGCCTGAAGGGGTACATGGCGTTTCCGAAGCTATCGATCTGGGTGGCTTTAGGTGGACGGATCAGGAATGGCAGAACCCAGCTATGGAGCAATACATCATCTATGAACTCCATACCGGAACATTTTCTCCTGAAGGCACCTTTGCCGGTATTGAGAAAAAGCTGGATCACCTAATCGACCTCGGGGTGAATGCCATAGAGATCATGCCCGTGGCCCAATTCCCGGGCTCCCGCAACTGGGGTTATGATGGCGTGGGTCCCTATGCCGTGCAAAATTCCTATGGAGGTGCACATGCGCTGCAGCAACTGGTAGACAGCTGTCACAATAGAGGAATAGCGGTAATCCTCGACGTGGTGTACAATCACATCGGTCCCGAAGGGAACTATCTGAATGACTTCGGCCACTATTTCACCTCGAAATACAGTACTCCCTGGGGTGACGCGCTCAACTTTGACGATGCACACTGCGACGCCGTACGGACTTATTTTATTCAGAATGCATTGATGTGGTTTAAGGATTTTCACATTGACGCCCTCCGTTTGGATGCCGTACACGCCATCAAAGACCTGAGTCCTGTTCACCTCCTCCGCCAGATCAACATGGAAACCGATCGCCTGTCACAGCAAACCGGCAGGAAACACCACCTCATTGCAGAGGTCGACCTGAACGATCCCAAATTCATCAACCCGCTGTCGAAACAGGGATATGGAATGGATGCCCAATGGATCGACGAGTTCCATCATGCGCTCCGTACCACCGCTGGAGAACCCGCCACCGGATACTACTCCGATTTTAACGGTATTGCACACCTTGCCAAGTCTTATCAGGACGCTTATGTGTATGACGGACAATACTCCCCACACCGGAAGAAGTTCTTCGGCCTGAAAGCTGAGGAGAACCCCGGCAGTCAGTTCATCGTCTTTTCACAGAATCATGATCAGACAGGTAACCGGATGCTGGGCGAAAGAACAAGCCAGATTCATACCCCCGAGATGCAGAAGCTCCTCGCAGGAGCCGTGATCACCGCACCCTTTGTTCCCATGCTGTTCATGGGTGAAGAGTGGAGTGAAACAAACCCCTTCCTCTACTTCGTTAGTCATACCGATCCTGAATTGGCTGAAGCGGTCCGAAAGGGCCGAAAAGCGGAGTTTGCTGATTTCCATGCCGAAGGGGAAGCACCCGATCCGATGTCGCAGGAGACTTTCGAAAGCTCTGCTCTGCAGTGGAAGCTTCTGGAAAATGCCCGGCACCTGAACATGTTCAGGTACTACAAAGCCCTGATCGCGTTGAGAAAGCAGCACCCGGTATTGAAAAAACTGGATAGAAAGAACCTGGAGGTGACGTTCCATGAGGAACAAAACACACTTTTGTTGCATCGATGGCAGGATGATCAACATCTCGTCTGCATCCTTAACTTCTCCGACAGCACCAGGCAGATCACGCTGCCTGACATGGAAAAGACCTGGAAAACGCTTCTTTTTTCCGGGGACAAGCAATGGGGTGGGCAAGCTGAAGTTTCTGAAAGCTTTGAGACAAAAGCCGAAATTTCACTTCCGGGACATTCTATACTGATCCTAGACTAAACCTTGAAAACATCTCATGAACCCTATATCTACCTACCGTATACAGTTTCAGAAGGAGTTTACATTTGAGCAATTTGAACAAATTATTCCCTATCTGAAAAAACTTGGCGTCAACACCATCTACGCCTCCCCGATCTTCGAATCTACGCCGGGTAGTACCCATGGCTACGATGGCCTAAATCCTCATCTCGTCAATCCGGAAATCGGAACCGAGGAGAAACTCCGGGAAATCAGCGAAGATCTTCGTAAAAACGATATCCAGTGGCTACAGGACATCGTGCCCAACCACATGGCCTTCGATCACCGCAATCCCTGGCTGATGGATCTTCTCGAAAAAGGTCCCGATTCAGAGTACGCAAGCTTTTTCGATTCCAGCTTTAGCTCCGATTTTTATAAAGGCAAGATAATGGTACCTTTTCTGGGTGCTCCACTCCCGAAAGTCCTGGAGAACAGAGAAATCAAGCTGGAATACCGCAACGAAAAGTTCGTACTGAACTATTACGATGCTACTTATCCCGTTAACTCGGCATCTTACTCCCTGATCTTCAACGGCGAGAATATCGATGCTACTGAAGATGACTCCATTCACGCCCGCGTCGACCATATCAACAGCAATACTGAACTGCTGCAGAATATTGTCGACCAGCAGTTCTATGAGCTGTGCGATTGGAGAGAGACCGACAGCCGCATCAACTTCCGGAGATTCTTCACAGTAAACGGATTGATCTGCCTGAATATTCAGGATGAGGCCGTATTCAACAAATATCACGAATACATCGCCCGCCTCTGTGAAGAGGGGATCTTCCAGGGTCTTCGGATTGACCACATTGATGGACTCTTTGATCCAAAAACCTATGTAGATCGCCTCCGGGAACTGACAAGCCCCGATACCTATATCGTTGCTGAAAAGATCCTCGAAGAGGGAGAATCCATCCCCGCTGACTGGTCGCTACAGGGGAATTCCGGATACGACTTCCTCGGCCTGGTCAATAACGTCTTCACTGAATCTGAAAACGAAAAGAAATTCAATGCCTTGTATCAGGAGCTTAGTGCCCATTCTGAACCTGTAGAAGACCAGATACACGAGAAGAAAGCGGCAATTCTCTTCCAGCACATGTCCGGGGAGCTGGAGAACCTGTATCAGCTCTTTATTCAATCCGAACTCCTGCCGCCTAACGAAGTAAACCGGTATGATTTTAAGTCCGCTATCGCCTGGCTGCTCATCTACACGCCGGTGTACCGCTATTATGGCAATACCATGCCCCTTAAAAAAGCGGAGCGGGACGAACTGAAAGCCATCTTCAAAAAGATGCGTAACAAGAAATCACAGCTAGCCGACGCGGCAGCAGTGTTGGAAAACATCTTCATCGGAGATTCTGGCAACAGCGATCAGGAATACAGTAAACGCGCACTCTACTTCTATCAGCGCTGTATGCAGTTTACCGGCCCCCTGATGGCCAAAGGCGTCGAAGATACCCTAATGTACACATACAACCGCTTTGTTGGTCACAATGAAGTCGGCGACTACCCTGGTGCTTTCGGTATTTCAACGGAAGATTTCCATCAGGCTATGCACGAACGACAAACGCAGTGGCCGCTTTCTATTAATGGAACTTCCACCCACGATACCAAGCGCGGTGAAGACGTGAGGGCACGCCTGAATGTGCTTACCAATATGCCCGATCGCTGGACGCGGAAAGTGCACAAGTGGATGAAACTCAATGAAGGTCTGAAAGTATCGTCAAGGCCCGACCTCAACGACGAGTATCTGATCTATCAAACTATTCTGGGTGCCTGGCCTATGCCGGGACAGGATTCCGACAATTTCCCTGAACGCCTGCAGGAGTACCTGACCAAGGCACTCCGCGAAGCAAAAGTTCAGACCAGCTGGTCTGAACCCAACGAACAATACGAAGAAGCAACGCGTTCTTTTGCTCTCGCCCTGCTCAATCAGGATGGTGAATTCTGGAAAAGTTTCATGAACTTCCATGCAGGAGTAGCCGATCTGGGTATTGTAAATTCCCTATCACAGCTTATCCTGAAGTTCACCTGTCCGGGTGTACCCGACGTATATCAGGGTTGCGAGCTATGGGACCTGAGCCTGGTAGATCCCGACAACCGACGTCCGGTAGATTTTAGCAAACGTGCCGAAATCCTGGACGAGGTATCAAAAGAAGACCCCGAAATGATCGAAAATTTGTGGAGCAAACGCTATTCCGCTGAGATCAAACTGTGGCTAACACACCAGCTGCTGCAATTAAGAGGCAGCAGTCAGGAACTGTTCGAGAAGGGCGCATATATTCCCTTGCAGGTCAAAGGCAAATACAAAAACAACATCCTGGCATTTGCCCGCAGGCACAAGAGCGAATGGGTGATCACAGCCGTACCGTTGCATATAGCTGGCATTTGCGAGGAGCAACAATGCGAAGCCAATGAGATAGACTGGAGGAAAACCCGCATTATCCTTCCCTCATCTGCCCCCGTTCAATGGGAAGATCCTATGCGCAAAGTAAGCGGCAAGACCGATGGCGAGCTGCTGATCAGTGAATTGTTCAGATCCGTGCCATTCGCGGTCGTCAAGCTTGCGCAAGAACAAAATTCAAGATCCGCAGGCGTGCTCCTGCATATCACCTCACTCCCTTCTGCCTATGGGATCGGGGACTTCGGATCAGAGGCCTTCCACTTTGCCGATCAGCTGGCAGAGGCAAAACAACAGTACTGGCAAATCCTGCCACTAAACCCAACCGAGGATGCGAGCATGCACTCGCCCTACAGCTCCTGCTCCAGTATGGCGGGAAATCCACTGCTGATCAGTCCGGATCTCCTGGCCAAAGAAGGCCTGCTTGACGAAGAGGACCTCAAGTCGAAACACTTGAAAGAGAAAAGCAAGGTTGACTTCCCGGCAGTGCAGAAGTTGAAGAAGACCCTCCTGCATAAAGCCTTCAACAAGATGAAGAAGCAGGGCCAGAACGATACAGCGTTCCAAACGTTCTGCGAGGCTGAGCAGGACTGGCTGAATGACTTTGCGCTTTATACTACACTGAAGAAGGAATTTGGCCACATGCCCTGGTATCAATGGCCTGAAGAATATAAACTTCGCGACGAAAAAACCCTTCGTGAATTTGCCGGATCCAAAGAGGAAGACCTCCAGGAGGTAAAATGGATACAGTTCATTTTCAGCAGGCAATGGCATGCATTGAAGGACTACTGCAACGGACTGAACATTCGCCTTTTCGGTGATATGCCTTTTTATATCAGCTATGACTCAGCAGATGTCTGGGCACACCGCGATATATTCAAACTCGATGAATCTGGAAAGATGACCGGCGTAGCTGGCGTCCCTCCCGACTATTTCAATGCCGATGGCCAGCTCTGGGGAATGCCCGTTTTCCGCTGGGATGTTCTGAAAAAACAGGAATACAAGTGGTGGATAGATCGGATCCGCAAAAATGCAGAGCTGTTTGATATACTCCGCTTTGATCACTTCAGGGCCTTCTCATCTTACTGGGACGTTCCTGCCGGCGAAGAAACCGCCCGCAATGGCGAGTGGAAGCCCGGGCCGGGGAAAGACTTCTTTGAAACTCTCGAACGTGAATTAGGTCAAATCCCCTTTGTGGCAGAAGACCTGGGCGATATCGACCAGCCGGTTTATGATCTCCGGGATACGTTCAGGCTTCCGGGAATGAAGGTTCTGCAATTTGCCTTTGGAGATGATATGCCTTCATCGCTGAATATTCCACACCACTACACAGAGAACTTTTTTGTGTACACCGGTACTCACGATAATAATACCACAGTAGGCTGGTTCAACAACGATGCTGACGATACGAGTAAAGAGAATCTCAAGGACTATTTAGGTAGAAAGATAGACGCCTCCAATGTTCACCAGGAACTGGCGCGCTTAGCCTATGCAAGTGTAGGAAAAACCGTTATCTTACCTCTTCAGGACATTATCGGAGCAGGTGCCGACGCGAGGATGAACAGTCCGGCCACTGTAGAGGGGAACTGGGACTGGCGGATGCTGCCTGGAGCGCTGACCGCCTCACATATCTCCAGATTGAGAAAGTGGACAATGAAATATGGAAGGGCTTAGCCCTTCCTTTTATTGTTTTAAGGGTTTTTTAACTGCCTGACGTGCAATCATCACCCATTTACCATGGACTTTCTGCCAAACAGTTAAGATATGGAGATGAACATTTCCCGGAACACCGCGGTCATTGGTTGTAGCGGTAAGTGTATGACGAACAATAGCCGTCTTGCCCAAAACCTGAATCGTTTGATCACTCAGATCGATCGACACAAAGTCAGAACTCCCGTTAGCTATGGCCTCCACGAATTCCGCTTTTGTTTCCACCTTACCTCCCGAATGCCCGTAAGACAGCTTTTCTCCGGCGATAGCTTCCAGGGATTCCCTCGAACCATCAATCATCGCCTTTTTCAAAAATTCTACGGCAGCCGCCACTTGTTTCTCGCTCTTTGACTGAGCTTTTACCGTGATGTTAACGAACATCAGGAGTGCAAGAAAAAAAGTAATTCTTTTCATTCTGATTAATAATATAGGTCGTTGCTAAACTAAGGATTAAACGTAAAACTGCAGCTAATTATTTGCTTTCATCATCAATGAAGAGTTCAGAGGCAATATGATCGCTGAAAAGCTTTCCGGCATCGCTGAGGACAAGCGTGTGTCCGTCTTTCCTGTCCAGCCAGCCCCGCTCCACAAATACCCTGGCATTATCTTCAATCACAGCCCGGTAACCGCCACCAAAATCCCGGTCGATTCGCTCCAAATCCATTCCCCACATGGTACGGAGGGAGGTCATGATATATTCATTCACCCGATCCTCCTCTCTCAGCACTTCAAGCTCCGCAGGAATCCTATTTTCCAGCATCGCAGAAAGGTACTTCGCATTATTCGCCACGTTCCACTTCCTTGTTTCACCATTAAAAGAATGAGCAGAAGGCCCTATTCCCAGGTAAGAAACACCTTTCCAATAGTTCGTATTATGCCTGGAATAATGTCCCGGTTTCGCGAAGTTGGATGTCTCATAATGCTCAAAGCCCCATTCGCGCAGCTGCCCGATCATATAGGTAAACTGATCAGCACTCTGCGAGTCGTTCATCTCCGGCTGCTTACCCTTAGCGATGAAGTGCGCCAAAGCAGTCTTCGACTCCACTGTCATCGAATAAGCCGAAACATGCGGAATATCCAACTCATGGATCTTTCCCAGGTTGCTCTTCCACTTTTCATCCGTCAGCAGCGGATAGCCATAGATCAGATCGGCCGTGATGTTCTCAAAACCGGCATCCTGAACCCGCTTAATCGCCGCATCCGCCTCCTGCGCATTATGCGCCCTGTTCATCCAGCGCAGATCCTCTTCAAAGAATGATTGTATGCCGATGCTGAACCGGTTGATACTGGTTTCCCTTAACTCCTTTACGCGTTGCGGACTCAGATCGTCGGGATTCGCTTCCAGCGTCACTTCTGCATCTGAAGATACATGATGCTGTACAGCCACACGATCGATGAAGCGCTGAATTTCTGAAGGTGATAAGACCGATGGCGTTCCACCACCAAAATAAATCGTCTCAACCGTTTCGCTACCGAGATAATCTTTCTGAAGTTCCAGCTCCTTCAACATGGAGCTCAAGATTTCGCCCTTGTATTTTTGAGATGTTGAAAAGTGAAAGTCACAGTAGTGGCAAGCTTGCTTACAGAAGGGAATATGAAAATAAATGCCGGCCATGCTGGTGCTTCCTTAGATATCTATACCAATTTGAATGCAAAGGTAAGCAATAATGCGTTTTTGCACATTCAGATAGATAATCCCCGATGAGGACTCCTCTTCAGCGCTAACAACTCTATAACCTACTTCCAGCCTGATACTAACTCCCCCTACACCGGCCAAACCAAATCGTAGAGAATCATTTACGAATATTCCTTGTTTAGAATCAATTTAAATAATACTTTTGCAATGCTCAGCTACCAGGCACAAACGACTGGTATCCTGCAATAAAAACCCCTTGAAGCAACGCACATGAAAGCACAAACAATCAAATCCTGGTTCTATGTTCATAAATGGACGAGTCTGATCTGTACAGCTTTCTTGTTGATGCTCTGCCTGACGGGGCTTCCGCTGATCTTTTCTGAAGAGATCCATCAGTGGACGGGAGAAGATGTAGCTGCTCCCAGCCTTCCGGAGGGTACACCGAAGGCTACCATTGATCAGGTCATCATTAACGCCAAAAATCATCTCCCCGGAAAGGAGATGAAATACATCTACTGGGATAACGATAAATATCCCGGCAAAATGTTCTTCACCCTGGCTGATTCCTCGGGCGCCCCAGAAGAAAAGAACATCTATCTCACGATGGACAGCCGCACAGCTAAGGTTCTGCAGGCACCCGCTGATGATATGGACTTTATGGATATCATGTTCCATCTGCATGTCGACATGATGGCTGGCGTTCCGGGCATGCTGTTCCTGGGCTTTATGGGTCTTCTTTTCACTGCCTCGATTATTTCGGGCGTGGTGCTGTATGGTCCCATCATGAAACGGTACGACTTCGGTATGATCAGAACAGAAAAGTCAAAGCGGCTGAGATGGCTGGATCTGCATAATGTTCTCGGCATCGTATCGCTTGCCTGGGCATTTGTCGTCTGCATTACCGGTGTGATCAACACACTGGCTGTTCCCGCAGTGGATGCCTGGAGAGCGGGAGAGCTTGCCGATATGGTTTCTGAATACAAAGATAAACCTCAAATAAAAGAAGGACAGCTTGGATCTCTTCAGGTGGCTATCGACCGTACCCGCCAGGCGGCGCCCGATATGGAGGTTAACTTCATCGCCTATCCGGGCACCCTCTATTCCAGCGATCACCATTACGCGGTTTACGTGAAAGGCAATACGCCTCTCACCTCACGGATCATCAAGCCTGCACTAATAGATGCCCAAACCAACGAGCTCACCGATATCAGGGACCTGCCCTGGTATTTAAAAACCATCTATATATCACAGCCATTTCACTTCGGTGATTATGGAGGAATGCCGATGAAAGTACTGTGGGCTCTCTTCGACCTCGCCACAATCATCGTCCTGATCTCGGGTCTTTATCTGTGGTTTGCTCGGCGGAAATCAAAAGAACAACAGCTCAGCAGGATGCTGAGCAATGCAGAAACGGCTAATCTGGTCAACAATCATTAGGCATGTCAAACATGAATAACCATACAGCGCTAAAACTCTGGGGAATGCCCCTGCTGATTGCGGTCATTACATTCGCGGGACTCATATCTGCGATTCTCGGAACCGGAATGTGGCACTACATGTCATGGGTAGCCCTAAGCTATCCTGTTTACATCATGGTCAAATACGGTCGTAGATTCTTTAGCTAACAGCCTTCTTCTTTGCCTTTTTCTTCTTCCCGAGCCAGATAATCAAACCGGTAATAGGAAGGCTGGCAGAGATCATGCAAACCAGAAAGGCGATGATCTTCGTGGTGATGCCACCAATTGAACCGACATGCAGGTCATAGTTAATCCGCATGGCCTGTTCTCCTCCATTCGCCCTGGCGTAAGGAATGTCAGCCTGCAACAACTTAAGCGAATGCTGCTCAAACTGCTGTGTCGTTTCCAGGTAGCGTGTCCCCGGCTTTGGATTCACCGTCAGGATCCAGGTTCCCGAATCCCCTCTCGGGTATCCTATCGTTGCATGCTCATCTTCCAGATTGACCTGCGTCTTTTGTAGCCTGGCATATAACAGGTCTTCTTCCACCTGATCATTCAGAGGTGTGAGGGTCGTATCAGACATAACCCGCGTAAATTCCGCTTTCTTGCCTCCCGAGGCCGTCCAATACACCGCATTATTGAACCACTCCATGCCATATACCATACCTGTCAGCGCCAGTACCAACGCAACCAGCAGCGAGTAGAACCCGAGCACGTTATGCAGATCGTAATTCAGTCGCTTAAAAGAAGCTTTGAACCGGATCAGGAAACTCTGATCACGACTCCGTTTGGTCCACTTCTTAGGCCACCACAAAACCATCCCCGTTATCAGCGTGATCACAAAGATCAGCGTTGAATAGGCCACAACGGGCTTACCAATCTTTCTGGGAAGCCATAGCTCGTAATGCCCCACAATCATCATCCGGAAGAAATCATCATTCAAGCGCTGACTGTACAAGGCTTTCCCGGTATACGGGTCCACATAGTTCACCAGCAGGTTCGCTCTGTCTCTGTACCAGGGAACAACAGCCGACCTGTCTTTACCGCGATACATGACCGCCGATACGCCCGGTAACTGATAGGCCTTCTTAACAGAATCTGCCAGTACTGATGGCGGCAGAAAGCTGCGACCCTGCGACTCCGCATGCTGATATGGCTGAAACAAATACCTCCACTCCTCCTCGAAGGTCAGGGCGGCTCCGGTTAGACTGACGATCACTACGACAATCCCGGATATGAGGCCGAGCCATAGATGCAGCCAGGCGGATATCCTGTAAAAAACAGATCTTTTTTTCTTTATAAGCTTTGCAGATGTAATTCTTACCATGGTTCAGAGTAGCAGGCATAAAAAAGTCCAATGCGTTTGAGCTGCATTGGACTTCTGTTTCATTCAATTCATTTATTTCAATCTGGCAATACCACCCAGGAAAGTACCTTGAATAACGGCACCTTTCTTTGCTGTTGCGGTCGCGATATCCGTTTGATAGATATTCACCACCCCATTCTGACCAATAGCTGAATAAACTTTCCCATCTTCAACCAGAGCTGCGAAGCTTCTGCCACCGTCGCCCTTGAAGACAGGTACACCTGCAACCCGTGTAATGGTTTTTGCAGATAAGTCTACAATAGCCAGGGTCAGATTAGCATCGCTCCATTTTTCTGTTCCCACTACCGGGTTCGATGGAGGCACAGTCGTAATCGCAGCAAATAGTTTATTGCCGCCGATATACACAGCATGTGCAATCTTTCCTCCATTAGGAGCCGTATCGGTGTTGAAGAAGTAATTCGGGTCAAAAACACTGGTACCGTTTGCGATCTTCAGGATACCTGCAGGCTTGGTAGCCTGGCTATAGCCATTGTATATGCTGGAAGTCGACACGGCGTACAAGTCGCCTGACTCCGTTTTGAAAAGACCCGACATGGTATTAAACGCACCTGAAGGACCGGTACGGGTATCTTTAATCACCTTCTGAAGTTGAAAGCCCGGGTAGCTGTAAACCGCTACGTAATTGGTATCGGTATTCTTGGTATTGTAGGTCTGGTAGTCTACAGGATAAAAAGTCTGGAATGCCTGTGATCCCACAACCTGCAAGCCGGTATGGAAAAGCCAGTCCTGAGAACTTGGATGAATGCTGTTCATAGGTACTTCTTTCTTGTTCCCGAAGGTGTTTGCAGCTATATCAAGGGTATAAAATTTTGCATTTAGCCCCGCAGTCGGACTGGCCGGTAAAGAAACACCCACCATGCTCTTTCCCTTGCCGTCAACATCAACTAACTGGTTATTTGGCAATTCCAATGTAAGTCCTGTTCTGGCAGCAAGCTTGTTTTGCGAGTCAACTGTAATGGCATTCACATCCGATACACCCAGTCCCCCCAAACTGAAGAACACACCGCCTCCAAATGCGTAGTCGCGGTAACCCTCCTGCAAAATACCGTTCCCCACCGGCGATATTGTCCCGTTCATCAGGTCGCTGGCCTGCACAACATAGTTCGTCGTTTCTTTCGGCGTAGTGATACCGATACCTAAAGCATAAACCGTATCTTGGCTAATGGGAAGATTATCTGAATCCCCGTCTTTGCTACAGGAAACCGCCGCAAACGCGACTACTGCAAGAAGGCTGGCTTTGAATAATTGTCTGAGTTGCATATTCTTATTTTGTTTGTTGGATTATTTTGAAAGGAAATATCTGAGCTTCAGGAACACGGAGCGACCTGGTTTCTGCAGCTTGTAATTATCGAAAAGATCATTGTCTGCCAGATTCCGGCATTCGAGAGATATATTGTATTTACCATTGGCGAGCGCGTAGTTCGCTGCCAGGTTATGCGAGAATTGAGCAGGTATAATATCCTGATTGTTGCTGCCTAGCTGAGCCGACGTGAAATGGTATTTCTCCACAAAGTTCAGCGAGTAGTTGAGGCTCAGCGAATTTAAGGCAGCACCCACTTTTTGGAAGGTATATCCAAGGTCTGCGTTTCCGAACAGGTAAGGAATATTGGGAATCCGGTACCCGTACCCCAGGTTTGGTGAAGTAACCGTTCCGGTCAGATTCGTGCTCGTCAAGAATTCCTCTTTATCTACAATGTTCTGATAGGTGGCGTTGATGCTTGCCCTGAACGTATTTTTCCAACTATAGCGAAGCTCGCCTTCTACCCCATGTGTTGCCACATCACCGATATTGATGTATTGGCGATCTACCGGCTGCGACTGTCTCTGATCAATGCGGATGTAGTCTTTGGAGTTTCTGAACAAGTAGTTGGCCTCCAGTCCGAAGCGGTGATCCTGATCCAGTTCGAATGAGTATAATGCACCCACATTGATGTTATCGCTGCTTTCCGGCTTTAAGGCCGAATTTCTTCGGATATACAGTGCATCGCCCAGGAGCTCTACTGCTTCCGGCAGTCTATACGTATGCTCATAAGAGGCTTTCATCTGAAGCTGCGGCAAAACAAAGTATGCCGCGGCCGAACCGTAACCGAAATTACTGGTGCTGGTGGAAGTCGTTGCATAGTCCGGAACCGATGTACCATTCTGCACCTGCTCAAACGACTCCGCATTCAGCATATATAACTTGGAGAACAAGGTCGCGGAAAACAGACGCGTCTTATGCTGCACGGAAAGCCCCATCACATTCTTGTTCAGCTTCTGCGGATACCTGAAGGTCAGGTTATCCGGATTTTCCACATCAGACGACTTCCTTCTGAAGTCGGCCATCACATAGTTAAACGCCAGTGAGTTCTTCTCAGACAGGCGATAAGCGAGGTTGGCTGTAAGCAGGGCTTCGTTATCTTTATTCCTGAGTTGCGTTCTGTTCAGTTCCGCTGTCGATGTGGGCACAGTCTCCTGAAGCCAATTATACCTCAGACGCGTGGTATCGATGAACCTGTTGGTGGAGAGATTATAAGCTGTATAAAGGCTTACATCCAGACCCGGTGTAAACAGATCTGTCTTTTTGTATTTCAAGGTCGGGATGAGTGCAGACGACCGGGACGTACGGGCACCGAAAACCTGATCCATCACTACGCCGGTTTGAATATCTTTATCATTGCCTGATGCAATCACGCCCACTAAGAGCTTATCGGCGAACTTCTTGCCCGCTATACCCGCTTCAAACTGCAGCGTAGCCGACTCATACCCGTCATGGAACCTTTCCACATCCTGCTCAGGCAGGCGCTGACCGGCAAGGTCCCCCGATAAAGCGATCGGGCTGACCTTTACTTTATAATTGTTATCCGAAAAGTTATAGAAGGCATTAGTACGGAGTGTCAGGCCGTTCTTCGGATTCGTGTAGGCATAGTTCACAGAGGCCTTGTGGGTATTGAACGATCCGAAGCCATAAGAAGCATCCAGGTAATTCGGGTTCGAGCGCGTAATCAGGTTGACGGCCCCACCCAAAGCATCGGCACCCAGCTCCACCGGCAGCACGCCCTTGTAGATCTCGATCCTTTCGGCCATGTTTGCCGGAATGTTATTCAGGGTGAGCGATGATCCGAAGTTATCCATCGGGATTCCATCCAAAAAGAACTTGACCTGCCTGCCTGAAAATCCGTTAAGCGAAAAGGTGAAATTAGAACCCAAGCCGCCGTCCTCCCTGACGCGCACGCCGGCAACCTTGCTCATGACCTGATTCAGATCACCGGATGTATTGTAAAGCCCTTTCAGGTCGATTACATTTACGTTAAAGGCCTGCTCTTTACGGAGCACCTGATCGGTTTTGCCCCTTACCTCTACTTCCCGGAGATCATTCTGATCAATCAGCCTGAAGGTGTTCAGCACCAGACGCTGACCTGGAGAAATCCTGATCTGCAGGACCTGTTCCAGAAAGCCTACACGCGAAAGCACCAGTGTATAAGCACCCGCCGATACCTTCATCTCGAAACGGCCCGCTTCATCTGAATGGCTTATGTATGGGGTACCTTTTAGAAGAATAGTAGCATGAGCTACTGCTTGGCCGCTATTATCCAGAACAAGACCGGAAACAGAAGAAGATGGACTCTGAGCATGCAGAGAATACATGCACCATGTTAATATGACAACTAAAAGGGACTTCGCTGCAGATTTTTTTACGTCTTCGGGTAACATCAGATCGATTTGTGATGGCAAATTTATTATTATTATTTAGAATCAATCTAAGATCAGGCGTATTATTTATAATTAGTTTAAATAAGTTCCTAGAGTGCAAATAATCAAAATACGTGGATCTCTGGCTCTGCTTGAGGTTTTTGCAAGGCGAATTCGGGATGAATGTCGGCTTAGAGCGGACTGAGAACCATCAACTTCAGCAAGGTACTGCCGTATATCTGCTCGAAGAATGCCTTGAATGACCCTGGTCTCCGTGAGGTACCAACACAGCGGCTGACACGGGGTTGAGCCGCTGGTCACCCGGCACTCACCCGATACTCGCCTGTCTATTTAGGGGTGAAGGACCTCTGAACGCCGGCTGACTATCGTTGCATGCGCCTCACTTTCTCTCCAGAGGGTCCATGCTGCGAGGCAGGAAAGGAGAAGCATTTATATCGCTGCCTCCGGGAAATATCCACTATCTTTAAGTTATGAAAGCAGCTATAATCAACCAATTTGGATCTGCAGAAGAGCTCAGAGTCAGTGAAACCGCCAAGCCGCACGCGGCAGGGGGACAGGTGACTGTGAAGGTCAAAGCAGCGGGCATTAACCCTGTGGATACCAAGATCCGGTCGGGCAAACACATCAGTTGCAAAGATCTAACCTTACCGGCTGTGCTGGGTAAAGACTTCAGCGGGATTATAGAAGAGCTAGGCCCCGGGGTGACGGATTTCCAACCTGGTGATGAGGTATTCGGTTGCAGCTTCCCATCGGGAGCCTATGCTGAATACCTGGCATGCGATGCTTCCTTTATGGTGCTGAAACCTGGCAAGCTATCGTTTGAGCAGGCTGCCGGCGTTCCTTTGGCAGCACTTACGGCCTACCAGGCTATCCATGAACATATCCGGCTGCAATCGGGGCAGCGGATCCTGATCCAGGCTGCGGCTGGCGGCGTGGGGCATCTGGCGGTACAGTTTGCGAAACTTGCAGGGGCCTACGTTTACGGGACGGCCTCCAGAAACAATCAGGACTTCCTGCGGGAGCTTGGCCTTGATGAGCCGATTGATTATAAGAATGAAAAGTTTGAGGACAAAGTATCAGAGCTTGATGCCGTTCTGGAGGCAATGGGCGGCGAAGTGCTTTATCGCTCCATTGCAGCTGTGAAGCCGGGCGGCACAGTGGTATGTCTTCCTTCTTCTACCAAGGATGATCCGAAGGCGCTGGCCCTTGCCAAAGAACGGAACGTGAACCTGATCTGGCCGATGATGCATCCGGACAGGGAACAGCTCCAGCTTTTTGCCGAGCTGCTGAATGACGACAAGCTGAAGGTGCACATTGACCGGGCGTATGCGCTGGAAGATATTTCCCGGGCTCATACCGATATGGAATCGCACAAGACCCGGGGAAAACTGGTAGTTGTAATTTAAAGACGCTGAAATTATCTTCCTTTTTTAATCCGCTCTTCTATCAGCCGCCAATCGTAGTAATGGAAAACTTTGCCATTGCTCATGGCTACGAAGACGCCTTTGGGGAATTTGGGTCCCAGGTTGACAGAGGTTACATCAGATCCGTCACTTTCAAGCGTAGAAAAAGGAATTGAAGCCAGCCGGCTATGTTGATGAGGGTTTCCGGGGCTTCCGGAGCGGCTATACACGGAAAAACGATTCGCCTGCTGATCTGATATCAGTATGTATCCATCTGTCTCGGTGGTTTTGTAGATGGAGATTCCTTCGACATCTGCTTTGAAGTCTTTGCTGCCGAAGAATGCCAGTTCCTGATTGCCTTTATCCACATCTGCATAGTATTTGTGTACTCCGGCACCTTCGTCTGAATAATAGATATAGCCGTTCTCATTGTCGACCGCGATACTCTCAATCTCCTTTTTACCGCTAAAGGCACCAAACTTTCTGAGCAGCGTACCATCTACCAGGCCTGTGTTCTTACCGTGGAGCTGGTATTGCCAGAGGTAGCTTCCGGAGGGACCGGTTTTACGGCCAACGATAGCAAAGATAGCCCCGTCAGAAGGTCGTGTGTAGAGTGCCACGCCCATGGGATCGCGCTGCGACTCTCCAAGAAATACTTCTATCCCCCCGTTATCAAGCGGTTTTAGATCGGGCATGGAAAATACACGAATCTTATTGGTTTCACGTTCCGTGAAAACTGCAATATCCACTGACTTACCGGCTACCTTGAGGCCATAGGCAATATCTATATTGTTAGGTCTCTGGAGTCCGGTTACTTTGTTGACGATCTTTCCACTCAGATCAAAAACATAGATGCCGCCATTGGTTTCTTTATCGGTACCTACGATAAGGCTCTTTGATGCATCTGCCGGATTTATCCAGATGGCCGGATCATCGGTATCAAATTCCACCTGCTGAGTGATCACCGTCGGAACTAATGCGTCGGGTGCTATTGACCGGGTCGAACTGCAAGAGCCGAGTAACGAAAGGGCCGAAATGGCCGGGATGGAGAGAACTTGAAATTTCATATTGAAAGCAGAGGACGGAGCCTCGTTATGGTTAAGTATTATGGATTAATTACATGTCAAACTTGATTCCGAAGTTATACCGGGGCTTGTAGAACTCTACCTGCATACTACGGCTGTGAATACCCTGGTAAAAGCGCAACGGCTGATTGGTCAGATTATTCGCCTCCCCAAATAACCTCAACCGCCTGGTGATCTTGTAAGATGCATTTGCATCGAGAAAAAACTGACTATCGTAATAGCTGTCTTCGAAATTACTGCCTCCCAGTTCAAACACATAAGAGTCTGAATAATTGGCGGAAAGTCTCGAGCTGAAGCGCTTGGTTTCATAAGACAGGGAGAAGTTGAACAGGTTCGGCGCGGTACCCGGAAACTTGACGTTCGTACGTTCTTCGCCATCTTCATTAAAGATACCATCTGTATTTGACCGCGTAAAGGTGTAGTTTGCATAGATACCGAAGCCCCTCAGAAATCCCGGCAGAAAGTCTAGCTGCCGTTGGATGGCAACTTCAAAGCCGTAAACATTCACAGAGCCGCCGTTACGAGGTTGTATAAAGGCGAATTCCTCCCCGGCAGGAATAGGATTGCTTTGTCCCGGAAAATCTGCTCCGAACTTAGCGCTGGTATAGGCGCCGTCGCGGAAGCGGTAGATGAAGTTGCGGATGTTTTTATAGAATGCACCACCTGAAACCAGCCCTACTGAACGAAAGTAGTTCTCGACCATGAAATCATAGTTCCATGCATAAGCCGCTTTGAGATTTTCATTTCCGACATACAGTTCCCTGTCTCCTATCCGGTTGTCGAAATACGGAACCAGATCGAAATAGTTAGGTCGCGCCAGGGATGTCGTTGCCGCCAGCCTGAAGATCAGGTTTTCGCTGGCATTGTACTTCAGGGTGAGAGACGGCATCACGTCGAGGTAGTTGTTCTTGTTGGTCACTTTCCCTAAAATGTCTTCTTCGTCTTCTACCACGTATCCCGTATAGCGTAATGACGTATGTTCAAGCCGCGTTCCGAGAATCATGGATAAACGAGTGCTAAGGTCCTGATCCCAACGCACATACCCCGCAGTAATGGTTTCGCGGGCATCATAGTTTGCTGATGCATACTCATCAGGTTTATCCTCCTGCTCAAAGAGTGAAGTATTGCCCAGGTTGAGGCCCCCCAGATAATCAGCGCTGACAAAAGCACCGGGTACATACTGGCGGCCGGGTTCAAAGTTCTTTCCACTGAAACTTCGGGCGGGAAGCTGCCCGAAATTACTGAATACATCCTCATTGGCCCCAAGAGGTGTATATTCAAAAAAATTGTTGTCTCTCTCCTTATTCTTGAGTCGTAGCCGTCCGCCAAAGCGAAGCCTTCCTTTCTGTCCGTCAACAATACTGAAAGGAAGCCTCAAATTGATCTTTGCTCCTGACTCCTCTTCTTTCGTGTAATTACGGTTTTCTGTGATCTCTGCCAGGCTAAAGTCTGCAGGCATGGTCGCACTTGATGCCACGGGACGTTCAGGATTATTCAGATCAAGGCCGATCTCCTGCTCCTCTGCCGCAAAGTTGATGTAGCGCTCGTTGGGACGAAGTTCACGGGCGTCAGAATATGATAGCGTCCAGTCGAGATCAAGAGCAGAGCTTATCAAGTGCTCGCCCTTAAATGAAAAGTTCTTTACACGCTGATCTTCCAGGCGACTGTTTTTATTTCTGCTGTTACCGATGCCTCCCTTTGTTTGACGTTCCAGGGTACCCTTAAAGCCATTCCCCGCCGGTTTAATGTCTGTGTAGCTTAGGCGATAGCGGTTTTCCCGGTCATCCCGCCAGTTATACATTCCATTCAAGCTCAACCTGTTCCTGTCGTCGATTTTAAAATCTGACGCTACGGCAACGCTCCGCCTGATACGCTGTACGAAATACTGACGTATCTCTTGTTCTTTCAGGAATACCTTTCCATCTTTCTCTTTCCATGTCGCTTCGACATCATCAGAGCCATAGTCATTATTATTATACGAACCACTTAACACGAGACCTAGCTTGCCTCCTGCAAAGCGGTTGCCGGCAACAAAAGATCCTGTGTAAAGTGCCTTTTCGCGGATGGGATTATAGCCCGAAGACAAGGTACCTGAAAGACGCAGTCCGTTTGGAGCGGCCCTTGTAATCAGATTGACAGAGCCACCGATTGCGTCGGCATCCATGTCGGGTGTCAGCGTTTTGCTGACTTCGATGGTCTGGATCATATCAGATGGAATAAGGTCCATCTGTATGCGGCGGTTATCTCCTTCGGCCGATGGTATGCGGTCTCCGTTCAGAGACACGGAGTTGAGTTCGGGTGCAAGGCCACGGATGATGATGTCACGGGCCTCCCCCTGATCGTTCTGCATGGTTATACCCGGTACGCGTTTAATCGCATCGCCTATGTTAGCATCAGGAAAACGCCCCATCTGATCAGCTGATACGATATTGGTGATATTGGAGTTGTTCCTTTGCTGATTAAGCGCTTTGGCCTGCCCTCTGAGCCTGTCGCCCATAATGACTACTTCAGATGCGACGATAGCGCCATCTTCCATCTTAATGATGGTGTTTACCGCTTTACCTGCCGTTACGGTTACCTCAACAAAGCTCGTTTTATAGCCCAGGTAAGACACACTTACCGTATAGGTACCTCCGGGGACATTCAAGAATTCAAAGTTACCCTGGTTATTCGAAATGGTGTACCGGTTACTACCGCCCAGCTTCAAGGTTGCGCCCGGAAGAGACAGGTTCTGGCTCGCGTCTGTGACCTTACCCGTGATCAATCCTGTTTGCGCTGTAGACTGATGTGCAGATCCAAGGGCAAAGGCGATAAATAATATACGTCGTAAATAAATCTTCATAAACTCTATTTGGGAACAAGATTAGGTTCCCAGTATGAATAGGATATGAAGAGGACGTTAAATTTGACTCTAGCCGGGTGATGGCTTTAACTAAACGACATTAATCTGATACCTGGCCAGCAGACCCACTAGTCCGTGCTGTGAAAAACTTGCCTTTTTAATCACATTATGTTCCGGATCAATGGCGAATCCGTAAGCAGACACCAGGTTGGCGGCTGTCAGGTTCGTAGCGTCGAAGAGCGCTCCTGAAAGGTCGGTCTGATCGAAAAGGGATTGAGACAGATTGGTCTTGTTGAAATTGACTTCTTTCATGCTGGTTCTGATGAAGCGGGTTTTCAGCATCTTCTTTCCCAGGAAGGAACTATAATCGAGGATACAGGAGTCGAAGGAGACACTAAACAGAAAGTCCTGGCACTCGCTGAAGTTTACGCCCAGGATCTTCGAGTTACGGAAGGTGACGTTATTGACCGTGGACTCGCTCAGCTTCATCATAGACAGATTACAGCCATCGAAGGTACAATCCATGAATTTGCTATAATAAAACTCGCTATTGGAGAAGTCGCAATTCACAAACGTGCAGCCCTGAAACTCCCGTCCTTTCACGAGCTTTTCTGCGTAAACGACCTTCTCAAAGGTCTTATCCTCATGTACAATTCGCTCCATTCTTCTGCCTGGTTTATGGCTGTCAAAGGTAGAATAATTGAGCAAGCGACTGATAAATCATTTCAAAAACAGCGTTTTACACAATCATCATACAGAGTAAAACCGAACATAACATACTGTTTCACTGATCATTGAACAAAACAAAAGAGAGAACTGAAACCATGAACCGGGAGAGGTGTTGATAACGTGTGTAGAAAAGATGTTACCGAATCGCTCTACATGAGATTTAATGTGAAGCCGCAGAGATGCAAGCTCTTCTCTGCGGAAGGCTCTGTGTAAAAAGCGGCTTCACCACGTTTTAAATAAATTCAATCTGATGAAAAAAACAAACATTTTTAGATCAGGAGCAGTCCTGACCGCCATCCTGCTATCGGGAGGACTGATGGCTCAGGATCAGCAATCAGGAAGTGATTATGTAAAGCCGTTTGAACCCGGGGCTTTCCGTACCTGGTCTGTGGGAGTACATGGCGGCGCCATGTATCTGGGTTCATTTTTCGGACAAGATGATTACAAAGGCCGGAAGACGGAGCTGGGCTACGGTGCTTACGTGAAAAAGCAAATCCTTCCCTCCTTCGGTCTGCAGGCAAATTATTTCAGAGGAAAATTATCCGCTAATACCAGCCATTTGAACGGTCAGGATCAGGCTGGTCCGAATGCGTCCTTCTCCACAGACCTGCACTGGGCAGCCACTATCAGTGGAAACTTCACCTTTGCGAACATCAATTTCCGCCAGCGGGAGAATGTGATTCAGCCTTATGCTACTGCAGGAGCCGGAATGGCGGAATACAGACCGACGTACACCAGCACAGCCGGAGCAACAACGGTATCGCACAACATACCCGAGCTGATCATCCCGATTGGTGCGGGTGTGAAGTTCAGAGTTGTGGATGGTGTGAACCTGGACCTTGGGTATACGGTGACGTTTGTAAACTCAGACAATATCGATGGTTATACCAGAGGGGTGAACGACAAATACTCGTATGCTCATGCCGGACTGGAGTTTGCATTGGGCGACAAGCGGAAGCCACAGCTGGCCTCGCATAATATCGTTTCGGATATTGAGCGCGACTACTCCGGTCGTTATGATCAGCTGAAGAGTGAGCTTGATGAACAGAAGGAAAAGAACAAACAGCTGGAAGATAAGTTCAACCAGACTCTTGTTGATACCGACAAAGATGGCGTGGTGGACCTGTTTGACAAGTGCCCTGGTACTCCGGCAGGAACAGCTGTAGACGGATCAGGCTGTCCGCTTCCTGAACGCAAGCCCGATGTAAAAGTCTATATCACTGAAGAAGACAAGAAAGTGGTTGCTGAAGCCATCAAGAACCTGGAGTTCGACTTCGGAAAGGCTACCATCCGTGAAAGCTCCTTCTCGAGCCTGAGCCGTGTAGCCGATCTGCTTAAGAGCAAGAACTTCAGTCTGAAGCTGGCAGGTCATACAGATGATGTAGGCAGTGCGTCAAGCAATTTGAAGCTGTCTAAATCCAGAGCAGAAGCTGTGAAAATGTTCCTGGTTAGTCGCGGAGCCAACGCTTCACGTATCGAGGCAACAGGTTATGGCGAAGATCAGCCAATCGCTTCGAACAAAACCGAAACGGGCAGACAGCAGAACCGCCGTGTTGAATTCACTCTGTTTTAATTATACCATTTCTATTCATTTGCAAAGGCATCCCCCAAAGGGGATGCCTTTCTTTTTTGACAGGCAAACATTTAGTTTTACAATGTTATTGTATCTCTATGTTAAAAGCGGTTTGTTACGGTGAGATCCTGTGGGATAAGTTTAAAGATCAGCAGCGTGCAGGCGGCGCACCTATGAACGTAGCCCTGCACCTCCATAAGCAGGGTGTTGACTGCAAGCTGATCAGCAGCGTAGGCGACGATGAGTCGGGCAGAACATTGCTGAAGACGCTGGAACATCAGGGCTTCCCAACCGGTCTGGTACAGGTACACCCCGTCCTGGCTACGGGCATCGTCGAAGTAGAACTTGATGAGAAGCTGCAGGCTACTTACACCATTGTTCAGCCGGTGGCCTGGGATGCGATCACTCCAAGCGATCAAGCTCAACAGGCCATAAGCGAAGCAGATGTTTTGATATATGGCAGCCTGGCCTGCCGGCAGGAGGAAAGTCGGGAGACCTTATTGCGTTTGCTTCCCCTGGCGAGGAAGCGCGTGCTGGACCTGAATCTACGGGCTCCTCATTATGACACCCCTTTGCTGAAAGAACTTGTTGCTTCGGCGGATATCCTGAAGATAAACGAAGACGAATGGAGCCATTTGAGCGAGCTTTATGAGCTTCCACTAACAGATGTGGAAAACTTTGTGGAAAACCTTAGTAAGCTCACAAACACCCCGGTCATCTGCGTGACGCTGGGCGATAAAGGGGCTTTGGTTTTGTTTAAAGGATCCATCTGCAGGCACAGCGGTTATCAGGTTGAAGTGGCCGATACAGTTGGAGCCGGCGATGCTTTTTTGGCGACCTTTATAAAGGGTCTCCTTAGTGAACTGCCGATGAACGAGGTCTTGCAGAATGCCTGTGCTGTTGGTGCTTTCGTGGCATCTCAAAAGGGTGCGAATCCGGACTATACGCTGGATAGAATCAGGCAATCGGATTTTTACACTAGTTAAACATGTTAGCGCACTGAAAATTTTAACTTAGGTTTTACGTTTACCATTTAAGCAAAGGCGATTATGCGGGGTTATCAGTTTTCTAAGTTCATTCCGGAAAAACTTCAGAACAGTGGCTTTGATGGACTACTGAATATTTTTACACAGCTCCTCAACTACACAGCAGGCGATGCGAATGAGGCATTGGCCTGGATGAATGAGCTGGACAAGCAACATCATTTTACGTCCAACGATTATGGGATGGGCGATTTCATTGACGATTTGAAGAATAAAGGCTTTATCAGTCAGGATGATCCTCAGGGCAACTTCTCGATTACTGCTAAAACAGAGCAGACGATCCGGAAGTCGGCCCTGGAAGAGATATTCGGTAAGTTGAAGAAATCGGGCCGCGGAACACATAATACGAATACCTCCGGCTTGGGCGAAGAGAAGAATGCCGACCGCAGGGAGTATGAGTTTGGCGACAGCCTCGATCAGATAGACATGACGGCTTCGATTCAAAATGCGCAGCTGAATCATGGGATCAACGATTTCAGGATGACGGAGCGCGACCTGGAAGTGGAGGAAAAAGATTTCAAGACGCTGACGTCTACCGTGCTGATGATTGATATTTCGCATTCGATGATCCTGTACGGAGAAGACCGCATCACACCGGCCAAAAAGGTAGCTATGGCACTGGCAGAGCTGATCAGGACGAAGTATCCGAAAGACACACTGGATATTGTGGTCTTTGGAAATGACGCATGGCCGATCACTGTAAAAGACCTCCCCTATCTGCAGGTAGGTCCTTTTCACACGAACACCTACGCGGGACTGGAGCTGGCTACGGATATCCTGAGAAGGAGAAAGACATCGAACAAGCAGATCTTTATGATCACGGACGGGAAGCCGACCTGCTTAAAGGAGGGAAACCGTTATTACAAGAATAGCATCGGGTTGGACCGAAAGGTGATTAACAAAACGCTGAACATGGCTGCACAGTGTAAGCGCCTCCACATCCCGATTACGACGTTCATGATTGCGCGGGATCCTTATCTGCAGCAGTTCGTAAGGCAGTTTACGGAGGTGAATGGCGGCAAAGCATTTTACAGCTCACTCAAAGGTTTGGGCGAGTATATTTTTGAAGACTATATTAAAAACAGGAGAAAGACAGTACGCTAAAGCGCTGTTTAATATAAAGACATGAGTGATTTGTTAAACATAACGACATTCGGGGAGCTGAAGGCCTCCGGCTATACATCCAGAACTCTCAAACAAGAGCTGAGAGAAAACCTGATCGTTCAGCTTCGGAATAAAGCCGAAGGCTTCGAGGGAATTATCGGCTACGAGGATACGGTTATTCCGGATCTTCAAACAGCCATCCTATCACAGCATAATATATTATTACTTGGACTGCGGGGGCAGGCTAAAACACGTATTGCGCGTCTGATGGTCAACCTGCTGGACGAGTATGTGCCCTATATTGAAGGATCTGAATTATTTGATGACCCTTTCAGGCCCATCTCATGGGTGGGGCACCAGAAGATAGAGCAGCTGGGCGACAAGACACCAATTGCGTGGCTTCACCGTTCAGAACGCTACACCGAGAAGCTTGCTACTCCGGATGTAACGGTTGCCGATCTGATCGGGGATGTGGATCCGATCAAGGCAGCGACGCTGAAGCTGACCTATTCGGATGAACGGGTGATACACTTCGGGCTGATCCCACGTGCTCATCGCGGCATCTTTGTGATCAATGAATTGCCCGATCTGCAGGCCCGTATTCAGGTGGCTCTATTCAACATCCTGCAGGAGCGTGATATTCAGATCCGCGGCTTCAAACTCAGGCTTCCGCTTGATGTGCAGTTTGTATTTACTGCTAATCCGGAAGATTATACCAACAGAGGATCGATTGTGACGCCTCTGAAAGACCGTATAGAGAGCCAGATCCTGACACACTATCCGCGAAGCATTGAGATCTCCAGAAAGATCACACAGCAGGAAGCGCTGATCACACCGGAACAAAGGCTGAAGATTGAGTCGGACGGACTGGTGAAAGATTTGGTTGAGCAGATTGCATTTGAAGCACGCAATTCGGAGTATGTGGATAAAAAGTCGGGGGTCTCAGCACGACTTACCATCTCTGCGTACGAGAATCTGATCAGCACAGCAGAACGCAGGATGCTGATCAATGGAGAAGAAAGCACTTTCGTGAGGATGTCTGACTTTGCAGGTGTGATCCCGGCCATTACGGGTAAGATCGAACTGGTGTATGAGGGTGAGCAGGAAGGTTCGGCCAAGGTGGCCAACATCCTGTTGGGAAAAGCGATCAAATCGCTCATGGCCACGTACTTCCCGGATCCGGAAAAGCTCAAAAAGGGAAAAGGTGCTAACCCTTATGCCCCTATTATCAACTGGTTTGATGCCGGGAATACGATCAATATCCTGGATGAATACCTGCTGGAAGATTATAAACGCACACTTGCAGAGGTGCCGGAACTTGGAACCGTGATCAAGAAGTTCCATCCGACGCTTAGCCAAAACCAACAGCTGCTCCTGATGGAGTTCCTGCTGCACGGTTTGTCTGAGTTCTCACAGGTGAGCAAATCGGCCCTCGATAATGGTTATACATTCAAAGACATGCTGGGTAGCCTTTTCAACAACGAGTTTGATGATGAAGAGGACGACTACAATGAGGATAACCGTTACTAATTGTCTTATTATTTAACTCATGTCTAATCGTATCGTGCCGTTACTTTTTCTCTGTTTCATACTCCTTGTACTCGATTTCTATATTTTCAGGGCGATAAAGTCCATCAGTAAAAATGCACCGCCGCGCAGGGTCCAGCTATTTAGCTACCTGTGGTGGGGTTATTCAGGATTGCTTATTCTGGGTGTTTTCGCTGCGATCATCTTCAATATTTTCCTTTCAGCAAGGGCGGTGATCCTGGTGGCCTTCTTCCTGACATTCGTTACCAAGTTCTGTTTCATCTTCTTTTTGCTGGCGGATGATATACGGCGGGGACTGATATGGTTGAAGAGACGTTTGTTTAAGCCTAAGGCTCCTGCGGAGCCTGTGAGCACAGCGGAACCCATCACGAGGTCGGAGTTTCTGGTTAAGGCGGGAATCGTTGTTGCTGCTGTTCCACTTGCATCACTTACCTGGGGAATTGTAAAAGGTGGCTACGACTACCAGCTCCGGAGGCAGACGCTGCTCTTACCGAATCTGCCAAAGGCTTTTGACGGGATTACCTTCGCACAGATTTCTGACGTGCATTCGGGTAGCTTTTATAACAGGCGCGCTGTTTTGGGCGGCGTAGAAATGCTGATGGCAGAGAAGCCGGACTTTGCATTCTTTACCGGTGACCTGGTGAACAATGTGGCTACGGAGATGAAGGACTATCAGGATATTTTCAGCAAGGTGAAGGCGCCGCTGGGTGTGTTCTCGGTGCTGGGGAATCATGACTATGGCGATTATTTCTATGGAAAGGAAGACTCGCCGGCCAAACGGAAGAACCTGGCGGATATTAAGAAAGTTCATGGGCTCATGGGCTGGAATCTGCTGTTGAACGAGAACCGCCGTTTGAAAGTAGATGGTGAGGAAATTGGGATTCTGGGAATTGAAAACTGGGGTGCAGGGCGCTTTGTTCGCCACGGCAGACTGGATCTGACGATGAAGGGGACGGAAGATCTTCCGGTTAAGCTGCTCCTGTCGCACGACCCTTCGCACTGGCGCGCCCAGGTGTTGGGTTACACGGATATAGATGCGATGTTCAGCGGACATACGCACGGTATGCAGTTTGGCGTCAGAACGAAGGAATGGCAGTGGAGCCCTGTTGAATATATCTATAAAGAATGGGCCGGTCTTTATCAGGAACAGCAGCAACAATTATATGTAAACGTGGGCTATGGCTTCCTGGGCTATCCTGGTCGGGTTGGTATTTTACCTGAAATTACGATATTTGAGTTAAAGAAATCTTAACGACCTAACGTTTAATTGATTATATGCCCTCTGACTCCAAGCCTCCGTCGATAACGAAAAGCATCAGGCATATTGTTGACTGCATTCTGTTCAGCAATGTGTTTATTGCCATCTGCGCCGTTGCCCAGGGATTGGTTACCTATCATTTGCTGCAGATCAAGCCCGACAAGCATGTTCTTGCTCTTTTGTTCTTTTCTACACTGGCACTTTACAACTTCAGCATGCTGATGTCGAAGCCTGCGGATCCACGGCGTTCGCCCTTCAGGAGGGTGCGCTGGATCTTTGGCCACTACCGGCTGACGATTACGCTGACGATCATTGCTATTGTGTCGGTAAGTGTGCTGATTTTCTTTTTGAAGATCCCCTCTATTCTGCTGCTGGCGTTCCTGGGGCTTATTTCTATTGCTTATAACCTTCCCCTGTTTACACTGAATGAGCGGAAGTTCGGGCTGAGGAACATCCCGGGCCTGAAGCTTTTCTTGATAGCGATCATCTGGTCGTTCAGTTGTGTGCTGCTCCCGATAGTGGAAGGTTCAGTCAGGCATCAGGTGAATATTCAAATCGCGGACGCGGTTTTGCTTGTGGGGAAGCGTTTTTTGTTCATTGCAGCGATCACGGTGCCTTTTGACATCAGAGACTTGTTCCAGGACAAGAACTTCAATTTGAAGACGATACCGGTGATGCTGGGCGAGCGAAAAGCTTATCTTTTCTGTCAGGGGCTGCTGGTGATCTATGTGCTTTTGCTGCTGATGTTCACCAGGGAGTTTAATGCGGATTTCTGGGCATTAACACTTACGGCTGCCCTTTCAGGCTGGCTGATACTAAAATCCGAAATAAAGAAGGATGAGTTCTATTATTTCGGATTTCTGGATGGTACTATGCTGTTGCAGTACCTGATGATACTGCTGTTGAATCTGTTCTAAGGCTATTCTGCGACGAAGCGGTAGCCGATTCCGCGTACGGTTTGCAGGTAATGAGGCGTATCGGGATTATCCTCTATCTTCTTACGCAGGCGCACAATGTGCATATCGAGTGTACGGGTATTTACGTCTGAGTTGTATCCCCAGACAACCATCATCAGCTCTTCGCGCTTGATAACCTTGTTAACATTCTGCAGGAAATATAGCAGGATACGGTTTTCAAGGATGGTCAGCTCGATCTTCTTACCGTCTTTAACAAGTGAGTGGATGTTTGGAATATGCTCCATATCGCCAAACTTGTTGACGTCTGACTTAGTGGTGCTCACAATAAAGTTGACCTTATTCTCAATCAGGGCAACCAGCACGTCCATGTTAAATGGCTTGGTTACATAGTCGGACACACCAAACTGGTAAGCGTCGATCTTGTCTACGTCTTGTGCCTTGGCAGTCATCATGATGATGATCTTTTCAAATCCTTTTTCGCGAAGGCTGGTGCATATTTCTGAGCCCTGTTTTCCTGGTAGCATCCAGTCGAGCAATACGATATCAGGCTGCTCGCCAAGAACAAGCGCTTCAGCTTCTTCTCCGTTGGCGCATTCAATTACCTGATAACCTTCTCCACTTAAACGGTGAGCTACTAAGAACCTCAGGTTTTCATCGTCTTCAATGATCGCAATCTTTATTTCTTTACTCATATCTATAATTCAAATGGTAATACAACTGTAAACTCGGAACCCTCTCCTACCTTGCTTCTCAGCGTAATCGTTCCGTTCATGAGATTGATCAGCTCTTTGCAGAATGCCAATCCAAGGCCGACACTACCTTGCTGATTATACTGGCTCTGTATCCGGTAAAACTTTTTGAATACATTTTCAGTTTCCGCAGCAGGGATGCCTATGCCCTCGTCTCTAAATTTAAACACAATATTTCCCTTTTCGGTATAAACCAGGATATTCAACGTCTTTTTACCGGGTAATGAATATTTGTAGGCATTATCCATCAGGTTTTGAAAGATACTGGATAAGAGTACAGGATCTGCTCTGAAGGTGCTGACAGTACCGGTTTCGTAGCTGATGTTGAAATCAGGCAATTTGATGAAATAGGCGTCAACCATATTCTGGATGAACACGGGGATGTTGATCCTTTCCTTTTTAATGTGGATCGACTGGTTTTCGATCTGGGTAAAAGAAAGGAGCTTATTCATCAAGTCATTCAGCTTATCGGCTTCTTCATCGAGAATCTTTCCATAGTGGTGACGCTCCCTGTCAGAGAGTTCCTTTGCGCTTTTGATATTGTTGCCTGCTATTTTGATGACGCTGACAGGCGTTTTAAATTCGTGGGTGAGGTTGTTGATAAAATCGTACTGGAGGCTGTACATCTTCCGGTTGATGTTGAGGTTGCGGTAGATGAGATAGGCAATGAACAAAAGCACCGTATAGATGATGACGATTGCCAATGCTACCGGGACCAGACGATGATATATTTCGCGGATGATGTGATTGCGGGATGAGCTGAAATGCAGCTTATAATCGGCAAAGGCACCGGTAAGCGGAAGCTCGGTATTTAACAGGTCGGGATCGGTATTGAGGGACTCATACACGATTGGTGTGATGTGGATATACTGGTAGAGCTCGCGATGTGTATTGCGAACATGGAGCTTTTCGGGATCGAGAATGAAAGACATGATGTCTTGCTGGAAGACGGGCGATTCTTCCTGATCTTTCAGCATCAGATCTCTATAGGTGAGCATATCCTCCTCACGGGGAATGTTCATAAACGTGATCCGGTTATGCGTTACATGGTAAAATATACTGATGAAATCGGCAGATTGAGGAGGTTTGTTCCCCTCCATAGACTGCACATACAGGGCGAACTTGGCTGCGATATTTTTGAACTCGTCGAGGTTGCCCGGAGAGGCAAGACTATTTGCAGAACGCCTGGAAAAGTTGATCGAACTGTTGGGCGTTCCGCGTCTATAGTCGTACACCGCACGGGGAAGCATCGAAAAGTGGTTGATGCGGAAAGCACCCGCCTGCCGGTGATTGCTGACTTCTGTATCATAGAATTCTACCTTCTTGACGAAGGGGTATTTGCGGAATACCGTGTCGACATACTTGATGGCCGAGGAGCTGTCGAGATAACCCTGATAGAATGATATTTCGGGAACGCGGTTCTGGAAAAACTCGTTGTAAGGTTTGAGGGTTTCTTCGAGAACATCTATTTTGCGTGTCTCGAACTCGTTTTCGACGTACTTTTCGGTAAGCCGGTGAGCAAGAAACATAGCCACGACAAAAGACACCCCTATCAGGAGAAGAAAAATAACATTCAATGCGCTGTTACGGCGATACTGAAATCTGGCCTTACGCATATATAGTTACTTCTTTAGGTTTTCTGAGAAGAAGGCTTCTAGCTGGCGGTAAAAATCCATTTGTTCTTCCTGGGTGCTTTGATCGTGCTGTCTGACGACGTACGTGATCGGGACCTTTCTATTCTTTAACTCTTTGACGAATTGATTTGTTTCGCTCAGATTGGCGCGTGGGTTCTTCAGATCTTGAGAGATAAATACAGGGTCTGAGATCTTGTCGGTATGAAAAACGGGAGATACCGCTCTTAAATAGTCGATCTGTTCTTCTGGGTTCCCAACCATTTCGTAGTACATCCTCAGCACCGGCTTGTAGTAAGGCGGCACGGCTTTGATATAGGTAAAGAGATTAACAAAGCCGGACTGGGAGGCCCCGCAACGGTACAGTTCGGGTTCAAAGCAGAGGCCGTTCATGGCGCAGTAACCGCCAAAGCCTGTGCCATAGATGGCGATGCGATTCTCATCAGCAATGCCTTCTTTGATGAGCCACTTTACGCCTGCGGTGATATCGTTCTGGATATCGGTGCCCCACTTTTGGAATCCTGCGATCCAGAAGTCCTTTCCGTAGCCTTTTGATCCACGGAAGTTGGGCTGAAAAACGGCATATCCGCGATTGGCGAAGAATTGTACTTCTGAGTTAAAGCCCCAGGAGGCGCGGGACGAAGGTCCACCGTGAGGTAAGACGATCACGGGCAGCTTCTTCGGCTCAAAGCCCTTTGGAAGTGTCAGGTAGCCATTGATGGTGAGGCTGTCGAACGTTTTATAGGATACGGCCTTCATTTCGCTCATCTGATCCTCGGGCAGCGAAGGATTGACTTTGCTTAGCTCGGTCAGCTTTCTTGCACGGAGATCATAGAGGTAATATGCACCGGAAGAAACATCGGTATAGCTTTTAACGATGCACTTCTGCTCGGCGGTATCGGTACTGGTTACTTGTATCTGCGTGTTGGGCAGTAAACGTTCAAGGTGGTCAAATACCCGGCGTGCTGAATCGCTCAGGAAGTGTTTTTCCTTCCGGGAGGTTTCGTAACCTGCATATAGAAGCTGATGGCTCAAAGATGAATATCCGGCGTCTGACACGTCGACGGAATCATGTGAGAATATGACGCGTTCCTCTTTGCCGGAGAGGCCGTTTATTTCCACAAGGGCCATCTTGTCTCTCTTGTAGTTGGAGAGGGCATAGATCAGGTGTTTCTTACTTGCAGAGAAGCCAATCGGTGCGATTTTGGACTTAAAGCTATAGGTAATGACCGGCTTGAAGGGCGCGGATTCTGTTTGACGGTATAGCAGACTCTCGGTATCACCGTTTGATGCGATTGCGAGCTTGATCTTGCCGTCTTCATCCGCTATCCACTGACTTATGTTTCCGGGATTCTCTTCAGCGAGCTTCAGCTCACCGGATTTGATATCCAGTTTGTAAGCGTCGAAAAAGGTTGAATCTCGTTTGTTCATGGATATGAGCAGCTGGTTGTCAACAATTCTGGAGGAGTTGATAACTTTCAGGCGCAACTGCCCTTCTGATAATAGCTCACGAAACTTTTCACCTTCTTTATTGACGACGAAAAGCGAGGTGCCTTTCTCGGGATCGTTCTTCATATAGACGATCTCGTCGTTATTACCCCAGCAATGGAAGGATATATTGTAGCCCGTTTCTGAGCTGATTCGTGTCACTTTACCCCCTTCTATCTTCTGCACATACACATTCATGTAGTTCTTGTAGGGTTGCAGGAAGGAGACGTATTTCCCGTCGGGAGACAATTGAAAGGCGGTCTTTTTGGGGTTCTTGAAAAAGTTTTCGAGAGGGATCTTGTCGGCCCGCTGCTTTTGGGCACATGATGCAAATAGAACGAACCACACTAGCCCATAAAATATCTTCAGTTGTATTCGCATATCAAAAGGTACATCCTAAATACAGGTTTTCAGTACTAAAATAGAACATTCTCAAGCCGGATTTAGTAACAAATAGAATACAGCTACCGGGGAATAATATACAGGAAAAGCTTAAACATGTTTTTCATAAGCCTTATCTTCGTTTAAAGGATGCGAACTGACGAATGAAAGGACTGTGTTTATACCTTACGCTGCTTGTTCTGAGCTTATCAGCCTATGCTCAGCAGGAAGTGAACGAACGCCTGGCCAGGGAGTATTCGCTCCGCGGAGATGTTGAGAATGCCCTTTCTATCTATCAAAAGCTTTACAACAACGGAGCAGCTCCGGAGTACTATGATCAATACTTTTCGTCGCTCCTGCAGGCTAGAAAATTCAATGAAGCCAGGGACCTGGTCAGCACGATGATTGACAGGGATGCGGCTTCGCCGGTGTATAAGGTGGATCTGGGACGCGTGTACCAGGAGTCGGGTTATAGAGAAAAGACTGATTCGGTCTATAAAGGACTATTACGGAACCTGCACAAGGATGAGTTCGCCGTCCGGGAGCTTGCAGCTGCCTTCTATCGTGCGAATGCATACGACTATGCTGTGACTGCTTTTACATACGGACGTAAGCTTCTGGGGGATGACCGGGCTTTTGCCTTTGATCTGCTTGCCTTGTATCGTTACAAGAAAGACAAGGCCATGCTGATAGATGAATACATCAGGATCTTGTCTTCCAACCCGGAGCCCTCCATCCTCACACAGGCGGAAAGCAATTTTGACAGGCTGCTGGAAGCAAAAGAGGATTATACCTTGCTGGAGACATCGCTTAAAAAAGCTTTGAAGGGAAAGAAGCAGGCGCCGCTGCTGACTCAGCTGCTTTCATGGACTTACTCGCAGCAGGAGCGGTATCCGGAGGCGCTGAACCTGCTCATCGGCCTCGACAGGCAAGGTGCGCAAGGCGAAGAGGCGATCTACCAAACAGGCACCATGTTGATTGAACGGCGCGAATTCGGGGCTGCTCTGTCGGCCTTTGAATATCTTGCATCAAAGGGGGCGGGCGACTACTATTTGGCCTCGAAAGCACGGATCCTCTACTGCAGGACGGAGTTATTGAGTTCAGTGAATCCTCCAGACGATCAATTGAATAAACTGGTACAGGACTACCGGGCGTTTATCAATGAAACGGATGATATCACTATCAAAGCCTTTTCGCTGCGTAAGCTGGCCGATTTCAGTGCCTACCGACAGAAGGGCTATGCAGAAGCTGGCAAGCTACTGCAGGAGGCTCTCAGCTTGAAAGGACTGGACGCAGACACGAAGGGATATATCAAGCTCGACTTAGGGGATATTGATGCATTGACCGGGGACGTCTGGGAGGCAACTCTTCTTTATTCGCAGGTTGCAAAGGAAGCGAGCGATGCGACACTCAAACAGGAGGCACAATTCAGGAATGCACGCTTATCCTATTTCAGAGGAGATTTTGTGTGGGCGCAGGTGCAGCTGAATGAACTGAAAGGGGCTACCAATCAGATGCTGGCCAATGATGCACTGAACCTGAGTCTGCTGATTTCTGAGAATACCCAGCTGAAAAAAGACACGCTGTCTTTACGCGCTTACGCCATGGCGGATATGTTTTTCGCCTCCAGGCGCTTTGATAACGCTATGGGGATTCTCGATAGCATGGAAGCGACGGCACGGCAAAGCACACTGGCAGACGACATGTTGATGCTACGTGCCAGGATACACCTGGAGTTGAAAATGTACAAAGAGGCAACGGAAACGCTGAGCCAGGTGTATGAGCTATATCCCTCCGATATATGGGCGGATGATGCCTTATTTACACTTGGCACTACTTACGAGACGCTCCATGAACCGGAAAAGGCAAAGGCTTGTTATGAAAAGCTGATCTCCGACTATCCGGGCAGCTTGTATATTTCTGAAGCGCGGTCACGATTTAGGAACTTACGAGGCGACTCACTTGGATAGCTCGCCCGTTGCTCGTAACTTCGCCGGATGGTTCTATACAACTTAACGATTATAATTGAGGAAGCGATAAACGAGGAATGGCAGAGTTGGATTAAGTCTGTTTTCATCCCCAAGATCTCAGAAACGAACTTGTTCATATCCCACCGCTTGCTTAAGGTTTTAAATTCTCCTAATGAGGGAATTACTTACTGTCTTCAGTTTGTTGCTGAGAACGTGGGAAAATACGACACCTTCGCTGCTGAGCACGCTCCTGCGATTATGGAGATCCACACTCAAAAGTTCCGCAACCAATGTGTGTCTTTTAGCTCTTTAATGGAATATATGGAGTAGATGCTACGGCATTTTCATTCAGGAATGCGGAGACAAACGCTTTAATAGCGCTTTCGTTTATTGCAATTACATCTTGTTCTTCTTTTGATGGATTGAAGATAAGGCGCTCGATTGCGTTGAGCTTGTTGTAGATGAGATCTCCTTCAAACACGGCAGAGGCTTTGGAGTGAGCCTTCAGCACAAGGGGAAAAGCGCGTTCGAATTGGTCGGAATCACGCGTACTGAGCAGACAGCATACAAAGAGTCCTACGCGTCTTTCAAGTAACTCATGCATATTCCTCTTACAAAACTGCCTGATTTCCCGTTGTATGCTACCATAATGTATGGAGCCTCCAATGATGATACTACCAAAGTTCCTGATATCGGGGAATGTTTCGTCAGCAAGATTAAAGATCTGAACCTCACCTGTTAGCTGCTCTGCTATATGCTTGATGATTTTCTCGGTAGTGCCATGCCGGGACATATAAATAAGCGCAACTTTCATAACTTGGGTTTTCAACAAAACGCTATTAGGTGGTAAAAAGTTATTTAATTCGAAAAAAAAGCCGCTTTTAGCGGCTTTCAGGAGCTTTGTCTATTTGATCAACTCGTAGAGTTCATCAAGTTTGGGTGATAGTACGATCTCGATTCGCCGGTTTTTACTACGGGCTTCGGCTGTGTTTGAATCTTCAATAGGTTGGTACTGACCTTTGCCGGTTGCGGTTACCCTGGCATTTTCGATACCCTGAACTTCTGTCAGGAAGCGTACAACGGACGTTGCACGTAGAACGCTCAGATCCCAGTTGTCTTTAATTTGACCCAGATTATATACGCGTTGATTGTCTGTATGACCTTCTACCGATATGTTGATTTCAGGCTGGGTTTTAAGGACAGATGCTAGTCCCGCCAAAGCTTGCTTCCCTTTTTCATCAATGATGATACTTCCGGAACTGAAGAGCAGCTTGTCGGTCAATGAGACATATACTTTCCCATTCTTAATTTCAACGGAAAGTCCACTCTGCTGAAACCCTAAAAGGGCTTTCTGAAGCTTATCTTTAAGCGCATTAGTCGCTTCTTCACGCTTACGGAGTATGGCCTCCACCTCCTGTAGTCTGGCTTCACGCTTTTTTAGATCTTCGGATAATTTGGTTGAGGATGCTCTTAAACTTGCATTATTTTCATTCAAGCCACCTACTTTGGATGTAAGATCGCTGATTTGGCTTTTCAGGTTCGCGATTTCTCTGTTTAAGCTGGCAACCTCATCGTCAAGGCTCCCGATCCTGGCATTCGCGTCGTTCAGCGTAGTGGACAAAGAGTCTCTCTCGGCAACAAGGGCTTTGTACTTCTTGGGAGACAAGACCATGCATGAACTTAGCAGGAATAGTGATAGCGATAAAAAAAGGATTCTGTTCATATCAAATTATTAGGAATTGGCGGTACGTAAAAACTCCATGAAGGGGAATAATTTACCTGCACTTTGTATAAGAAGATCTGTACAACTATCTTCAGCAAGAAATCTATCGTCCAGTGGCTTCGATACGATAAAGCTCTTAAGTTTCAAGTATTCGATAGCGGGGTGATCGGAGGCGTAACCTTTTGGTGAGGTTTTTAGCTTGTCTTCGATATCGAGATCACTAAAATCCTCTTTAAAGTCGGGGGCGTTCAGAATAGATTGCCATTCGGTCCAGTTATAATCAATTTCCTGCCGTATGGCTTTCAGTTCATCAGCAGAGGGGTGCCACGTCCCTGCTCCTATAAACGAAGCTCCTGGCTGAATATGGACGTAATAACCCGGACCGGGAAAGTTCTTTCCGTTTGCGGAAATTCCGATGCCAAAGTTGGTTTTATAGGGTAGCTTATTCAAGCTGAAGCGGACATCCCGATAGATGCGCATCACACAGCTTTTTGGATCCAGGCTCTGTGGAATAGTAGGATCAAAGGACGCGAGTCCTTTGATTAACTCCCGGGTGAATTCTAAGACATTGTTCCGGCTCGCTTCATACTGATCCTTATTCTCCTGAAACCACTCACGATTGTTGTTTTCGTTTATCAGCCGGAGAAAACGAAATGTCGATTGTTCTATCTTCATTCTGAATTTATCAAAGCACTGCGAGCAATCGTTAGAACCCTGCTCTGTTTTTAAGAATTGTTCGTATTAGCCGAGATACAGCTGCTACCGATTACAAAGTCAGGAGTTAAGCCCCTCTCCTTTCAGGTCGGGACCGTCATTCTTTTTACGATAGTTCTTGTACCAAAGATAACCTATACCTGCAACGGCAAGGTACGGAGCTGCTAGAAGGTAGAGAATGCCATCGTTTAGACCATCACCTTCTGTATTGCCATTATTCACGGAGTTTTCTGCTGTTGCAGAACACATGGCGCACTGAGAATAGGCAGAATCAGTTGTAAGAGTCAGAAAACTCAAACAGATGACCAAAGAAAAATACCGCAGAGATCTCATCTTTAAATTTTTAAAACGTATAGTAAGGCGAAATCATAATATACACAATTACTCCCGTAACGGTCACATATAGCCAGATCGGATAACTCCATCTGACGAGCTTTCTGTGTCTCGCCACGTTGAGTCTAAGTCCGCTATAGAAGCTTAACAATACTAACGGCAAAACTATCGCCGCAAGTATAATATGAGTAATTAGAATAAAGTAATAAAAGTACCTGATTGTACCTGTTCCCCCATATGTTGTCTGAATTCCTGTTGCGTGGAAAATAATATAGCTGACCAGGAACAGTGATGACAGAACAAAAGCGAGGATATTCAAACTTTTATGCGCGGAAATATTCCGCTTCTTGATCTGATATAGAGAAATCAGGAGAAGAATGGTGCACGTGCCGTTGATTATGGCATTCAGTTTTGGCAGAAAAAACACCCAGGAGGGAATCGAATTCACATCAGGAAACAAAGTAAAAACTTTAGCCTGAAGAATGCAAACTACTATAAATACAACGATTGATACGGCTGTGATTAAGCGAAAAGCAAATTTATCATTCATTAGAATAGGAATTAACGATCAGCGACCATACGTAATTGTTCGGCAATTAACACTTTGATCTCGTCATTTAACTTGTTCATTTGATCCTTGTTTCCAGAGTCGTAATAGCCTCTGATACGCTTCTGAGGATCAACAAGAACAAACAGAGGACTGTGTACGATATTCGTGGAATCCAGCTTCGGCGAATAAGCGTCCAGAAGAAAATCTTTCCGGGCGATGTCATAAATGAGGTTTTTATCTCCGGTAAGAAAATGCCAGACTTCAGGCACTGCATGGAAAGATGAGGAATATTTAGCCAGAACCTCCGGGGAGTCGTGATCAGGATCAACAGATACAGAGCAGAATCTGATCATTCTGTTTCCAGCGTACTCCTTGGTGAGGAACTCCATTCGCGCATTCATCTCAGAGCATGAATTGGGGCATCTGGAATAGAAAAAATTGAAGATGGTGATTTTGTTACTATCCAGGGGAAAACGCAGGGATTTACCGCTTTGATCGACAAGTGAGAAGTCCCGGATCTGGTGGTAAAGGGTATCGGGTATCTTCTTACCTCTCTTTGTATGAAAAGTGCCGGTAAGTTCCTTAGGCCCATAGATACTTAAAGGGCGGTAACGATTCTTCCCTTTATCCTGGAGTAAATAATACAAAAATCCTGGTACCATAAGAATGATGACCAGGATTAATATTTTTTTAAACGGAGACTTGCTATTCATTAGTTCATATGAACATGTAAATAAGATCCTTCTGTAAGTAACAACACGATAAAGTAGACAATAAAGATGAGCCCAACGGTAAGTGAAGTGACGAACGCCGTCTTTTCAAACTTCAGGTGCATAAAGTATGCGATGATATAATATGCCTTCAGTAAAGTTAGTACCACGTATATGAAGTTTCCAAGTCCGTGATTCATTCCCATCGGCATTAAAACCAACGCAATGAAAAACTCCAGAGCAGTAATGCCAAGCAGATAAAAAAACACCTGCCAGATTCTCTTCTTAGTCATGCCTGCGTGATCAGCATGACCGTGTTCTTGTGTATGTTCAGTAGCCATTTTCGTTTGTTTTTAAAGGGTTAAACCAGGTAAAAGAATGTAAATACGAATACCCATACCAGATCAACGAAGTGCCAGTATAATCCAACCTTCTCTACCATGATATATGTACCTCTCTTTTCGAACACGTTTGACATGGTCATTGCGAGGATGATGATATTCAGGATAACACCACTGAAAACGTGGAATCCGTGGAAACCGGTTATCGTGAAGAACAAGTTTGAGAATTGCAGAGCGCCGACCGCATCTGTTCCTTTATACGACTCAGGGAAATGTCCCCAACCATATCCTTCGTGGAAGAGGTGAGTCCACTCTAAAGCCTGGCAACCAAGGAATGTTAAACCTCCTATAATTGTCCAGATCATCCATTTGACGACTTCGTTTTTAGCGCCGCGATGTCCCGCCTCTACGGCAAGAACCATGGTAACGGAGCTAACGATCAAAATGAACGTCATAATACCCACGAAGACTAATGGATATCCATGGTCGGCAAAACCGGGTACAGACTGGAAGACCACATCAGGATCAGGCCAGGTTAGCTGAGTAAAACGTTGCGCGCCATAGTAGATAAGCAGGGCCGAGAAGGTAAACGCATCTGAAAGAAGGAAAAACCACATCATTATTTTTCCGTACTCCGCCTCGAAAGGGGATCTTCCGCCGCTCCATGGACCAGTTTTAATTTTGTCGAGTTGTGAAACAGTAGTACTCATTTTTTAGCTTATTGATTCAAAATTAAGAAAACATATAAATAAATCCATAGTATATCCAGAAAATGCCAGAACAGGGATGTCAACTCCATATGGAACATATTTCTCACCTGTGTGACTTTCGGAGCCTGTCTGATAATTGAGTAAATGATCATGCATATCCCAACAAGGATATGAATGACGTGAAATGCTGAAAACACATAAATAAAAGACTCAGAAGCGTTTGAGTTGACAAAAGGAGCACCTGCTACGAACAAGGCATTCCACGCACTATACTGAGAATAAAAGAACGCGATTCCTAATAACGCTGTGATTGCTAAAAACAAGCGCTGTTTTGAGAACTCTAATGCCTTAGCTGCTTTAAATGCGAGATGCATCGTCGCGCTGCTTAGGACAATAATAACCGTGCTATAAATAAACTCTACAGGAAGCTTCACCTTGATTCCTCGGGATGGGTCGCCACCTGTATACACGATATACGCACTGGTCAGTGCGGCAAACAACATGCATGATGTTATAATAAAAAGCCACATCAAGAATTTCTTGGGCTTTAGGTTTTCAGTGTCCTGTTGTAATGGGACTTGCGCCATATATAGCATATTTACGATATAAAGTCAAATAACATAATCAGCTGTACTAGTGGAAGGTAAAAGAAGGAACAAAACATAACCTTTTTTGCTTTCACTATATCCAGGGTAGTAAACAACTGAATACTTAAATACAAAAAAATCAGTCCTGCTAACAGCGATACAGCGCCGATAACATAACCCCCAAATCCCATAAATGTTGGGATCAGACTTACCGGAATCAGGACTAACGAAGAAACTACAATAAAGCCCGCACTTACGCGATCGCGCTTCTTTGTAGGTAGCAGCCTAAATCCTGCCTTTTTGTAATCATCATCCAGCACCCAGGCAATAGACCAAAAATGAGGGAATTGCCACACAAATTGAATCAGGAACAGGATTATCGGGATCCACGAGATAGCAGGTTTGTCAAAAGCCGCGAAGTAACCGATCAAGGGCGGTAAAGCACCTGGAAAAGCTCCAATAAAGACAGCAATTGGCGACTTTCTCTTCGATGGGGTATAGACCATCGCATACAGAAAGATAGAAAATACAGATAATACCCCGGTTATCATATTCAGGCGAAGGAGGATAAGCGTTCCTGCTATCGCCATAAACAAGCTTAACACCAATGCCTGACCAGTCGTCATCCTCCCGGAGGGAATGGGTCTGTCGCTGGTACGGGACATAAGCTTATCAAGATCTTTTTCTATAATTTCATTGAAGCCATTGGCTGCTCCGGCAACTAAAAATCCGCCTAAAGTCAGAATTGCCCAGTTAATCCAGTTAATCGAATCCTGCTCCCTACTTCCTATCAAAAAAGAAACGGAAGCCGAAAATACAACAAGAACGGTAAGCCTAAGCTTAATTAACTTTTTAAAGTCCGATATAAAAGATTCCTCACTCACTCAAATATTCCAAATTATCAGGGCGAAAACCCCAATGATGAATCAATATAAAAAGGGGTACCTGTAAACGATACTGATCGCAGATACCCCTCCTTATATTGAGATGACTATGCTTTATTCGCAGCTAGTCGTTCTGCTTCCTGATTCTTCTGCCATTCAAGTTGAATACGCTCTGCTTCAGGGTTCCCTTCAAAATCATGAGGGAAGTTAGAGCTCATCGTCTCTGAGAATGGTACTGTCTGAGGAATAAAGTCCTCATGGTGACCAGGCTTACTATAATCATATGGCCAACGGTAAACAGTTGGAATCTCCCCTGGCCAGTTTCCGTGAAGATGTTCAACCGGTGTAGTCCACTCAAGGGTATTTGACTCCCATGGATTTTGTGGTGCTTTCTTTCCATACCAAATAGAGTGGAAGAAGTTCCAAAGGAATGCTACCTGTCCAAGAGCTGCAATGATCGCTGCCCATGACACAAATGTATTTACCGTTAACCATTCTTTCATGAACTCGAACTCTGTAAATGCGTAGTATCTTCTTGGAACACCGTCAAGGCCCATAAAGTGCATTGGGAAGAACACAAGGTATGCACCGATGAAAGTGAACCAGAAGTGTAAATATCCAAGCTTGTCATCCATCATTCTACCAAACATCTTCGGATACCAATGATAAACACCGCACAGCATACCGCAGATAGCAGCAGAACCCATTACAAGGTGGAAGTGAGCCACAACAAAGTATGTATCATGCAAGTTGATATCAAGAGCGGCATTTCCAAGGAAAATACCGGTAAGACCTCCAGAAATAAAGAAAGATACCAGACCAATAGCGAAAAGCATAGCAGGTGTGAACCTGATATTACCTCTCCAGAGAGTAGCCAGGTAGTTGAATGTCTTTACGGCAGAAGGAACAGCAATGATCAACGTGGTGATCATGAACACTCCTCCTAAGAATGGACTCATACCGGTCACGAACATGTGGTGTCCCCAAACAATGAAAGACAATACGGTGATACCGATCAAAGAGTAGACCATCGCGTGATATCCAAATATCGGCTTACGTGCGTTAGTTGCTATAACCTCAGACGTAATACCCAAGGCTGGCATAATTACGATGTATACCTCTGGGTGACCGAGGAACCAGAATAAATGCTGGAACAAGATCGGGCTACCGCCTTGTTGAGGCAACACCTGGCCTTGAACAACAAGATCTGACAGGTAGAAACTTGTACCTACACTACGGTCAAAAATCAGCAACACAACCCCAGCTACCAATACCGGGAATGATAAGGTACCAAGAATAGCAGTCAGAAACAATGCCCAGATGGTAAGAGGCATTTTCCACAGGTCCATACCTTTTGTACGCATATTCAGAATCGTACTGATATAATTCAAGGCACCAATCAGAGAAGAGGCAATGAAAAACACCATACTGATCAACCACAAGGTCATCCCGGTTCCAGATCCGGAGATAGCTGTCGGTAATGCGGATAAAGGAGGGTAAATCGTCCAACCAGCACTCGCAGGTCCGCTCTCAACGAAGAATGACGCCATCATGATTACACAAGCAATCAGGAAGAACCAATAGGAGATCATATTCGCTATGGGAGATGCCATATCTCTCGCGCCGATCTGTAATGGAATCAAAAGATTACTGAACGTACCACTGAGACCAGCTGTCAACACAAAGAATACCATTATAGTACCATGTATCGTCACAAGTGATAAGTAGAAGTCCGGTTTAATTCGGCCACCTTCTGCCCACTTTCCCAGGAATGTTTCCATCAAGGGGAAGCTCTGATCCGGCCAGCCTAACTGGATACGGAAGAGAATAGAAAGAAGCATTCCGATTACCGCCATAATGATACCGGTAATAAGGAATTGTTTTGCGATCATCTTATGATCCTGGCTGAAAACATACTTAGTCAGGAATGATTGCTCATGATGACCATGATCATCATGTGAATGCCCCGAATGTTCTAATGTATGATTAATCGCTGTGCTTGACATATTATCGATCTATCTGTTTACTAATTATTTAAAGCTATATTATTATCTATAGTAGCTGCCTCTGCTGAGGACGCTACCTTCTGCTGCATTTCTTTCTTCATGTCATCATTGAAGAAAAGAGGTTGCTGAGCAATCCACTCTTTGTATTCTTTCTCACTAACAACCTTAACTTTGTACTGCATGTTGTAGTGACCTGATCCACAGATCTTCGCACATAACAACACGTAGTCAAACGCAGGGTTACCCTTCTTCTCGCGCATTTCCTCAGTAGTTAGCTTCGGCGTAAACTGAAAGTATGTCGGCATACCGGGAACAGCGTTCATCTGCACCCTGAAATCAGGCATATAAAAGCTGTGAAGAACATCTTTAGAGTTGATCGTTACACGCACAGGTTTATTCACCGGTAAAACAATCTCGGGACCGAGTCTGTCGTCCCAGCTCTTCTTGTCTGAGTAATCAATACCCAAAGAGTTAGTTGGAGTAGTTAATTTATAATTACGAACTCCAAGTTGGTTATCAGCACCCGCGTAGCGTACGTTCCATTTGAACTGCTCACCAGTAACTTCTACAGATAATGCTGCTTTCTGATCTGCTTCAGGAGGATTAGTGATACTTCTCCAGGTAAAGAATCCAAATACAACAAGGATCGTCAATACAAACGCCGGCACGATCGTCCAAAGACGCTCAATAGCATTATTATGTGGGTAGTAGTAAGCTTTTCTGGTTTCCTGTCCTCTGTAGCGGAAAATAAACCAGAACAGAAGAATCTGCGTGATAACAAAAACAAGGGTCGTAATCGCTACCGTAACCAGCATCATGTTGTTAATCCTGTCGCCGTGAACTGAGGCAGACTCCCCGGTAACTACATATCCCCAGGTGTCGTAGGTCCAATACGTTCCATACAAACCAAGGATCAGGAACGCAACGAAAATACCGCCCTGAATAGAATTCCAGTTCAAAGCACCACGCTTTCCCTGAATCTCACGAGTAAGTTCATATACTCTCAGGATCTTCCCGATGATCGCAAGGAATATACAAACCAGTATAAACAGGATTGTATAATAAGCGGCCGTTTTGTATAACGTGCTGTTATCTACAACTTCATCTGCAGCCGCCAATGTAGAAGAATCATCAGACGTCGCCGACTCGCTCACCTTTACTAACTCGCTTGCGAACGCATCCATATCAGCTGCATCTGTTGCAGACGCCGCTGTGGATGATCCTGCAGAAATTTCCGTCGGCGCCGCAGCGGTCGAATCCTGTGCGGAAACCGGTGTGCCTGCAGCTATACAGCCGATAGCAAGTACCGCAATTAAGTTTCTGATCTTAAATAATTTATTAAAACGCATTTCTTTATACAATTCTAATGTGAATCCTTGTTCTTGTCTACTTATACAGAATGATGTAAACTCTCCTCAAGGAATGGATGATTCTTTGCAACCAATGGCTTTTTAGCTAGTTGAGACAGCATCAGGAAGCTGAATAAACCTGCAAAACCGATAGCTGTTCCAATCTCAGTAATTCCAAAATCCCTATGGCTCTCAACCGTACCAGGCATAATCATCATATAATAATCAAGCCAATGTCCGCAGAGCAAAAGAATACAAACAACTAAAAGTGTATTCGTACGTCTCTTAGCATCACGAGTCATTAATATCAATACAGGAGCAAGAAAGTTAATCACGATATTTAACCAAAACCATGGTTTATATTCAGGTTCCCATCTCTTGAAGAAGTAGACGGTCTCTTCCGGCATGTTCGCGTACCAGATCAATAAGAATTGTGCGAACCATACATAAGTCCAAAAGATAGAAAATGCAAAGACGAACTTTCCAAGGTCATGTAGGTGATTATGGTTTACCCACGACAAGTAGCCAGCCTTCTTCATTAAAATCACGGTAATGGTGATCGCGCATAGGCCACTCACCCACATAGCCGCAAAGTTGTACCATCCAAACATGGTAGAGAACCAATGTGCCTCTAAAGACATGATGGTATCAAATGACCAGATAGGAGTCGTGAAGCCGAAGATCACCAGGAATATAGCAGAGACTTTGAAGCTTTTCTTATAGTTACTAAGTCCACCCACTGAATCTTCATTGTTGGAGTATTTAGTTAACAATACCGCAAAGATGCTGTAAATCGCAAGGAAAATAACAAGTCTGATCAGGAAGAACGGAGCGTTCAGATAACCAGCCTTCTTTGCGATGATAGGATCATAATTCGCATGACCCACTTCAGCTATGCCTTCATGGTGCCAATGATGATACAAGTTATGCGAGAATAAACCTGCAGCGCAGATAATAATCAGAATGACAGAAGCTATCGGCAATACCTTGGCAAAAGCCTGTGGTATACGGATCAGACCCGCAGACCAACCTGACTGTGTAACAAGCTGCAAAGCAACAAAGAAAGCTCCTGCAGCACATACACAAGTAAAGTAGTACCCCATTAAAAGGAGATTCGCAAATGTACGTTCAGTATGATGTTCTGATGGATCTAAAAGAAAGCCATAGGCCAACGCTACGACGCCTATCAGAATGGCAATCAAACTCCAGGTTTTTGCTTTACCCGAAAATTCGAATTGCTGTGTAAAATTATGTGTGTGATGATTGTGAGTTCCCATTTCGCTTAAAACATTAACTTATTTAAGTTTTTGCAATTCTTTTACGTACATAACGATTTTCCACCTTTCAGTAGGATTAAGTTGTGCACGGTGAGGTCCCATAAGGTTTAACCCATATGTTATTGTGTGAAAAATCTTTCCATCTGTCAAGTCTTTCATCGCACCACCTCGGGAAGAATTACCTGTCGAATAAGACGGCGGAGGAGGGAATTTCTCCAACGCAATAATTGATCCGTCGCCATTGCCTTGAGGCCCATGGCAGTGTGAACACATATGAAGATACAAGTTCTTGCCTTCAGTCAGGGTCTGCTTATTCCTTGTAAGCGGGTTCACCAAATTAGTACTGGCTGCCAAATAGCCCTCGTTTGTATTTGGATACTCATCAACCTTGTCGTAACCAACAGGAGTTGTTCCAGATGGAGGCAACTGTGCAGTCTGTCCATTTGGAAAATTCTTATTTGGCTGATCCGGATTGTAAGCAATCGGATCATACATATTACGGGCGAATTCAAGTCCCGGATTCTGTTTATCACCACCACATGACGATACCACAGCTGAACCTGCTACGGCGATCAATGCAGCGCTAAATATCCTGAGCTTATTCATAACTAACATACTTCCTTTCGTTGTGCATAACTTCAACAGCGCCTGCATCTTTTAACAAGTTTTCAATTTTATCCGGATAAGGATTTGTCTTTGCGTCAATAGCAATAACAAAGCGATCGTTCGTAGCTCTGAGGTCCATCACCCTTGGCGCACGTCCAGGGAAGAAATGATTTGCATAGAAGAATGTGAACATCATTCCATAAGCAGCAAAAAGAATCGTAAGCTCAAACATAATTGGAATAAAATCCGGCATAGCAAACGCCGGCTTTCCTCCGATATTCATAGGCCAGTCATAAACCAGCATATAATAAATCATGCTGAAAGCTGTAACGGTACCTGTAATTCCAAAGCAGAATGCGGCAATCGGAAGTCTTGAACGTTTGTAACCAAGCTTGTCCTCTATCCCGTGAATCGGCATCGGAGTATACACATCATATATTCCAATATTATTCTCCTGTAGTTTGTCGATCCCGTGCATCATCTCATCAGGATCTTCAAAATGACCTAATATATATTTTACGTTGCTCATTGTTTAGCTATTAGCGTAATCACTTTTTGAAACACTATCATATTTCTCCAAAGACTCCTGGTAGTACTCGCCATGAGACTTTTCAACCTTGCCATCTCTGATTTGCTTCTGTTTAACCTGGTCACTTGAGCTCTTCAAAATCAGTTTCACTTCCGCCATTGCAATACCCGGAAGTACGCGAAGGAATAAAAGAAACAGGGTAAAGAACACACCGATCGACCCAACAAATAACAGGATATCAACCGGAGTCGGATAAAACATCGCCCAACTTGAAGGAAGGTAATCGCGGTGCAGAGATGTCACGATGATTACGAAACGCTCAAACCACATACCGATATTCACTACGATAGAGAGAACCCATGATGCCCAGATGCTGGTACGGATCTTCTTGAACCAAAACAGCTGAGGGGAAATTACGTTACAGGTCATCATACTCCAGTATGCCCACCAGTACGGACCACTGATACGATTCAGGAACGCATATTGTTCGTACTCAACTCCTGAATACCAGGCGATGAATAACTCAGTCAGGTAAGCAACACCCACTATAGATCCGGTAACGATAATGATCACGTTCATCGATTCGATGTGGAACATCGTGATGTAGTTCTCCCACTTCATTACCTTACGTGCTATAAGCAACAGCGTCTGTACCATAGCGAATCCGGAGAAGATCGCTCCTGCAACGAAATACGGAGGGAAGATGGTCGTGTGCCATCCCGGTTCCAGTGACGTTGCAAAGTCAAAAGATACAATCGTGTGTACTGATAATACTAGAGGGGTAGAGATACCTGCAAGAATAAGTGACACCGACTCGAAACGCTGCCAGTTTTTCACTGAACCTGCCCATCCAAAAGAAAGGATAGAGTAGATTCTGCGTCTTAATCCGGTTGCTCTGTCACGAATGGTCGCGATATCAGGAAGTAAACCTGTGTACCAGAACACCAGCGATACAGAGAAATATGTCGAAATCGCAAACACGTCCCAGATCAGCGGTGAGTTGAAGTTAACCCACAGTGATCCAAATTGGTTTGGAAGAGGAAATACCCAGTAAGCTAGCCATGGACGACCCATGTGAGCGATAATATAAGTGGCGGCACAAATAACCGCGAAAATCGTCATCGCCTCTGCAGACCGGTTAATGGAATTTCGCCAGTTCTGACGGAAAAGCAAAAGTACTGCTGAAATAAGCGTTCCTGCGTGACCAATACCTACCCACCAAACGAAGCCGGTAATGTCCCATGCCCAACCTACAGTTTTATTCAATCCCCAGGTTCCCAGTCCCACCCAGAAGGTGTAACTGATCGTAACTACCCAGGTAAGGGCCAAAACCACCGCGATGCCAAAGCCTATCCACCAGGCTTTATTGGGCTTATTCTCAACTGGAACCAGAACATCCTCAGTAATCTTAGAATAGGTTATATTCTTTCCGGTGATTAATGGTTCTCTTAATATTGATTCGTTATGTGCTGACATAATCTTTTTAAAATTCTATTCTGAAATCAATTACGCTTCTACTATGTTTCTGACCTTCGTCTGATAACCAACACCCGGCATTGTATTGATCTCTTCTAATACATAATATGTACGCTCATTACGCAAAGCCTTGCTTACTGCTGATTCAGGATCGTTCATATCTCCGAAGATAATCGCGTTCGCTGAACATGCCTGCTGGCAAGCCATCTGTATTTCACCATCTTTTACCGGACGTTTTTCCAGCTTAGCAGCTAATCGGCCACCCTGGATACGCTGAATACACATAGAACATTTCTCCATAACCCCTCTTGAACGTGTCGTTACATCCGGGTTAAGTAAAAGCTGAGTGAATTCGTTGTTCAGATAGTTATCAAAACGTGAGTCATTCCAGTAGTTAAACCAATTGAAACGACGAACTTTATAAGGACAGTTATTCGCACAGTAACGGGTACCCACACAACGGTTATAAGCCATATGGTTCAAGCCGTCAGATGAGTGCATGGTCGCAATAACAGGACAAACTGTCTCGCATGGTGCGTGATCACAATGCTGACATAGCATAGGTTGATGAACCACAGATATATCATCCATGTTCTCAAGCTTGCCGATTTCATCTTCTTTAGTAACAGACTTACCGCCGTCGTTGAAGCTGTAATAGCGGTCAATTCTGATCCAGTGCATGTCACGACGATTTCTAACCTCGTCACGACCCACTACAGGGATATTGTTCTCAACATTACAAGCAACAATACAAGATCCGCAACCGGTACAAGCATTCAGGTCGATTGCCATTACCCAGTTATGTCCAATCTTCTTGTGCTCTGGCCACAGGTCATAGTTATGATGAGCCGCGCCGTGTGCAGTAGTTCCCGCGTGAGGATTCTTCTTGTATTCCGCGAATGTGGTTTCGCGAATGATATTACGCCCCTCGTAAGAGTGGTGTGTCTGAGTCTGCGCAAGTTCGTACTTACCACCCGCTTTACTGATTGTAGCTGTCGTGTGGAATTGAACAGAACCATTCGCTAAGCGCGCCAGAGGATAAGCATTCTCACCTACCTTACCGATCTGACCGGCCTTTGTACGTCCGTATCCTACCGCGATAGAGATGGTACCACGTGCCTGACCAGGCTGAAGCAATAATGGAAGAACAATGGTATAACCATTCTCACCTTTAATCTCTACAAGGTCAAACTCACTCCATCCCTGCTCTTCTGCAAACTTTGGAGCAACAGCAGCATAGTTGTCCCATGTAACTTTAGAAACCGCATCAGGCAACTCCTGAAGAAAAGCATTATTCGCATAACGACCATCCTTCATCGCACCATTCTGGTATAAATGTACTTCTATATCCTTAGCGAGAGATTTACTTTGTGAAACAACTGCCTGAGCTGCGCCAGATAGATTTCCAGCGAAAGCATAAGCGCCTGCAGGTTTAGCACCTGTATAAATGAATCCTGTTTGCAACAGGTCTTTCCAGGTTTTTCCTGCAGCAGGAAGTATATTCTTCTCCCAATATGATTTTACATACTGGTAGTAATTCTTCTGTGGATTTTCAGACCAGGCCAATAAACTTTGTTCTGCCTGTCTTGTGTTGAAAACAGGGTTTATTGTCGGCTGAACAATGGTATAGTAACCTTCTACCGCATTCTCGTCACCCCATGATTCCAGGAAACAAGATGTAGGCGCAAGAACTGTACATAAACTAGCTGTTTCATCTTCCCTCTCGGAGAAAGAAACACGCATCGGAACTTTAGCTAATGCATCAGTAAACGCTTTTGGGTCTGAATAACTATAAGCAGGATTGCTGCCCATGAAGAAGACTGCGCCGACCTCACCATTATTCATCTCTTTTACGAAAGCTGAAAATGCGGCATCGTTACCAGCATAGTTGTTGATCGTGTTATCCAGATCAATCGTAGTTCCATAACTGCCTAAAGCCGAGTTGATCGCGTTCACTACAGTCTGTACAGCAGTGTCGTTTGAACCTGAAACAACTAAAGCACGGCCTTTTGCCTGAAGTAACTCCTTCGCAGCAAGTTTAATCGCCGTATTAGCAAACGTATTCGAAGCCAATGCCTGAGCACCTGGAAGCTGAGCACCTGTTACTGCATTGTATAAGGCAATAACTGCCGGACCTTCTTCTGAAGGTTTAACCGGAATGCGGGAATCCGCATTTGTACCTGTCAGGCTCATACCAGTTTCGAACTGAATATGTCTTGACATCTTTCCGTTTTTCAGTGATGCAGAGTTTCTGTTACCAACATACTGTTTAGTAAACTCCTCTCCTGAAATCCAGGTACCTAAGAAATCTGCAGAGATACTCACAATCACGTCTGCACGATCAAACCTGTAACCAGGTATAACCGCCTTGCCAAAGCTATTTGCGTTAGCCTGAAGAATGCCGCTATAAGAAACAGCGTCAACCTGTACGTGAGTAGTATTTGGATATTGAGCAATAAACTCCGCAATAACGCTCTTCGCTGAAGGGCTTGTTACAGACGAAGAAACAATACGTATTTTCTTTCCTGATGCCTGAAGTTTATTTAGCTCGCCTTTAACAAACGAATCTAATTTCTCCCAGCTTGTATCAGCACCGTCAACCTTCGGTCCTTTTAACTTAGAATTATCATAAAGATCCAGAATTGCAGCCTGAGTGGCAGCATCTGTTCCTGTATTGCCAAATAGACTGCGTTCATTTGGCTCAATTTTGATAGGGCGACCTTCTCTTGTTTTTACTAAAATGCTCTGACCATTGTAGCTGGAAACATAGTAGTTAGCAACACCTGGTGTAACCTCCTCTGGTTTTACCAGATAAGGGATAGACTTGTGCACAGGGGCGGTTTGACATGCTGCCAAAGAAACAGCACCTATTCCAAATCCCAACGCCTTTAAAAAGTCACGCCTTGGCGCGACCGTGTTCAAACCTCCTTCACTTAAAACATCTTCCAAAGGAATTTGCTCAGCGAACTCATTTTTATTCTTTTCTACAAATTCAGGAGAGCTCTTCAGTTCTTCTAAACCTTTCCAGTATTTTTTATTGCTCTTCATTTAAGCTATATGTAACTGTATCTGTAAGTTTTAATATTAATAATGACATTTACCGCACTCCAGACCGCCTAACATCGCAGGAGTAACTTTCTTTCCTTGCTTCAGCAGATCGTGCACTTCCACTACCTTATCGTAGTATCCGTTACCTTCTGATTTCACGTCATGCTCACGGTGACAATTGATACACCATTTCATGGTCAGAGGTGAATACTGATAAACTTCCTCCATGGTCTGGATAGGACCGTGACACTGCTGACACTCAATACCCGCTACAGACACGTGCTGAGAGTGGTTGAAGTAAGCAAAGTCAGGGAGATTATGTATACGAACCCATTGGATCGGCTTCGGATTTGATCCATATTCCTTGGTCTGAGGATCGTAATCAAGAGCCTTGTATATCTTCATAATCTCTGGAGATATTTCGCCATTATATTTATCGGTTGCCTGAACGTAGTTATGACAGTTCATACACACATTCAAAGATGGAATAGACGCATTCTTTGATTTGTATGCACCAGTGTGACAGTACTGGCAATCTATCTTTAATGTACCTGCGTGTAACTGGTGTGAATATTTAATAGGTTGCTCTGGCTGATAACCCTGATGAACCCCAGTATTCCACATCGACTTCCATCCCCATGATCCCAGGAGAATAACGACAAGAAGAATCGTAAAGAATACCAGCTTCTTGTTCTTGGAGAATCTTCTGATCTTCTCATAAGCAGTCTCCTTGCTAACAGATTCTTCTGTTTCAACAGCAAGACCTTTCTTCTGCAGAATTACTCTGTCCAGAGTTTTGATAACACGGTTTAAAACAAGGATAACCAGTAAAGTAATTAAAACAACCAGGATCAATCCTCCCAGCATAAAATTACTCACCTTTCCGGAATCGCCTGAAGCGGCTCCTTCGGCACCAGCGGCTGCACCACCTGCCGGAGCAGCTGGCTTGTCACCTTCCGTCTGAACATAGGCGATGATATTCACAATATCAGCATCCGTCAGCTCGGGGAATGGTGTCATCACCACTTTATTGTATTCTTCGAATACTTTTACCGCCGCAGGATCACCAGAAGCAACTAGCGCCTGGGAATTCCTGATCCATTTAATTAACCATGCTTCATCATGCCTCTCAGTCATCCCCTTCAATGCAGGACCAACCACCTGACGGCCGATCGCATGACAGGATGTACACTTTTGTTTAAAGATCGCAGCACCTGCACCCGCATCACCCTTTGAAGCGGCAGCGCCAGCCTCAGCCGGAGCTTCACCTGCGGTAGCAGCTTCTTCAGCCTGTACTGCCGGAGCTTCCTGTGCAAATCCCTGAACACCTAAACTTAGAGCAGAAATAAAAATGAATGGTTTTACAACACTTCTAAAAATCAATGAGATGCTTCTCATATTACTATTTTACGCTTTAAATTATATGTAAAATTGAAATTCATGCGTTAAATCACGAATTCGGATGACAAAAGTATAATTAATTAAATGATCTGTGACACTTTTATGACCTTGAAAATTAATTTATATTCGTTCTAAACAAGGTCATAAAATGCCATCTAACGTATTATTAACGAAACTTTTTCGCAGCATTATTTACCACACAATACCGTCGCTAATGATCGGTTATTGTTTCAATATCCAGGCGAAAATCAAAGGTGCAACGATAGTAGCATCCGACTCTACAATAAACTTCGGTGTATGGATGTCCAACTTACCCCATGTTATCTTTTCGTTCGGTACTGCTCCGGAGTAAGAACCATAAGATGTGGTGGAATCTGAAATCTGGCAGAAATAACCCCAGAAAGGTATATTCTGCATCTCCATATCCTGATACAGCATAGGAACAACACAAATCGGGAAGTCCCCGGCTATACCACCGCCAATCTGAAAGAACCCAACTCCCTTGCCATCTGAATTCTTCACATACCAGTCTGCAAGGTAGCCCATGTACTCGATACCGCTCTTCATAGTAGACGCTTTCAGCTCCTGCTTGATCACGTATGAGGCGAATATATTCCCCATTGTTGAATCTTCCCATCCGGGAACAACGATCGGCAGATTCTTCTCCGCAGCGGCAAGCATCCAGGAATTCTTAGGGTCAATTTCATAATACTGCTCCAGCACACCGCTGTTCAGGAGCTTGTACATGTACTCGTGAGGAAAATAACGTTCTCCTGCTTGTTCTGCGTCAACCCAGATCTTGTGTATATGCTGTTGAATTCTTCTGAATGCTTCTTCTTCAGGGATACAGGTATCGGTTACGCGGTTATAATGGTTTTCTAACAGATCCCACTCGTCTTGAGGACTAAGGTCTCTGTAGTTAGGTACGCGCTTGTAATGTGAATGAGCAACCAGATTCATGATATCTTCTTCAAGGTTCGCCCCTGTACAGCTGATGATCGCAACTTTATCCTGACGGATCATTTCTGCTAATGATATACCCAGCTCTGCTGTACTCATCGCACCAGCCAGAGTAATCATCATCTTTCCCCCTTCTTCTAGAAATTCTTCATATCCTTTGGCTGCATCTACTAATGCTGCAGAGTTGAAATGCAGATAGTTCTTCTCAATAAACTTTGAAATAGGTCCTCTTTCCATTTTTTCTATTTAAAGATGCAAAAGTAGCATTTTTAACGCATGAAAACTATATTCGCAGCACATGAAGAAAAGCATCTCGTTCTTAATTTGTTTTTTATTATTCACAATAACAATATGTTCCGCTCAAATGCGGCTAATTCGCAAAATTCTTTCGCATGATAGCGACACCAGTCGTAAAACCAGCATCATTGCCCTGCCTGCGGCCGCATACTCCCAGGAAACAGGGATAGAATTTGGCGCACTGTCCATAATATCCTTCTACACCGACAAAGCAGATACATCAACTCGAAGTTCCACAATCAATGGCATCGTCACTTTCACTACCAAAAAGCAAAGCAATTTCGTCATTAAACCGGATATCTGGACTTCAGGCAACAAGTACCACATCGCCGGGACGTTGCGGTACAAAAAGTTTCCGTTCGACTTCTACGGCACAGGAAATACGACAAACCTCGCGGACAAAGACCCCATAGAACAGCGCCTCATCGTACTGAATACTGAAGCGGAGCGAAAAATCGCCAGCGGATTTTACGCAGGCTTCAACATTGGGTTTGAAAACTACGAGTACCGCGATAAAATTAACGGAGGGATCTTTGAAACAGGTGGTTTCAATCTGACTAGATCAGGAAAAGTAATATACCTGGGGGCTTCGGTCATTCTGGATACCCGCAACACCAACACCTACACAACCCGCGGTAACTACCTTCGTTTAAACTATTCGTACGCACCTGATTTCTTCGGCGCTGAAAACTTTACGGGAAGCTTGGTAAAAGCAGATTTCCGGAACTTTAATCGCCTCAGCGAGAAACTGGTGCTGGGCTTCCAGTCCACGTATCAGGGACTGTATGGCAGCAAGCTTCCTTTCTACCTGTTACCTCAGTTGGGCAACGATCAGATCATGAGGGGCTACTATACCGGCAGGTATCGCGACCAGAATTTAATCACAGCGCATGCCGAGTTACGATACCGCTTTGTCAAGAGATTTGCCGCCGCTGCATTCGGAGGTACCGGAACGGTATTCAGGAACGGATCTTTTGGCATGGAGGATCTGAAGCCCAACTATGGAGCCGGCCTCAGATATTTCGCAGATCCGGGAAGGGGACTTACCCTCCGGATGGATTATGCTATCGGGGAACAACGAAGAGGAGAGCCACGTCAAACAGGCTTCTATCTCGCATTGGCTGAAGCTTTTTAAAACTTCACCTTGAAATCTTCCTTCACCTGCCCTTTTCTGAAATAAACAAGCCCGATCCAGAAAAGGTCGATGGTCACCGTTACCTGCGGATGTGCTTTAATTTCATTCCAGGCTTCTTCCATACCTTTGCTCCAGTAAATGTCGTCAAAGATCAACAGGGTCCCTTCATGCACTTTTGGAAGACACCACTTGAAATACTCCAGAGTTGCCTCTTTTCGGTGATTTCCATCGATGAAAACAAAATCGAGCTTATCAACACCGGCAATGACTTCCGGGAATACATGATCAAAGTTTCCGGTTCTTACCTCGGCATGCTGCACTCCAAGGAGCTCGAGATTCTCCCGTGCTACTGCGGCCGTCTCCGGACAACCTTCTATGCTGATCAAACCTGCATTTCGCCCGGCTTTTGCCATATAAGCAGTAGTGAGACCTAAACAGGTACCAAGCTCAATAATATTTGCAGGTTTATGCTCGTTAACTAATCTGTATATTAGTTGAGCTAACTTGGGCGTCTTCAAAGCGTTCTTTGCAAGCTGCTTGATCTGCTTCTGCTTATTATTATTGACGTGAGAACCTGCACCAAGATCGGTGATGGTGATAAAGCGCTCATCGTTCAGCAATTTCTTACGCACCGACTCGATCTCCCGGTATTCTTTACGTGGCCTGAAATCGTATATGACTTCGTCAATAAGCCGGTAAACAAAAGGAGAATGTACGCCATGGCGGGTTTTCGCAACCAGGCGGTGGCGTATATAGGATGTAAGTAGCTGAATATTGATCATGAGGCCACAAAATTAGATAAATTCAATCTCTTCTTTGCCTGCCGAATGAGAATAGATCATAAAAGATGCAAACCTCAATCTGTATACAGATGTTAATAAATTCTAACATGAGATCCCGATGAACAAGGAATTAGAAGCACTGGTTAAATTGTTGGATGATCCTGATGAGGATATATCCAGGCATGTTGAAGAACGGATTTTATCTTACGGCAGTGAAATTATAGGTTTTCTCGAATCCTCATGGGAGCAATCTTTCGATGTGCTTGTTCAGCAAAGAATAGAAAATCTGGTGCATAAAATTCAGTTCGGTGAAGTAAAGAATGAACTGAAACTCTGGTATCAGAGTGGAGCTTTTGATATTCTGGAAGGCATGATCATTATCAACCGGTACCAGTTTCCGGACATGGATCCCCAGAAGATCATTAATCAGATAGAAGAAATCAAAAGAGATATCTGGCTGCAGATGATCTATGAGATGAGCCCTGCCGAAAAGATAAAATTAATTAACCAGGTGTTTTATCAGAACTACGGCTTTACCGGCAACACAAGTAATCACCAGGACCCTAATAATTCATATATCAGCCAGGTGCTCGAAAGCAAAAAAGGGAACCAGATCTCACTTGCGGTGATCTATTCAATAATTGCGCAGAAGCTCGACATACCGGTTTACGGAGTCAACCTTCCCCAGCATTTCATCCTGGCCTATGTAGACGAGTCGGAAGAAGTGCCCGAGGACGAACAGATCCTGTTCTATATAAATGCATTCAACAAGGGATTTATATTCGGGAAAAGAGACGTCGATTCGTTTCTTAAACAACTCAGTCTGAAGCCTGAAAAACATTACTATGAGCCGTGTTCAAACGTAGACATAATCAGGCGCGTACTGAGAAACCTCACCTCTTCTTACGTCAAAGCAGGTAATGAAACGAAAGTCAAGGAAATAGCGGAGCTAATTGAAGCTGTCGAAGGGCAAGCCCCAACCCTTTAATACAAGGGTTGGAAACTTAAAACTCCATCAAATAAGCTTTCAGGAAATCACTCAGATCACCGTCAAGAACGGCCTGAGCATTTGACGTTTCATGATTCGTCCGAAGGTCCTTTACCAGCTTATACGGGTGCAGCACATAGTTTCTGATCTGCGATCCCCATTCGATTTTCTTTTTAGATCCTTCAATCGCCGCAGTCGTCTCCATGCGCTTGCGCAATTCAGCTTCATATAATTGCGACTTCAGTAAGCGTATCGCATTTTCCTTATTCTGTAGCTGAGAGCGGGACTCCTGGTTCTTGATAATAATACCAGATGGTTTATGGTACAGGCGAACTGCAGTTTCTACCTTGTTCACGTTCTGCCCCCCTGCTCCGCCTGATCGAAACGTTTCAAATTCGATATCTGCGGGATTAACGTCGATCTGAATCGTATCGTCAACTAGGGGGTAAACATACACAGATGCAAAAGAGGTATGCCTCTTGGCGTTTGAATCAAAGGGAGAAATGCGCACCAGGCGATGTACCCCTGTTTCGCCTTTTAAGTAGCCATAGGCAAATTCGCCGTCAATCTGCAGCGTTACAGACTTAATCCCCGCAACTTCACCCTCCTGCAAATCCTGCTCCGATACCTTATAGCCATTTTTCTCAGCCCACATAATGTACATACGCATCAGCATATAAGCCCAGTCACAGCTCTCTGTACCTCCTGCTCCTGCGGTAATTTGCAATACCGCATTCAGCTGATCTTCCTCAGAGCTGAGCATATTCTTAAACTCCAGCTCTGCTAAGAGCTCAAGCGTATTCGAATACTGCTCTTTCAACTCGGCTTCATCCGCTTCGCCTGCCTGAAAAAATTCCAGCATTACCGCCGTATCCTCAATGGCTGTTTCAACCTTGACGATACCGTCTGTCCAAACTTTTTTTGATTGTATGGAATGCAAAACCTTCTCTGCATTCTTAGGGTTGTCCCAGAAATCAGGAGTTAATGACAGCTCCTGTTCCTGATGTAATTCATCAAGCTTCCGGTCAATGTCAAAGATGCCTCCTCAGGGAAGCTGCTCTATCCCTCAAATCCTGCAATTGTTCTTTAGTCATGGAACAAAGGTAGAAATTAAAAAAGGAGTTTTATATTCGCTTAAAATAAAAGCATATGCTTCCTAAAGTAAACTTTACAGACACAAAATCTTACCAATATTTATCTGATCACCTGATTGATATAAGCGAAAAACACTTGAAAGATCTCTTCAGCGAGGACCCTCTTCGCTTCGAAAAGTTTTCCATCCAGTTTAGCGATATCCTTCTTGATTATTCAAAAAACCGCATTACTGACAAGACCATGGCCCTGCTTATTCAGCTGGCACATGAATGTGGATTGAAGGATGCGATCAACGCGATGTTTAATGGAGAAGAGATTAACGAGACGGAACGTCGCGCGGTTCTTCATACCGCATTGCGGAACCAGAGCAATACACCTGTATTAGTAGATGGGGAAGATGTAATGCCGGATATTAACGAGGTCCTCGGCAAAATGGAAACATTTACCGAATCCGTTATCAGCGGCTCATGGAAAGGTTACACCGGCAAAGCGATTACTGATGTAGTCAACATCGGCATCGGGGGTTCTGATCTGGGTCCCGTAATGGTAACCGAAGCTCTTAAGGCCTATAAAAATCATCTCAACCTGCACTTCGTTTCTAACGTTGACGGAACCCACATCGCGGAAACACTGAAAACCATAGACCCTGAAACAACCTTGTTTCTGATCGCGTCAAAAACGTTTACTACACAAGAAACAATGGCAAACGCGCATTCTGCGCGCAACTGGTTCCTGCAGTCAGGAGCAACAGAAGCTGATGTTGCCAAGCACTTTGCAGCCTTGTCTACCAATGCGCAGGCAGTTGCAGCATTCGGAATCGACACAAACAATATGTTCGGCTTCTGGGACTGGGTAGGTGGCCGCTATTCGCTCTGGAGTGCAATCGGCACATCCATTGCCCTGGGCATCGGATTCCAGAACTTTAAGGCATTGCTCTCCGGCGCACACGCCATGGACAAGCACTTCCAGGAAACTGAGTTTGAACAGAATATTCCGGTGATACTCGCCCTGTTAGGGATCTGGTACAACAACTTCTTCGAAGCTGAAAGTCACGCAATTCTTCCGTACGACCAGTACATGCATCGTTTTGCTGCATATTTTCAGCAAGGTGATATGGAGAGTAACGGTAAATATGTCGACCGCAACGGTAATGCCGTGAGCTATGAAACCGGCCCGATCATTTGGGGAGAGCCAGGCACAAATGGACAGCATGCCTTTTACCAACTGATCCATCAGGGAACGAAAATGATTCCTTGTGACTTCATCGCTCCTGCGCAGTCACACAATCCGATAGGCGAGCATCATACCCTATTGCTATCCAACTTCTTCGCGCAAACAGAAGCCCTGATGAATGGCAAAACAGAGGAAGAAGTTATTGCAGAACTAAAAGCAGCCGGAAAATCTGAGACCGAAATCGCTACCCTTGCGCCATTCAAAGTATTTCTTGGCAACAGACCTACAAACTCCATCCTTGTCAGGAAGATCACTCCTGAAACCCTGGGAGCTATGATTGCGATGTACGAGCATAAGATTTTCGTACAGGGAATCATCTGGAACGTATTTAGCTTTGATCAGTGGGGCGTAGAGCTAGGCAAGCAGTTGGCAAACAAGATCCTGCCGGAGTTGAGAGACGACCAATCGATCAGCTCCCATGACTCATCAACAAATGGCTTAATCAACCAATACAAAGAGTGGAGATCGTAATAACAAAAAAGGGCCGGATATATAATCCGGCCCTTTTTGTTATTCAACAGTTTCTTTATTGGACTTCCTTGAGTTTGATTTCAAACAAGGTATTCCATTTCTTCCCGGTTACAAACAACCGCTTACCTTGAGCGTCCCAGGCAATGCCGTTCAGCACATTCGTATTCTCGAAACGATCCTTTGCGGGAAGTAAACCCGCCATATTGATATCACCGGTCACCGCTCCGCTACGCGGATCGATCCTGACTATCCGATCCGTCTCATATACATTGGCGTAGATCTGCCCGTCTATCCATTCAAGCTCGTTCAGCATGTCAACCGGTCCATTCTGATCATAAACCTCTACATAACCCTCCTCCAGATAGGTGTCTTTATTAAGTGTGTAGATCTTGTTCGATCCATCCGACTTATAGATCTTATTGCCGTCAAAACACAGGCCCCAGCCTTCAGCACTCGACTGGTACGGAAACTCTGCCAGCTTCTCGAAACTCGACTTGTTGTAAACAAAGCCGATCCGGTTCTGCCAGGTTAGCTGAATCAGCTTGTCCCCAACCAGCGTAATTCCTTCTGCGAAAACGTTCTCCGGCATATCCAGTTTCTTCAGCACCTTCCCTGTTGCGGGCTCCACCTTTCTCAGGCTTGAACCTCCTATGTCCCCTTGCGACGCATATCCTCCGTCACTTTCGTAAAAGATACCGTCGTGATATTCGAGCCCCTGTGTGTAAGCAGAAGAATCATGGGGGAAGGAATTTACAACCTGATAGGTATAACGCAGAGGAGCATTTTCAGGCAATACGACTACGTTTGTGGTTGTCTCCTTCACATCATTGCCGTGAAAAATCTTCGCTGTCACTATCCTGATTCCCAAACCCAGATTTGCGGAGGAAACACTCAGTGCTCCGGTATCCTGCTTACTTCCTACATGGGTGGTATCCAGCAGATATTGTACAGAATCAAATGTACCAACATCACCTAAGCGCAAGGTAAGGGTACTACCCCGTTTGATGCGGTTCCCCTCCTCCGGCGAAACAAAATACGCCGAGCGGGTCAACTCTCGCTTGCAGGATGCAAACACAGACACAAACAAACAAAATATAATAGCAGTCTTTTTCATTTAAACTTTAATAATTATCCCCAGAACGCATCCTCTATATGGTTAATCTTATATTTTCCTCTCGAATCAAACAACACAGACACAATATCAAAACGGATCTCTCCCCTGTAATCATGCTGATAAATATAGCCTTCCGCAGCCCACTGCAAACGCTTCTGTTTGGATGATGATACGAAATCTTCCGGTAACCCGAACTCGGTACCCGACCGGGTTTTAACTTCAACAAAAACAATATAACGGTCAAAAGACGCTATTATGTCTACCTCTGCTTTACCAAAGGTCCAGTTCCTGGCGATAATCCGGAAACCCTGCTCCTGCAGATAATCAGCGGCAAGCCCTTCTCCATATTGACCAAGCTGATTATGTTCCGCCATTATTTTACAACTACAGAACCCAGAAAGCTATTGATCCCCTTCTCGACTTCCTTCACACGCAAGTAACGCTGCATCAGGATCATTTGATTATCCTCATCCTTTTCGTTCTGTATCTCATCCCGGATGCTCTTCAAAATATCGTCAACCTTTCTCTTCTTCAGATGAAATATCCCTCCCAGAATAGTGGCGCGCATATTCTCCGTCTCATTTTTAACATAGATCTTCCGCTTATCATACCAATTGTCACTCAGCACATAAGGGGAAGACATCAGCGAAACCGTAAGATCCGCAATTTGCTGATCCCTGCTCTGGATAAAATCCTGAACGGTCGGCAGCTCTCCCTGCTCAATCCGGGCGGCATATTCTGCGATAATAGCCTTACATACCGGATCATCAAATGAAACATCTGCCATATTCGAGATCACATAGGGCGCAATATAGGTATCTGTTATTCCATCCCAATGAACCAGTTCATGACCGTAGTTTAAGAGCAGCCGGACAATCTCCCTTTCTTGCAGTTGCTCCGCCACGCGTGGCTCTGCACCGAAATCCATTTCATCCGGCGGAGGCAAAGGCACCGGCTCTTCCTGGCGCGGAGCCTTCATCTTACCTTGACGCAGCTTGTTCAGCTCCGTAATCAATGAACGCTCATCAATCTGCATCAGGGAGCTGCATTCCCTTACGAAAACCGAGGCCTTAATACTATCGGGTATCTTGGCAATGCTTTCCACCACCTCCCTGATAACACCCGCCTTCCTGATAGGGTCGTTGCCCGCATCCCGCAAAAGGATGGAGGTCTTAAACAGAATAAAATCTTTTTGATTTTTCTCAATATAGCTCTTGAAAGCTGAACTGCCGAGCTTATGTACATACGAGTCGGGATCATGCCCGTCAGGGAACAGCACAACACGCACGTTCAGCCCTTCCTCCAGGATCATGTCAAGCCCGCGTAATGATGCTTTGATACCCGCGGCATCACCATCATACAGAATGGTAATATTCTTCGTAAAACGCCCGATCAGGCGAACCTGCCCCGACGTCAGAGATGTACCCGATGAGGCCACCACATTTTCGATTCCCGCCTGGTGCACAGAAAGGACGTCGGCGTACCCTTCAACTAAATAGCAGTTATCTGCATCCCGGATAGCTTTCTTCGCGAAATAAAGGCCATAAAGAACGTCTGATTTGTGGTAGATTTCACTCTCGGGAGAGTTAACATATTTGGGGACCTTTTTATCGGTCTTCAGTGTCCTTCCGCCAAATCCAATGATCCTGCCGGTGAAGCTATGTATGGGAAACAATACCCTCGCCCTGAACCGGTCATACAGCCGTCCCTTATCGTTTCGGATAGCAAGACCGGCGTCCTCTATAAAATTTTCTTTATACCCTTCACGGAGAGCCGTCTCAATAAATGCATCCCAGGAGTCTGGTGAATATCCAAGCTCAAATTTCTTGAGGATATCATCTCGAAAACCACGCTCCTTGAAATAACCCAGTCCAATGGTTTTACCCTCATCGGTGTTCCACATGGTGTCCTGAAAGAACTTTCCTGCGCGTGCGGATATTACATACAGACTTTCACGACGCTGGTCAGCCTCCTGCCTCTCAGGAGATTGAACAACCTCCTCTACTGCAATATTGTATTTATTCGCAATATATCGGAGCGCTTCAGGGTATGAATACTTCTCATGGTCCATGATGAACCGGGTCGAATCACCTCCCTTGCCGCAGCCAAAACACTTGTATATACCTTTGCTTACAGAGACATGAAAGGACGGAGTTGCTTCATTATGAAAGGGGCATAAGCCGATCAGACTGGTACCTCTTTTCTTGAGATGCACAAAGTCTCCCACCACCTCTTCAATCCTCGCTGCTTCCAGGATCTTATCGACTGTCTCTTTTGGAATCATAGAAAAACCTGCTATTTTTCTCTTTTATAGCCCTTATGGAGGATAAGAAAGCTTGCCCGCTCCTCCTTCTTAAATGGAATATCCCAGTTTCCCTGGTATGATATTTTGGTAGGAAGGATGGATTCTCCCTTGTCAAAATATCCCATTTCAATATTCATCTTCACATCAAAGTCAAACGCCAGGTTCCCGTACTTCATATCCACAGAGCGTCCCAATATTTGCATATTTCGTTTATCAAATATTGTATTCAGCTCCTTAATCATCAGTCCGCTTTTAGTCCAGCCCGACAGGTCGTCCTTTACCTTCACACGAAATGTATAAATAGGAATGGAGTCGAGATAAGTTCCGTTGAAGAAAGTATAATCATAATACTGCCTCATGTTGGCGCTGAAAATCTGTGTCTTATCTCCGATAATGGGCACCCCTTTAACAGGCTTACCCGGCGTAAAAAGAAGTGTCTTTAATTTATCTTTATAAGACTCATTTCCTTTCTTCTTTTCATCAGATGCGGACTCGCTTTTTACAAAATCCGAATTGTAGGCATTCATAAAGATGTAATCAAACATCTCAACGGTATATAACTGGTATTTACCATTCTTTTTGAGAAGCTTGCCACTGTCCTGCTTCGCCAAAATCTCCTGCCTATACTTGCCTGCGTTGTTATGAAAAATCTTCCGGTAGATCTTCCCTTCTGTTCTGTTCTTCTTGTCGAAGGTAAAGACCCGGTTTTCCGCCGTAAAGCTATATCGCTTCATATTTCTGAACGCCTCATAGAAGCTCGTATCAGAAGTCACCTTATTGATGAACATCTGTACGTTAATACGTTCAGCCACAACACTCACTGCTGAGTCCAGTTGCACCGTAAGAACCGTATCCGGGTTAAAGCGCTTAAACTCCTGCGCCTGAGCCATGCTAACGATCAGTGATAAAAACAGCGTAAGTTTCTTCATCATATTAATTTCCCAGTCGCTTTACTGCCATATAGGCCATCAAACCCGTACTGCACGATAAAGCAGATTCATCAATGTCAAATGTAGGCGTATGAACCGAAGATGTGATGCCTTTTTCCTCATTGCGTATGCCCAGGCGATAAAAACAAGCATCGGTTACCTGAGAATAGTACGCGAAATCTTCCGCCGCCATCCAGATATCCAGATCTTCAACGTTCTCTTTTCCTAAATATTCTTCTGCATATCTGCGAACCTCTGCTGTCAGCTTCTCCTCATTGATCAGAAAGGGATACCCGTTTACAATATTGAACTCACAGCTTCCGCCCATCCCTTCTGCAATCGACTCGGCCATTTTCTTCATGCGCTTATGCGCCTCTGCGCGCCATTGCTCGTCCAGGGTTCTGAACGTACCCTCCAGATAAACCTCATTGGGTATCACATTGGTTGCCCCATTGGCGGCAATCTTACCAAACGACAATACTGTCGGCAGACGCGGATCAGCGACCCGGCTTACAATCTGCTGAAGCGAGACAATGATATTTGCTGCAATCACTATAGGATCTATGTTCTGCTGAGGTTGAGCCCCATGCCCGCCTTTGCCTTTCACCGTAACGTAGATCTCGTCAGTTGAAGCCATGTACTTTCCCGCACGCATACCAATCTTGCCCGCTTTGATCAGGGGCATGACATGCTGACCGATAATGGCCTGCGGTTTGGGGTTTTCCAGAACACCCTCCTGAATCATCATATTGGCTCCTCCAGGAAGCTTCTCTTCACCCGGCTGAAATATCAGCTTTACGGTTCCTCCAAATTCGGCTTTTAAAGCTTGCAGGATGCGTGCTGTACCTAAAAGCGATGAGGTATGGACATCATGCCCACAGGCATGCATCACCCCCTCGTTCTGTGATTTATAAGGAACATCATTTGCTTCCGTGATCGGCAGAGCATCCATATCAGCCCGCAACGCAATTACCGCGTCCGACGGCTTCTCGCCTTCGATGATGCCCACCACACCCGTTCCCGCCAGCGCATGCCAACGGATGCCAAGCTCGTCCAAACAGGCCTTCACAAAGGTAGAAGTATTGTATTCCTGAAACGATAGTTCAGGGTTAGAATGCAGAAAACGGCGATGTGTAATTACATCGCCGTGAATATCCTCCGCCAGTAGCCGGATCTTATCTTTTAACATCTTATTTATTCTAAGCCTGCACCGTGACAGTTCTTATATTTTCTGCCACTTCCGCAAGGACATGGATCATTTCTTCCAATCTTTTGCTCCGCTCGTACAGGCGTCTGTTTTTGAAGTTCACGGGTATCTTCCATTCCCGGAACAGCACCGCTATCATTTGCTACTGCAGCAAGTTCGGGCTTTGACACCTTCAACTTCGACATATCCTGCTTAGGTTGAGGTCTCGCCTCACGTACATCCTCTGATTCCTGCATCGGAATACCGCCTTTAAACAAGAAACTAACTACATCCTTGTTAACAGAGATCAGCATCTGTTTGAAGAGATTGAACGCCTCCATCTTATAGATCACCAATGGATCTTTCTGCTCGTATACGGCGTTCTGTACAGACTGCTTCAACTCATCCATCTCGCGCAAATGCTCTTTCCAGGCATCGTCGATCAGAGCCAGAACAACTGTCTTTTCGAACACTCTGAACACCTCACGCCCCTCAGTTTCTACTGCCTTCTTTAAGTTAGCAGTAACCTGAAGTCCGCGGATACCATCAGTAAACGGCACGATAATATTTTCAATCATATCACCGCGCTCCTGATATACCTGCTGTAACACCGGCAGAGCCTGACCGGCTATTGCCTCTTTCTTACGTGCATAAAAATCAGAAACTCCGTTAAACACGCGCTCCGCAAGTTTCGGAATAGAAGTTTCAGTGAACTCCCGGTGGTCAACTTCCGGATCAAGCGAGAACACACGGATGATCTCCATCTGGAATCCCTCGTAGTTCGCTGTCTCCTTGTATTCTGTAACGATATCTTCAACAGTATCATAGAAGGTATTGCTCAAATCCACTTCCAGACGTTCACCATACAAGGCATTCCGGCGTTTGGTATAAACAACAGTACGCTGTGAGTTCATTACGTCATCATACTCCAGCAAACGCTTACGTATACCGTAGTTGTTCTCTTCTACTTTTCTCTGTGCTCTTTCAATAGAACGGGTGATCATGGAATGCTGGATCACTTCGCCTTCTTCGATACCCATGCGAAGCATGATGTTCGCGATCCTCTCAGAACCGAACAAACGCATCAGGTTATCTTCCAGTGACACGAAGAACTGAGATGAACCCGGGTCTCCCTGACGTCCCGCACGACCACGTAGCTGACGGTCAACACGTCTTGACTCATGTCGTTCCGTACCAACGATAGCTAAGCCTCCCGCCTCTTTCACGCCTGGGCCCAGCTTGATATCCGTACCACGACCTGCCATGTTGGTAGCAATGGTAACAGTACCCGCTGTACCTGCTTCAGCTACAATATCAGCTTCTCGCTGGTGCAGCTTCGCATTCAGTACGTTGTGCTTGATGCCTCTTAATTTCAGCATCCGGCTTAACAGCTCCGATATTTCAACAGACGTAGTACCTACGAGTACCGGTCTGCCCGCCTGTGTCAAGGCTGTAATCTCATCTGCAACTGCATTATATTTTTCGCGCATGGTACGATAAACCTTATCCTCCATGTCCTTGCGCTGGGTTTTCACGTTGGTAGGAATCTCCACCACGTCCAGCTTATAGATCTGCCAAAGCTCACCTGCCTCAGTTACCGCAGTACCGGTCATACCGCAAAGCTTGTGATACATTCTGAAGTAGTTCTGCAGGGTAATCGTCGCATAGGTCTGCGTCGCATCTTCAACCTTCACATTTTCCTTCGCCTCAATAGCCTGGTGCAAACCGTCTGAGTAGCGACGACCATCCATGATACGGCCGGTCTGCTCGTCTACAATCTTGATCTTACCTTCATCAATGATGTACTCAACATCACGTTCAAATAAAGTGTATGCTTTTAACAGCTGGTTAACTGAGTGAATACGCTCCGACTTAATGGAAAAATCACGCATAAGCTCGTCTTTCTTCGCAATCTTTTCCTCATTGCTCAGAGTAGACTTCTCAATTTCCGCGATTTCTGTACCCACGTCAGGCATTACGAAAAAGTGAGCATCCTCTCCTGATGTGGTAATCAGCTCAATTCCCTTTTCTGTCAGCTCAACCTGATTATGTTTCTCATCAATCACAAAGAAAAGCTCAGCATCTGCCTTTGGCATCTCCTTGCTCTGATCCTGCATGTGATAGTTTTCGCTCTTCATCAGGATCTGCTTAATTCCTGGTTCACTCAGGAATTTGATCAGTGCCTTATTCTTCGGTAAACCACGGTGTGCACGCAATAAAGCCAGACCACCTTCTGTTGCGCCTGTTTTGCCCTCTGCAATAAGCTTTTTAGCCTCATTCAAAACGCCGGTGATATAGTTCTTTTGAACATTTACCAGGCGCTCTATTCTTGGTTTTAAATCATAAAATTCATGCTCATCACCCTTTGGAATAGGTCCGGAGATGATCAAAGGCGTACGCGCATCGTCAATTAACACGGAGTCAACCTCATCGACCATGGCAAAATGCAACTTCCGCTGCACCTGGCTCTCCTTATTCTGAGTCATATTATCCCTCAGATAGTCAAAGCCGAATTCGTTATTCGTACCAAAGGTGATATCAGCAAGATAAGCCCTGCGGCGCTCTGCTGAATTTGGCTGGTGCTTGTCGATACAGTCCACCGTCATGCCGTGGAACTCGAATAATGGACCGTTCCACTCCGAGTCACGTCGGGCGAGATAATCATTCACCGTCACTATATGTACACCGTTACCGGCTAATGCATTCAGGTAAGCAGGCAATGTACCCACTAAGGTTTTACCTTCACCTGTTGCCATCTCGGCGATTTTACCCTGGTGAAGAACAATACCACCGATCAGCTGAACATCATAATGAACCATATTCCAGGTCACTTCCGTTCCTGCAGCGATCCAGGTATTATGGTGAATGGCCTTGTCGCCTTCAATAACAACATTTGGCTTGCGTGCCGCCAGATCCCTGTCAAAGTCACTAGCCGTTACCACCAGCTTCTTATTTTCTGTCAATCTTCGTGCAGTCTCCTTAACAACAGCGAAACCTTCCGGAAGAATATCCATCAGTACACGCTCAAGCTCTTTGTCACGATCTTTAATTAATCTATCGATTGACTCGTAGAGATCAGTTTTCGCATCCATTGAAAGCTCGGGAGCTTCTGCCTGTTCCTTCAGGCTGGATATCTCACTATCAATTTCAGCAAGCGCTTCTTTGATAATGTTCTTGAATGTAAATGTCTTTCCCCGAAGCTCATCATCCGATAAGATCGCCAGAGTAGGGTAAACCGCTTTGATCTTTTCAACGATAGGTTGAATCTGTTTTATATCGCGATCAGATTTACTTCCGAATAGTTTATTTAAAAATCCTAACATGTGTAATTTGATAATGGTGTCTTTTGACCAACAACTGCGCCATCGTAAAGCACATCGGCCAATTTGACATAATAATGAGCGAAATTAATGATTTCGATCGATTTAGAAGAGGGATATCGAGGAATTTGCACGCTCAAACAACTTTTAAGTATTCAGACGGGGACCAGCACCTGCTAAGCTCAGCCGAAGGCTTCTTTGTAAGTCATCATAGAACCGACCGGACTCTCTTCGGCAATCCCACCAGAGGTCATCATTTCGCAGCTGTATCGACCTCAATAACATTATGCTGATAGAGTTTAAGGGCTACTCGCTTATTTAAAATCCTTTCTCTGTCGTCGTTGAACGGGCTAACTATGATATTCTGAACATACGTAAATGATGTATCTGACATCCCGCCTGATATTACATTCCCCTGGAAATTAAATAACTGTTCTTTTCCGTTTACTTCAATATAGTAATTCACCCACCTAAAACGTTGAGGGGAGATATTCCTGACCTGAAAACTTGAAATTCCATCTAATACTCTTACCGTTTGCCGATATACTGATTCGTTACCATTCGTTGTTAATTTAATCACATAGCTACCAGCTCGCTCATAAATATGTGACGGAGAAGCTTCAGTCGAAGTAGTATGGTCACCGAAATCCCAAAGATACTCCCGTGCTTCGGTGGATGAATTCGTAAGCGTGATGGCCTCCGAGAAATAGTAGATGCTTTTTTCAGTTGTGAAATGTGCTGTGGATATAGGTTTCTTACATCCACAGCTAAACAATAGAAGCGCAACAGAGACGACTAATGTAGTTTTCATATATACTATTTTGTTCACCAAGTAGACTAACAATAAACCCTACTCAGGATATCCATTCTACAGATTCATTCGATTTTTAGAGAACACAGGTAAATCAGAGACGGGTAAAGAGGTTCTTACAAAATATGACGCTTTTCATCGTGTTTAAAGGTTAGTTTATTCAATGGAAGCGCAAGACAAATATCAATAGAACTATGTCGACACCGACATTTAACGTTAGCTATCTGAGATATTCAAATTTAGATAAAAGACTGAGCCACAAATATGATAAGAAATATTTCAATAAGTGATCTCTGCCATTAGCCCGAACTATTTTGCGTACAGATTTTAAATTCAAGCCCTAAAAACACCTTCTCCGGAATCTCCCAATGATTTAACCGCATTGAAGTATAATGATCCCATCATTCCTAAACACGAACTATTTTTTGCTCGATAAAAGGAATGTTCAGCCAATACGTCATCTAAAAAGACTCCGGCTATTGACGAGGTAGTGTATAGGCAATATTTGGATTGCCCGTGTTTTCATTCCTGCCTCATTCTAATTACCCCTTTCTCCTTTCCTCATTTCCTATATCTTTGCTATATGAACATTCTTTTACTTGGTTCAGGCGGAAGGGAAAGTGCTTTTGCCTGGAAAATAACTCAAAGCCCCCTCTGTGATGAATTATTCATTGCTCCGGGAAATGCCGGAACTGCCGCATACGGCCAGAATGTAAACCTGAAAGTGACCGACTTCAAAGGTATTCGTAGCTTTGTCCTCGAGAACAATATCAGCCTGGTGGTCGTTGGTCCGGAAGAGCCTCTTGTAAAGGGAATTCATGACTATTTTCTTGCAGATGAAGACCTGAAGACCATTCCAGTGATAGGTCCACGCGAGGAGGGAGCCAAGCTGGAAGGCAGCAAAGAATACTCGAAGGCCTTTATGCGCCGTCACTTTATTCCTACAGCCGCATCTGCCTCTTTCACCATTCACACACTCAACGAAGGACTGGCGTATCTGGAAACCCACAAACTTCCCATCGTCCTGAAAGCAGATGGCTTAGCAGCAGGAAAAGGCGTACTGATCTGCCAAACCACCGAAGAAGCACAATCTGAATTAATCGCCATGCTTCAGGATCGCAAATTTGGCGAAGCAAGCAGCAAAGTTGTCATAGAGGAATTTCTAACCGGCATAGAACTTTCGGTATTCGTTCTGACGGATGGACATTCCTATAAGATCCTGCCGGAAGCGAAAGACTATAAGCGCATTGGCGAAGGAGATACAGGCCTGAATACTGGCGGAATGGGTTCCATCTCCCCGGTTCCATTTGCAGACAAGGCATTCATGGAAAAGGTTGAGAACGATATCATTCGTCCGACAATCAACGGATTAAAAATCGACCAGATCCCATACAAAGGCTTTATTTTCATCGGACTGATGAACAAGGATGGTGAACCGTTCGTGATCGAATACAATGTTCGGATGGGAGATCCTGAAACAGAAAGCGTGATTCCTCGAATAGAAAGCGATTTCCTCGATCTTCTTTTAGGGGTTGCAAACGAAAACCTGGCTGAAAAAGAATTGGTCATATCCGACAAGACAGCAGCGACGGTAATGCTTGTAGCAGGTGGATATCCTGGAGAATACATGAAAGGAAAAACCATTTCCGGAATCGAAAACCTCAGAGATTCTCTTGCATTTCATGCAGGCACCATATTAGAAGATAACCTCGTAAAAACTGCCGGCGGCCGGGTTCTGGCTGTAACATCATTACAGGACAACCTTTTTGATGCCGTGCAGCAAGCTGTTGCGGATGCAGGCAGGATCTATTTCGACGGACGATATTTCCGTGCAGACATTGGCTTCGACCTGATCTGATAATCAGACCTCAAAGACATAAAACAAAAACGGGGAGCTAACACATGTTAGCTCCCCGTTTTTTGTTTAACCGATTTTTGCTTTATAGCAGTTCCGCTAACTTCTTCTCCAGGGCAGCTCCCCTGAGATTTACCGCAACAATCTTTCCGCTCGGATCAATCAGGTAGTTCTGAGGAATCGAACGGATTCCATACATCTTCGCAACCTCATTATTCCAGAATTTCAAATCCGACACCTGGGTCCATGTCAGGCCGTCATCCTTAACAGCTTTCAACCATGCATCCCGCTGATTCTGGCGATCAAGCGATACACCCAGTACGGTAAAGTTTTTGTCCTTGTATTTGTTATAGGCCTGTACAACATTTGGATTCTCCTGCCTGCAAGGCCCGCACCATGATGCCCAGAAATCAAGCAGGACATATTTTCCTTTAAAATCCGATAACTTAACTGGCTTTCCATCCGGATCATTTTGCGTAAAATCCATTGCTATTGCACCAATCGCCGTTTTTTTACCAGCCTCCATAGCTGTTACGAGAGACTGAAGGGCAGCTGACTTCTGCAATTCCGGGCTCAAGGACTTAATCAACGGATCAAGCTCTGATGCCTGAGGATCCCGGCCTGCAATAGAAAGGATAGAATTCACACTCACATAGCTCGTTGGGTTTTCCTTAACAAACTGAGTTAAAATCTCCTTTTGTTTCTCCTGCAGTTTCTCCAACCTGTTCTGCAATTCTCCTACAAATTCCTGTGAAGCTTTCTTTTCCGCAGATGCCGCCTGGTACTCAGCATCCAAAGCCGAAAACTGGGCGGACAAATCTTTAAGCCTGCCGCTCAGTATCTTATTTTCTGTATTGACTTTACTCCCCTTGATCGAAGCTGTCGCAAGCGAATCCTTGCCTTCAATGGAATACTCCCCTTTATGCACGTAGAATCGAAGCATGTCGGGCTTTTGAGTGGACTTTAGAGAATCAAATCCCACGCCTTTAGCATCCATAACGATCAAGCCTGAACTTGGTTCTGAAATACTTCCCTGAAAAGAAAAGTTACCGTTAACGACCGCTGCCGAGTCAGTAACCGAAGACCCTCCGTCCTGATAAAGCAGAAATACTTTAGCCGGCGCGTTAAATGAGCCGATTTTTCCTTTGATCTTGTATGGCGAACCTTGTGCAAAGATCACCAGTGGTGATAAGGCAAGTGCCGTCAATAATGATTTCTTCATTCTAATAAATATAAGGGAAAACGATTTATTCCCTGGATTAGTGTTTCGGCTAAGATCGAAACTTTTCCAAACATCACCTACATCACAATAACGTAGAAGCAAAATATTACATGGATCCCTTCACAATGAAAAAGGCCGGATCAACCAGCCTTTCCATTCATTAGTTTAATATCACGTCTGTCTGAGGAGTCGTGCTTGCTGAATTTTGCTTCCCGTCTTCTTTCTTCTCTAACTGGGATTCTCCTGGTTTGTAGATTGCGCCCGTTGCAAAGTCCACAACCGCGCCCGGCCAGAATAAAAGAATATCTGCAATCAGCGCAACCGCTCTGATCGGACGAGATGGCTGTCCTGGAGCCGGTTTGGTGCGTTGCGCCTGTGTAACTCTACCACCAAAAACGGTAGCACATGAACTGAACGTGCAGCACAATAGAGCTGCAATTAAAATCTTAGATAAAGCTGTCTTCATTTGACAATAAATTAGGTGAGTCCGAATGTATGAATCAGCGGGACTTCCCCGGAAAAAGTGAAAAAATATATTTTGAAACAGCACAACCTGAACGCGAAAACCACTCTCAACATCTGTTCATCTTGAACTCACCTGCAAGGCTAGCTGTACAAGAGCCTGCTCTCGGGGAAGCCACAGGTACATTGCCGGAATAACAGGCACAACCTCGCCTAAGAGCAATGCAAAAGACCCCAGATATGTACTGGTTTACAGATTACTACAACACCACAGGCCAAACGGGCGGCTTTTTACGAGAAAAAATCTATTTGGTTACTTATTTTTTCAAAATCGCAAGCTTTTATTGTAGGCATTTAAAATTTGATATTTTCGCGGATTAAGCGAAACAAAAACGTAAATGAGAAAACTTTTACAAACACTATTCATTGCACTATTGCTCCTGGGTATTGCTCAGGCGCAGACGAAAACAATTACCGGAACGGTAGTTGATGCTACAGATGGCATGCCACTTCCCGGAGTGAGCGTGAAACAAAAAGGAACTACTAACGGCACGCAAACAGCAGCCAACGGGCAGTTCAGTCTGGTTGTTAAAGGAAATCAGGCTGTAGTTGTATTCACCTACATCGGCTATGAATCCGCAGAAGTAACTGCAACCTCGGGTAAAGCAGTACGCATCAGCCTTAAAATTGCCGATCAGAGCCTTAACGAAGTGGTCGTTGTGGCCTACGGAACTGCCACCAAGGAATCAATAACCGGTGCAGTCTCCTCGGTTTCTGCCAAAGACATCGAGAAAAGACCTGTGTCCAGCGTGACAGGAGTTCTTGAAGGATCTTCACCCGGAATCCAGGTAAACAACACCTTCGGACAGCCCGGATCAGATGCAACGATCCGTATCAGAGGTTTTTCATCCGTGAACGGAAGCAACGATCCTCTTATTGTGTTAGACGGTGTCCCTTATGGCGGAAATATCTCTGACATCAATCCTAACGATATCGAGAGCATTTCCGTTCTGAAAGACGCAACGTCCGCTGCTCTTTATGGTAACAGAGCCTCCAATGGTGTCGTAATCATCACTTCAAAGAAAGGAACTAACAAACGTGGGAGCCTGAATGCCGTCATCAACCAGGGTGTTTACACCAGAGGTATTCCGGAATATGATCGCCTGAACGCCAACGAATACATGGAGACGATGTGGAAAGGCTACCGCAATTCATTACTGACAACGAGTCCTAAGACGTATCCCACTACTGCATTAGCAAGTGCGGAGGCGTCCAAATCACTTGTATCTGACTACCTGAAATACAACATCTACAACAAACCAGGTAACAAGCTTTTTGATGAAAACGGTAAGCTGGTGGCAGATGCTGCTATTCTGGATGGATACAAGGACGATCTGGACTGGTTCGCCCCGATCGAAAGAAAGGGAAGCCGACAAGATTACAACATAAGCGGCGCTACAGCCACTGAAAAGAGCAATCTTTATTTCTCCGGAGGTTATCTGAACGAAAAGGGGTTTGTTAAGCGTTCTGACTTCAACCGTTTCTCCGGGAGGATCAATGGCGATATCACACCCAAAGATTGGATCAAGACCGGTTTGTCACTTGCAGGATCACACCAACAATCAAATCAGGTGACAGGAAAGGCTGAAGATGCCGCATCATTCGCTAATCCGTTCATGTATGCACGCCAGATTGCTCCTATTTACCCTGTGCACCTGCATGACCCCGCGACAGGTGAGTACATTCTGGACGAAAACGGCGAAAAGCAGTATGATGGCGGATCCCGATTCTCTCGCCCTCAATACACCAGCCGTCATGTTATCTGGGAAAACGAGCTGAATAGGGATCGCACATTCAGAAATACCCTGAATGGACAGGCTTATGTTGACATTAATTTCCTGAAAGATTTCACTCTTACATTGAAAGGAGATTTGAATGTCAGAACCAGCGAAAATCAGGGTTACAACAATGCGGTCATTGGTGACGGAGCAGGAAACGCCGGTCGTGCCAGTCGCGAGATCTATCGCAATAAAAACTATACCGTACAGCAATTGCTGAACTACGGAAAGAGCTTCGGAGACCACCGGGTTGACTTGTTGGCAGGTCATGAAAACTACTACTTCAACGAGAATTTCCTGTTCGGATACAAGACTAAAGAAACCTTTGCAGGTTCTACCGAGCTGATTAACTTTACCAACATCACTGACCTTTACGATTATCAGGACAATTACAGGTTGGAAAGCTTCTTAAGCCGTGCAAAATACAACTACGCATCAAAATACTTTGCAGAAGCTTCATTCCGTCGTGACGGAACAGCGCGTTTCTCCCAAAATAAAAGATGGGGATATTTCTGGTCTCTGGGAGGAAGCTGGATCATCTCTAAGGAAGATTTTATGCAATCCTTGTATGGAAAAGTTGATAATTTGAAGTTCCGCGCATCTTATGGTCAGGTCGGTAACGATGCCAGTGCTGGTTATTACGCACACTATGCGCTATACCGTATAGATCAAAACGCAAACTTAGCGGCACTCTACAAATCTCAGAATGCGGCAGAAAAGGCAAAATGGGAGTCTCTTGGCTCACTAAGTACTGCCATTGAAGGTCGCCTGTTTAATAGGGTAAACTTCAACGTTGAATATTTTGACAAGAGATCAAAAGATCTGCTATTCAATGTTAATTTAGCTCTTTCAGCCGGAGCTACGTCAACAACAAAGCCAGAATCAACTATCCTGCAGAACATCGGTTTGGTATCAAACAAAGGAGTTGAAGTGACTGCAGATGTCGATATTTTGAAGTCCGCGGATCTTCGTTGGAATTTCGGAGTGAATGCAACTTTCATGAAGAACAAAATCATTGAGCTTCCTGAGCAGAACAAAGCAAATGGTATTATCAGTGGTACCAAGAAATACATGGAAGGACACAGCGTTTATGACTTCTGGACCTACCAGTTCGTTGGTGTTGACCAGATGACCGGAGATGCTCTATACTTACCGGATACCAAGGCCTACAATGTAAATGGGTCAAACCCTAAAGCAGCGGCTATCCCGGCAGCGAACCTCGTTCAGATTGGAGACCAGTACTACACCAACTTTGCAACTTATGGTGTTAGAGATTGGAGTGGAACCGCCATTCCTGATGTGTTCGGAAGCTTCAACACCTCGCTGTCTGTAAAGAACCTGACGCTGTCTGCCTTATTTACTTACTCTTTAGGTGGTAAAACCCTTGACTACTCTTATAACTCCCTGATGTCTATGTCCGGAACCGTTAGTGCACTGCACAAAGACCTCTTGAAAGCATGGGACGGCGTACCAGAAGGGATGACTGCAACATCTGAAAACCGTATCAATCCTGATGGTATCCCTGTAGTTGACTTCGCAAGAAGTAGCAGAAATAATCAGGCTGTTTCAACTCGTTTTCTACAGGATGCCTCATATCTGGTCGTGAAAAACATTGCTTTGAGCTATAATCTGCCAAAAACATGGATGTCAAGACTGGACGTAAGCGGAATGACCGTAAACGCCGGAGTCGAAAATCTGGCAACGTTCACCAAGCTGAAAGGAATGAACCCACAGCAGGCGTTCAATGGAATTGCCGACAACGCATTCGTTACTGCGCGAGTATTTTCACTGGGATTGAATATCAAACTATAAGGATTTAAAGTGATGAAGAAAATATTTAAAGTTTACATTTTACTAGCGGCTCTAACCGCTTCCTCTTGTTCGAAAGAATATCTGGATACAGAACCGACGAATGCCACTGCCACCAGCACGGTTTTCTCAACAACAAAGAATGCTGCTCTTGCAGTGAATGGCCTGGCTAAGATGATGACCCAGCAATACCTGGAAAATCAGGGCTTCAACGGAGAAGGAACAATCAAGATGTACTATGGTAACTACCCTGGCAATCATTTCTTTATTAACCTTCCGGGTTGGGCGCCAATTATCAACAACACGTACAATGAGTCTACTGCTAGCATTTACAACTATTATCCATGGTATTACTACTATAAGATTATAGCTAATGCGAATGCGATCGTAGCCCGTGTAGATGGCGCTCAGGGAACTGAAGCAGAGAAACAGTTCATTAAGGCTCAGGCTTTAACTTTCCGTGCTTACAGCTATATGATGCTGGCTCAATTGTACGGGAACAGATGGAGCGATTCAAACAACGGAGCCTCACAGGGCCTGGTATTAAGACTGGATGAGTCAACTGGCGACATGCCTGTCTCTACTTTAGGCCAAACCTATTCACAAATTTACGAGGACCTTAATCAGGCTATTTCTCTGTACACTTCATCTGGCTTAAAGAGAAACAACAACTTTAGCCCGGACATCAGCGTTGCATACGCAACCTATGCTAGAGCTGCACTGAATCGTCAGGATTACGCAACTGCTGAAACCAACGCGGTGAAGGCACGTACCAGCTACCCGCTGATGAACAATGCTGAATACACATCAGGATTCTCTTCACCAACAAAAGAATGGATATGGAGCAGCTACGCAGCACCTGATGAGTCGCTTTATTACTACTCTTACTTCGCTTACATCGGCTATAACTCCAGTGCAAGTGCTGTAAGAACATTCCCTAAGATCATCAGCAAAGATCTGTATACCAAAATACCGGCGACAGACATTCGTAAGTCTCTTTTCCTGAATCCTGAAGGTTACACCTACACGGTATCTTCCGGACTGGCTGATGGGGAATTGGCATCAAAGGCACGCAAGGACTATCCTGCCTTACAAGCTGACGCGTCGGTCTACGCCTACATGCAGTTCAAGATCAAAGCACAGACTCTTCCAGGTGACGGTCATTTGAACCATTTCCGCTCCGCAGAAATGTACCTGATCGAAGCAGAAGCCAAATACTTCCAGAACAAGCCTGCAGCCGAAATCCAGGGAGTACTGGAGACCCTGACCAAATCAAGTGGTCGCGATCCGCAGTATACCTGTACAAAGACCGGCACCGCTTTGCTTGATGAAATCAAAACCTATAGAGCTATTGAGCTTTGGGGTGAAGGATTCGACTGGTTCGATATGAAACGTTGGGGAGACCCGATCGTTCGCAGATCCACCACTAATGGAGGAAACTTCATCGCGGCCTTGGCTGTTACAACCAAGCCCGAAGACAATAACCGATGGACATGGAAAATCCCGTTGAAAGAAACTGACTTCAACAGCGGACTAAAATAATTCATCGCCAATTACACAGAAGGTCGGGACCATCAAGGCTCCCGGCCTTCTGTTTTTTATAATAAAAAACACAGAAAAATATGAAAGTACGTCTGCTCTTAAGTCTATGTTTCTCCGGCATGCTTGCGGTAGCGCAAACTCCAAAAAAGCCTCTTGATCATAGCGTTTATGACCGCTGGCAATCCATCTCCTCAGAAGAAATATCCAAAAACGGGAAGTGGGTGGCGTACTCGGTCGTCCCCCAGGAAGGGGATGCAGAACTCAGGCTTCATGCCCTGAGCGGAAACCAGGTAATAAATGTCCCACGTGTAAAAGAGGCAACCTTTAGTGCCAACTCTCAATTTACCATCTTTCTGATCAACCCCTTTTTCCAGGAAGTCCGTACAGCCCGGATAAAGAAAAAGAAGCCCTTCGACATGCCCAAAGACTCCCTCGGCATTGTGGAAAATGGAAAACCCGGAATCAGGAAGTTCGCAAACGTGAAATCCTTTTCATTACCCGAGCGATCTTCAAACGCTGTGGCAATTCACCTGCACCCAACAGACAGTGCTAAAAAGGCGGGAGCTGATCTGATCATCTACCAGCTCATCACCCAAACGGAAAAGAGGATCACAAACGTGAAAGAGTACATCTGGAGTAACAATGGGAAACTACTGGCGTATAGCACTGCGGCTTCCAAAAAAGATTCCACATCGCGCACAGGCCTGTACATCTATGACACCCAACGTGCAACCACACACCGTGTATCCGAAGGCAGAAGCGACTACGGTAATCTCGCTTTCGACAACGCCGGAACACAACTCGCCTTCACCATGGAAACGCGCGTCAAAAAGCAGGATGTGAAGAAACAGGAACTCGGATACTTTACCTTGAAAATGGACAGCGTAAAAGTCCTCGCCGGCAGTGCCACCCCAGGCATACCGAAAGACTGGGAAGTAAGTCCGAACGGAAAAACAACGTTCAGCGCCAACGGCGAAAAACTATTCTTTGGCACCTCCAGGATTGCCGCCCCTAAAGACACCAGCCTGGTGGATTTTGAAAACGCAAAACTGGACATCTGGAATTATAAGGACGACTACCTGCAACCGATGCAGCTGAAGAACCTCGAAAAAGAATTAAAACGCAGCTTCAGGGCGGTTATCCACCTGGATCAGCCCACCCGCATCGTGCAGCTTGCCGATGAAGATATAACGGAGCTGCAACCCGGCAATGAAGGGAACGCAGACTATGCTCTCGGCTACAGCAATGCCGGACATCGCATATCTACCCAGTGGGAAGGTTCAGGCTATCGCGACATCTACCTGATCTCCCTGAAAGATGGAAGCAAAATCAAAATTGCCGAAGGGATTAAAGATAAACCCGACTTCTCACCTCTTGGGAAGCATGTCGTATGGTACAACCGCAATGACAATAACTGGTATTCCTACAATGTGCACACTAAAAGCCGGAGATCCCTCACAGGCCACCTGAAACAGGCATTTTACGACGAGCAAAACGACGTTCCAGACCAAGCGTCTCCTTATGGCCTCTGTGCATTTGAAGCAGAGGACAAGAGTGTGCTGATCTATGACCGGTACGATATCTGGAAGTTTCCTCTCGAGAACACCGGCGCATATAATGTTACCGCAGGATACGGCAGAAAAAACAGAATCACCTTCCGTTACTACGATCTGGAGAAAAGTCGCACAGACAGATTGAAACCGGATGCGGATATCGTGAAATCTGGTAAAACCTTATACCTCGATGCCTTTAACAACATAACAAAGGAAGCGGGATGGTACAGCACCACCCTTACAGCTAACAACGCTCCGCGAAAGTTGGTTATGGGTCCGGTAGGCTACTCACGTCCTTTCCTGCTTTCTGGAAGCTCCCTGATGATCTATCGTAAAGAAAGCTATACCCAGTCACCTGATCTATATGTGTCACGGGCATTCTCTTCCGAACGTCAGCTAAGCAGCATCAATCCATGGCAGAAGGACTATAACTGGGGTACAGCCGAACTCTTCAGATGGAATACGCCTGCCGGGCATTCGTCTGAGGGCGTATTATATAAACCCGAAAATTTCGATCCCAACCGGAAATACCCGATGATCGTCTACTTTTACGAAAAAGTCACCGACAATCTGCATCGCTATATTCCACCGGCACCAACACCCTCCAGATTGAATATTTCCTTCTTTGTCAGCAATGGCTATCTGGTGTTTACACCCGATATATCATATGAGACCGGCTACCCGGGAAGGTCTGCCGAAGAATACATCAATTCAGGCGTAAACGAGCTGAAGAAAAACAGCTGGGTTGACGGATCCAGGATCGGTATACAAGGCCAGAGCTGGGGTGGATACCAGGTAGCGCATCTGATCACCCGCACCAACATGTATGCAGCGGCATGGGCAGGAGCTCCCGTCGTCAACATGTTCTCCGCTTACGGTGGAATCCGCTGGGAGACAGGGATGAGCAGACAGTTTCAGTACGAAAAAACACAAAGCCGCATAGGTGCTACCATTTGGGAAAAGCCGGAGCTATACAAGGAAAACTCACCCTTGTTCTTCCTTGATCAGGTTAATACCCCGGTGGTGATCATGGCGAACGATGCGGACGGCGCCGTGCCATGGTACCAGGGAATCGAGATGTTCACCGCTTTACGACGCCTGAGCAAACCGGTGTGGATGCTGAACTATAACAACGAAGCCCATAATCTGGTACAACGCCAAAACCGAAAGGATATCCAGAAGCGCGAACAACAGTTCTTTGATCACTATCTTAAAGGTGCTCCTATTCCTGTCTGGATGGACAAAGGTGTTCCCGCGACAGAAAAAGGAAAGAACTGGGGATTTGATCTGGTGAAACCCTGACACCGGCAGAACCTTAACGCAAACAGGGCGGATAATCTTAGTAGAGATTATCCGCCCTGTTTTATTTTGTGGGAGCTCATGCCCCCGGATGATTCTTTATCGTAAATTGAATCCAACAGTCTGCCGGATATCTGTAGAAGAAGCACCTATCAGCGCCTTGAATTCACCAGGCTCGGCTACCCAGTCGTGCTTGCCGGCGTCAAAGAAGCTAAGGGCACTCTTATCTATCGTAAACTTGACAACCTTCGTCTCCCCTGCTTTCAAACTGACTTTCTCAAAAGCCTTCAACTCCTTAACCGGGCGGGGGACAGATGAGCTTACATCATGAATGTACAGCTGCACAACCTCCTGGCCTTCCCGCTTCCCTGTATTTTTAACAGGAACAGAGAATGTGATCTTTCCCTCGGCATCAAAATCTCGTCTGTCTGCAGAAGCTTTTCCATACGCGAAACTGGTGTAGCTTAAACCGTGACCGAAACTGAAAAGAGGCTTGATCTGATGCTTGTCTGCCCAGCGATAGCCTACAAACAGGCCTTCATTGTATGTTTGCTCGCCTTTTCCGGGATAATCTCCTAACTTATGAGCTCCATTGTCTTCCAGCTTTACAGGAAAGGTAAACGGAAGCTTACCTGATGGATTTACATCACCGACCAATACAGACGCGAGGGCACTACCCGCTTCAGAACCAAGGTACCAGCCCTGAACAATAGACGAAACTTCGTTAACCCATGGCATGGCTACAGCATTCCCTGAGATGATCACTACCGCCAGGTTCTTATTCACCTTCGATAAAGCGCTGATAAGCTTATCCTGATTATAAGGTAGTCCCAGCGATTTCCGGTCGTTCCCTTCACTGTCCTGCCCGTCGTTCTTATTCAAACCACCTATGAAGATGACGAAATCTGCATTCCTCGCCACATCAAGGGCTTCCTTGCTCAACTCTTCTGAAGAACGGGTTTCTACTGCATCCCCTGTATTCAAACCATCCTGCGCTTTAGGCTTCTCACCGACATAGCCCCTTGCAAAAACTACTTCCGCCTCTTTACCTATCCGGTTTCTGAGTCCCTGCAGTGGAGAGATCTCATACTTGGCCTTCAACGAAGAACTTCCGCCGCCTACAGTCATTACCTTCACCGCGTTCTCCCCGATCACCGCCACGCGTTTTACTTTCGATAGCTGAATAGGAAGCTTGTTATTGGCATTCTTCAACAGCACAATTCCTTCCTGTGCGATCTTCTTCCCTGCCAGGCCATGCTCCGGCGTACCAAATGATCCGTACGGCCTTTTTGTATTCATGTTCGTACGGAACACCAGTCTGAGAATATTACGTACTTTCTTATCGACCTCCTCTTCTTTTACTTCCCCTGATTTCAACAATTTAAGAAAAGGATTTGCCAGGTAGTAGTTGTCGTAAGCGTTGGATGCTCCCTCAGAAAGGCCGTTTGTCCAGGATCCGAATTCCATATCCAAACCATGATAGATAGCCTGTTTCGTATCGTTGATACCACCCCAGTCGGATACGACTACCCCATCAAATTTCCATTCCCCGCGAAGGATATCATTCAGCAGGAATTGATTCTGTCCTGCCCATTGCCCTTTATACTTATTGTATGCGCCCATGATGGCCCAGGCTTTCCCTTCCTGCACCGCCGCCTTAAAAGCCGGCAGGTAGATTTCGTATAGTGTACGATCATCAACGTTGACGTTTACGGTATGGCGATCAATCTCCTGGTTATTTAAAGCGTAGTGCTTTACACAAGCCGCCACACCGTTCGCCTGAACACCCTGAATATAAGGAACCACCATTCTCGAAGCGAGGAAGGGATCCTCTCCCATATATTCAAAATTTCGCCCGTTGAGAGGGGTCCGGTAGATATTCACACCTGGCCCTAACAGCACATTTTTATTGCGGTAGCGCGCTTCCTCCCCTATCACCTTCCCGTAAAGAGCAGACATATCTTTATTCCAGGTGGCGGCGAGACATGTCAGGGCAGGAAATGCAATACAGGAATCATTCGTCCATCCTGCCTGATCCCACTGATCCCAGAACACCTCAGCCCGGATCCCATGTGGGCCGTCGGTCATCCAGTTCTCCGGAATACCCAAACGGGGTACGCCCGCAGAACTAAACTTGGATTGCGCATGAACCATTTTTACCTTTTCTTCAAGCGTCATGCGCGATAGAGCATCTTCAATACGCTGCTCAATAGGTTTCGCTTCATTCAGGTAAACGGGTAAATTCTCCTGCGCTGAAACATGGGCTGCCAGGCTCACCATTAACAGAAGAGTAAAAAACGGCTTAATAGGCTTAAACATAACTTTTCTTTATTATTTAAATTGTTTGATCCAGTCCAGCAGAAGACTGCAGCCTGGAGACATAACACTTCCGTGGTCAAAGCCCGGAAGTTCATAGATCTTAACGTTTTCATTGCCGGCACTTTTCAGAAGCGCATGCAGGTAAAGATTTTCTTCATATCTTGACGTGAGCTCAAGTGCTCTGTCGCCCGTGATTAAAAACGTCGGTGGAATATTTGCTCTGACCAGAGCTAATGGAGCGTACCTGTCTATCACCGGGACCTTCATATCCAGTCCCCTCTCCTTCCGAATAGTGTAGTGCGTGGCTGTCTGGGCACTTATTGGTATAAGCCCTTTTATCTTGTCCGCATCAATACCGTGTTTCTGAAGGTAAGATTTATCCATTCCTACCATCAGTGCGAGGTATGCCCCTGCAGAATGACCCGCAACATAGATCTGCGATGGATCTCCGCCAAATCGCTCAATGTGTTTGAATACCCAGGCAACGGCTTCAGCAGCATCTTCTGTATAGGCCGGGTTTTTCGCTCTCGGACTAAGGCGATAGTTGACACCCACTACTGCGATTCCCTTGTTCTGTAGTTGAGTGGGAATCTCTTTTTGGGAGCCTTCTAAACCTCCGCCGTGAAACCAGACCACCGTCCGGAATCGCGTTTTGTTCACCGGGTAGTAGATGTCCAGATTACATCGCTCTTTCCTGTAGGCATCTGTTTCGTTATTTCCGATGTAAGACACATCTTTCTTTGTAGAATAACGAGCCTCGTCGGCAGTTTGAGCGTTTATCCGAATTGTAAACAGCAGTAAGAGGAGAATAAGACGATACTTTTTCATAAAATTTATCCAGGTGAACAGGTTAGCAATAGCGTGAGCCGGACTCTCGTCGCCCGAACTCACGCTACAAGATAAACACCTTATTCTACTTCTTAGTTACGGTCAATACCGCCTTATCATTCCCGGCACTTAAATCAACAGTTAACACGTAGGTTGCACCCGTCTCCAACGTTTTTCCGGCAACAATGCCCAGGTTCCCTGAGTCTCTGCCGTTGCTGCCGTTACCGATGAAGATCAGATCACTTGTCGTACTGATATTGGCGTCTTTGAACTCACCGCCCCAGCCTTTCTGATGGAAAAATTTAAAGTTGATATTGTCGGCTCTGAAGGTCGTTCCGGCAACTCCGCTGATCTGGTATTTCTTATTTCCCATCGGTGCCATACAAAGCGCGTTGTCCGTATTCCAGCCCACCTGATTCGTGGCAATATCAGGCTTACCAATACCCTCTCCGATGATCCAGACTGCTCCGGTTCCATCAGGCTGCAAGGTAGCCAGACCCGCACCACTCATGGCTTCCACAACAAGATACTTAAGCGTGAAATTTGCGGTCACGCGGTACTTCCCGGTCATCGGAAGGAAGCTCAGCTTACCGTTCGCATCTTTGCTGAAATAATCCGGATCAATAAACCAGCTGCTAAAATCCTCTATACCATCCACTACAACGTCCTGTCCCTTCGTAAAATTCAACTCAGCCTTGAACCTGTTATCATCAATCCTGTCCATTACTGTCCCGTTTACCGCATACGCGATGATGAATGGAGATGCCTGATAATTGAACGTGTTAAATGAGATAGAATACCTTCCTGAAGATGAGTTGGAAAATGGGATCTCACTCACAGATCCCAATGCCACAGCATTATCTTCCCAGCCAAAGGTCATCTCGTTACCGGCACTCCCCACCTTTGGTGCTTTAATGTAGCCCTTCACAGAGAACGGAAACACTTGATTTGCCGAATATTCATACATGTTCAGCCTGTTCATACGATATTCTCCCGCAGGAGTGACCAGCGTCAGATACGGAAAATCAGGCCGGGTCAAAGGCAGATCGATCTCCTTTTCAGATACCGTCAGGCGGATATTCTGCAGCACAAGCTTCAGCGTCGCTGTTCCGTTAGGAACATTGGCCAGATAGGGAACGTAGATCTTCCCGCTGTACTCGCCATTGGTCTTGGTGCGGATAACCACTTGTGAGACCATCTCCTCGCTGTAGAAGAGCTGCGCCTTCAGGGTTGATAGAGGCACCTCTTCATCCGATACGTCCACTTTAAACTCCAGACTGTCGCCGAAATGCGCAGTGCTGAACTCTGTCCTGGGTGTTATAACAGGATTGCCGGGAGCCGCCGTATCCTCTTTCGTACATGAGCCGAAAAGCATTACTCCCAGAGCAAGCATTACGATTCCTATATGTATTTTCATAGTCTTTCTTGTTACTTCCAACGATATGACACAATAGATTTGGACGGCACATCATAGCTGAAGTGCTTCGATCCGTCGCTCAATGTTATTTTCTTGATATCATTGGTATTATTAAGCAATACCAATGCATAGGTATTATCCGGATTTTTGAAGGCGGAATAGGTAACGCCTTCTGCTGAATATCCGCTCGTTCCTATCCGGACGGCACCCGGTTTAACCACTGCCGACAAATGTCCGATCACGTAATAATGGGAGTTCTTCTTGATGGTCTTGTAATCAGACTTCGCGAGGTCTACAGCACCATAACAGGTCTGGCAACCTCCTGCCCTGTTCGGACCGCGCTCGGTATCAAGCATCAGGTTCCATACGATCACCGCACGGCTCCAGTTGTTAACCGTTCCCAGACCCACCTCTTTCATATCTTCCATCAGGCGGGTTGCGAGGTTCTGCCCGTCGTTCCACGTGCCGATGGATGTTTCAGTAAAGATCAGCTCCTTCTCAGGGCGCTTGTTATGAATATCCGCAAGCTCCGCCTTGTCTCCCCCATAGTTATGAAATGCAGCTCCCGCGACATAAGCCGCAGCAGCAGGGTCTTCATAGATCCTTGCCGGATAGTCGTTTTGAGAGGCAATATCGTCATAGTTGTAATTGTGATCGAAAACGTAAATCTTCGTATCCAGTCCGGCAGCCTTAAGCTTCGGCCCGAGTGCCGTCTTCACAAATGCCTGCTGCTCCTCCCAGCCCATGTACAGCGATGCGGAGTTTGCACGGTTCAAAGGCTCGTTCTGTGGAGTAATAGCATAGATCTTGATCCCGTTCGCAGACATAGCTTGTATCCACTTCACAAAGTAGGTCCCGTAATCCTGATAGTGAGCTGGATTAAGCTGCCCGCTTGTCCATGAGTTGAACGGCTGCAAATCCTTGAGGTTGTTAACTTTCATCCAGCGCGGAGGTGTCCAGGGTGAACCCAGGATCTTAAGCTGCGGATTGATCGCCAGAATCTCCTTCAAAACGGGAATGATATAGCTTTTCTCCTCATTTTGCAGTCCGAAATTTTCAATTCCTGGCGTGTCCCAACAGGTGTACTCACTTAATGAAAAATCAGAACACCCGATGGATATGCGCACATAACTCTGTCCCATCCCCTCCGTCTCTGAGAAAGTCTCCTTCAGGAACCTGGTCCTGTCGGCCTGCGACATCTTCATCAGGTTAAAGCAGGTTGACCCGGTGATGGCAGCACCGAAACCATCCATAGACTGGAAGGTTTGAGTGGGATTTAAGGTGATGGTATTCGGCGACATATTGGATTTGCTGCTGAAATCAATAAACTTCTTTGCAAAGTCCTGCGACCTGGTAGCGGTAGTTACATAAAGGGTAACATCGCCGCTTGTGGGTACTTCCGGATCTACAGGTTTCTCCGGTTCGCTTTTATCTGTGCCGCAAGCTGTGACGATAGAGCCCAGGAGGCAAAGCGCTAATGCTACGCATTTTAAATTCTGCATGTATTTCTTCATCTTCATCGTATTAGTAACCAGGATTTTGTATCAGTTTAGGATTTTGATCAATCACCGACTGTGGTATCGGCAAGCGGTACGAGCTCTGGTTGAAAGGATAGATCAGCGCCTTTCTTCCGGGATCTTTCGCAAAGACTGCGTTCATCACTTCTTCAACCTTGTTCAGCCGCACCAGGTCAAACCAGCGCTGTCCCTCGAATGCGAGCTCCAGCCTGCGCTCTTTCAGCAGTGCGTTCAACATCGCATCCTTGTTGCTGCGCACCGCATTTGGAAGCTTTCCAAGGCCGGCGCGCTCCCTTATTCTGTCGATGATGTCGGCAGCCGCAGACAGATTGCTGTTATTCCCCATGATCAAGGCCTCTGCTTTCAACAGGAGCACGTCGGCATAACGGTATTTGATAATGCTGTTGAAAGCCGATCGTGTCTTATACATGAAGGGGTAATTACTTGAAGGATAGTAATTGCTCCATGTTGTCTGGTAATGGACTACCGACTCGGAAAAACGCTTCTGGTCTCCTTCATCCTGATAGGCCTTGATCAGGCTCCTGGATGGCGTGATCCATTTAGCCCAGGTGAAGTTGTTGTTATAGTTCGTCAGATCGCGCCCAAACATCCAGGTTACCCAGTTTCCGCTCCCTGAAACAAACTGAGCCTCGAGGATGCTTTCTCTTGTATTCCTTGCTTTGGCATCCGTTTTTGCTGCATTCATCCCAAACAGATCACTGAAATCAGCCACCAGATCAAAGCCGTCTGCGGCAAGTTCGTCTGCATACCGGATGACCTTGGTATAATCTCTGAGCGGCTTTTCCGCATACACCTTGGCCAGCAAGGTCCGTGCAACCGACTTGGTGAAAAGCGTCTTGTTAGCGGCGCTGTTGTTCGGTGCGGAAACAAGCGCCTCCGTAAGATCTTTTTCTATCTGCTTGTATGCCTCCTCTTCGGTATTCTGAGCGGGAAAATAGTCGTCATACACCTCTTCCAGGTTCTCAGCCGTAATGTTTCCTCCCTCTTTGGTTACAACCGGAATGGATCCCCAAAGGCGCACCATATCGAAAAGCACCATCGCCCTGAAGATCTTTCCCTGCGATTTGATCTCCTCCCGCTCCGCAGTAGTAAAGGAATTATCCGGAACAGAATCGACATTATTGATCAGCCGGTTTGCACGGGCAACATCCTCCATATAGCGGTTCCAGTCGCGGTTAATGACTGAATTAGACCCTTCAATGGAATTATTCTCGTAAGGAACAACCTCTGCTCCGGTTGTCCCGGCATAAGCATTGTCCGAATGTGCTTCTGCAACCAGCAGCAGATCCAGATACCAGTGTTCCTGCCGGTCACGCATCTGATTGTACAGCGTTGTGAGATGGCTCAGAACCGCAGCCTTATCTTTAAATACAACCGTTACTCCCGGTTCCTCTTCACCTTCGGTGACATCTGAATACGTGTCTACCGGATCTTTGACTAATGAGCATGAGGTAACGGCTAATAATCCAGCGAGAATTACGCTCTGATAAATATATCTGATTTTCATTTGCTTAGCTTTTAAAATTCAACATTGACCCCGAATACAAAAGACTTGCTCTGAGGGTAAGTACCCCAGTCAATTCCCTGCACAGCTCCGTTATTACCCCATTGATTCACCTCCGGATCCATTCCTGTATAGTTGGTCCATGTGAGCAGGTTGCTTGCAGAGATGTAAGGCTGCAGACGGGCTATTTTCAACTTCTTCAGAAGTTGCCCCTGCACATTGTAAGAGAGCGACACGTTTTTCACGCGGAGATAGCTTCCGTCTTCAATGAAGTAGCTGGAGTTCCTCAGCTCGAAACCAGCCTTAGGAACATCTGTGATCTGCCCCGGCACTCTCCATCTGTCAAGCACCCTTGTAGACTGGTTTTTGCCATCATACATCCCTTCTGTTTCAATACGTGAAGCATTGAAGATGTCGTTCCCGTACGAACCCTGAAGGAAAACACTCAGATTAAGGTTCTTATAAGAGAATGAGTTGGTCAATCCGAATATAAAGTCCGGATTCGGATCACCTATATAAGTCCGGTCAGTCGAGGATATCTTGCTGTCACCATTCAGATCTCGGTACATCAGCTCTCCGGTCTCCGGATCCACACCATCGCTGATGTACCCGAAGAACCCGCTCATGGGCCGTCCCGGCTCGTTCCTCACAACAGCCTCATTAATGACGTCGCTGGTTGTGGCTGTCGAATAGATCTTCCTTGTTGCCAGATCCTCCAGGTTGTTCTTGTTGAATGAGATATTAAAATCCGTGTTCCACGTGAAAGGTCCCTTTACATTCTGCGAATTCACAAGCACTTCAAAACCTTTGTTCACCATCACTCCTTCATTCCTCTGCATGGTATTCGCAGCGGCAGAGCCTGCCGGCAGGTCAATCGACATCAGCATATCGGTGGTTCTCTTGTAGTAATAGTCCAGATTCACCGTCAAGCGGTTCTTGAATGCCGTGAAATCAAGGCCGATGTTTGATTGCGTAGTCGTCTCCCAGGTCAGGTCTTTGGTGCGGATGTTGGATTTACTTATCGTTGGGAGCGCATTTTCCTGTCCTTCCTTAAACCACTCGATGCGGCCAATGCTGTAGCGCTGCAGATAGGCGTAGTCGTTAAGGCCCGACTGATTTCCTGTCTGTCCCCAGCCTCCGCGAATCTTCAGGTCGTTAAGCCATTCTGCTCCTTCCATAAAGTCTTCGGAAGATAATCTCCAGGCAGCAGATAGCGACGGGAAATATCCCCAGCGATGATCCGGATGCAAGCGCGAAGACCCATCGGCACGGATATTTGCAGTTAAGAGGTATTTGCTTTCAAAGTTATAGGCTACTCGTCCGAAGTAAGACATGATGGCCCATTGAGAAGCACCGGAGCCGGTATTGTTCCAACCGATCCTGTTGGCAGCATTAAGCGTCTGAATCTGATCGTCTCTGAAATGAGAACCATTGATATAGCTGTTAGAATAATCAGAGTCTGTATAGGATGAACCCGCCATCACTTCAACCCCGTGCTTGTTGAACGTGCGGTTATAGGTCAGCACGTTGTCAAAGGTCAGCACGGTATTCATGTTCCGGTTATCTGAAGCCTCACCGTATTGGTTACGGCCCCATGTGGTAGAAATAGGGTCAAGGAAGGTCGTGTTCAGGGCATTCCTCCTGTCGAGGGTAAATGAAGTTTTGAAGTTAAGCTCCGGAAGGAATGTAAACAAGGCGTTTCCGGAAGCAATCAGCCGGCTTTCCCTTTCGCGGTTGTTCCTGCTGCGCGCCATATTTTCTATCGGACTGGTGATGTTGCTGGCACCATAGAAGTTATTGTAATACTGGCTGGTATTCTCCGGATTCCACACGGGCGCATAAGTCGGGGTATTGATAACAGAAAGAATCACACCTCCCCGGTTCGCACCAAGTCCGGTCGTAACACCATTATTGGAATAATCGGCATAATTTAGGTTAGCTCCGATAGTCAGCCATTTTCGCACCTTATTATCAATATTCGCCCGCACATTGTAGCGTTTGAAAAAGGAGGTGTTCAGCACACCTGTTTCATCCAGGTATCCTGCAGACAGATAGTATTTCAGCTTCTCCGTCCCGTCCGATATCGATACCTGATAGTTCTGCAGCTGACCTGTTTTATAAGTCTCATCGAACCAGTCGGTTTGATCTGTCAATCCATCCGGAAGATCAATAAGTCCGATTTCATTTTGAAGCTGCCTGTATTGAGATAAATTGAGTACATCAATTTCGTTAGTTACTTTGTTTTGGGTGAACTGTGCATTCAGGGCAATCTTGGCCTCTCCACTTTTACCGGCCTTTGTTGAGATCAGAATTACACCATTTGCAGCCCTGGAACCATAGATAGCCGCGGAAGAAGCATCTTTTAAGATTTGCATGCTTTCGATATCAGTAGGCGACAGAAACTTGATATTGTCGACTGGCACCCCATCAACTACATACAGCGGATCATTGCTGCCGTTGAAGGAGGTGGTACCCCGCACACGTATGGACATTTCAGCACCAGGTGTTCCGTTCGGCTGAATCACCGATACGCCGGCGGCTCTTCCCTGTATCGCCTGCGCAGCAGAAACAATGGGCCTTTGATCCAGGTCTTTTGTAGAAATACTCGAAATCGCTGTGGTTACATCTTTACGTTTTACAGATCCGTAGCCGATAACCACCACGTCTTCCAATACATTATCGGAAGCTTTCAGTCGGAGGTCGATCCTTGCGGCATTTGCCGGAACATTCAGTGGCTCGTATCCGATATAGGAAACAACCAGCACGGAGCCAGGGGGAACATTCGGCAGGGAATAGCGCCCATCTACGCCCGAGAGCGTTCCGGTCTTTGTTCCCTTCAATGTGATGGATACTCCTATCAGCGTTTCGCCGGTAGCAGCGTCGGTCACCCTACCCTCTACCCGGAAATTTTGGGCGAGTGTACGCGTTGACATTGCACATCCTAAAAAAAAGAAGAGCAAAGCAAGTCTTTTGGTAAATAAAAGCCTCATAATTCATGATTTAATGGTTAGCTAAATAATTGGTCTAAAAAAGCGCAGCAGATGTAGATGTGTCGCTTTTCGGCTGTTTTCTCAAAAGTAAATACAGAAACGGCACTTGATTTTCATTGCACGAAAAAAGTACCTGTTAAAAAATCCTACATACTGTATCACAGCAGTTTACGAATAATAAACACATCAAAAAAGTACCTATTCGGGTGGATTTAAGGGGCTTAGTCGCGCTTCAATGTTCCGATTTCTTTTACCATTTCCTCAAAGCTATCGCGGGAAATAGCTTTGTTCCGCACCTTGGTCCGGTAGTTATATACCGTGCGGAGCGAGTACCTGAGAAAGCTGGCGATCTTAACGCTGTCTGTGATACCGAGACGTATCAGCGCAAAAATCCGGAGTTCGGTATTCAGAAGTTCCCCGTGGCGCGGATAGATTTGCTCCTGAGGCATCAGGAGAACATTGAATTCGCGCACGAAGGTTGGATAAAGATTCAGGAAGATCGTATCAAAGCTTTTATAAAGTTCTTCGAGCTCGGTCTCTACAATGCTGGTTGATTTCAATGTTTTAAACAGTTCATCAAGTTGGCTATTGCTTGCTTTCTTATGCAGGGACTTACGATAGTTTTCAAGCTTATCAATATAGGTAGAACAGAGATCAAAGAAATGGGCAATATACTCTTCCTTGATATGGTTTGCTTCCGATAAACTTCCATTGGTCTGCTGTAGTTCCATGTTGAGCTTACTCAGCTTTTCATTTGTACGGAATAGCTCTTTTCTGATTTTCGAGATCCTCTTCATCTGCTTATAGGTATAGACGATACCCGCTATCAGGAACAAGGATAAAATGCTGATCAGGGTTAAATAAAGGCGCAGTTCGAGCTTCTGCTTATTCTCCTTCTCTTGAAAAGAAGCGTTGATGATGGGGTAAAAAGAGGATCCTTCGATCGTTCTGTACCTGACATTACAGAACAAGGCATCATTTATAGCGGCTTCTATATAGCGGTACGCCTGGTCAACATCCCCATTTTTATAGAAGGTAAGCGCCAGACTTTGCATGGAAGCATTGTCCTTGATCGAATTTTCCATGTCTGTAATGGCTGAAATAGCGAAGTACTTCTTTTGCAGTTCACTGTTTCCTTCATCCAGGTACATCCGCCCAAGTAGATAGGCTATTACTGCACGTTCCGGATTCTTATCGGTAGTTTTCTCCAGTAGCGCAAGCAGGGCCCTCTCTGCTTCCTTCCGCTTTCCCTTGTAAAGCCTGTTTTCAGCTTGCACAATCTGGTACTTCAGGGATCCGGGATTCAGCACCATCAACAAGGAATCACGATAATGATCGCTCTTCGTGTAGTAGACACTATTGCCATTGCTCTGTCCGTAGTGGCTGCAAAACTCATTATAACATTCATAATAGTCGGGCAGAAGCTTCGGACTCAGGTTTGCCCGGTTAATGTTGTCGAGCAGTTCCTTCGACTCAATATACAGTCCTTCGGTGGAATACAACCATGCCAGCTCAATCTCCGCCTTGGTACGGAGATAAGGGTTCCCCAGCTGTTTCGCTATCTCAATATTTTTAAGGGTATAGAATACCGCAGAGTCAGATTTATACTTTTTATACTCATAGCATAACTTCAGATTGATATCATAAGCCTGTTCGGGCGATAGATTCCCAATGTTCAATAGCTGCTTTATAGCCAGGATCTTCTCTTCCTTGTTGGCCATATACAGCTGCCGGTTCTCCATCACTTTATCCAAACGAGCATAGATCGAATCCACATTCTGGATAGGAAAAGCGAAAAGAGTTGTAGACAATAGCAGAAAAGCGGACAGGAGTAGGTTCTTCAATTTAGTTCTTTATTGGTCTGTCAAGAGTTAGCAGAGATTACCGTACGTGCTTCAAGATTCCTTGTTCTACGATAACACAGAATAAAATTAGACATTTAAGCTCAAATCATAGACTTTTTAAGACGGTTTCTCCATCCTGAATTCCGGTTCGTCTGGAGACTGTGCATTCAGCCGGGATGCTTTGATTTAGCCTCTGTTCTGCGGCCCGGAGTATAGCGAATATCCCCGCCTGGAAATAACGATTTTACGAAGAACATCATGCTATCTATGTTCGCGCTAAAATCGGGCGATGTCCCTCTGATGAGTCCGACCCTTGATACCTAGAGTCGGACTCTTCAGAGATCGCGACGAGTATTTCTGCATCCCCATAGAGAAGATATCAGCGATAAGTTTAGCTCTTTCATTTTGGGAAAAACGCGTTGTTTTGTGACCTAATTAGGAAGAATGCGTCGTTTTTTCTTCTAAAATCGTTCCTTTCCCTTGCCCGGCCTACCTTGACAAAAAATTAGAAAAATCATGGCTATCGTTGATCACAAAGGAGCAGTACGCGGAACGGCAGGTTCCGTGGTTTACCGCACGTACCGCAACAAGAACATCATTCAGGGGAAACCCAGCAAGTTTAAGCAGACAGCAGAGAGCGTAAGGGCTGCTACCGAGTTCGGATTGAGCAGTTCGGCAGCAGCGGTGATCCGCAGAGCCTTTGAGCCTGCTTTCATTCACAGGGATGGAGAAGCCGTTAGCCGCACCACCGCGCAGGTTTACCGGGCACTTAGAAGCGGTGTGGCGGCAAGTGCTGGTCAGCGCGACCTTCACGATGCCGGTCTTCAGGAGCTGGTGGGGATGGACTTCAACGGCAATAGCAAATTTGCAGAGGTCCTGCAGCTTAGCCATGCTGTCGAAAGGGATGAAGAAGGGACGATAACGGTAAGCCTGGGAAGCTTCAATCCCCGGAAAGACCTCAGAAAAGCTGCGGGATACCCCAAATCCGCTTCACGTTACCGCATCCGGCTGATGGCTGTGGCCTTTGATTTCAGAAAAGAATACCTCGAGTATCTGGATCTGCAGGATGTGGATATACCGGATGGACAAATCTCGACCGGGGAAACCATCAGGCTCAAAGCCCAGGCTGATCCGGGTTGCATGGTGCTGGTCAGTATGTCCCTGCTGCTGTATAATGAAATAGGCCGTACGGGTGAATACGTGTTGCTGAACAACAAGGGTTTTAGTCCCTGCGCGATTATTGCCGCTTATCCAGCGGACGAACCTTCTCCGGCAGACGCAATTCCCCTGAGCATCAGCGAAGAAGCCTATCCTGAGCGGTGCAACAATATGCAGGAAATGGGCTATGAGGGTAACCGTTTGTTGAAAAGACTGGCCAGGCGGCTCCCTCCAGTTCCGGGCGCATCGGGCACGAAGACTAAACCGGCTCCAAATACGGCAGACAGGCTTCCCGGCGGAAAGATATCTTTCAGGGCGCGATAGAACTTAGATCAGCTTCTGGTAGGTTCTCCACCAAAGGTCCGGCATCTCTCCCGCCACCGCATTCTCATAATCATCATACCGGCAAGGAACCAGGTGGTAGCGCTCATTTCCGGAGTGTCCAGACGGATAAGGCACCTGCATCCACCAGCGATCGGTTTTTTTGCTCTTGACGAATACCAGTTCGTGCGAATCATCTTTGAGGGTGGCACGATAGATCATGTACTGCGACTTAGGCTGGAGCGGGAAGTCGCGCTTACGCTGATAAAATCCTTCGATAAAATACCAGATCATTTGTCCCAGCAGCATCGCACTTTGTCCTTCGCTGTCATATGCCGGATTAAATTCATAGAATCCGATGGAGCTGAGCTTATCATTCATCCCCGCATACCGGCATAGCTGGCAAGCTTCTTCGCCGTAAAAGCCGTTGGGACTGGCGTTACCGTTGGCCTTCGCGTCCGACGAGCGGATGGCAGAGATGTCAAAGCTAAGCACGTTGGCGTTGCGGATAACCGGTTCCGCCACATTGATCTTATTGTAGAAATCGCCCAGGCGATTTACATCAAACAAGAGCTTTTCCATCACGCGGAGACTATCCTGATTCACAAAATAGGTTTGATAACCGATGTTGCTGAAGTTAAACAGATAGTTAGGCTGGTGCAGGAAGATTTTATTCAGATAGGAGTTTGAATACGCTTCGATCGAAGGATCATCGGCGATATCGTCGAGGTCGAACTTGTTATCGATCACCACCAGATCTACCTTCTGCTCCAGATCTTCATAGGCCATGTACTGGGCATAGGTGATATCCTGTCCCCCGCCGAGAATCACCGGAACGATGTTGGCTCTGATGAGTGCGCTGACCACCGTCTTAACCGCGATATAGGTATCAGCAACGGTATGTCCCGCTTTGATATTTCCGAGATCGGCGATCCTGGGTTTGAACGTTCCGGCATGGAGACTATATAGTTTCTCGCGGATATAGTCGGGCGCAAGCGCACATCCCTGGTTATTTACCGCATGACGGTCGTCCAACACTCCGAACAGCGCAATATCCACTGTACCCTCCTCAATCTCAGGAAAATCATGCGTAAACACACTTACCTGGCTACCCAACTGGCTGCTAAAGAACCCTGCTTCCTGACCGAATTTACGGTCGTCAACCGGCGCGAAAAAATCAACTAAAGACATATTCGCTCCAAATATCCATTTAATTCAGTTACTTTTGAAAGCAAATTCAATTTTTGCCGGATGATCTTAGTTACTGGGGCGACAGGCTTTTTAGGTTCAGAATTAGTTAAACAGCTGCTTGACAGAGGCATGCCGGTAAGGGCATTGAAGCGTCTGAACTCCGTTATCCCAAACATTCTCGAGGACTTACCTAACATTGAGTGGTTTACTGCCGACGTACTGGACTACTTCGCACTGGAGCGCGCTTTTGAAGGTGTCACGCATGTATATCATTGCTCTGCCATGATCTCATTTGACAGTGCCGACAAAGCCACCATGCTGCGTGTGAATAAGGAAGGTACTGCCCATGTGGTGGATCTTTGCCTGCTGTACCAGGTCGAAAAGCTGGTTCATGTAAGCTCCGTCGCTTCGCTTGGAGACTCCAAGGCGGGCGGACCTGTAACCGAAAAAGACCAATGGGAATTCAACGGCACCCAGCAAGGGTATTCCATATCGAAGTATGAAAGTGAAATGGAGGTCTGGCGCGGTATTGCAGAGGGCCTGAATGCGGTAATCGTTAATCCTTCAGTGATTATTGGCAAGAACGCCGGCAATAAGGGCAGCGGCAAGTTATTCGAACTGGTTCGTCAGGGCCTTCGCTATTATACACCGGGATCCATCGGCGTTGTAGATGTGGAAGATGTGGCCAGAGTGATGATCCGGCTCATGGAAAGCGATATCACCGCCGAACGCTTTATCGTCAACGGCGAAAACATGAGCTATCAGCAGCTATTCTCCGAAACAGCCAGACAATTCGAACTACCGGTTCCGAAAACGGAACTCAGCAAGGGATATATGTTCCTGGGCTGGTTAGGTGCAAAAATAGCTTCCGTATTAACCGGAAAAAAATACAGCCTGACGAGAGATACGGCCAAAAGTGCTTTTAAGAAATCCGCATACTCGTCGGCCAAACTCGCAAAATTCTTTCCTGAGATCAGCTTCAAACCCATTTCCCGTTCTATCAAGGAGATTACGGAGCATCTGAGGGATTCATATACACGCGATCGTCTGCAAAAGGAATGATGCCTGCGATGGGACTGATTTTTGCGTGTCTTTTTAAATACAAACATTCTAATGAAGAATTTTTACATCATTGACTTTGACAGCACCTTTACTCAGGTAGAGGCATTAGATGAACTGGTACGAATTTCATTAAGTGATCATCCTGACCGGGAAGAGATTTATAAGAAGATCGAAGATCTGACCAACGCGGCGATGGAAGGCAGATTGTCGTTCCGAGAGAGCCTCACCAAGAGAGTTCAGCTGCTTCATGCCAATCAAGACCATTTAAAACAGCTGGTAAGCCGCCTGAAGAAGAAGGTATCCGCATCCTTTTCGCGTAACCGGGAATTCTTCAAACAACATGCAGACGAGGTTTTAATCGTTTCCGGAGGATTTAAGGAATTTATCACTCCCGTGGTGCTTCCGTTTGACATCAAAATCGAAAATATCTACGCAAACACCTTCACCTTTGATGAAGAAGGGAATATCACCGGATATGACCAGGACAATCCTCTCTCTCAGGAAGGCGGCAAGGTAAAGCTGCTGAAACAACTGCAGCTTGAGGGCAACATCTACGGGATCGGCGATGGTTATTCCGATTTCCAGTTAAAAGAATCCGGATTGATTCAGAAGTTCTACGCCTTTACAGAAAACATTGCACGTAAGAGCATCCTGGAGAAGGCCGATCATATCACGCCAAGCTTTGATGAGTTTCTCTATGTAAACAAGCTACCGCAGGCGATCTCCTATCCGAAAAACAGAATCCTGTGCCTGATCGTCGGCGATGTGCCGGAAGAGGCGATACAGGTACTGAAGAAAGATGGATTTTCTATCCGCCATAAAGAAAGCTTTGAGGAAAAGTACATTGGTGATGTGGGGATGGTGTTGCTGGCAGATGGCGAAACGGTAAGCGATGCCAAGCTGTTAAAAGCAGTTAAACTGAAAACGATCGGTTACCTGGGCAACAGCAAGAATAAGATCTCGCACGACATTGCCACGGAGATGGGCATCGTGATCTTTGACGATCATAAGCAGAACCCGAGAAACGTGAAGTTCATCCCTAAGCGGATGGCCGACTTCATCAACAAGGGCGATACGTATATGAGCTCCAACTTCCCGAACCTGCAGCTTCCGAAGGTAGGAAACGCTCACCGGCTGATCCACATTCACAAGAATATTCCGGGTATCATGGCGCAGATCAACAAGGTTTACGCCAACCATAATATCAATATTTCCGGGCAGTTCCTGATGACGAATGAACAGATCGGTTATGCCATTACGGATGTGAGCATACGGTATGACAAGCAGGTACTCAAGGAATTAAAGGAAATCGACCAGACGATTAAGTTCAGGATCTTGTTTTAACGCAGCTTTCTGATTTTTCGCAAGTCGTAAGCCCCTGAATATGTGATTAATCCTTAACTTTGAAATAACAACAATAATACATACAGTCGTGACTGATACGTTAGATATAAAAATTACCAGGACTTCTGCTTCCCGTTTAAAGGATACAGATTTCACAGATCTTCCTTTTGGGAAGGTATTTACAGACCACATGTTCGTGGCGGATTATGAGGATGGTGAATGGAAGAACTTTCAGCTTGTCCCTTACGGCGATATGTCTTTTAGTCCTGCTATGTCTGTACTTCATTATGGTCAGGCATTCTTCGAAGGCTTGAAAGCGTACAAACATGCGGATGGCAAAGCTGTTATCTTCCGCCCATACAAGAACGCAGACCGCTTCAACAAGTCAGCTGCCAGACTATGCGCACCAGAGTTACCGAGAGATATCTTTGTTCAGAGTATCGCTGCATTGGTAGATCTTGACCGCGAGTGGATTCCTGAAGGAAGCGGCAATTCGCTGTATATCCGTCCGTTTATGTTCTCTACGGATCCTTACCTGGGCGTTCAGCCCTCAAAATCATATAAGTTCGTGGTTTTAACCTGCCCTGTAGGTGCATACTACTCTAAACCGCTGAATGTAAAGATCGAAACGAAGTTCTCCCGCTCAGCAGAAGGTGGATTTGGTTTTGCTAAAGCTGCCGGAAACTATGCTGGATCATTGCTTCCTGCCTTGGAAGCCATGAAAGAAGGCTATGACCAGTTGATCTGGACAGATGGTAAGGAGCACGCATATATCGAGGAACTGGGAACGGCCAACGTGATGTTTATCATAGATGGTAAGATCGTTACTCCTTCAACCCGCGACACTATTCTGGAAGGTATTACCAGAGACACTATATTAAGCCTGGCCCGCCATTGGGACATGCCTGTTGAAGAACGCCGTGTATCTGTTGCGGAAGTAATTCAAGCATTGAAAGAAGGTCGTATGACAGAGGCTTTCGGAGTAGGTACTGCTGCGACTATCACACCTATTGCTGCAATATCACTGGATGGCGAACGTCACGAGCTTCCTGATCCTGCTCAGGCGACTTTCTCAGTTAAAACGCTGAAGGCACTTGATGAAATCCGTTACGGAGTTCAGCCTGATACGTTTGAGTGGAATTATATCGTATAATTACATACAGCATTAAGCTACAAGTCTTGTTAACAGGGCTTGTAGCTTAATCAATTCTGTTCAGCTTCAAGCGATGACGGAGCTAGTTCTCTGTCGCGACGCTGTCCTTTTTAGCTTCCTGCTTTTTCTCTTCTGCTTCTTCCTTTTCCTCCTGAGCTTTCTTCAGGGCCTTTTCCTTCTTTTTCAGCTCACGCTTTTTAATCCTCTCCCGCTTATTTTCCCGAATTTTCTCTTTCAGGGCTTCAAAGTCTGATTTTACTCCGCTGACAACTTCGCCCACTTTGGAGACCACGTTCCGGATGCGTGTTTCTTTCTCGTGGCTTACGCCGACGCTTTCCTTCACACCTTCGAGCAGGCTTTTCCAATAAAACTTAAAGAAAGCGAATGATGCTGGTCTGCGGAAGTAGATATTTCCTACTGTAAATACGTTGTTATTCTTTGGATCAGGGTTTCCCTGGTTGAGGACAAAGGTGTTCGCAATACCGGAGACGACACCCTGCTTCTTCAAGCGGCCGGTTTCATCGTCGATCTTCAGCAGCTGAATATTGAGATCGGAGTAGTAGAACCTGACCGTTCCGCGGGCAAGCCTTTCGTTTGCCTTGATATTGAACTGTAACTTACGCACATTCAGGGACTGAACGTTCACCATGGCTAATGGGTTGGTCACCTGATTCAGGGCTGTACCGTTCATGGAGCCAAGAGTACCGGATGAGCTAAATGCCCCCGCCTTGTCCGTCAGATTGAAGTTGAAGCCCACACGCAGATTAGCCTTTTTCATGAAGAGTGTGGAGAGCTCGGCGCGCATGAACCTGTTCTTCTTCAGGGAGGCAGGATAATTGGTGATATTGTAGATTGCACCCCGGGTATTGGCGAAGATGATCGAGCCGGTTTTTCCGGTCTTTTTATTGAACTCCTGATAGGAAATCTGTACCCGGCGTAGTTGCAGGGTGTCTATACGCAGATCAAGAGCCAGCTTCTGTAACTGCTGATGCGGAAACTTACCTGTTTTGCTCTCTACTTTCTTCGGAAGAGCATTGGTATTATAGATTCCCACCTTGCCATCTGCCAGCACCATGCGATTGGCAAGGAATCGTTGTTCCCGCTTTAACTGTTCCAGGTCTATCCCCTTCAGGACAATCTGATTGAAACGGATATCAAACCTGTCTTTCGACATCTTTACTTTCCGGTAAAAACCAGGTATCGTGTATCTGGGTTGCATCCGTGCATCATTCATCACGAGGCTCCTCCCTTTGGTGGAGAACCTGACTGACTCGAACCGTAGAAAATAGAGGCTGTCTGCCGTGGCGATCTTATAGTCTTTCAGCTCTACATCTACATTCCGGGTGTGATAGAAACGATTCTTGTCTTTTTCGGACAGGGAATCGAGCAGAAAGTCCGTCACAGTCAGATTGAGATTACGTATAGCGGTCTTCTTTTCCGTTGGCCTGCTGTTGTTGATCAGGACAAAGTCGATATCTTTTAACTGAATGTCGCTTACGCGGACTTCTTTAAGCGTCTTTGAGATCATCTGATACAGCGATTTCTTGGATGCCGTATCCGCTTCACGGTTATAGGGCTGGCGCTTGTTGGTGATGATCATCTTAGGATGATCGATCACGATCCTGTCAACATTAAGCTTCCGGCTATCGTACAGCCTTCGGGGGTGAAAGTTAACGAGGTCAAAGCTTTCCACCTGCAGGTTATACATGTTATCAGGGGCACGTTTAAGCCGTTCCAGTTCTTTATACCGGTCTGCGTTGGGGATAAGTTTCAGATTCTTGAGGGAGGCATTCCCGCTGATGAGATTGATATCAAGGTCTGTATATTCAACCCGGTAAAGGCTATCGGAAGAGTTCAGCACCAGCTGCTTGAGCTGAGTGTCGAGCAGAGGTTTCCAGCGACTGCTGAGATACCAGGCACCACCCGCCAGAATGATCAGCAGAATCAGTAAAATAATGAGTATCCATTTCCAGAATGATACAAAGAACCGCCACACTGCCGCCATATATTTCATTAACCTACTTCACGCTCAGCTTGTTTGAGGGTCCCTGTAAATAAGATCGTTCAGATTGAATTAAGGCATGCCAACATGTCATAAGTAAAACAAATTGTTGCTACCTTTGCAGTTCTTATAGAAGACTGATATGTATAATTTGGAGACAGGCGCGAAAGATCATGACGAGGCGAGACAGGGTGAGGCTTTATTGCTGGAACCTACATCTGAGCTTGACAATGGCAGAAAGCTATATATTGAAAGCTACGGCTGTGCTATGAACTTTTCTGATAGCGAGATCGTGGCCTCCATCATGACTGATATGGGTTTTAAAACCACATCAGACTATAAAGAAGCCGACGTAATATTTATAAATACATGCTCGATCCGTGAAAACGCTGAGCAAAGGGTAAGGAACCGTCTGAAAGAGTTCAAAGCTGTAAAAAGCAAGAATCCGGGAATGATGGTAGGTGTTCTGGGCTGTATGGCCGAACGTCTGAAGTCGAAGTTCCTGGAGGAAGAGAAGCTGGTTGATGTTGTGATCGGTCCGGATGCCTATCGTGACCTGCCCAACCTGATTGATCAGGTGGACGAGGGACAGCGTGCGGTGAACGTATTGCTTTCACGCGAGGAGACATATGCGGACATCAATCCGGTCAGACTGAACAGCAATGGCATTACCGCATTTATCTCGATCATGAGAGGTTGCGATAACATGTGCTCGTTCTGTGTGGTGCCTTTTACAAGAGGCCGCGAGCGTAGCCGGGATGCTCATTCAATTCTGAAAGAGGCACAGGATCTTTATGCACAGGGATATAAGGAAGTCACCTTATTGGGCCAGAACGTGGATTCATACAAATGGGCTTCTGAAGATCAGACTGAGAAGGTCAACTTCGCTAGTCTGCTGGAGATGGTTGCTCTGGTAGGACCTGACCTGAGAGTTCGCTTTTCCACTTCGCACCCGAAAGACATTACCGACGAGGTACTGCATACGATGGCCAAGTATGATAATATCTGTAAGTATATTCATCTTCCGGTACAGTCGGGCAACTCCCGCGTTCTGGATATTATGAACCGTACTTACGACCGCGGCTGGTACATGGAGCGTGTAGAAGCGATCCGGAGAATATTGCCGGGCTGTGCCATATCAACGGACGTCATCACCGGCTTCTGTACAGAAACCGAAGAGGAACATGAGGATACGCTGAGCATGATGCAGTTCGTAAAATACGATTTTGCTTATATGTTCATGTATTCTGAGCGTCCGGGAACCCTTGCCGCCAAGCGGTACAAGGATGATGTTCCAGAGGATGTAAAGAACCGCCGTTTTAATGAAATCATCAAGCTGCAGCAGAAGCACTCTCACGAGCGCCTGTTGGAACAGATTGGAGAAACACAGACGGTTCTGATAGAAAACTTCTCTAAGAAATCGGCTCTTGACTATTCAGGCCGGAATGATAAGAATGCAACTGTTGTATTTCCGGTTGACGAACGTTTCAAACCGGGCCAGTATGTTCAGGTACTGATTGAACGTTGTACTCCTGCCACGTTGATCGGCAGAATTGTTGAAAGTTAGGTTATTACATGGATACACAGGATATAAAAAACCGGTTTGGCATTATTGGCAATTCGCCATTGCTGAACCGCGCTATAGATATTGCCAATCAGGTTGCCCCTACTGATATTTCTGTGTTGATCACTGGAGAGAGCGGTAGCGGAAAGGAAGTATTTTCGCATATCATCCATCAGATGAGTGCGCGTAAGCATGGACCGTTCATTGCGGTGAACTGTGGTGCTATACCTGAGGGGACCATCGACTCCGAGTTGTTTGGACATGAAAAAGGCTCTTTTACCGGCGCACACGAGGCCCGGAAAGGATACTTTGAAGTGGTAAATGGAGGAACGATATTCCTGGATGAGGTGGCTGAGCTTCCTATCGGGACGCAGGCTCGTTTGCTTCGTATCCTGGAGTCGGGAGAATACCTCCGTGTAGGTTCATCCAAGGTACAAAAAACCGATGTACGTGTTGTTGCTGCCACGAATGTGGATGTTTACGATGCGGTGAAGAACGGCAAGTTCAGAGAGGACCTTTATTACCGGCTGAGCACGGTACCTTTGAAGATTCCACCATTGAGGGAGCGAAAAGAAGATATTTACCTGCTGTTCCGCAAGTTCATTGCTGATTTTACGCATAAGTATAGAAGCCCGTCTGTTCAGCTTGATCCGGGCGCGCGAAACATCCTGACCAATTACAGCTGGCCGGGCAACGTGCGTCAGCTGAAGAATGTGGCCGAGCAGATTGCTGTTCTGGAGAAAGACAGGAACCTGACGGCTGAAAGCATTCTGCAGTATATTCCTCAGGAGGCAGGCGCCAGTAATCTGCCCATGCGCATCAAGCAAGATGCGAAAGAAGATTTTTCGGAAAGAGATATCCTCTATAAGGTGCTCTTTGACATGAAGCGGGATATGCTGGAGTTGAAGAAGCTTGTTGCCGAGATCATCAAGAACGGAGGAAACTCTGCTTCCATTGCAGAAAATCACCATATCGTGCAGCAGCTATATCAGGATGTCGATTTTCCTGCTATCGCTCCGGCAGTACCATTGGTACTTCATAAACCTGAAACAGACAAGAAGAACGAGTTTAACTATGTACCTCATTCGGAGGAAGTAGAAGAGTCGCTTTCGCTTGTGGAAAAGGAGTCGGATCTGATCAAGAAGGCACTCAAAAAGCATAAAGGGAAACGCAAGCTGGCGGCCAATGAGTTGGGTATTTCAGAACGGACCCTGTACCGGAAAATCAAAGAGTTAAACCTGAATTAAGCATAGTTCATGAACGTATTACCGAAAAGAATCTTTTTCTTCTTTATACCCCTGTTGTTTTTGTCGCAGTCCTGCGGCATTTACAGCTTTACCGGGGCTTCCATACCTGACGCGATGAAAACCGTGTCTGTACAGTTCTTTGAGAACAGTGCGCCATTGGTTGTGCCAGGTTTAAGCCAGCAGTTTACTGAAGCGCTTAAAGAAAGGATCAGGAACCAATCGAACCTGAGCATAACGCGGGATAATGCCGACGGGAACTTTGAAGGCCGTATTACCGATTACAGCATCCGTCCGGTTGCCGTAACAGGTAACGAGATTGCCGAAGCAACGCGAATCAGTATCACGGTACAGGTGAAGTTTGTGAATGCTGTGGATAATGAATATAGCTTTGAGCAGTCTTTTACACGTTTCAAAGAGCTGCAGGGAAGCAACGTACAGTCGCAGGAGCAGTCGGCCATACAGGAGATCAACAAGCTGCTTACGGAAGACATCTTCAACAAAGCTTTTGCGAACTGGTAATCAAGGCATTCATTCATTAAAGAGATAACGTGGAAAAACTTCAGGCATCAGGAAACAGGGAATTTCTTAAATTTTTGTCGCCTTCTGAAAAATGGACGGATGCTGACCGGGCTGCATTGAAATATCTTGTTCTCAAGTTTCCGTATTGCCAACCGCTGCATTTTGCGCATGCATCTGCGCTCCGCACGGAGGATCAGGCTACGTATGAGAGCTATTTAAAGAAAGCATCCGTATACGCACCACGAAGGGACGTTCTGTACCGGTTCATGAATGAGCCTCAGTATTTTCAGCCGGAGATAGACCTTTCGGATGAAGGAGAAGAGATCAACATGCCGGAGCTTACAGCCCCTGTCATGAGCGCCGCTCCGCGGGATGTTATACACCAGGACATTGAAACTGTAACACCAGAGACGGAGTCGCTTGCATTCGAGGAAGCAGAGGCGCTTAGTACATCCATCGAGGGGAATACCGATCTGCTTGTTGAAGCTGAGAGCACCCAGGAAGAGGACGTCATTCTGATAGAGGAATATACAGAACTTGAATCTGAAGAACCAGCCGGGTCGGACGAAGACAATGTTGAAGAAGATATTACTGCGGAGGATATTGAGCTTACTGCAGAGCCGGATGAGGAGGCGGAAGCAGATGAGCAGCAGAAGGAAGAGCCGGCAGTGGAAGAGATATCCAGTGCGGTAATTGTGGAAGAAGAGCCTCTGGAACTCATTGAGACCGTCATCCCGGAAGCAGAGCTGCCGGAGCCCGCCGATGAAGCGATTTCTGAAGAAGAAGAGAAGAAAAGTGGGGTCGCACTCGAAAGTATTGCCTCATCAGACTATTTCGCCTTCAGCGCATCTCCCCTTGACCCGCTAAAAGGTGAGATTAAGGAGGCAGAGCCGCCGGTAAAGAAGGAAGTGGCAAATGAGAAGGAGGAAGTTTCCAAATATGACGACGATACGCTGCCATACACGTTTTTGTGGTGGCTGCATAAGACCCGAAAGGAATTTGAGCCTACTTACCAGCCTTACGCAGCGACGGCTCCGGCCATGCGTAATACCGCTGCGGCAGCTTCACCCCTGCTTAATCAGCAAATCATTGAGAATATCTTTCACATACAGCCAGAGCTGAACACCATCGCTGCAAATGCAACAGTGGAATTTGAGCTAAAGCGCAAGGAGGATATCATCATTGAGAAGTTCATCAAGGAGGAGCCTCAGATCAAACCGCCAAGCGCGGCTAAAGTAGATACAGAGAACAAAGCCAGGAAAAGCTCGGAAGACAATCTTGAGCTCGTTTCGGAAACTTTGGCCAGGATTTATACCGATCAGATGCTTTTTGATAAAGCAATTGAAACGTACAAGAAATTAAGTTTGAAATATCCGGAGAAAAGTATTTACTTTGCAAGCCAAATTGAAAATTTAGAAAAGAGAATCAGCTAATTATAAGATATGTTTTACGTTATTATTGTCGTTGCCATTATCATTTGCGTCCTTTTGGGACTGATCATTTTAATTCAGGAACCAAAAGGTGGAGGTCTGACTTCAGGCTTTGCTGGTTCGAATAATATTATGGGCGTTCAGAGAACCGGAGATTTCCTGGAAAAAGGAACCTGGATCCTGACTATTTCCCTGATGGTTTTGGTATTGTTTGCAAACGTGGTTGTTCCTAAAGGAGCTTCACAGAGCAGAGAAGCTCAGGAGATTCAGAACCAGATCAACAAGGGCACTAGTGCTCCTGCTGCACCTGCCCCTGCACCTCTTCCAGGGCTTACCGATACGACTAAGAAGTAAACCGGTTTATAGATATTAAAAGGCTGCATCCCCGAGGATGCAGCCTTTTTTCGTTTAAGCACATTTTTGCAGGGCTTCCATGACAACACTGACAGCATGACACCGTTTAGCCCTTTGGCACAGATTCTGACTGCTATGGGTCAAAACTAATATTCATTAAAAATGGCATTAAATATTAAACCAATCGCAGATAGAGTAGTAGTTGAAGCTGCTCCTGCTGAAGAAAAAACAGCATCTGGTATCTACATTCCGGATACCGCGAAGGAAAAACCTCAAAGAGGCACTGTAGTTGCAGTTGGTGATGGCAAAGTAGACGAGCCTTTAACTGTCAAAGTTGGAGACGAAGTTTTATATGGCAAATATGCCGGTACAGAGATTACCTATGAAGGTAAAGAATATTTGATTATGCGTGAGTCTGACATCTACGCAATTTTATAATCTCCCAATTATTTATTAAAAACATTCAATAGAAATGGCAAAACAAGTTAAATACAATGTTGAAGCGCGCGACGCCCTGAAAAGAGGTGTTGACACATTAGCTAACGCAGTAAAAGTTACTTTGGGACCAAAAGGCCGCAACGTAATCATTGATAAAAAATTCGGTTCACCTGCTATCACTAAAGACGGTGTAACTGTAGCAAAAGAAATTGATCTGAAAGACCCTCTTGAAAACATGGGTGCTCAGATGGTAAAGGAAGTAGCTTCTAAGACTGCCGATATTGCAGGTGATGGAACGACTACTGCTACTGTATTGGCTCAGGCTATCGTGACTGCAGGTGTTAAAAACGTTGCTGCAGGCGCAAATCCAATGGATTTAAAACGTGGTATTGACAAAGCTGTTGCTACTGTTGTTGCTAATCTGAAAGAACAGTCACAGGCTGTTGGTGAAGACAATAATAAGATCAAACAGGTTGCTTCTATCTCTGCAAACAATGACGAGGTGATCGGTTCTCTGATTGCTGAGGCAATGGGCAAAGTTGGTAAAGACGGTGTGATCACTGTGGAAGAAGCTAAGGGTACTGAAACTGAAGTGAAGACTGTAGAAGGTATGCAGTTTGACCGTGGTTACCTTTCTCCTTACTTCGTAACCAACTCTGATAAAATGGAAGTAGAACTGGAAAATCCTTACATCCTGATCTACGACAAGAAGATCAGCAGCATGAAGGAATTACTTCCGGTATTGGAAAAACAAGTTCAGACTGGCAAGCCTTTGTTGATCATCGCTGAAGATCTGGATGGCGAAGCACTTGCTACTCTTGTAGTGAACAAGATCCGTGGATCTCTGAAAGTTGCTGCTGTTAAAGCTCCAGGATTTGGTGATCGTCGTAAAGCTATGCTGGAAGACATCGCTATCTTAACTGGTGGTACTGTTATTTCTGAAGAAAGAGGTTACAAGCTTGAAAATGCTGACCTTACTTACTTAGGACAGGCAGAGAAAGTAGTTATCGACAAAGACAATACTACTGTGATCAACGGTGCAGGTGGTTCTGAAGATATCAAAGCACGTGTAGCTCAGATCAAGTCTCAGATCGAAGCGACTACTTCTGATTACGACCGTGAGAAGTTACAGGAGCGTCTGGCTAAATTAGCTGGTGGTGTTGCTGTTCTTTACGTAGGTGCTGCTACTGAAGTAGAGATGAAAGAGAAAAAAGACCGTGTTGATGACGCTTTACATGCAACCCGTGCGGCTGTTGAAGAAGGTATCGTTGCAGGTGGTGGTGTAGCTTTCATCCGTTCTGTTGCTGCTTTAGCTGAACTTAAAGGTTCAAACGAAGATGAGAACACTGGTATCCAGATCATCCGTCGTGCTATCGAAGAGCCTCTTCGTCAGATCTGTGAGAACGCTGGAATCGAAGGTTCTATCGTTGTTCAGAAAGTAAAAGAAGGTACTGCAGACTTCGGTTATAACGCACGTACTGATGTTTACGAAAACCTGATCGGTGCGGGTGTAATTGACCCTACTAAGGTAAGCCGTGTTGCATTAGAGAATGCTGCTTCAATTGCAGCGATGCTGTTGACCACAGAGGTTGTACTTGCTGATGATCCTGAAGAGGAAAAAGGCGGTGCTGGTATGCCTCCAATGGGTGGCGGAATGGGCGGAATGATGTAAGATCATTCTAACCTGTATTCTTTACAGACATGAAATATAAAAGCCCTGATGCGATCTGCATCAGGGCTTTCTTTTTGATTTGAACCAGCGAGGTTTACTTTGCTGTAAACTTGTAGATGGTTGTTGTTTTATACGTGTCGCCAGGGTTTAACTGGGTTGAAGGAAATGAGGGTTGATTTGGTGAGTCAGGAAAATGTTGTGTTTCCAGGCAGAATGATGTTCTGAACTCATCTTTGATTCCCTGCTTCAGTGTGTGTGTTCCTTCAAGGAAGTTACCACCGTAGAACTGTACTCCTGGTTCATTGCTCAGTACTTCCATCACGATACCAGACTTGTCGCCTGTAGCAATAGCAAGTGTTTCCAGGTTAGCAGATTTCTTGTTTGCATGTACAAAGTTGTGGTCATATCCGTTGCCGTATTTTAACTGGATATGGTCAGCATCGATCCTTGAACCGATAGCGGTTGGTTTTCTGAAATCGAAAGGAGTACCTTCCACCTTTTCGTTCTTTCCTGTTGGGATAAGAGTAGAATCTACCGGGGTAAACTCTTCAGCATTGATTTGCAGCAAGTGATTGTTGATGGAACCGCTTGCAATACCGTTGAGGTTGAAGAAAGAGTGGTTAGTCAGGTTAACAACCGTTTTCTTGTCGGTAGTTGCCAGATAGTCGATCTTCACTTCGTTATCGTCTGTCAGGGTGTAAGTCACTTTAACGTTCAGGTTACCAGGATAGCCTTCATCTCCATCTTTCGAAAGATAGCTTAGCTCCAGCTGATTGTCTGCAGTCTGCTTAGCATCCCAGATTACTCTTGAAAAGCCTTTAGGCCCGCCATGAAGGTGATTAGCGCCATTGTTAGTTGCCAGGCTGTACTCCTTACCGTCGATACTGAACTTGCCTTTAGCAATACGATTACCGTAACGACCGATCGTTGCACCGAAGTAGGTGTCGGGTCCTTTGGTGTAATCCTGTACGTTGTCAAATCCGGCTACTACATCAAGGAACTTACCATCTTTGTCGGGTATGAGCAGACTGACGAGGCGTCCGCCATAGTTTGTTATAGCAGCCTGTACGTTATTCTTGTTTTTTAAGATGAATAGATCCGTTTTCTTTCCGTCAATGGTGGATTGAAAAGATTCTTTAGCGGGAAGTACCGCTGCTGTACTATCAGTCATATCGGTGGTTTTGTTTTGATTGGTGGAACTTGTGCAGGCGGCGAAAGCCAGTAGGCAGGCCGCATAAAGCCAGGGTTTGTTTAGTTGGATTTTCATTTCGTATAAAGTGATTTTTAATTTGTAGTTCAGCATCAAATTTAACTTTTTAAATATATTAACATGCAGGTTTGATGATTTTGTAAGGTGTGAAATTGTGCAAAATTTACCGGGCAGATGTGCTGATATTTCTTGAAGAAAAGGCCTTTTACTGCTAATTTAGTCCTGATGATACATCTTACCTCTAAGCTACCTTCTTCGGGTACTACTATATTCACTGTCATGTCGAAGCTTGCCCAGGAAAGCGGAGCGATTAACCTGTCGCAGGGATACCCTGATTACGACTGCGATCCTGAACTGATTGAGCTGGTGAACAAACATATGAGAGCCGGACACAATCAATATGCGCCGATGGCCGGCGTGGCTTTGCTGCGTGAGCGCATTGCCGAAAAGGCCAATATGCTGTATGGCGCCGACTACCATCCGGAGAGCGAGGTGATGGTCACTGCAGGAGGTACGCAGGCTATATTTACGGCCATAGCGGCCCTGGTGCACCCGAATGATGAGGTGATCATCTTTGATCCGGCTTATGACGCCTATGCTCCGGCGGTTAAGCTGATGGGCGGCTTCGTTAAATCGTACGAACTGAGTCCGCCTAACTATAAAATTGACTGGAAGGCGGTACGGAAGCTGATCTCTGCCCATACGCGGATGATCATCCTGAATACACCGCAAAACCCGACGGGAACAACCCTGAAGGAAGAAGATATGGAGGAACTTATCGCCATTACCAGGAAGACAGACATCCTCATCCTGAGTGACGAAGTATATGAGCACCTGGTTTACGACGGACAGCAGCACCTGAGCATGGCGCGGTATCCGGAATTACGGGAACGAAGTGTGGTCTGCGCTTCATTTGGCAAGCTCTTTCATAATACAGGCTGGAAGGTCGGCTATTGTATGGCTCCTGCTTTGCTGATGGACGAATTCAGGAAGGTTCATCAGTTTGAGGTATTCAGCGTGAATACCCCGGTTCAGCATGCACTGGCAGATTATCTGGCAGACAAGTCGCATTATCTGGGCTTGACTGAGTTTTACCAGGCCAAGCGGGACTTCTTTTCCGGATTGATGCAGGGCAGCCGGTTTAAGTTGCTTCCGTGTGAAGGATCGTACTTTCAAACGGCCCGTTTCGACCGGATATCAAATGAAAAGGATACAGACTTTAGCAAACGGCTCACCACGGAGGTTGGCGTGGCAACGGTACCCGTTTCGGCCTTCTATACGAAAGGAACAGACTTCGGCATCATCCGCTTTTGCTTTGCCAAGAAGGACGAGACACTGGAAAGGGCGGCTGAGAAGCTCCAGAAGCTCTAGGACACCGCTTCCTGATCAATAAGCTCCATATTGAAGAGCGCTGCTATCTTTTCTTTTAAAACGGCTTTTACCTCCGCGGGATCTACGGAATGCCCGAGCTCCCTGGCCATGGATGTAACGTCTTTGTCGTCGATCCCACAGGGTACAATATTCTTGAAGTAGCCCAGATCAGAGTTGACATTGAATGCAAAGCCGTGCATGGTTACCCATCTGCTGCATCTGACGCCCATTGCGCAGATCTTACGTGCTTTTTCATTGTCGGGATCTATCCATACGCCGGTATAGCCCGGATAGCGCCCTGCCGTAATGCCGTAGTGGGCAAGGGTTTGAATGATTGCTTCTTCGAGAGTACGCAGATAGAGGTGGATATCCGTGAAGAAATTATCGAGGTCAAGGATGGGGTAACCGACGATCTGGCCGGGGCCATGATAGGTGATATCTCCTCCCCTGTTGATCTTATAGTAAGAGGCTGACTTTTCTTCCAGTCCTTTTTCATCAAGCAGAAGATTCTCAGGCTTACCGCTCTTACCCAGGGTGTACACATGAGGATGTTCAACAAAAATGAGGTAATTATCGGTAGGCTTAGCAGTCTGGTTATCCCTATTAGCGATTTTGGAATTGACAATTGACGAAAAGATACTCTCCTGCCTGTCCCACGCTTCCTGATAATCAACGAGACCCCAATCCTGGAAGTTTACTTTATTATTTTTCATGAGAATATTTTGTTTTAACTATGCCCATCGGCCATTTGCCTGAATCCGGCTACGTATCCGATCATATAATCAGCAAAGCTCTCATAGTAGACATCGAACTGCATCATTTCGTCGGCCTGCAGGCTTGCTTCGAAACAGCCTTCTCCCTTATAGTCGAAGGGACGGAGGTGAATATGGTCTTTAAAAGACACGTTTGGCTTGCCATGGAGCTTATAGATGGCTTCTTTTGCACACCAGCAGGTATAAAGGTGCGGGATAGTTTGTTGAGGATCGATGAATGTAAGCTCTTCAGCTGACATGAACTTCTTTGCTACACGCACGATCTTACTCTTAACCAGCTCGATATCAATACCTACCGGTTTATCTTCACTAATCATTACGGCTGCATAATCAAACGAATGGCTGAAGGAGATGTGATGCGGGAAATTAACCAGGTAGGGTTTCCCGTGATCATCTACGCGACAGTCGATATACTGACTGGTATTCAGCATTTTGCGAAGCAAGTTACGGGTACTGAGCCAGTGCAAATTGCGCTTGCCATTGTTGAGGCTGTCGAGATAAGCATTCTCCCGGTCGTTAAGCTGCAGACGTGAATATAAATCTTCGGCAGACTCCTCTATTTTCCAAACGGCAAAGCTGGTCTTGGAGTCAATTTGCTTTTGATAAGCTAGTCCCATTCTATGATCTTATTTTCATTGATGCATTCTCCGCAATAGCATTAGCTAATCCGTTTTGACGACCGGCAGGCTTCCTATCGCTCCCGCATGCAGGATATACAATATTAAGACAAAAGCGTTTCAATATTCGGGCCACCGGCGTAAAATTTCTAAATTATGGCTAATTTCGGCCAAAGTTTCAACATTATGATCCTGTCGGACAAGCGTATTTTAGAAGAAATAGAGAAGGGAAGTATCATCATTGAGCCGTTCAGGAGAGAGTGCCTGGGAACGAATTCGTATGACGTTCATCTGGGAAAGTACCTGGCCACCTATAGCAAAAGGGTACTGGATGCCAGGGAGCACAATGAAATTATCCATTTTGAAATTCCTAAGGATGGTTTTGTATTGCAACCGAACACCCTTTATCTGGGTGTTACTGTGGAATATACCGAGACGCACCGTCATGTTCCTTTTCTGGAAGGAAAGTCGAGCACAGGCAGGTTGGGGATCGACATTCACGCTACGGCCGGAAAGGGAGATGTTGGATTTTGTAATACATGGACGCTTGAGATCTCGGCGACCCAGCCGGTGAAGATCTACCCGGGCATGCCCATCGGCCAGCTCATCTACTTTGTTGTGGAAGGAGAAATTGAAACGCTTTACAACACCAAAGACGATGCGAAATACAGCAGGAAGACTACCAGGCCTGTGGAGAGCATGATGTGGAAAAATACTTTCTAAGCATCTCTTTTATTGTATGATCGGGCATTTTAATTAGTAAATTGGGGTCATATTTTGACCTCACTATGAAACGCCTTCTCCTTATCGCCGGTGCTCTTATTCTCTGTTCTTCGCTCTGCTTGAAACTGACGGCACAGGAGGATCCGCTTGCGGGCCTGATCAGTAAGCTTCAACAGGTGCTTGATAACTATCCGCAGGAGAAGGTTCATCTCCATACGGACAAGCCCTATTATGTTGTGGGAGACAGTCTCTGGTTTAAGGGTTACATCGTGAATGCGGAGAAAAATGAGCTGTCGGGATTGAGCAAGATCTTGTATGTTGACCTGATCAATGAACGGGACTCTGTAAAAAAGTCGCTGCGGATCCCTGTAATTCTGGGACTTGCGTGGGGCGATATGGTGCTCAGTGATTCACTTGCAGAGGGAAATTACCGGTTGCGGGCATACACCAACTGGATGCGCAACTTCGGTGAGGAATATTATTTCGATAAGGTAATCAGGATTGGACGGTCTTTCCCTAATCAGATCAATGCCTCAGTGAACTATTCTTTTAGCAAGACAGCCTCAGGAGAGCAGGTGCGAGCTGAGATCCAATATACGGACAGCGAAGGGAAGCCGGTAAGGTCCAGACAGGTTAATTACAGCATCGAGCTGGATAATAGAGTAGTTTCCCGCGGAAAAGGCGTGACTGACGAGGCGGGAAAGCTGACCGTGGAGTTTGTGAACAAGCAGTCTTTTCTTTTAAAATCAGGTAGGATCTTCACGCAAGTGCAGACCGCCGAGAAGGTTTTTCAGAATAAATCTTTCCTGATCAAGGCAACGAACTCGGAGGTGGATGTGCAGTTCTTCCCTGAAGGCGGACAACTGATAGCCGGTACGCGTGGAAGGGTTGCTTTCAAAGCCGTTGGTCCGGATGGCTTAAGTCGTGCTGTTTCGGGGGTGGTCAAGGACAATAGCGGTGCGGTTATAAAGGAATTCAAGGCAGAACACGCGGGTATGGGCGCTTTCGTTTTCACACCGGCACCTGGTAGCACATACACTGCCACCATTACCTTTGAGGATGGATCTCAGAAAACCTTTGATCTTCCGAAGGCTCTTCCGTCAGGCTACGCTCTTTTTGTCAATAATCAGGATGACACGGACATCAAGGTCAGTATCTCTGCCAGTGCCGACCTTGTAGGTCCTACACCTGTTACATTGGTTGCGGAGTCAAACGGCGTGGTCAAGTTTGCAGGTCGCAATACCCTGAACAAGTCTAATCTTACTGCCTCGATTCCAAAGGAGAGGTTCCAAACCGGGATTGTGAGGCTGACCCTATTCTCCGGAAGTATGGTTCCCGTAGCGGAGAGGCTGGTGTTTGTTCGTCACGCTCCCACGATTGAGATGAGCATTTCAAATAACAAGCAGGAATACGGATTGCGTGAAAAGGTGGAGATGGCGCTCATGGTGAAGAATGCTGCAGGCGTTCCTGTTACAAGCGCTTTTTCCCTTGGGGTGATCAATGAAACCAAAATACCTTCGGATGAGGATGAGGAGACCACGATTTTCTCTAACCTCCTTCTGAGTTCTGACCTGAAGGGCTACATCGAGAAGCCAAATTATTACTTTTCGAGCGTGAGTGAAGTGAAAGATCGGCATCTCGATTTGCTGCTGATGACGCAGGGCTGGAGCCGATTTACCTGGAAGAATACCTTAGCCGGCGTATTTCCGAACATCGCTTTTAAACCAGAAACGGGAATCTCCATCAGCGGGACTGTGAAGACGCTTGGAGGGAAGCCTGTTGCGAATGGTAAGGTGATGATCCTTGCCTCAAAAGGTAATGGCCTTTTGCTGGACACGCTGACAAATGCCGAGGGGCGTTTTAGCTTTGATAATCTGAAGTTTACAGACAGCACACGGTTTGTTATCCAGGCACGTAATGCGAAGGACAAGAAGAATGTTGAAATTGAACTTGACCGGGTTCCTGCCCAATTGGTAACGAAGAGTAAAAACAGTCCTGATATCATCCTGAATGTGAACGCCTCTATGCTTCCCTATCTTCAGACAAGGCAGGATGAGTATGTTGAGCTCCGTAGAAGAGGCCTGGTGAGACGGAATATCATGTTGGATGAGGTTAGGGTTTCAGAGAAGAAGCCGCCGGTTAAAAACTCGAGCAACTTAAATGGCGCGGGACGCGCAGACGCTGTCATCATGGGAGACAAGTTGCAGAACTGTGTTACTATAGAGCAGTGCTTGCAGGGCATGGTTGCAGGAGTCATTTTCAGAAACGGTATTGCTTATTCGACCAGGAGCATGGATACGCCGATGCAAATCATCGTTGACGGAATGTATGTAGAACCGGACTTCCTTACCATGATCCAACCTTTCGATGTAGAATCTGTCGAAGTACTCAGAACTATTGGCAATACTGCCATTTACGGTATGCGGGGAGGAGCTGGCTTGCTGATCATCAATACCAAACGCGGAGAGATCAATTATGCCTATACATATGCGCCCGGAATCATCACGTATAATCCTGTTGGATACCATATTGCGCGGGAATTCTATTCACCGAATTACGATGATCCGAAAGTTAACAAGTCTCTTCCTGACCTGCGCACTACCGTATTGTGGGTACCACACGCGGTAACCGACTCTTCGGGCAAAGCTCAGCTGAAATACTTTACCTCCGATAATCCCGGGACGTACAAAGTGGTGGCAGAAGGGTTGGATAGCAGAGGTGGAATGTTCAGGAAGATTTTGAGGTTCACCGTTAAATAACATCCTCCCTATCTTCCTGATCTGCGTATTTTGGTAGTTAGTACTGAGATTCTTTAAATCACCTGCTTATTCAGGAGACAGTCCGCTTTGTGTTTATAGTTTCAATATCGGGAGCTATACATTTAAAGGTATTCATTCTTCCAAAACACCCTTAATTTCACTAAATTTGGCTCTTATGGAAATTCGTTTTGCCGGAACAGAGACTGAAGTGGAGAGTTTTACTCTGGAAGAAGTATTAGCTGGATTAAAATCCAGCCATAAACTGATACTCTGGAATGACGAAGTCAACACCTTTGAACACGTCATTTTCTGCCTGATCAAGTATCTTGACTACTCGGATAAACAGGCCGAGAGGATAGCATGGACTGTACACAACGACGGGAAATGTGCCATATTGGAAGGATCTTTCACAGAAGTAGAGGTTTACAGAAAGATTCTTCAGCAAGAAGGGCTCACCGTGAGCGTAGAGTAATAAAATAGTTACCGGAAGTTATTCCTATTCAAATCACCTTTCTTTGCATCCTGCGTTTGATATGAATAGGCTATTTATGAGATCTTTAGGTTTTCTTATTTTCTTTCTCACTGTTTCGAATTTTCTTTTTGCTCAGGCAGGAACAGGTGGTGCAATTAACGGAAAAGTAGTTGACGCCACGACGGGAAAACCGGTGGACTTTGCGTCCCTGGCTGTTGTTGAAGCAGCAAGCGGACGAACGGTAAAGGGAGGTCAGACGGCCGGAGATGGAAGCTTTTCAATCAAGGCGGTGCCTTTTGGTACGTACTCCCTTAAAATCTCATTCATAGGATATCAGCCATATACGAAGGTCGGTATCACTCTCTCCCAACAAACACCTTCGATAAATCTGGGATCAGTAAAACTCAACATGGGCAAAGCCAGCGTGCTGAAGGAGGTGGTCGTTGACGCTAAAAAGAGCACGATACAATTGGGTGTAGACCGCAAGGTGTTCAGCGTTGAGCAAAATCTGGTTAGCGCCGGGGGATCTGCTACGGATATTCTGGAAAATGTTCCGACCGTTTCGGTGGACATTGACGGAAATGTGAGTCTCCGCGGTACAAGTAATGTGCGTATCCTGATTGATGGACGGCCATCCGCTATCGGTGGTGGAGATATAGCGAGTTTATTACAGTCGCTCCCCGCCAGTTCAATCGAAACAGTTGAACTGATCACCAATCCATCATCAAAGTACGACGCAGAAGGGCAAACGGGCATCATCAATATCATCCTGAAGAAGAACCAGCGCATCGGCTTCAATGGCGGCGTCTCTGTTTCCGCGGGAACGCTCGACAATTATAATCTGAATGGTAATCTGAGTTACCGTGATGGTAAGATAAATGTATACGGAAATTACAGCTACCGGTATTCTAATCGTGAGGGCTCTGGTTTTAATAACACTTTCTTCCTGGATAATAACAGCCTTCTAAATAATACAACAATTTCTAAGCGCCACAATGAGGGCAACACAGCGAAGGTAGGCCTGGATTATTACCTTAACAGTAAAACCACGCTTGGAATATCGGGGAATGTGAGTTTCCGCTCCGGTGACGATACCGAGGATATCGATTACCTGTATCAAAATTACTCAGCCGCGCTGGATGGCGTCAGTTATAGAAGAGCTGATGAGTCGGAAGAAGATAAAGGGTATGACCTGAGTCTGGACTTTGTAAGGAAGTTTGCCAGACAGGGTGAAGAGCTGTCGGCTAACCTGTCGTACGGAAACAGTAGTGAAGATGAAGGGCAGTTCTTCAATCAGGACTTCTACACCTTTAGCGGGGTCATGAAAGACACTTTAGATCGCAGGAATACCACGAATGGGCAGAATCGTGATAATTTCAATCTACAGGTTGACTATATCCTTCCTTTTAACAAAAATCAGAAGCTGGAAGCCGGTTACCGCGGAACGCTCAGGAAGAATGCTGACTCACAGCTTTCTGAAAGATTCGATCGCTTGACTCAAGCATTTGAGCGCGATTACTTCCTGACGAATGACTTCGACATGGAGGATCAGGTTCATGCCCTATATGGAAATTATCAGAATCAGATCTCAGAGAAGTTCGGCTTTCAATTTGGTTTACGGGCCGAGCAAGCTAATCTGAATACTGTGTACAGAAGCTTAGATCCGACCTCTCTTGACCCTGTCTCAGCGGAGGGAAAGCTGGACTATTTTCGTGTCTATCCGAGTATTTTCCTGACTCAAAAGCTCAAGAATGATAATCAGCTTCAGCTGAGCTATACCAGGCGCGTGAACAGACCCCGCGGATGGCAGATCAACCCCTTTAGAGACATCTCAGACCCGAATAATGTACGTGTTGGGAACCCCGGTTTAAAGCCTGAAGACATACACTCCTTTGAATTTAGCCACATGAAATACTGGAAGGCCGTAACGTTTACCTCATCGCTCTATTTCAGACAGGTAAATGACGTTGTTGAGGGTATTCAGCAGCGCCTTGACAGCACAACCACTCTTACACAATTCGCGAACCTGGCTCGCAACAGAGCCACAGGGCTGGAATTGATATCAAAGGCAGACCTCTTCAAAGGCTTCAATCTGACAGGAAACGTGAATATGTTCTACAATAACTTTTCAGGAAGCGAAGAGTTTAACATCCCCGGAAATGATGGATTCAACTGGAATGCTAAGCTAATGGCAAATGCTCAGATACTTCCAGCTTTGTCTGCACAGGTAAACATGGAGTATATGGCCCGGAGGGTAACAGCACAGGGTCGCGGAAGAGAGATATTTGGTACGGATGCTGCACTAAAGCTGGATGTCATGAAGAGAAAGGGCAGTCTTTCCTTCAATATGAGAGATATCTTCAACAGCAGAAAATGGGGTGCGATAACCCAAACAGCCGAGTTCAACCGGGAATTCAGAAGACGGATGCAGGGTAGGATGAGCACGCTCACCTTTAGCTATAGATTTGGCAATTCTGACAGCCAGCAACGGAACAGGAAGCGGGAAGAGCCACAAAATGATTCTTCCGGGGAAGAGTTTTAGCCAGTTTATTGCATACATTTGGAACAATAAACTTTCTTGTAAATTCAATTATTGTTAGATGGCTAAGAAAAACCAATACCTGTTTCCTATCATCCTTGTCACGTCTTTATTCTTCTTATGGGCATTGTTACACAACATCAATCCCATCTTGATTCCACACCTTCGAAAAGCGCTTCAGTTAAATGATACCCAGTCGTCATACATTGACGTGGCTGTTGCAGTTGCGTATTTTGTCATCGCTATACCGGCAGGATTATTTATGCACAAGTTTGGGTATAAGAAGGGTATAATCACGGGATTAGTGTTATATGCTGTAGGCTCACTCCTTGTGATTCCTGCGGCGGCATCCAGAGACTATATCTTCTTCCTTACGGCGTTCTTTATTATCGCGAGTGGAGCTACTTTCCTGGAAACAGTCGCTAATCCTTATATATCCGTTCTTGGAGATAAGGACACATCGGAACAGAGGTTAAACTTCGCGCAATCATTTAATGGCGTAGGTGCATTCCTCGCTCCAATTATTGGCGGTCAGTTCATCTTGTCGGGTATTGAACACACGCCCGAGGAGTTAAAGGCAATGACAGCTACGCAGTTAAACGAATATCTCCAGTACGAAGTAGACAGCGTCAAAATCCCATATATCATCATCGCAGTTGTGGTAACCCTGCTGATATTTCTCTTTCTTGCTGTTAAACTGCCTGAAGTAAAAGCAGACGACAGCGAACTGCATGGTGCTCCTTCAAGCTTCTCGGCGAAAGTACTTCGTCACAGCCATCTTTCATGGGCCGTCATTGCGCAGCTGCTATACGTTGGTGCCCAGGTAGGAATTGGTAGCTTTTTTATACGCTATGCGAAGTTTGTTGCAGACGTAAATGAAAAGAATGCTGCCTTCATATGGGGGTCTTTAGCAATGGTGGGCTTCATGGTCGGACGTTTTGTTGGTACTTTCCTGATGCGCTACATCAAACCTGCTAAGCTGTTAAGTATCTACTCTGTTATAAGCATCGTGCTGTTAATTATATCGGTGGCATTACAAGGGAACATCGCCTTGTACGCACTTGCGTTAGTACCGTTCTTTATGTCGATCATGTTTCCAACAATTTTTGCTCTGGGTATCAAAGGTCTGGGCGAAGAAACAAAGATTGCCTCATCTTTCCTGGTGATGGCCATTATCGGTGGAGCTATTATACCAACAATAATGGGATACATATCAGATAAGACAGGAAGTATACAGGTTGCCTACACGGTTCCAATCGTTTGTTTTATCGTGATTTTATTCTTCGGGATAAAAGGACATAAGATCTCATCTGAAAACAAATAGCTATGTTTAAAATAGATTCCCATCAGCATTTCTGGAGGTTCGATCCAGTGAGGGATGCCTGGATAAACGAGGATATGCGTGTTATCCAAAGAGACTTTTTACCCGAGGACCTGAAGAAGGAACTCGACCAGCAGTCGATCAACGGCTGTATTGCAGTACAGGCTGATCAATCAGAAGCTGATAATGCATTTCTGATAGAGCTTGCGGCTATGCATCCTTTTATAAAAGGGATCGTTGGCTGGGTGGATCTGCAGGCAGATAATATCGAAGAAACGTTACAATTTTATAGCCAGTATAAGATCGTTAAAGGCTTTAGACATGTCTTGCAAGGTGAAAGTAATCGTGCACTGATGCTGGAGCCGGCCTTCAAAAGAGGAATAGGACATCTAAAACAGTTCGGCTTCACGTACGACATTTTGATTTTCAGAGATCAACTGCAATATGCGGCAGAGCTATGTACCCTTTTCCCGGAGCAACAGTTTGTACTGGATCATATCGCCAAACCAGATATCCGGAATCAGGTGATTAATGATTGGGCTCCCGGAATCCGTGACCTTGCCAAAAATCCAAATGTTTGTTGCAAGGTATCAGGTATGGTTACCGAAGCAAACTGGCAGAATTGGAAGGCAGAAGACTTTACTCCCTACCTGGATGTTGTATTTGAGTCGTTCGGCATTGAACGACTTATGTTTGGGTCCGACTGGCCTGTGTGTAACGTTGCCGGAGGCTACGCTGCAATGATTGACATTGTAAAAAGCTACCTATCACAGTTTCCGGAAGACCAACAGGCACTATTCTGGAGTCAGAACGCATCGACTTTTTACAGGATAGATTAATTTATTTTAGATTTGCTGCTCAAATTTTATTGATGAAAAAACTAGTTTGTACGACCCCTGGCAGCTTTAGCTATCAGGAGGGCGAATATCCGGCAAAGCAGGAAAACCATTCCATTGTAAAGATCAAGCGTATCGGAATTTGTGGAACAGACCTGCATGCCTTTGAAGGTTCCCAACCATTTTTTGAATATCCAAGAGTTCTGGGACATGAGCTTGCTGCAGAATTTATCGAAGGGGATAATGCTGAAGGGTTCAGTCCGGGAGAGAGAGTTACTTTTATTCCATACTTCAACTGCGGAGAATGTATCGCATGCCGCTCTGGAAAAGGCAATTGCTGTACGAGTATCAAGGTTTGCGGAGTGCATATCGATGGCGGCATGGCTGAATATCTATCCGTCCCATCTTACTCACTTATTCATGGTGAGGACCTTAGCTACGACGAACTTGCTCTTGTGGAGCCCCTGGCAATAGGTGCCCATGGTGTAAGCAGAGCAGACGTAAAACCTGGAGAGTTTGTCTTAGTAATTGGTGCCGGCCCGATTGGTTTGGGCATCATGGAATTCGCAAGAATCGCAGGAGGTAAAGTGATCGCGATGGACATCAATGATAACAGGCTTTCTTTCTGCAAAGAAAAACTTAAGGTTGACTTCACGATCAATCCAATGACGGACGATGTTGATGCAAAGCTAAAGGAGATCACCAATGGTGATTATCCAACAGTAGTTATCGACGCAACCGGAAATCAAAGAGCTATAAATAACGGCTTCATGTATATGGCTCACGGAGCTCGCTATGTCTTAGTGGGACTACAGAAAGGCGAATTGATCGTCAGCCATCCTGAGTTCCATAAGAGGGAAGGTACCTTGATGAGTAGTAGAAATGCTCACCGATCAGATTTTCAACATGTCATCAAATCCATGAAAGACGGATTGGTCAATCCAGCTACCTACATCACTCACCGCGTGAACTTTGATGAGGTAAAGGATGAATTTGAATCCTGGTTAGATCCTAAGAACGGCGTAATAAAAGCCATGATCGAAATGTAGGCTTCTCTGGCGCCTAGATAAAGAAAGAATATCCAGGAGTCGCCCATCAGAGAAATCCTGTCCAGGAATCACCTCCATCGGGCTCCTGATTAAATAAAAAAAGAGGCTATATCACAGATTCGTGATACAGCCTCTTTCTATTTTCCCCAAGCAATCATCCACTTACAGCAACGAATATAAGCCCCCTTGGGAATGTATAAGTTCCTATATCGAGTATAACATACACGCGGACACTGCGACTATACTCCGTCTTACTACAAAGAAACCACCTGAACCTCGTTTAAGCTAATCAGGCCTGCAAGCCTGACCCCGCACCTGTCCTACCTGCAAAGAAGCTGCCTGCACCTCTTTTAAAGCTGATCGAGTCTGCAAACCTGAAGGCTGTATCCTATCTTATCCGCAACAGAAACCACTTGAATCTCGCTTCAGGCCTGCAAACCTGACCCCGCACTCCCTATATAAACAAAAGGGGCTGCTTCAAACAATGAAGCAGCCCCTTTACATAAACTATTTGACTTCCTCTGATTACCAGAAGATCGTGTATAATGCAGTAAGAATACCGATAACGATAATAGATCCAGCGATAAAGGCAGGATGAGCCTTAAACATCTTAGTATCTACTTCCAGGGAAACAGGTTTAACACCATGTCTGCTTTCATACATACTGATCAGATACATACCCACCATACAGATGACGAATACAAATCCCATTCTGTCAAGGAAAGGTATTTCAACCAGACCAGAGGCAGCACTCTTCACAGCAAATCCAGATGGAATAAGGAAGCTTAGGTCTACCCATTCCGGCATGAATTTGAATACCAGGGAGAATAAGAAACCTCCGACCGTTGCAAACAAAGCAGCGTTAGAAGTCGCCTTTTTCCAGAAGAATCCAAGTATAAACATCGCAAAGATACCAGGAGAAACAAATCCTGTATATTCCTGAATGTATTGGAATCCACCCTTTTTATCAATACCTAAGTGTGGAGCAATGATTACGCCCAGGATCATTGATACGATAACGCTCAGCTTACCAACATTTACCAATTTCTTCTCGCTTGCTCCCGTGTTGAAAACCTTCTTGTAGATATCGAGGGTAAAGATTGTGGCGATACTATTTGCCTTACCAGCCAACGACGCAACAACAGCAGCCGTTAACGCAGCGAATGAAAGTCCTTTAAGACCTGCAGGAAGCAAGTTTAACAACACAGGATAAGCTCTATCCTGGTTAAGTTCCCCATTCATTGTCATATCTGTAGGGAATGTACCTGAACCTTCTTTGTATAAGATGTATGCAGCAATACCTGGAAGAACCACGATAACCGGCATAAGTAATTTCAGGAACGCTGCGAATAAGATACCTTCACGTGCAGTTTTCAAATCCGCACCCAAAGCACGCTGAACGATGTATTGGTTACATCCCCAGTAGTTTAAATTCACGATCCAAAGACCACCCAGCAATACAGTTAAACCAGGTAGATCCAGGAAATTCTCATTATTCTGATGAAGAATCATCTCAAAGTGCTCAGGAGCTTTGTCCATCATATGGCTAAAACCACTTATTACACCTGAGCTGCCGTAGTGCTCAGCTACCAGATTCAACGCCAGATAGGTCGTTGCCAAACCTCCGAGAATCAGGAAGAATACCTGAATAACGTCGGTATAACCAATAACTTTCATTCCACCCAGCGTAATGATAATGGCGAAGAACGCAAGGAAATACATACAGACCGTCAAACTAATACCAGAAATTGCACTTACAGCAATAGCACCCAGGTACAGGATAGACGTCAGGTTAACAACAACGTATAGCAACAACCAGAAAATAGCCATTACCATCGCTACCGTTCCATTGTATCGCTGATGGAGGAACTGCGGCATGGTGAAGATCTTATTCTTCAGATATACCGGAATGAAAAACACCGCAACGATAATCAGCGTCAGCGCAGCCATCCATTCGTAAGCAGAAATGGCCAGACCAATCTGGAAACCGGATCCACTCATTCCCACGAACTGCTCGGCAGAAATATTAGAGGCGATCAGTGAGGCACCGATAGCCCACCAGGTTAAAGATCCTTCTGCGAGAAAGTAGTCCTTCGAGCCCATGCTCTCAGCCTTCTTACGATTATAGATCCACAATCCATAACCTGCTACTATCACAAAATAGATAAGAAAAACAATGTAATCCTTCGTGTCAAGCGTATTCATTTGGTTTATATATCTGTTTAATATTTACACTATTCGTACTCTGCCTTGATCCTGATTTCCTTTCAATATGGACCGGAGACAACTGCCTGGTGATATTTAGTAAGTGTCGATTAAACACCCTAAAATTCTGCGCCTCAAAGTAGGAATATTTCTGTAATTAACGCATAAATATTTATTATTTATGTCCACGCCCGATTATCAGAGCTTTATTCTCTTTTTTAGACGGATGTCTGATGACGAACTGCCGATCAGTATGTCGAATTCACCAGGCTCCAGGACCCATTTACCCTGCTGATCGTTGAAATAGCTGAAGGCAGACCTATCCAGCGTCATCTCCACTTCCCTGGACTCCCCAGGCTGCAAAAACACCTTCTGAAAAGCTTTTAGCTCTTTTGCAGGACGCTTCAACGATGACTTCCTGTCGGCCACATAGACCTGCACAACCTCTGCCCCGCCTCTTTCGCCCGTATTCTCAAGCGTAAACTTCAGCACAGCCGAGCTATCAGTTGTGGCAACAACCGGCTTCGTATACCGGTAGCTTGTGTACGACAATCCGTGGCCGAAACTAAACAGCGGCCTCACCTTATAGGTGTCGAAATAGCGGTAACCTACAAAGATGTCTTCGTTATAACGGACGGTCACACTGTCGCCGGGATACTCACCTAGCTTATGCGCCGGAATATCCTCCAGCTGTTTCGGGAAAGTCACCGTTAATTTTCCGGATGGATTTACATCACCAAACAGGATATGTGCCAAGGCATTTCCTCCCTCCATACCCGGATATCCGGCCTGAATAATCGCTTTGGCACTCTTCTCCCAGGCCATCATATCAATGGCACCTCCTCCGTAAAGAACAACTACGGTATTTGGATTCGCCTTCACTACTGCCTGGATCAGTTCATCCTGACCAAAAGGCATCTTCAGGCTGGCTTTATCAAATCCCTCGGTGTCATATGCGTTTTCATCCCACTTGCTATAGTCGTACCCGTGGATCCATCCACCCACAACAACGGCTACATCCGCCTTCTTCGCAGCCTCAACAGCCTTTCTGATCAGCTCTTTATCGGCAGTAGCGTTCTTCGTAATGGTATATCCCTGCTCAAAAACAACTCCAATGCTATTGCCTGCCGCATTTTGCAAGCCCTTCAATGGCGTTATCTCATAACGGGGGCGCACCTGTGAACTTCCTCCGCCCATCGCATTTTCGCGGTTTGCATTCGCACCAATAACCGCTATTGTCTTCAGAGCGCTTTTGTTAAAAGGCAGAACCCCCTTATTTTTCAGAAGAATGATTCCCTCTTCTGCAACCTTCCGCGCCAGCTCAGCATGTTCTGTTGTGGCATGAGTGCCCTTCGGGCGATTAGCAAACATGTGCGTTTTGAACATCACTCTCAAAATACGACGCACCTTATCATCGATAACAGACTCGGAAACCTCTCCATTCCTGACGAGCTTCAAGGCCGCATCAGCAAAATAAAACTTACTGAAGTCCGGATTAGGCAACATAGAAAGATCCGTACCCATCTCCAGGTCCGCTCCTCCCAATAAAGCTTCCTTCGTATCATGAATGGCACCCCAATCGCTCATCACCAATCCCCTGAAACCCCACTCCCCCTTCAGGATCTGGTTAACCAGCAGATTGCTGTAGGTACAATACTCCCCTCTGAACCTGTTATATGCACCCATTACGGTATTCACCCCGCCTTCTACCACGGCAGCACGAAATCCAGGCAGGTAAATCTCCCGCAGGGCGCGGTCACTCATCTCCACATTAATCCCGGAGCGCATAATCTCCTGATTATTCGCGCTGAAGTGCTTCAAACTAGCAGACACGCCCTGATCCTGCACTCCCTTGATATAACCGACCGCCATTTTCGAAATGAGGTACGGATCTTCGCTCATGTATTCAAAGTTCCTTCCGTTCAGGGGTGTGCGGATAATGTTGATGCCCGGGCCAAGGATCACGTCCTTCCCCCGAAAATTAGCTTCCTGACCCAGCACCGCGCCAAAAGCATAACCCAATTCAGTATTCCAGGTCGATGCCAGGGTAATACCCACAGGCAGATAGGTGGATGAATCCCCACCCTTATTGTCGAGCACCCAGTCGCGTCCATGTTCCGGACGAACGCCATGAGGGCCGTCAGATGTAGTGAGCTCCGGAATCCCCAGACGCGGAACGCCGGCAGAAGTAAAAGATGAGTTCGCATGGATCATGCTGATCTTTTCCTCAAGAGTCATTTTTTTGACCAGCTCAGCGATTTTTCCTTCCACAGATGGATCAGCAGCCCACTGAGCGCTGACCGACTGAATGCTCAGAGCCAGACACAAGGTCACCGAACAGAAGATAGGTAGTACTTTAGATTTCATAATGATTAGTGATTAATATCCCTTGCCAGCAGACAGTTTAGGATCCGTGGCGAAAGCGATAGCCAAAACTAAAGACCCTCTTCCAACTGAAGGGTACCAGAATGTTACCGATCAGGCATAGTTTTGTTAACCAGGCCTACCTGAGCTTCTGAAATTCAGCTTCGCTAACCGTAAAAATAGTCCCATGCCTGATACCGCGAGGCATGCTGATCTTATCCGAAACATCCTTCCAGTTCTTCAGGTCCGTTGATGAAACAGCCCCGTAGCGGTGGTCCCGGTATTTATCGAAAAACACCATCCACTCCTTGCCCTGCCGAAGTACTGTCGGTCCCTCTGCCCAGTACTTACCCGTAATCGGCTCGCCGGCCTTCGTATATGGTCCCGTCAGCTTTTTAGAAAAAGCCATCTTCAAGTTCTTTTGCGCAGGTTCACGTGTCTCATCCTTCAGGAACATCACCCACCGTTTACCGTCCTGCACAATAGAGGCATCAATTACATTGAAACCCGGATCATATAAAAGCTTCGTCTCACTAAAGGTTTTGAAGTCCTGCGTCGTCACATAGTACATCCGGTGGTTGTAACCATCATCAGCTGCTACCTGCGTCTCCGGAAAGCGCCCCCTAATGGTGCTCGCCCAATATATCATATACGTTTTGGTCTTCGAGTCATAGGTCAGCTCAGGGGCCCAGGTATTTCTGGCACCCTCCTCATGTTGCATTACCGGAATAAATTGCTGCTCTGACCAGTTCACGAGATCTTCAGAACTTGCATATCCAATCCCTTTGTCTGTCCAGCTAACCGTCCACACCATATGAAATTTGCCATCTCCCCCTCTGATGATGCAGGGATCGCGCATCAGTTTATCCTTTCCAACCTGAGGAGTAAGAAAGGATTGATCATCTTTTAACGCTTTCCATTCATATCCATCCTTCGAATAGGCGAGGTGTAAACCATCCTCCCCATTCCCTTTAAAATATGAAAACATGTACACTTTGGCATCCTGAGCCAAAGACGAAATACTAAGAAACAAAAGCAGGAGCGAACAGAATCCTTTCATGTGGTTTTTATCAATCGGTCTAAAAGAAAGGGCAAGATATCAGATTTTTAATAATTATCACACCCTGCCGGGGGATTAACATGCAAAGGGAGACTTCCTGAAAAACCCGAGCCGTTAAGCAGCCCGTTAAGCATGCTGCAAGCTATCCCGGCAAGGCTCCTGCATGGACAAGCCACACACATGCAAAAACCAACATACAAACAGAATACACACAAAAGAACCGGGCACGAACCAAATTTCTCCATCCCCAACCTAACACACCTCAACCCTCCTTCGCAAGCACCCAAGCAAGCAACCAAGCCAATAGCCCAACAACCAAGCCCTACTTCACCCTCAACACAATCTCCGCCCCCCGCAAACCCTCCGACACCGCTTCCACCCGTATCTCACCAGCGGCCTTGCCCGATTGGATAATCGCCAGTGCCATACCGTTAAACGCTTTCCTCTTATCTGCCTTAAACCGCTCATGACTGGTCGGACTGCCATTATCCACCGCATTCAACACCCCCGCGCCGCTAACATGGAACCGTACCAGGTTGTCGGCCCTGGGCACCACATGCCCCGCTTCGTCCAGCACGCGCACCGTCACAAAAGACAGATCCCTACCGTCAGCGGTCAGGTTGCTCCTGTCGGCCAGCAGTTCAATCTTCGCAGGCTTCCCGGTCGTATACACATCTTCCGACAAAACCTCTACGCCACCTTTCCGCGATACCGCATGAAGATGCCCCTCAGCAAAAGGCACGCGCCATTTCACATGGAGCTCATCACCCGTCTTCTTTTTCGCGCCCAGCGACTTCCCGTTCAGAAACAACTCCACCTCGTCCGCCTGACTGTAATACGCCACAACATCCACCGTATCGCCCACTTTCCAATTCCAGTGAGGATACAAATGCAGCACAGGCTGATCCGTCCACACACTCTTATAGAGCCAATACACGTCCTTCGGGAAGCCCGCAAGGTCAACAATCCCGAAATAAGAGCTCCTTGCCGGCCATGGATAAGGGGTAGGTTCACCCAGATAATCAAATCCTGTCCAGACATACATGCCCGAAACATGTGCATTTGCATGCAAAGCCTTCAGGCTTTCCTCATGCGTAGAGCCCCAGGGTGCACTCACATGATCGTAGGCAGAAACCGTAAAATCCGCATTTCCTCCTCCCTTAATGGGCTTGTCCCAGGCCTCCGGCCACCGGCGGATCGTATCAAAAGGCACCAGATCATAATGCCCTCTGGTCTGCAAGGCCGAAGTGCTCTCCGTTACAATAAGCTTCTTACCCGGCCAGCGCTCATGGAAGTTCGCCCAAAGCCGGTGATTATAGTTATAGCCAATCAGGTCAAAGGCCCCCGACTTCAACAGGTTGTTGTATATGTTTACTTCATTATTCGCCGTCGTAATCGCCCGCGTCGTATCGAGACTGCGGACAATAGACACCAGTTCACGGGCGATAACCCTTCCGGTGGTATCTCCCTTCGCTTCATCACCCCATTGTTCCTGAATCTCATTTCCCACGCTCCAGATGAAAACACTCGGATGATTGCGGTCCCGTCTCACCAGGTCTTCCAGATCCTTCCGGTGCCATTGATCCCAGTCCTGATGATAATCGAAAGGATTCTTTTGCTTCTTCCACATGTCGAAAGCCTCATCCATCACAATAAATCCCATGCGGTCGCAAAGCTCCAGGAGCTCCGGTGCAGGCGGATTATGTGAGGTCCTGATCCCATTGCAGCCCATGCCCTTCAGAATTTCCAGCTGCCGCTCTGCAGCACGCCTGTTAAACGCCGCCCCGAGAGCCCCAAGATCATGATGATTGCATACCCCCTGTATCTTCATAGGCACACCGTTCAGGCTGAATCCTTTATCGGCATCGAAGCGAAACGTACGGATACCAAACGTGGTCTCGTAAGTGTCAACAAGCTTCTTCCCTATATAAACCCGGCTGACGGCGGTATAAAGCGCCGGGTCGCTAACCGACCACAGCCGTGGTTTGGTCACACCGCCCCGCTGATCAAACTGAAACGTTTTCCCTGGCAAGATTGCTTGGTTCTCCCATATAGACGCCACTTCCACTCCTCCAGCATCCCTTACAATGGTATTTAATCTCACGGAAGCCCTTTTCGCTGAAGCATTCAATACCGTGGTCTGCACAGCCACCTCCGCCCGCTCCGCAGAAACCTGCGGCGTACTCACAAAGGTGCCATATTGAGGCACATGCACAGGGTCAACCTTCACCAAAGACACCTTCCGGTAAATGCCTGATCCCGAATACCAGCGTGAATTGGGCTGTTTAGCATTATCTACCTTCACAGAGAGCACGTTCTTCTCCCCAAACCGGAGGAACTTCGACAGCTCATACCGGAAAGAGATATACCCATTAGGCCTTTTTCCCAGATAATGGCCATTTATCCATACTTCACTCTGATGGTACACACCATCAAAGTCAATGTAAATCAGTCGGCCTCTGTCTTCTGCAGGCACCTCAAAGGTCTTCCGGTACCAGCCAGTGCCTCCCGGCAAGGCTCCCCCTCCCGGAGTGGCAGGGTGATCTTTGCTGAAATCGCCCTCTATGCTCCAGTCATGAGGCACATCCAGTGAGCGCCAGTCCCCATCTTTAAACAGGGGGTCCTTAGCTTCCGGGACATCTCCCAGATGAAACTTCCAGGACGCACTAAAGTCGGCAACCTCACGCCCCGCATCCGCGGCCCAAACACCCGCCGGAACAATACACAACCAGAACAGTAAAAATCTAAGCATACATATCACATTAAAAAAGACCCCCGCATGGCGCGGAGATCTTTCACTAACCAAAAACCCAATTTATTTAGAACCCAATACATAGTGGAAGGCGAACCACTCATCCTTCTCTGCCGTGTAAGAGGTTCCGAACCAGATGCCTTTCGTACCTTCCTTACCAGGGAAGGCTTTCACCACCTTAAACACATTATTCGTCGGGTTCATCCAGCTGTCGGGGTTCTGAATCAAGGTATTTCCCAACAAGGTTACTTCATTCGTTTCCTCATTGATAGTAAACTGTCCCCGGCTATAAACCCCATTCTGGTTACGGGTGTAGTTCTGGCCGCCTATCCGGTCAAACAAGATCCAGGATTTTCCGGCAACATCGTCCCACGACTTGTTCCAGCCCCAGTCTCTTGAATCATTAGAAGACTTGGTCCAGCCCTTGCCTTTGCCAATCCAGTCTACTGCATTACCCGCAGCATCCAGCAGCCATATACGTCCCGAGGTGCTGCTTCCTGCCAGCATACTTAACAACTCCCCTTTCTTGAAAGAAGGATTGAAGCCCTCATCCGGACCAGTTTCCACGGGCACCCAGTTATCTGAGTACTCTTTCGAAATGAAGTTATAAACCAGTATGGCTGGTCCTTCACCATCAACATCCTTATCCCGCAACACGCCCAGGCGCAGACTGCTCTCTGTCAGCTCGATGATGCTATATTTCGACCAGTTGCTGATACCCGTAATCCCGTTCTTAGACGGCTTATACGAACGAAGAATAGTCGCACCATTCAGCGTGAGCGTCTTGGCATTCAGATCCAGGGAGAACGTACCGTTCTCTTTCACTCCTCCTTCAATCAGCTTTTCATTCCGGAAGAAAGGTCCGCCTTTGAGGCTAAAGGTCATAGATCCATAATTGCCCGCTGCCATTACACCCGGATAAACATCCGCCGTGCCCGGCCACCACCATACATTGCTGAAGTTCGCCGGATCCAGGAACGTGATGGGGCCCGCGCCTTTCTTACCCTCCGTATCCAGCAGCCATACTTTCTCATTTCCCGGGCCGCCTGTCAGATCAATCCATTCCTTATCCTGCACATAACTCAGATTGTCGGCAGTAACCACCACCGGTACAGAATCCAGTTTCACCTCTGTACCTCCTGAAAGGACAGAGAACTTCACCATATAAGTCCCTTTGAACGCAAACCTGACGGTATCCTTCATCCGTGTAGAACGACCTGTTCCATAATCCCACATCGGCAGAACGCCCGGCGTTTCATTCGTTAAAACCACGGTATTACCTCCCGGATCTACTGCGAGATCCTGAACGACTGTAAACTTGACGCTCGACTTATCGATCGCAGATTCCAGATTATAGTTCTCCTTCTGGCAGGCCATCATCACGATGAGCGGCAAGAAAAGAGCAGTCAATATTTTACTAAAGCGTATCATATCTATATTTTTTATTATATCCATTTCCACTTACCAGCCTGCATTCTGCTTCAATACACCATTCGACAGCGTGATCTGCGTATACGGGATCTGCTGCAATCCCGCAGTTTCCACAATCTTCGATGCCAGGATCACTTTCTGACTGTTCTGCCCGCCGCTCAGCAGCGTGGTGTTCTCAGCAATTTCCTGCGCGGCGGCATTCACTCCCCGGCGCAGCAGATCCCAGTAACGGATGCCTTCGAAAGCAAACTCCAGTCTGCGCTCCTTCATAATATTGTCTTGCGTAACCGGAAGTGGTGTGAATGCATCCTGATAGGCTCTCCTTCTCACTTCATCAAAATAGGTCTGCGCATTCGGACTGCCCAGTTCTGCTGCCATCAGCAGCACATCTGAATAGCGAATGGAAACATAATCCTGAAACTGCCCGATCATGAAGTTCACAGCACCTTTGCTTACAGCGACACTATTTCCTGCTTCATCCACCAGCGGCGCATATTTCTCTACGTAAAAGCCCGAATATTCTCTTTGCTTAGCCTGACTGGTAAAGCCAACATTCTCCGCTGCCACTGCAATAATGGAAGCTGCCCGCCGCGTATCAGTAGCTGCGTAGGCATTATAAAGCCTGGGATTAACCGTTCCGAATCCCCAGCCGTTACCATACGGATAAACAAACTGCTCACGCATCCCGAACATGACCATCCAGTGGTTTCCGTCTGTATTTCCGTTGTAGTCACTGGTATAGGTGTACTTTATCGCAAAGACGGTCTCCTTATTATCCTCACCCTCATAGGCGGTCAGGGAAGATGGCCACAGGTTGGCGAAATTGCTCACCAGACTGTACCCTCCTGCAGAGATCACATTTTCCAGATAGGCAAGCACTTCCGCCTTGCTGACCACCCCTGCCAGGTCTGTCTTTCCGTAATAGCCGGTGTAGTACAGAAATACGCGTCCCAATAGCGCCTCAGCAGCAAACTTGGTTACCCGGCCATGATTAGCCGCCGCTTGCGCACTGTAAGCTGTAGCGGGAAGATTTTCCGAAGCAAACTTCAGATCTTCTGCAATCACCTTATACACTTCTTCCGGAGCAGCCTGCGGCAAATTGTCGGCAGAAGGTGTTGTCACCAGCGGAATATGGCCAAAAAGCCTTACCATGTCGAAATAGAGATAGGCGCGCAGGAACCGTGCTTCTGATTCATAGGTATTCCTCAATGTAGGGTCGGCGCCCCATTCTATCTGTTCCATCTTACTGATCAGCACATTACAGCGGTATATGGCTTTGTAATAGGCCACCCAGTTCGGACCGAAGTTATTCTGGTCTGAAGGCGAACGCAGCTTGTCAAATTCATCAATCATCTGATAGTTATAGCTGTCGGAAGCTCCTCCTCCACCGAAACAGTTATCAGACATCACTTCCGATGCTACAGGGAAGCTCATGCCCTCTGCCCAAACGGTCTGCAGGCCATCATAGCAGCCCACAAGCGCTTTATAGGCATCTGCCGGCGTCTTATAATAATTGGTTTCGGTCACTGATGTAATGGGCTCTACATCGAGGAAGTCCTTACAACCTCCCGCCGAAACAAGCGCCATGGCAAGCAAATATATTTTCAGAGTTTTCATTTTTAATTCAGTTTAGTGGTTAGAAACGGATGTTAGCACCTAAAAGGAATGTCCGTGGACGAGGGTAATAGCCCAGGTCTATCCCTGATGAAAATCTGTCGCGCTCTCCATTATCAATTCCATAGCCGATCTCAGGGTCCATACCGCTGTACTTGGTAAACGTATAGAGGTTTTGCGCTGAAGCGTAGATCCTCACCTGGCGCAAATAGCTCTTCTTGAATATCCGGCCGAAATCGTAGCCCACCGTGATATTGCTTAAGCGCAGGTAATCGCCTTCGTGGATATAGAGATCTGAAAAGTTGATCCAGTTCGCTGAGTTTTCCGTTACGCGGGGCATCGTATTAGACGAACCCGGTCCATGCCATCTCCCTAAAATGGAAGTGGTATAATTGGCATACTGGTTAGCATGGTTGCGATACGACTGCACAATCTCATTACCAATAACTCCTGATGCCAGCAGCGAAAAGTCAAAGCCCTTATAGTTCGCAGACAGGTTGATACCGAACGTATAATCCGGATTCGGATTACCGATCATTCCGCGATCCAGATCATTAATGATGCCGTCATCATTCTGATCCACATAACGTACATCTCCCGGCTGTGCGGAAGGCTGAATCAAGGTATTGTTCGATGAACGGTGGGCATTCACCTCAGCTTCCGACTGGAAGATTCCCGCAGTGCTCAGGCCCCAGAAATACCCGATAGGAAATCCGGTTTGAGCGCGGTAAAATTCAAGAGAGTTATCAAACAGCTGTCCGTTCGCACCATGAATAATTCCGTCGGATGTAGGGATCTCAGCAACCTTGTTCTTGTTGTATGCCCCATTCACGCCGATGGTATACCTGAAATCTCCGGCCACTCCGTCGTAAGAGAGCCCCAGCTCCACACCTTTGTTCTCTACGTTACCTCCATTGATGTATGGCGCATCCGCTCCCGCTGTAGCGAGAATAGGAGCAGCAATCAGCCAGTCTTTGGTGGTCTTCTTGTACCAGTCGAATGTCAGGTTGATCTTATCCTGAAACAAGCGCGAGTCGAAACCCAGATCGAGCTGCTCGGATGTTTCCCACTTCAGATTCGGATTACCCAGCCTGCTCGGATAAGCTCCGGGTGTAAGCTCGCCTTCCGTATTCCCGAAAATATAATTGGTATTATCGAACGTAACCGGCGCAAGGTACTGGAAGGCAATAATGTTCTGATTACCTACCTGTCCCCAGCTTCCTCTCAGCTTCAGGAAGCTAAGCCAGCTTTTCGCAGGATCCAGGAACGACTCGTTGCTCGCTACCCAGCCTGCAGACACGGATGGAAAATACCCCCATCTGTTTTCTTTGGAGAACTTCGATGATCCATCAGCACGGAAGGTCATGTTTAGAAGGTACTTCTCTTTGTAGTTGTAGTTCAAACGTCCGAAGTACGAAAGCCGCTTCTCCTCAAACACACTAGGGCCCTGATTACCCGGGCGGTTTGTAGGTCCACCGCCAATCGTGATGGTCGCCCTATTGGTATTCAGCGCGTTTGACAACCAGGCATGCTGCAGATCGTTGAAGATCAGATCGGTGTTCACTCCCCAGATAACGGAGCGGTCTGACTGAAAGGTTGAAGAACCAGCCAGCAACTCAAAATTATGGTCGGTATTCACCCGGAAATTATAACTCAGCAAATTGTCGAACAAAAGGGTCTTACCCTTGCCCATCGACTGGTCTACCCTCGTCAGGTTATTGAAAGTGTAGATAGAGAGCTCATATTCCGGCGTAAAAGACCTGCTCTCCTCGTTAAAATAATCAATTCCCAGACTGGTGCGAAACTTCAGATTTTTGATCGGTTCCACTTCCAGGTACAGATCACCGATCAGGCGCTGGTTATTACGGTCATTCTGATTGCTGTACACCATCGTGGCGTAAGGGTTCGCTTCTCCATTATACCAGGTAGAGTTTTTGTTGTTAAAGAAATTCCCGGCCTCATCATACATCGGCACGAAGGGGCTGGTGTTGAAGGCTCCGCGCAGGGAGTTGTTGTACTGATTGCCCACACCCACACCATTGCTGTTGATGTAGTTGAACGTCAGATGCTGACCAACCTTCAGAATGTTATTATACAGATTATGCTCTGAATTGATCCGGAAATTATAACGATCATAATTGGAAAGATCCTTCCCTCCCACAATACCTTCCTGGCCGGTATACGATAAGGAAGTAGAATAAGTTGATGATTCGCCACCACCCTGCGCACCGATAACGTGATTCTGCGTGAGGGCATCGTTTACAAACATCTCGTCCATCCAGTTCGTGCCGGAGCCCATTGCTGCAATCTGCTGAGTGGTAAACCGGGGTAACTTGCCTACGTTCACCGCTGCCTCGTTCATAATAGAGGCATATTGCTGTGAATTTAACAGCTCAGCCTTACGGGCCACATCCTGAACTCCGGTATAGGTATCAATAGTAATAGATGCCGACTGACCTTTCTTTCCGGCCCTCGTGGTGACCAGCACCACACCATTCGCTGCCTGCGATCCGTAGATGGCAGCAGAGGCCGCATCCTTCAACACGTCAATCGACTCAATATCAGATGGGTTGAGGTAATTAATATTCGGAGTCTGCACCCCATCTACAATGTAGAGTGGACCAGAGTTCCCGATCGTACCCACACCTCTGATGATCACACGCATGCTTTCTCCCGGCTGTCCCGATGTGGAAGCAATCTGAATACCCGGCGCTTGTCCCTGCAGGGCCTGCAGCGCATTGGTGGTACTCTGCTTCTGCAGATCTTCTCCCCGCACCTGGGCCGTTGCACCGGTCACCAGTTTCTTCTTCTGAACACCGTAGCCAACTACGACCACCTCTTCCAGAGCTTTTACGTCATCTTGCAGCTGCACGTTCAGCACATTGCCCGTGCCTACCCGTACTTCCTTGCGCTGGTAGCCTATGGAAGTGACTTCGAGCACGTCGCCCGTAGCCGCACTGATGCTGAAAGCTCCCTGTATATTGGTGCTTGTACCCCCCGCCTTTCCTTTTACCTTAACCGCTGCCGAAGGAACAGGCTGCCCGTCAGACACCCCGGTTACCTTCCCGGTAATGGTACGGACCTGCGTATATCCCTGTATGCTGCAAAACATCAGGGAAATGAAAGCCCATAAGAGAACCTTCCTTTCCGTTTTTGTAATTATTCGTTCCATTGAGTTTGTAGGTTATTGGTTAGTTGATTTTCATACTGATTTTCTGTCCGCTATAGCTCAGCTTCTGCTTCACCGGCGAGTTGAATGAAAGGGGCCGTTTGGAACGGGGACTTACGACTACGATCTCGAAGGTTCTGTTCGGAAGCATTCCCTTAAAGCTGCCTTCCCGTTGCCCGATGGTAAGGGTTTTGCTGCTCTCGTTATAGCTGATCGGAATATTGGAAAACGCCTTCTTCTCATAGTTATAGTTCGTTCCCTCATCTTCATACAAAGTAAAAGACGCATCTTTTCCGGCGTACACGTACAGACGGATTGGGTCTGCCGGCTTCTCAGAAGTGTATTGCAGCTCCGGTCCGAAAGGCAGTATCGATCCCTCTTTCACAAAAAGAGGCATGCGCTCATAAGGAGCATCTGCAGTGATCTTTTGCCCACCCTTCAGGTAAGCACCCGAGTAAAGATCATACCAGCCCGTTCCTTTTGGCAGATACAGTTCCCTGTTCTTTGCCTTGTATGCAGAAACCGGATTCACCAGCAGCGATGGGCCGAACATAAACTGATCGTCGATGTTTTTCACCGCTTCATCCTGCCCGAAATCCATAACCAGTCCCCTCATGATGGTATAGTGCTGATGGTAAGCCTGTCCTGCAAGTGAATAGATATAGGGCATGAGGCGGTAACGAAGCTTGTTATAATACAACATGCTGTTATAGGCCGGATGACCTTCCGGAGCAATATTATAGATCTCGCGGTAAGGGAACTGACCATGTACGCGGAAGATGGGAGTAAATGCACCGAACTGGTACCAGCGGGTGTTCATCTCCCTCCACTCATTCAGGTCTTCTCCTTTGGCATTCTCGAAACGGCGCTCTACAGAGAAACCGCCGATATCCATGGTCCAGTAAGGCAAGCCGGAAAGAGAAAAGTTGATACCTGCAGAAATCTGATCACGCATATCGTGCCAGCGGGATGATATATCGCCGCTCCAGGTAACGGTAGCGAAACGCTGCAGACCGGCGTAAGCAGAGCGTGTCAGAATGAACACCCGGTCCTCTGGATTCGTCCTGCGTTGCCCTTCGTATATGCCCTTTGCATTCATCAACGGAAAAGCATTGAAATACCGCGTTCCTGATCCTATGGAAGGGCTGTAAATGGTTTTGCGCGTCTCTATATCCAGATTGGAGTGGATATCAGGCTCCGTCGCATCCAACCACCAGGCATCAATGCCCTTTTTATATAGTTTATTATTCAGGAGGTTCCAGAAACCTACCCGTGCATCTGCATCAAACGGATCGTAGAATGTCGACAAGTATCCCTTCCCTATCCAGTCTCTCCTGGCATCTTCCACATTGCGGGTATACAGCCAGCCTTTTTTAGCAAAATCATTGTACGCATCGGTGCCTTTGTAAAACTTGGGCCATACCGAGATCATCAGCCTGGTGTTATACTGGTCATGAAGCTCAGAAATCATCTTCCCGGCCGAAGGGAAACGCTGCTCATCAAACTCCTGACTTCCCCATTGATCTTCCTTCCAGTATGACCAGTCGAGCACGATATTATCCAGCGGTATCTTCTTATCGCGGAACGTCTTTACCGTACTCAGAATTTCCTCCTGCGTCTTATAACGCTCGCGACTCTGCCAGAACCCCATAGCCCACTTCGGTACAATGGAAGCGGAACCGGTAAGCAGGCGATAGCCGGCAATTACCTCATCAAGATCCTTTCCGGATACAAAATAGTAGTCGATGTGATCACCTGCCTCAGAAGCAAATGAAAAATGGTTCTTCTCCATTTCCGGAACCGGGCTCTGCCACTTCAGCGACAAGTAAGATTCGCCACCATCAGGGATCCATTCAATAACCACCGGATACTTACGCTTCCCCTGAAGTGCTACCTGGAGTTCAATAGCCCCTGCATTCCAGGGCTGGCGCCACCTGTCGGCCTGCAGCTTTCCGTCTATCCAGATCTTGATATATCCTGCATACTTAAACAGGAAGGTATGCAAGCCGGAATACGGAGATTCGATAGCACCCTCCCAACGAACCTTTCCATCGCCTAGCTTGAAGCTGTCGGGGAAGTTCTTCATATCCTTCAGGAAGGAGTAGTCGATATCAGACTCTGCGCGACTTGTAATTTCCTTGCCGGTTTTACGGTCCGCGTAGATGGCAGTGAGCCATCCCGCGTTACCGTTTTTGGAATAAAGCTTCAACCGGGATAAAGGCTGCATCGAGCGTACATCGCCCACTTTGGTGATGGAGTAATTGTCCCACAGGATGCCATAATTTTTATTCGACACTACAAAGGGGATGGCTACGTCGGTATTGTACTGCGACAGGTCCACCTGGTGCCCACGGTAGTTCATCACACCATTCTGGTGCTGGCCTAAACCATAAAAGCCGTCGGAAGCTCCTACTTCAAAGCCCTGCTTGATTTTATAGAATGTATCTCCTGTATAAGCGTCGGCCACAAAGGATGAGGCATCGCGTTTCAGTTCCGAGACAATGGGCTTTCCGGCAGGATCCGTGAAGCGCACCTGCCCGTTCGAAAGATCAACATGAGCTTGCAGGGAAGCCGTTTTGACGGTCAGCTGCCCGGACTCCTGAGACATATCCCAGGAAGGACTCCCCGCAGAAAACCCTTCAGATATCATCAGACTCTTATGTGGGGCAGCGGCTCCTGAAGGTGCCGATGTGACCCGTATGATCTTGTCGGATACCACCTGAAGGGTGAGCGTTTGCGCCACACCTGCTGTTTGATCGTTCAGCGTGATGGCTACTCCGTTACTCAGCTTCTTCACGTTGCCCGGCTGGGCGAGAATAGGAACAGAGAATGACAGACAGAATAAGATAGCAACTAAGATATTCTTGTGCATGGTAATTGGTTATGGTTTATACTGGTTAAATGCAGACGTAAAACTAGCGGATGCCTACGCCTGGGAGGGTATGAAAATGTTAACGTTTGGGTATAAATATGTTAACAAGGCCCTCCAGAGCCCAAAAACGGCTATTTTTCACTTACTGTGGCTTCAGATGAGCTGTTCAAGGCACAGTGCGCTTTCAGGTAGGATGAGGGAAGCAGGCCGAACTCAGCCTTGAAATATTTGGCAAATGTTTTGGGATTAGTAAAGCCCGCCTCATAGGCGATCTCTGCCACCGTGAGCTGCGACTTCTCCAGCAGCTTAGCTGCCCGCTTCAGGCGGATGCTGCGGATAAATTCGATAGGTGTCTGCCGTGTAAGCTGCAACAGTTTCTTATAAAGCGCAACCCGGCTCATGAACATTTCCTTTGCGAACTCCTCGACTGAAAAATCTGAGTTGGAAATGTTCTTTTCGATGATGCGCAATGCTTGTTGGATGAAACGTTCGTCGGCCGACTGCACTTCGACATCGCTCGGCAGTACTTCTACTTGCTTTTGGTATGTTTTACGCATAGACTCCTGACGGATCAGGAGGTTCTTGATCTTGGATAGCAGGATTTCGAAGTTGAAAGGCTTGGTCATATAGTCGTTGGCGCCGGTTTCTATTCCCCGGAGCACCTGCTCCTCACCCATCAGGGCGGTCAGCAGGATAATCGGAATATGGCTCGTGCGGCTATCTGCCCTGAGCTTCGCACAGAGGTCGATGCCGTTGAGTTCGGGCATGCTGACATCTGAGACAATCAGGTCGGGATGCATAGACAGGGCTTTGTTCCAGCCCGTCTTGCCGTTAGAAGACTCCAGAATATTATAAAACTGCCGGAGATTGTCTTTGAGATAAAAGCGAAAATCGTCATTGTCCTCAATCAGCAGGATCGTCGGCTTTTTATGGTTCAGCTTTACTGGCTCTTCGGCATGGTTCTCAAAATGTGACACCAGCTTGGGGCTGGTGAACGACTCCTCAAACAGCACTTCGTTGCTATTAACGGATATGGCCTTCAGCGGAAGAACGATCACAAAGCAGCTTCCTTTTCCGGGTTCACTCTCCACTCTGATCGTACCCTGATGCAACTGAACAAACTCCCGGGTAATAGAAAGCCCGATCCCGCTACCCTGATTAACCATCGATCCGGGTACATCATGCTGGAAAAAGCGTTCAAAAATCTTTTCCTGCTTGTCGGCAGGAATGCCTATGCCTGTATCCTCGATGCGGATCTCCACATTTGATGTCTTATCTTCGTGCAGCTCGCATTGCATGCTCATACTGATCTGCCCGCCTTCTGAAGTAAACTTGAACGCATTGGAGAGCAGGTTAAAAAATATCCGTTCCAGCTTATCGTGATCAAAATTGGTCACGAAAGAGCCTAGCTCCGAACGGAAGGTATACTTGATATTCTTCTTCTCTGCCAGATCACTGAACGATTGGAAGCTCTCGTAGGCAAACCGGATGATGTCATCTTCCAGCGGCTGCAGCTTCAGCTCTTTGACCTCCATCTTCCGGAAATCCATCAGTTGGTTCACCAGGTTGAGCAGGCGGCGCGCGTTGCGCTGCATGAGAGTCAGGTGCATCCGTGCATTCTCTTCCGGATTCTCCTTCAATAGCTTGTCGAGCGGAGCCAGGATCAGCGCCAGCGGAGTGCGGAACTCGTGACTCACATTGGTGAAGAACTTAATTTTCATCATATCCAGCTCATGCATCTGCTGGGCCGATTTGCGTTCCTGCTCGAGCGCAAATTGTGCTTTGAGCTTCCTGATCCCCCTCTGCCGGAGGTAGTACAGGAATCCGGCAACGGCCAGAATGTACAGGATATATGCGGGCGTGGTCTTCCAGAACGGAGGCAGGATCTTTATTTTAAGGCGCGCCTCTTCTGAACTCCAAACCCCGTTATCATTTAAGGCGCGGACCTTGAATGTGTACTCTCCCGGATCCAGGTTGGTGAAGGTGGCCTTACGATCGCGGCTATCGGTACTGAACCAGCGGTCATTGAAGCCTTCCAGCATGTACGCGTACTTGTTCTTAGCGGCATTAGCGAAGTTGAGGGCAGCAAACTCAACGGAAAAGAAGTTCTGGTCGTAGTTCAGCTGGATATTCCGCGTCAACGCAATTGATTCTTTCAAAATAGTATTGCCCTCAATCAGCTGCCCCGGCTCTACGCTCTTGTTAAACAGCTGGAAGTCGGTGAACACCACCGTGGGCGACTGCTTGTTCGTCTTAATGGTTTGCGGATGAAAGAGGTTAAACCCATTCGCCCCTCCGAAGATCAGTTCACCCCGGCTGGTTCTTAAAGCTGCGTTTTCGTTGAATTCCAAACCCTGTAAGCCATCCAGATCATCATAATTCCGGAAGCGGAACTGAAAACCATCACCGCGACTGCTTAATATCAGTTCGGAAATCCCCTTTGTGGTACTCAGCCAGATATGTCCGCCGCGATCTTCCAGGATCGTCAATACGGTATTGTCGGGCAGGCCGTTTTGGGTTCTCAAGACCTTAAACTGAGCTTTGCGCGGATCATAAACCGTCACGCCATCTTGCGTACCGATCCAGATCAATCCCCGGCTGTCTTCTATGAGGGAAAGGATGTTATTATTACTCAGGCCACCATCTGTTTTCGCAGAAGCGGAGTAGTGGGTAAACCGGCCGGTCTTCTTCTGCAACACATCCACACCAGAGTCTGTTCCAATCCAGATATTACCGGCTTTGTCTTCCAGCAGAGCATTGATATAGTTCGACTTGACCGAATTCCGGTCGCCCAGGCGGAAGTGCGTAAAGCTCTTCGTTTTTCTGTCGAACAGATCGAGCCCTCCGTGAAGCGTCCCTACCCATAATCTGCCTGCTGAGTCTTCCATAATCTCCCACACGCGGTCATCTGAAAGGCTGGACTCGTCCGCCTCGCTATGTCGATAATTACTGAACTTCTTGCCGTCGAAGCAGTCGAGCCCTCCGAAGTAGGTGCCGACCCAGAGCTTCTCCTCGCGGTCGATCCAGAGGCTCACCACTACATCATTACTGAGGCTGTTCTTGTCGGCGGGATTATGCCTGTACGTTTTAAAAGTATTTCTTTGCCGGTCAAAGTAGATCAGTCCTCCTCCATTTGTACCGATCCACAGGTTGCCCTGCTTGTCTTCGACAAAGCGGTTTACATCATCGTACGGGAGACTGTTGGGTTCGAACGGCCTGTGCCGGTAGTGCGGGAACTTGATAATGCTCTCGTGGTAATAGCTGAGGCCCTTCTTAAACGTACCGACCCACATAATGCCCGCGTTGTCTTTGTAGATCACCGGCGTACTGTTCTGCGCGATGCTCTTCTCATCTGCTTCCCGGCTGATGAGAAAACTCAGGGTATTCTGTTTTTTGTTGAGAAGATTGATGCCTCCGTGGTCTGTACCCAGCCAGATAGTGCCCTTATCGTCCTGACTGATGCTATAGATGTTGTTGGTGTTCAGGCGTGGATTGCCTGAGGTTGAATAGTGCTTAACCGACTTATTTGCCGATGCAATGAGATAGGCGCCCTTGGGCTTATCTGCCGAATAGAGCCAAACATCTTCATCCCGGTCAATAAAAAGCTTATAGCTGGCCTCGTCAGCAATCTTCCTGCTAAATAATCGCTCATGGCTCCCCGCCCGGTACTGCTCTACCAGTCCGGATGCATCGGCAACCCAGATAGACCCGTTATCGGCAATGGCCAGTCCCGTGAAAGGTGCTCTTCCTGCTGAGACGACAATCTTTGCCCTGCCACCCTGTTCTGCCAGCTGATACAGTCCGGCTGAGGTAATGATATAGAACAAGCCATAATCATTGCTGCGAACATCGGTCAGGGTGCCGCGAATACCTTTAGACTTCAGGTATCGCTCCGGATGCCTGTCGAACCTTTCTTTGGCCGGATCATAGATCACATATCCGGCACGGGTATTTATCCAGAGCTTATTTTCAGGGCCCGATTGGATGTTGAGGATGTTATCATCGTTCAGCGTGGTGGAATCTTTTGCTGAATGCTTGAATACCTTGAATTTGTAGCCATCATAGCGGTTGAGTCCCGACAAAGTGCCGAACCACATGAAGCCCTGACGATCTTTTAAGATGCTGTTGATCTGGTTGTGCGACAATCCCGAAGAGATGTGCAGTTGCGAGAACTGGTACTTGTTGGGCTGCGCATAGGCATGCGCTGTTGCCAGCAATATAACAATAAGCGTATAGGCTCTCGCAAACATGAAAAATGGTTAGTTAAAAGAGTTCTTCTTTCATTCGAAGATAGTTATTTATTGTGCCATTTACAGGCTGTACGGGATAAAAATTCACATGATAAAAAGCGGATAGCGGAGTATCACGTAACAAAGGATCAAATCAAGAAAGGGACATAAAAGGTGTGAAGTTAGATTCTACATAGTGGCAGTAGTGGCTGAACGACAGGTTTACGACGGAAGAATCTGGTAGCCTTCACAAGGCTGGGATGCTGGAGGCGGGGAGTTGAGAGGCGTGTGACCCCTTATCAACAAGCAGCCCCCCGGCTTGTGACCGGGGGGCTGCTTGTTTGGTTATTGATGACTTGTGATTTACTGTTATTACAGATCAGTGATCGGCTTATAAACAGGGACCAGAGATTTCATCACGGCCCATCCGATCAGATAGGATACAGCACAGATCGAAAAGATAATGAAATATCCGGCTTCCTCTCCTTTAAAGCCCATGAAAACCATCTGGGTTTGACCCGCATGATCAAAAAGAACACCTGAGCCCTTATTGATGATGAATGATCCGATACCACCTGCCATACCACCAATACCGGTGATGGTTGCGATCGCCTTTTTAGGGAACATATCACCAACTGTGGAGAAAATGTTGGCAGACCATGCCTGGTGAGCCGCACCCGCGATACCAATGATGATAACAGGCACCCAGTAAGTAACCTGGCCTAAAGGCTGTGCAAGCAATGCAAGCAGAGGGAAAAACGCGAAGATCAACATCGCTCTCATTCGTCCGTCATATGGATTCATTCCCTTCTTGTCAACAAAGTAAGATGGAAGCCATCCTCCGATTATCGAAAGCAGGGTGATCATGTACAGCACGAAAAGAGGAAGTGCACTTTCGGTTGTATCCATTCCGTACACAGAGCTCAGATAAGCCGGCGTCCAGAACAGGAAGAACCACCATACTCCGTCAGTCATGAATTTACCGAAGGCAAATGCCCATGTCTGCTTGTATTTGAAGCAATCCTTGAAAGAGATCTTCCTGGCGGCTTCTTCTGCAGGGTCAGCAAGCGTAACTGTGCTTACTTCAATGTCCTGCTGAATGTACGCAAGCTCTTCCGCATTAACTCTTGGATTGAGTTCCGGTTTCTTATACAGGAATATCCATCCTCCCATCCATACGAAGCCCAGAGCTCCGATGATGATGAACGACATCTCCCATCCCCATGCTTTAGCGATGAAAGGGATCGTGATCGGAGCAGCTAGTGCACCAACAGTAGCACCGGCATTGAAGATACTGGTTGAAAGCGCTCTGTCTTTCTTTGGAAAGTACTCCGCAGTAGCTTTGATAGCTGCAGGGAAGTTCCCGGCCTCTCCAACTGCCAAAACGAAACGGGCAAAGATGAATAAAGTAACACTGGTGCTGACAACCATTGCTGTGTCATCAACCATGGAGATCGCTTCCTTTGCACCTTCAAAACCAACAAACCAGTTTCCTGTGAGGATACCTGATGTTGCAATTCCACAATAAGCGTGCAGACAAGCTCCGAGAGACCATATTCCGATAGCCCAAAGGAAACCTTTCTTCGTGTCCATCCAATCGACAAAGCGACCGGCGAACAACATACTTACTGCATAAAATATGGAGAATAGTGCGGTTATGTTTCCGTAATCGTTATTCGTCCAATGGAACTCCGGAACGATGAAGTCTTTCCACGTTAGAGAAAGGACCTGTCTGTCCAGATAGTTAATTGTGGTAGCAAAAAACAGCATGGAACAAATCGTCCATCTGTAATTACTTACTTTCTGAGTACCCATTTAGTTTAATTTAGTGTTTATTGGTTGCCTGCTTATCGAACAGACTTGATTGTTTCCATTACTTCTTTGGTTAGCGTAACCAGCTCATCATATTTCTTATTTTCCATGATGTCTTTGGTAACGAGCTTGCTTCCCATACCTACTGCACAAACACCAGCTTTGAACCAGCCCTGGATATTGTCGCGGCCCAGGTCTACACCACCTGTAGGCATGAACAACAAGTTAGGGAACAATTCTTTAATTCCGGACAGGAATGAAGGACCTAAGATATTTCCAGGGAAAAGTTTTACAAACTTGGCACCCATTTTCTCAGCCTTGATGATCTCTGTAGGAGTCATACAACCAGGTACCCAAAGCATACCGTTTTTGTCTGATACCTCTGCTACGTCGTCAACCAATCCCGGGCTGATAATGTAATCTGCACCTGCATCGATGAAAGCCTGCGCTGAAGCAGCATCTTTAATGGTACCAACACCCAGGTACATGCCTGGCATTTCAGCGTCGATTACTTCGCGCATCTTCTTGAAGTTCTCTAATGCTGCCTCACCACGGTTTGTATATTCTACTGCCCTGATACCAGCGCTATATAATGCTTTTAGTAAATCGATACTTACCTGTGCGTCTTTGTTGAAATAAAGTGGTAAAATTCCTTGCTCTGGAATTACTTTTAAAACTTCTTCTTTCTTGCTCATTTTTTTAAATTTTCTAGGAAATATATTTAGCATAAATGTATAAATTTTATGCTACGTTTATTTTAAAGATGACAAGGATCATATATTATAATCGGCCTAAATTTTGCATTTTTCACAACCTTACAGCTAATTCATTGAATATTTGGCAAAAAATACAATTCTTTGATCTTTTCAGTAGGCTCGGAAACGATTGCGTAATATTTTCATAAAAGAAGCTCGAAAGGTGGGTACGGTCTGACTTTATTAAAGTATTTTTGGTCATTCTATTATCAAACCTTTATAATATTAATTTACAGTATTAAGATGTCAAAAAAAGTTGTAACCCTAGGAGAGATCATGATGCGTCTTTCCACTCCAGGATTTGAACGTTTTGTTCAAAGTGATTCTTTCGATGTTACTTATGGCGGTGGTGAGGCAAACGTAGCTGTGGCTGTGTCAAACTATGGTCTTAATGGTGTTTTCGTGAGCAAGGTACCTGATAACGCATTAGGACAGGCTGCTATCAATCATATCCGTCGTTACGGTGTTGATACTCAATATATCGCTCGTGGTGGTAAAAGATTAGGTATCTATTTCCTTGAAACTGGTGCATCTGCACGTGCTTCTCAGGTTATCTACGATCGCGCTGATGCTTCAATCGCAGAGCTCGATGCTTCTGAATTGGATTTCGATGCTATTTTCGAAGGTGCTGACTGGTTCCACACTACTGGTATTACTCCTGCATTGAGCGACAAGGCTGCTGCTTTGACTCTTGCTGCTTTAAAAGCTGCTAAAGAAAGAGGAGTTACTACAAGTATCGACCTGAACTACCGTAAAAAACTTTGGAGCAAAGAAAAAGCGAAAGAAGTAATGACTGAGCTTTGCCAGTATGTAGATGTTTGCATCGGAAACGAAGAAGATGCTGAGACTACTTTAGGCTTCAAGAGCGCTGGAACAGATATCACAAAAGGTGAATTGAACCTGGACGGATACAAAGATGTATTTCAGCAGATGAAAGAGAAATTCGGTTTCAAATATATCGCTTCTACCCTTCGCGAAAGCCACAGTGCTTCTGATAACGGATGGTCTGCATTGGTATATGACGGAAACGAATTCTACCACACTAAACAATACGAAGTTCGTATCGTTGACCGCGTAGGTAGTGGTGACTCTTTCGCAAGTGGTTTCATCTACGGATTAGTAACTGGCTTACCAATGGGTGAAGCTGCTGAGTTTGGTGTTGCGGCTTCTGCCTTGAAACACACCATCCCTGGTGACCTTAACCACGCTACTTTGTCGGAAGTTAGCACCTTGATGAAGGGTGATGCTTCAGGCCGTGTACAGAGATAAGATTAATCATCAATAGAAAAATCCGCCTTAATTTAGTTAACGGCGGATTTTTCGTTTAAACACCAATTTATATGATCATAGATTCATTAGAGAACGCAGCGAAATACTACAGCGTTCACCCTCGTTTTGAAAAGGCTTTTGAATTCCTGAAATCTCAGGATCTTGATGCCCTGGAAGTAAGCAAGTTCCAGATTGACGGAGCAGACCTGCATGCTGCAGTGTCAGCTAAGGAAGGTGTAGCTGTTGAGGCTGCTAAGTTTGAAGCGCACAACAACTTCATCGATATCCAGGTATGTATCTCAGAAAGAGAGAAAATGGGCTGGAGCACACGCAGCCAGTGTACTGATCCGAAAGATCCATACAATGCAGAAAAAGATGTGATCTTTTTTAATGATGAGCCGGGTATGTATTTCGAATTGAAAGCAGGTCAGTTTGCTATCTTCTTCCCTGAGGATGTTCATGCGCCAATGATCGGCGAGGGCGTCATCAAGAAACTGGTTATCAAAGTAAGAAAAGACTAATCAGGTCCCAAACGTATATAAACAAAGAAGCCCGGCTCAATGAGTCGGGCTTCTTTGTTTATATATACCTGGTGCTTATAGCGTTACGCCGGTTTTGAAAATGGCGATTTCGCGGAAGCCAGACTTCTCATGATGTGCTTTTTCGCCGCTCGCAACACGAACGATCTTATCTACGAACTCTTCAAGCGCTTCATCAAAAGTTTTATCTTCTGCAAGCGGTCCGGCATTGTAGTCAATCCAGTGTGGTTTTCTGGATGCCAGATCGGAGTTAGTAGCGATCTTCAGTGTAGGGATGAAGCTACCGAATGGTGTACCGCGACCTGTTGTGAACAGTACGATATGACATCCGGAAGCACCTAATGCTGTAGTAGCAACCAGGTCATTACCAGGAGCACTCAGCAGGTTCAGTCCTTTTTCTTTTAGACGCTCACCATATTTCAACACGTCTACTACGTTTGCAATACCACCTTTTTGGGTACAGCCGAGTGACTTGTCTTCCAGTGTGGATATACCTCCAGCCTTATTACCTGGTGAAGGGTTCTCGTAAATAGGCTGTTTCTGATCGATGAAGTATTGTTTGAAATCGTTGATCAGGTGAACAGTTTTCTCGAAAACATTCTGGTTCACGCAACGGTCCATCAGGATGGTTTCTGCACCGAACATCTCAGGAACTTCGGTCAGGATGGTTGTTCCGCCCTGGCTGATCAGGAAGTCGGAGAAGTATCCTACAAGTGGATTGGCAGTGATACCTGAAAGACCGTCTGATCCTCCGCACTTCAATCCAACTTTAAGTTCTGAAATAGGGATCGGCTCTCTTCTGTCCTGACGTACTTGCTCGTAGATCTCTTTCAACAGTTCAATCGCAGCTTCTACCTCATCACCCACTTTCTGGCTGGAAAGGAATTTAATGCGGCTCTTGTCATAGTCTCCAAGACCTGTTTCAAACTCGTCGATACGGTTGTTCTCGCACCCTAAACCGAGTACAAGTACCCCGCCTGCATTTGGATGCAAAGCGATGTCAGACAGGATAGCACGAGTATTCTCGTGGTCGTCGCCTAACTGGGAACAGCCGTAGCTATGTTTAAACACTTCGATACCTTCAATATCTGTCGGGTTCACTTCCGCTTTGAATTCGCGGATGATCTGCTCGGCGATACCGTTCACACAACCAACGGTTGGAACGATCCAGATTTCGTTACGGATACCAACATCACCATTCTTGCGTCTGTAACCATCAAAGGTCATGTTACGCTGCGGGTGAGCTAATTCGTGCAGTGTTGGATTATAGGAATAATCAAATACCTCACCCAACTTTGTTCTTACATTCTGAACGTGAACGTGCTCTCCTGTCTGAATAGCAGCGGTAGCTTTTCCGATCGGGTAGCCGTATTTCAAGACGTCTCCTCCTTCAGGAATGTCAACGATCGCTATCTTGTGCCCTCTTTCGATGTCGTTGAGCAGCGTGATAGTTGTGCCTTCTACCTCTATTGTCTCTCCTTTGCTGAAATTCCTTAAAGCGATAACGACGTTATCGCGGGAATGTATCTTAATTAGTTCTTTCATAATGTGCCCTTACCTTATTATACCGTTTCTATAGCCTTCTCCATGCCGTTCTTAGTGATATTCACCAAATGAGCGGTAACTGATTTAGTCAGGCCTTCTACTGAGTTCAAATCTAATTTCCAGTTCTTTTCGTATCCCAATACTTCTCTTACAACGTCTTCGATTGACTCATCAGTTCCGTCGTATTTCGCCCAAGCATTTTTAAGCAATACGAGAACAGCAGCGTCATCGTTAAGAGAAATTTCTTCCTCTCCTCTCTTACCTCTGTAGAATGCGATGGTTGCAGCCAGAGAGAAAGCCAGTTTCTGTGGAACTTCGCCTTTTCTCTTGATATATTCCAATACAGATGGAAGTACGCGTGTTTCAAATTTAGGGAATGAGTTCAGAGAAATACTCATTAGCAAATGCTTGATGTAAGGATTTCTGAACCTGTCAATTACCTCGCCGGCAAATTTCTCCAGCTCTTCTTTTGAAAGGTCAAGCGTAGGGATAATTTCATCGAAAATAGCTTCTTTAATGAACTTACCTACGACCGGATGCTCTACTGCTTCTCTTACGGTATCAATTCCGTACAGGTAAGCAACAGGAACAAGCGTAGTATGAGCACCATTCAAGATTCTCACTTTACGTGTGCGATATGGGGTAATGTCTTTTACATAAAGGACATCAAGACCGATTGATGGGAAAGGAAGTTCTTTCTGAAGAGACTCAGGTGCTTCAATTACCCATAGGTGGAAGTGTTCTCCTTCTACTACCTGTTTGTCTTCATAGCCCAGCTCTTCTGTGATCTCTGCGATACGCTCTCTAGGATATCCAGGAACGATGCGGTCAACCAGCGTATTGCTGAAAGTACATGCAGATTCTAACCAGTTGATAAAGTCTGTACCGAAGTTCCACTTCTGTGCCAGTTGAACAAGAATGCGTTTCAGGTTATCAGCGTTCTTTTCAATAAGCTCGCATGGAATAACATGCACGCCTTTTTCCTGATCGCCGCCAAAAGTCTCAAATCTGTGTTTCAACCATACAGCCAGTTTTGCGGGGTATGAGTTCGGAGGAGTAGAAGTAGCTTCGTCCTGCTCATCATATGCAATACCTGCTTCAGTAGTGTTTGAAATGATATAACGCATTTCAGGAAGTTCAGCTGTTTTCAGATATTCCTGAAAATCGGTATATGGGTTGATACCACGGCTGATTACATCGATAGTTTCATGGATGCTTTCAGGCTTTCCGTTCTTTAGACCTCTCAGGTATAAAGTATACAGACCATCCTGCTCGTTCAACATATCCACCATTCCTTTGTCAATAGGCTGAACAGCGATTACAGACCCGTTGAAGTCTGCTTTCTTGTTTAACTCGTGAAACATCCAGTCTACGAAACAACGCAGGAAGTTACCTTCTCCAAACTGAAGTACTTTTTCGGGGCGGTTAACATACCCGCTGTAGACTTTTTTATTTAATTGCATATTCTGTTCTATCTTTAAAATGACTAATCTTTTTGACTTTCTTTATTAATTTTTGACACCCGCAGGATATCCTGACCTGTTGCATCACCCTGCTCCTGAAGCTTGCCGAAGGCTGCTGCAGTGGCATAGTTTAGTGTTTCCTGGGGATCATGTTGCAGGTAAGATCCGTAGATCAGACCGCCCATGAAACAATCCCCGCTTCCTGATCTGTCTACGACACCCACCGTTTTGTATTCAGGGGAGTTATACTGCTCTCCATTGGTGTAGAGCGTGGTATAGTACAGAAGATCTTTTTTGTTACTGTCGAAGCGGAATGTATTCGCTACGCTCTTGCATTTAGGGAAACGATCCATGATCTCCAGGGAGGTGCTTTTTGCATGATCCAGATAGGCTTGTTTAGTGCCTTTCTCATGGATATTTTCATCAATAGATGTGCCAAGCAAACTGTTGGCAGACCATATATTTCCCATGACAACGTCACAATATTCAAGTAGCTGAGGCATCACCTCGATAGGCTCTTTACCATACTTCCACAAGCGTGAACGGTAGTTCAGATCTACTGATATCCGGATGTTCTTTCGGGAAGCTGCTTCAAGTGCCTCCAGGCATACATCGGCTACGTTGGCATTTAATGCGGGACTGATGGCTGTGAAATTGAACCATGATACATCCCGAAGGACTTTATCCCAGTCAATTACACCTCTCTTTAGATTTGCAAAAGAAGAATGTTCGCGATCGTACACGACACTGCTTTTGAGATCGGCTCCTCTGTCGAGGTAATATACCCCGATGCGGTCTCCCCCAAGGAAGACCGACGATGTATAGATACCTTTATACTCGAGATAATCTGTCACGTACTTTGACATGAAATTGTCGGGCAAGACTGTACAATACTTGACTGGAATGTTCCAGCCTGCCAAAGCAGTAGCCGTATTGGCTTCCGCTCCTCCAACATACAGTAAAAACGGGTGTTTATCAGCTTCTTCTCCGGAAGAAGGGGACACCCTCAATAACAACTCCCCAAAGCACAATACCTTACTTATCACCAGCTTATATAGTTTTTAGCGTTGTAATAACAAATATCTTTAACAACTTTTCCGATCCACTCGATATCATTTGGCAACTCACCGTTCTCTACTTCCTCACCAAACAGATTACACAGAATTCTTCTGAAGTACTCGTGACGTGGGTAAGACAGGAAGCTTCTTGAATCGGTCAGCATACCGATAAAGCGGCTGATCAGTCCCATGTTAGAAAGCGCATTCATTTGCTTGATCATGCCATCCTTCTGATCGAGGAACCACCATCCTGAGCCAAACTGTACCTTTCCGGCAACAGACCCGTCGTTGAAGTTACCAATCATGGTAGCAATCAGTTCATTGTCGGCAGGGTTCAGGTTGTAGATCACTGTTTTGGCAAGCTGATCGCTTGTATCAAGACCATTCAGGAATTTAGACAATTGTCTTCCCTGGCTGAAGTCGCCAATAGAATCCCATCCGGTATCTGGTCCGAGGGTAGAAAGCATACGACGGTTGTTGTTTCTCAGTGCACCTAAGTGGAACTGCTGAACCCATCCTTTTTCATGATCCCACTTTGCAAAGTGTACCAGCATCGCAGACTTGAACTTCAGGACTTCTGACTCAGTGGTTGTCTCGTTGTTTCTTATTTTAAGGAAGATTTTGCTGATCTCCTCATCGGTATAATCTTCAGCGTAGATCTGCTCTAATCCATGATCTGACACGCGGCAACCATTCTGATCGAAGTAGTCGTGTCTAAGCTTCAGCGCTTTCAGATAAGTATCGAAATCGGAGATGCTCAGGTTAGTTACCTGCTCCACCTTTGCGATATAGTCGTTTAAGCCAGCTACGTCATCTGCAGCCATTGCTTTATCAGGGCGGAAAGTTGGTCTCACCTGAAGAGCGATGCCTTCAGCTGCAATCTTTTGATGATGCTCCAGAGAATCGATCGGGTCGTCTGTAGTGCAAACAGCCTCTACGTTCATTCTGCTCAGGAGACCACGTACCGAAAATTCCGGAGTGACAAGCTTCGCGTTACAAGCATCATAAACCTTTTTAGCAGTGCTACCTGATAAGATATCATTGACGTCGAAATAACGGCGCAACTCGAGGTGAGTCCAGTGATAAAGAGGGTTTCTCATGGTGTAAGGAACCGTTTCAGCCCACTTTTCGAACTTCTCAAAATCACTTTTACCACCGGTAATATAATCTTCATTCACACCGTTGGTGCGCATTGCACGCCATTTGTAATGGTCGCCGTATAACCATACCTGGGTAAGGTTATCAAAGCTGACGTCATTAGCAATTTGCTCCGGGATCAGGTGATTATGGTAATCTATAATAGGCATCTCTTTAGCATATTCATGATAAAGGCGCTCAGCAGTACGATTGGTTAATAAAAAATTTTCGTCTAAAAACTGTTTCATGTTCTCGATATATTAAACTCCCTAAGGAGTGCATGTTCTATTTAGTTACTACCTGTTGCAGGAGCCATTTTGACAAGTCCTTCGCCGCGGCAAAGTTATCAAAGTCAGCCGGCAGCTTACGACCATCAACATATTCATTATACAGCCACGGATCACCAACGGCGAAGACCGTTCCTTTGCCCACTTTAGCCGTGGCAATGACTACGTCTCCTTTATGTGTGATGACAGGCTTTGCAGTACCTGATAGCTTCAGCGTACTTAACTCCTTAATATAAAGCTTTTTCGCGGTTTTGAAAATGGGATTCCCGGCAGGGACCATTACTGCAGCCATTTCAAACTGCTTGCCTGTAACCGTATTCTTCTGATCTTCATTGAAGGTAATACCGAAGGCCTGAGCCAGTTTATTGAAGTTCTTGAACTCGCAGTTGCCCACGTCGTTTGACATCAGGACAAGCACACCACCTGCTTTAACCCAGTTCGATATAGCTGTAACATCCTTGTCAGATACGAAATTCGGATTCGCTGCCTCCTTCTCTGTGTCTGGATCAACAATAATATAGACAGAGGAGTGCTTCAGATTAGTAGCGGACGGCGCTACTTCCAGGCGGCCTGTTTTAGCCCCTTCAAAGTTGAAGGCGTTTTTCCAGAACCAGAAACCTCCGTTACTCTGATCTTCCCAGGTATAATGATGTCTGACTTCCCTACCCAGGGCGTCCTTCTTGCGTTCGTTATTGAAATAATAGTCGAGGGTAACAGTCTTTCCAGCACCTGCCTTTGGCAAAGCAGCTATTTCCATCTCATTGGCCGCGCTGATGAAGGAACCTACACCCTTAGGATCATTCGTGATCACCTTTTCGCTCATGTAGTACTCAAAGCTTCCATCGCGGTATGGCTTCCCACCAAGGCCGGATACAGATACCGTACCTTTGAGGTTGATCTTATCCGCATTGACTTCCTCTACAAACTCCTTCTTCATTCCCTCAAAGGCTTTCTTCGCTACTGCAAGGTAACGCTGAGGAAGATATCCTTGTCTCACGCCCTTTGCAAGAGAATAGACAAACATGCTGGCTGCGGATGATTCAAAGTAGTTACCCTTGCCATTTGGCACATCGATAATATCGTACCAAAGCCCCGATGGCTGCTGCACTTTCGATACAGCCTCAGCATAGCGGTTCAGAATGTCGATCAGCTTCTTTCTACCTGCATGTTCTGCGGGGAAGTATTCGAGAGCATCAACCAACGCCATACCGTACCAACCCATCGCCCTTGCCCATACGTGAGGAGAACGTCCGCTTGTCTTGTCTGCCCACTTTTGTTCTTTGGATTCGTCCCATCCATGGTAGAGTAAACCAGTTTTAGCATCTCTGGAATGATTTTCCATATACACGAACTGATTGGTGATATCATCAAAGGCTTTCGTGTCGTTGGTGATTGCCGAATACTCGGCATAGAAAGGCTGTGCCATATAGAGGCCATCCAGCCACATTTGGTTGGGATAGATCTTCTTATGCCAGAATCCCCCTTCTTTGGTGCGGGGATGTTGATCCAGCTGATGACGTAACAGTTGCGCTGCCTTCAGATACTTCTGCTGACCGGTAACATTGTAAAGCAAAAGCAGGGACCGTCCGTTCTTGACGTTGTCGATATTATGCGAATTCTTGTCATAGGTGCGGATGTTGCCATCATCACCGACAAAGAAGTCCATGCTTTTCTTGATATATTCAAAGTAACGTTTGTCGGCCGTACGCTGCCATACTGCTGATACGCCCTCCAGGACAACACCCTGATCGTAGGTCCATTTAAACGGTCTGCCTGTCCATAATGAATCACTCCATATGTCCATCACGGTCGCCGTCATGCGTTCAGACAGTGGGGCCGATTGTGCTTTCACCTCGTGTCCGAAGAAACAGAATACTACTGCGAAAGCTATTATCGATGCTAATCTTTTCATCCAGGTTGTTATTTAATCTTAAGGGCTTTCTTCGAAGCTCCATAACTAAACTCGACGTTGTTCTTTGCGCTTTTCAGGTTTGAATTCTGTACGGTAATGCCAGAACTCTTATCACCCTTGATCTGAAAAACAAGCTCCGCTCCCTCATTATATCGAAGGCCGTCAAACGTCATTGCACTGCTGTTGACGATATCGACTACCGGCTTACTGTCCTTTACAATTACATTAACGTTTTTAAAGAAGATAGATTTTGCGTCCTGTGTCTGAATTCCCTTGTCTGCCTGAATCGTTACATCTTCCAGGTAGATATCATGGATGTTCATTTCCGGCAAGCCCCTTACGAAGATGCCTCTTTCAGCACCGTCACACACAACGTTTTTCACGTGTATGTCTTTAAACTGAGGAGTTTCTTCAGTTACCGGGAGCACAACAACTTTGGGAAGTTCGCGTGCTTCGCCCTTCAATGGAACTGGATCGACCGCAGCATAGTACATATCAAACAAGATGGCATCGCCCGGAATATCTTTCATCGTGATATTCTTGATGTAAACCTTTTCAACCACACCTCCCCTGCCGCGGGTAGTTTTGAATCGAAGACCTATGTCTGTGCCAATGAATGTACAATCTGTTACAAAGAGGTTCTTTGCTCCACCTGACATTTCACTACCTACTACAAAACCTCCATGTGCATGGTAAACGGTGCAATTCTTAATGAGCACGTTCTCTGTTGGCATGGCCCGTTTACGTCCTTCCTCGTCCCGTCCTGACTTGATACAAATTCCGTCATCACCTACATCAAACACGCTGTTTTCAACAACGACATTTTTGCAAGACTCCAGATCCAGACCATCTCCGTTCTGACCGTACCACGGATTCCGTACCACGATGTTGCTGATGGTAATATTCTCACACATAAGCGGATGAACGTTCCAGGCAGGTGAGTTTTGGAAGGTTACACCTTCAAGTAGTATATTCTTGCTCTGACTGATCACCAGTAAATTAGGTCTCAGAAAGTCTTTGATATCCTCATAATCTTTGACAGTCTTACCTGAAGCTATAACGCCGGCATTCTTCACTTGCGACCCTTTCAGCGATCCTTCGGATGGATACCAGATACGACCTTTCTGATCGACCACGCCACCTGAAGCAACTAGCTTTTCCCACTGACTGGCAGTCAGCTTCTCTTTTTTAACCATTCTCCATGCATCGCCATTTCCATCCACTACTCCTTTGCCCGTAATGGCAACATTGGTCAGTCCGGTACCGGAAATAGGTGACTGGTTCCTTACTGCAGCCAGTCCTTCCCAGTTTGTTTCAACCAGTTTGTACTGCGACATATCTCTGGTAAAGCTCAATACAGCACCACCCTGAAGATGCAGGTTCACATTGCTTTTGAGCTCAACAGGTCCGGTAGACCAAAGTCCTGTAGGCACAAGCACTACTCCGCCACCATTCTTGCTGCATGCATCAATTGCCTGGTTAATACTCCTGGTGTTCAAGGTTAAGCCATCACTTATGGCTCCATATTTTACAATGTTAAATGTGTCTGCTTTAAATACGGGCTTTTCAACAGTTGGTAGCACGCTAATCGGCCAGGAGGGAGAATCAGACTGGGAAAACGATTGAAACCCAGTGAACTGTAAAACCACGGCAAAAATTGCCGCTTTTAATTTGTGTGTATTGTTCATGTTTCCTTTTAAGTACTGAATAGAGTCTCCGTTCCGGCGATATCAGGTCATCCCTCAACTCATTCAGTCATTACTACAATTATCTAATCTTTATATGGTTAGTATAAACGATTTATTAGTATTGAAGCAAGATTACAGACTTTAGCCTAAAATAAAGATGAAATAGGAATATAAATTTACGCAAACGTTATCGGAGGTAACCATTTCGTTATATACCGGGGAAGGTATCCGGAAGCAGCCGAATACCCCTGCTCAAAAGCCTTAGATTCAGTTTCCTTATCTGCTGATTGATGGTCAGATCCCAGGCCCGGTGGAAAGGTCCGGATTCTGGCTAAAACAAAAAAAGCCATCCGCATGGATGGCTTTTTTAAAGTATTTTAAATGGACCTATTATCTGAGATCCTTGATCGCTACTGCGTCCATATCGGAATATACCAGGTTCTCGCCGGCCATTGCCCATATGAAACCATAGTTGGAGGTACCTCCACCAGAATGGATTGACCATGGTGGCGAAATGATTGCCTGATGATTCTGAACCACTAAGTGGCGTGTTTCCTGAGGTTGGCCCATGAAGTGGAATACAACCTGATCTTCAGGAACATCAAAGTAAAAATAAGATTCCATCCGGCGGTCATGTACGTGAGACGGCATGGTATTCCACACAGATCCTGTACTCAGGATGGTAAGTCCCATAACCATCTGGCAGCTTCTTGCACCTTCCAGGTGGATATATTTGTATATAGTACGCTCATTAGCGGTGTCTTTGCTTCCCACGGTTGTTGGGAATGCATTTTCTTTCTTTACCAATTGATGCGGATATTCCTTATGAGCAGGAACTGAGTAAAGGAAGAATTTAGCGGGATTTTCTGCAGAAACACTGGAGAAAACAACAGACTTAGAGCCCTTACCAACATACACAGCATCCAGTCGGTTCACTTCATACTCTGTTCCGTCAACCGCTACTTTGCCATCTCCACCAACGTTGATGATTCCTAACTCACGTCTTTCAAGGAAGTAATCGGCGCGCAGGTTCTCGTATACCGGGAGCTCCATTGCCTCATTCACAGGAACCACACTTCCGGTGATCGCCCGGTCATAATGAGAATAAGTAAAGTTGAACTGACCTGCCTGCATGAGGTCTTCTAACAAAAAGTTCGCACGAAGTTCAGCAGTACCTAAAGTAGCAACTTCTTTAGGTCCTTGTGCATACCGTTGATTCATTATCATAATTCAGAATTATTAGTTTAAACTTATCGTCCCATCCAGCCACCGTCGACTGTCAGGATTGTTCCGTGTACATATGCTGACGCTTCTGACGCCAGGAATACCACAGGCCCTTTAAAATCTTCGGGTTCGCCCCATCTGCCAGCAGGAATTCTGCCGAGTATAGATTTGCTTCGTTCTTCATCATTCCTCAGCGCCTCTGTGTTATCGGTTGAGATATATCCCGGAGCGATACCATTTACGTTGATACCTTTACCTGCCCATTCATTCGAAAATGCTTTGATCAGGCTTCCTATAGCACCTTTACTGGCAGCATAACCAGGAACATTGATCCCACCCTGGAAAGTGAGCAAAGAAGCCGTGAAAATGATCTTTCCGGATCCGTTTTCAATCATTCTTGCGCCTACTTCCCTGCTGATGAGAAACTGGCTATTCAGATTTATCTCAATGACCTTGTCCCAGAACTCATCAGAGTGCTCAGCCGCAGGTTGTCTTAAGATAGTGCCCGCATTATTAACGAGGATGTCGATCACCGGGTTCTCCTCTAATACCTTTTTGGAGAAGTCTTTCACGGCATTACGGTTGCTGAAATCGCACTGATATGCTTTGAAATTTCTTCCAAGTGCGCGTACAGCTTGTTCCGTTTCGCTTCCGCTAAGCTCAAGCGTCGCCGATACCCCGATGATATCTGCACCTGCCTCTGCAAGCGCTTCAGCCATGGCTTTCCCGATGCCACGGTTGCAACCTGTTACCAAAGCAGTCTTGCCTGATAAATCAAATAAATAATTGTTGCCCATTACTTTTTTAGATAAAAATGTGCTGCAAAACTACTGTTTATACACAAATTAACTAACTACTTCATGGCTTATTTGAAATATGAGTACACCCGCACAAAGAAAAGCATTTTTAAAGAACGGCTATCGGACATCCTACAAAAAAGCTCACCTGATGACTAAGATCATTTTTTACCCCGCAATAATTTACAAACTTGCAGAACTTCAGCTAACATATCATTTCACACGAAAAATTCAACTATAATGTCTCTTTCTTTATTCGACCTTACAGGTAAAAGGGCCCTGGTCACAGGAGCTACACATGGCTTAGGCATGTCTATGGCTGTTGGCCTGGCAAATGCTGGCGCACAAATCATTATCAATGATATCTCACAAGAAAAACTAGATCAGGCCATTAACGATTATAAAGCGATCGGAATTGATGCTAAAGGATACCTGTTCGATGTAACTGACGAAGCTGCAGTAATTGCCAATGTCGATAAAATCGAAGCAGAGGTAGGTCCGATCGATATCCTGATCAATAATGCCGGAATCATCAAGCGGATTCCTGTAGTAGACATGGAAGTGGCAGACTGGGAGCAGGTATTGAAGATTGATCTCACTGGTCCGTTCATCATGGCGAAACATATCGGAAAGCACATGATCAAACGCCGTTCAGGTAAGATCATCAACATGTGCTCTATGATGAGCGAAGTTGGTAGAAATACTGTAAGCGCATATGCTGCCGCGAAAGGTGGTCTGAAGATGTTTACTAAAAACCTCGCAACTGAATGGGCTTCGTTTAATATCCAGGTTAATGGTATAGGACCCGGCTACTTTGCAACTTCACAAACTGCCCCAATCCGCGTAGACGGACATCCTTTTAATGACTTTATCATCAGTCGTACTCCGGCAGCTCGTTGGGGAGAAACAGATGATTTGCAGGGAGCCGCTATATTTCTTTCATCTAAAGCATCAGACTTTGTCAGCGGACATATTCTGTATGTAGATGGCGGAATACTTGCATCCCTGGGAAAAGCCGCGAACGAGTAATTGTTCATTTGGGCATCTTTCCCTTATCAAAAGGTCGGCCTACTGCCGACCTTTTTACTTTTCAGGCAGCCAGCCATCGAAGATCTTCCCGATCTCGTATTCTTTCACTTCATCATCCGTCAGTTGGTGTGACCAGGCGATCCGTTGATCCGGCTTAAAACCCTTACCGGTATTTTTATACTCCGCATAATAAGCGGTTTTTTCATTTGATTCCTTTCCCCAGTTGTTCCATCCGGCAGGCTTGATGACCTCACTCATCTCGCATTTTATAAATACCGTCTTGGCATATGGCCGCCATGGCCTTCCGAGGTAAAAACTCCCGGCAGAGGCGCTTCCTTTGATGCGGCAGTCTTTGAATACATACCCGTATCTGGTACTGTCGTGAGTGGAAGCAGCCGTAATGTACCCTCCGGTCTTACAGAAAATATCACAATTCTCGAAGAGCGCTGTAGATGATCCAAAGATAAAGTCGACCGTTCCTTCAATATAGCAGTCTTTGTAATACTGCCTGCTCTTGTATCCGTAGGTGTATAGCGTATCCTGAAACCCGAGAAAGCGGCAATTTCTGAACTGAACCTTGTCTCCTGCGACCCATACAGCTACAGCCTGACCAACGGGACCTGATGAATTCTGGAAAGTGATGTTTTCTGCGAAAAATTCATCTCCGTAAATAAAGAAGCTTGAAGAACCGGAAGTACCTATATCCTCACCGAAAATGTTCTTTTTGGCATTGTAATCATCGTAGGTCAGGATGGTCTTTTCGACACTCTCCCCAACAAACCTGACTTTAGTTTTCGATCCGGGAAGAACCAATTTCTCCTTGTAGACACCGTTTTTGATGAATATCACGGTAGTGTTCTTCCGGAAGTCCGGTACCGCGTCTATCGCTTGCTGGACAGTCTTGAAGTCGCCGCTTCCATCTGCGGCCACAATGAAATCAGCCTTTTTACCGGCGCCACTTACGCCGAGATAGCAAATGATCCAGCAAAGCGTAAATATGATCCTCTTCATCAGGTGGGTCTACTTATCTTTTGAAACGATATGATCGGCTAATCCAAGCTTGAGCGCCCGTATCTCTGCGAGTACAAGCTGAGCCATCTTCCTGGCTCCAAATTCGTTGAAGTGGGTATCATCCTGACTCCCATTCGGATAATTGGGATGTTCTCCCGGTTCCAGATGGTTATAAAGGAACTTCGATTGCTCAGGACCGAGCGAAGTTAAAAGAGCCTGGCTCCTGCGATCGAGATCAATCAAGGGCACCTTAGTCTCTTTGGCAACCTGCCTGATGATCTCCGAGTAAACCGTATGAGTATCTTCCAGCTTTCCAGCAGCATCGAATTTTCTTCTTGCCACTGCTGTTATTAATACAGGAAGAGCTTTTTTGCTTCTGGCTTCAGATACGAATCTCTTCAGGTTGGTTCTGAATTCGACCTCTGTTGTCGCATTCTTCTTTGTGGGGATCTCATCATTATGGCCAAATTGTATCAACACATAATCTCCGGCATTGAGACTGTCCATTACAGCAGACCAGCGGCCCTCTTTCAGGAAAGACTTGGTGCTGCGTCCATTTTGCGCCCGGTTATCCACGCGCACATCCGGGTTGAAGAAGAAGGCAAAAGGCATGCCCCAGCCTGCCTCGGGATACGCTTTAACGGCCTTTTGTGACATGGTTGAATCACCGACAAGATATACGGTAATCGCTTTTTCGCCTGGCCATGTAAAAGACATGAATGCCAGTGTGAGTACCCATAACCTGAACTTAAAAATATTCCTCATGATGAACTTATGATTGCTTTGCTACTAAACTGTTTAAATATACTTCCACGTTACTGAACTCTTTAGACAGAGTAAAGGCACTCCCATCCTTCGAATCTGCCGGATTCAGTTTGTTGCGTACTTCCCAACTATCGGGAATACCATCTCCGTCTGAATCCGGGGATACTGTAGCCGACTTAAGTTCCGGCCATCCCCCAACGTCCTTTTGTGAGTCGATAATGCCATTCTTGCGGCTGCCCATATACAGCTTCCCATGTTTTATCTCTTCGACTATGCGTTTATCCACCGCGTCTCTGCATAAGGAGGCTCCCCCATCGCTAAGTACCGCAGCGTAGGCTTCATCAGCACTGATAGCTTTCATCAGAGGAACAGCGAATGCAGTAGACGCCTTAGCAGAGTCGGGCTGCGTACACTGTACTCCACCCGACCAGTTATCTGAAGAAACCTGCTTATTGTTCTCCATAACATTACCCGTAACATAGAACCTGCCGTAGGGCTCTGACGGATTTAGAAGTCTGTTCCTGACTTTTGCTTGTGTGGCCGGACCTGGTTTGAAGTAGTTTCCTACCACGTTGTATTTCCCTTTCTCTCCTCCGTAAATATTGTTGATCTCCCAATTATAAATGACGTTATTCCTGAAATCAACAAGCTCCATCTCCGTGTTCGGAGTGGTTGATGATCCGCTGAAGCGAGGCATCCGGCTATGGTGACTTGCAATCAGGTTATGATGAAACGATGCGCCTCTGCCACCCCAGATACCTCCATAGCCATGTTGTCCCTTCTCATGCACAGAAGCATTCAAACTTTCTGATACGATACACCACTGAAGGGTGAAAGCAGAATTGTTATAAAACGACGCACATTCGTCGGTAGCCCAGCTGATTGAACAATGATCGATGATGACGTTATTACTTCCTTTGGTTCCTCCAAGGGCATCACCTTGCACGTTCCTCTCGTCTCCCATCCTGAAGCGCAGATAGCGGACAATCACATTGTCACTCTTGATAGTTACCGGATAGTTCTTTACGCAAATACCCTCTCCCGGTGCAGACTGACCGGCAATAGTGACATCTCCATTATTGACATCAAGTGGCGACTCCAGCGCGATGGTTCCTGATACGTCAAACAATATGATCCTCGGACCCTTCGCCTGTATGGCTTTTCTTAGTGATCCATCGCCCGAATCCTGCAGATTCGTAACTTTAATAACTCTACCTCCCCGTCCGCCGGTGGTGAATTTACCAAAGCCTTCGGCACCCGGAAATGCGATGCTCTGACCATAGCTATCTGCCACGGAAAACACCCCTGCACACAGCAGTATAAGGATCCATAAAATGCTATTCTTCATAATTTAAGCTGGTTATCAGGCTATAAAACAGCACTAAAGCGCAAGAGGATACACTCGAATAATAAAAATGTGACCTGATCTGCAGCTGTGACGCCTGTCTGATTTTTAAGTTTATTGGATTTGTGCGCAATATAAGAACACTCCACTTTAAAATTCCGGCATGCTTCCCATATTTTTGTGCAAACGTTCCCGGTCATCCCTCCAGAGATAGACGGGGCCGCTATTCACTATCATCTTTGTTGCAAGCTCGAAGAAGCGATTTAATTAAGTATCTTCGCTCTATACAATATCTTTGTCCTAATCGGGTAAGAAATGAGATTTAATACAGTAACAATTAAGGATATAGCTAAAGCGTTAGGCCTGTCAACATCGACCGTTTCGAGGGCACTTCGCGGAGGTTATGAGATCAGTGAGGAGACTAAAAAGATTGTCACTGAGTATGCAGAAAAGATCAACTACCGCCCCAACCCCATTGCTCTTAGCCTCAAAGAACGCAGGAGCTATTCCATCGGGATCGTCGTATGCGAAATCGCTAACAATTTCTTCTCCCAGGCCATTAACGGAATGGAATCTGTGGCATACACAGCGGGCTACAATGTAACGATTACTCAAAGTCATGAGCGCTTTGACCGTGAAGTTATGAATGTGGAACACCTTGCATCGAGGTCTGTAGATGGTTTGCTGATCTCACTTTCGTCGGAGAGTGCTGATGTCTCCTATCTGAAAGAACTTCATGAGAAAGGTCTTCCCATCGTTCTCTTCGATCGGATCACTTCTGAAATCGACACACACAAGGTGATAGCTGATAACTTCAAGGGTGCTTACGATGCCACGGACTATCTTATCAAACTTGGTCATAAGCGCATCGCACACTTCACCAGTTCTGCACACCTCTCCGTTACCGGAGAGCGGTTAGAGGGATACAAGGCTGCTTTGATAGATAATAACATCCCCTTCGACGAAAAATATGTTAAGTTTTGTGGGCACGGAGGAATCAATCAGGAAGAAATAGATGAGGCAACGAACGAAGTATTGGCACTGGATCAACGTCCTGATTCAATCTTCATTGCGCAAGACAAGCTAAGCACCGGATGCCTTCACGCAATTAAAAAGCTGGCACCTGATTATTTTTCGGAGATCAAGATTGCAGGCTTCACGAATTCCAACGTCGTCGATCTTTTTAACCCACCTATAACAGCAGTCAGGCAGCCCGCATTTGAGATGGGTCAGGCGGCGATGCAACTTCTCATCGAGTTAATCGAGAGCAAGAAGCCGGTTACTGAATTCCAAACACGTATCCTGCAAACGGAACTTATCGTAAATAGTCTGGGGAATTCAAACGGCGTATAGCCCGTTCATCTATTAATTCAGGGCATTAGTCTAATTAATTTCCCGTAATAAAAAAGATAGTGTTGATTTGGTTAAGCATTAAAGACATGAAAACTAAATCAAACACTATCTCTCCTTTTATTATGCTGCTGGTACCCGCTCTCCTCGCCATGCTGTTTGCACTCAGCCAGAATAAACAGAGCGAAGCTCAACAGCCAACAGCCTTTAGCTTTTTAAGCGTACCTGCTTTCAAGGGGCTTGTAGAAGGAGGCTTCAACTGCAGGCTTTGGTAACTCAGATATCCACAGTTTGATGTTGCTCGGGAATCATAATGTCCGCGAATCCTGCATCCTGTAGCTTTCCTCTGAATATCTTCTGCACATGCTCTTCGCCGTGTACCAGGAAGATCTTCTTTACGTGTTCAGGATCCTGACAGGAAAGAAACTTCAGCAGGTCATCCGCATCACCATGGGCACTCATTGACCTGATTACCTTTACCTCTGATCTTACATCATATTCATCACCGAATATCTGCACGACTTTCTTTCCCGCCATCAATTGTCCTCCCAGCGATCTGGGTTCACAATATCCCACGAGCAGAATGGTGTTCTTCTCATTAGAAAGGCTGTTCTTAATATGATGCTTCACCCTTCCGGCCTCTGCCATCCCCGACGAAGATATGATAACGCAGGGACGAGGATCGTCGTTCAGAGATACAGATTCTTCAACAGACTGGATAAACTTCAATCCCTTGAATTGAAACACGTCGTCATCGTATTTTAATATCTGCTGAACACGATTATTATATACCTCTGTATGATCTTTCAAAACCATAGTCGCCTTCTCAGACAGGGGACTATCCACGTAATAGGCTACATCCGGCAAAATCCCTTTGAGCTCGAGCGCATTCAGAGCAAACAACAACTCCTGTGTTCTACCGACACTAAAAGCCGGAATGATCACTTTGCCGTTCTTGAGAATACAGGTCTGATGAATAATCTCGTGGAGCTGACGTTCTATAGGCTCCAGATCTTTATGATAAGAATCTCCATAAGTTGATTCCAGGATGATGTAATCGGCCTGTGGGAATGTCTGTGGATTTTTAAGCAGCATGTCACCGTAGCGACCAACGTCGCCACTGAAAGACACCTGGTTGTACTTACCGTCCTCCAGGATAGAAAGATGGACTGCAGCGCTTCCAATGATGTGTCCCGCGTCAGTAAAGCACAACGTTATCCTTGGATCGATTTCAAAATCCTCATTGTATTCAACAATTTTAAAAAGCCGCATGGCCTCCATCACGTCATCTTCTGTATAAAGAGGCTTAATAGGAGCTTGCCCCCTCTTTTCTCTTCTACGGTTGATATATGCAACATCACTTTCCTGAATTCCTGCCGAGTCGTTTAGAAGTACCCGCGCCAGGTCCATAGTTGGTGCAGTAGAAAAGATCGTCCCTTTAAAGCCTTCAGCAACCATACGGGGAATCAATCCGCAATGATCAATATGCGCGTGGGATAGGATCAGGTAGTCAATCTTAGCAGGATTAAAACCGAAATGTCCGTTTAGTTCTTCTGTTTCTTCGCCCAGGCCCTGGAACATTCCACAATCAAGAAGTATCTGGGTGCCATTATTGAGCTTTATTAGATGTTTGCTACCGGTGACAGTACCTGCAGCTCCGTGAAATGTTATGGTCATGTATGTGATCTGAAATTTCACAAACAACAACACGTTTCAACTTAAGTTTCTGTATGCCATAAAATAAAAAAGCCCAGTGCTTTCGCAACTGGGCTTTTTTCACAATATCTCCTTGCCTCGTGGCACAAAAATAATTAATTAATTTCTTCTTCTTTAAAAAACTTAGCGTTATAAAAATCGCGACGCATTCTATTGATATTCGTTAAAGAAATCTCCTTCGGACATTCAATCTCGCAGGCTCCTGTATTTGTACAATTACCAAAGCCTTCTGCGTCCATCTGTGCAACCATCGCCTGAACCCTGCGATACCGCTCAGGTTGTCCCTGTGGCAATAAAGCGAGCTGTGAAATTTTTGCCGATACGAACAATGACGCTGATGCATTTTTACACGCCGCTACACAAGCTCCGCACTGAATACAAGTTGCCGAATTGAAGGCTTCATCAGCGATTACCTTTGGAATAGCGATCTCGTTTGCATCAGGTACGCCGCCGGTGTTTACTGAAACATATCCGCCAGCTTGTTGGATGCGGTCAAATGCAGATCTGTCAACTGCAAGATCCTTAATCACAGGAAACGCAGTAGCTCTCCAAGGCTCGATCGTAATTGTCTCGCCATCATGAAAGCTACGCATGTGCAACTGGCATGTCGTGATGGCCCGTTTAGGCCCATGCGGTCTTCCGTTAATATAGAGTGAACACATTCCGCAAATACCTTCGCGGCAATCGTGATCAAAATGAATAGGATCCTCCTTCTTTTTAACTAAACGCTCATTTACAACGTCGAGCATTTCCAGGAACGACATATCCGGGGATATATCATCTGCTTTATATGTTACAAATTTGCCCTTTTCTGTAGCACTCTTCTGTCTCCAGACCTTAAGGGTTAAATTCATGTTTCCGCTCATGGCTTCTCTAGATTTCTTTAAAACTATTTATAACTACGTTGGGTCAGCTTTACGTTTTCAAATACAAGCTCCTCTTTGTGTAATTCAGCAGGGACATTATCACCTCTGAATTCCCAGGCGCCTACGTACGCAAAGTTTTCATCATCACGTTTTGCCTCTCCTTCTTCTGTCTGACTCTCTTCTCTGAAGTGGCCACCGCATGACTCTTTACGATTTAAAGCGTCATCAACCATAAGCTCACCCAGCTCGATAAAGTCAGCAACTCTTCCTGCCTTCTCCAGAGACATATTCATCTCTTCATTCTCTCCCAATACAATTGCGTTCTTCCAGAAGTCAGCTTTCAGTTCCTGAATTAAAGCCTTAGCTTTCTTCAGTCCTTCTTCGTTACGAGCCATACCGCAATATTCCCACATGATCAGACCTAAATCCCGGTGATACTCATCGAGAGTCTTGGTACCTTTCATCGACAAGAACGTATTGATCTGGTCTTCAACTTTCTTCTTCGCTTCTGCGAAAGCAGGATGCGATGTATCCACAGGAGCTGGTCCTGTAGTAGCCAGATAGTCGCCTAAAGTGTAAGGAATAACGAAATAACCGTCGGCCAGACCCTGCATCAGTGCTGAGGCTCCTAATCTGTTCGCGCCATGGTCTGAGAAATTACACTCACCTAATGCATAAAGACCAGGAATAGTAGTCATCAGATTATAATCGACCCATAGACCACCCATTGTATAATGCACAGCCGGATAAATACGCATCGGCATCTCATAAGGGTTCTCGTTAGTGATCTGGTAATACATGTCGAAGAGGTTACCGTATTTGGCCTCAACTGCCTGTTTACCCAAACGCTGTATAGCTTCACCGAAATCAAGATAAACAGACTTACCTGTTGATCCTACACCACGACCGTCATCACACGCCTCTTTAGCATTACGTGATGCCACGTCGCGTGGAACCAGGTTTCCGAAAGATGGATACTTTCTCTCCAGGAAGTAATCACGATCCTCCTCTTTTATATCCTGTGGCTTCAGTTGTCCTTTACGAACACGCTCCGCCATTTCCTGCGTCTTCGGCACCCATACACGTCCGTCATTACGGAGCGACTCAGACATCAGCGTCAGTTTCGACTGATGATCGCCGGTTACCGGAATACAGGTAGGGTGAATCTGCGTATAGCATGGATTAGCGAATAAAGCTCCCTTTTTATATGCCCTCCAGATCGCGGTGGTATTACTTCCCATCGCATTGGTTGAAAGATAAAATACGTTACCGTAACCACCTGTACAAAGCAATACTGCATGACCTGCGAAAGACTCGATCTTTCCGGTTAAGAGATCACGGGTGATGATACCCTTGGCTTTGCCATCAACAGTTACCAGATCAAGCATCTCATGACGGTTATACATCTCCACTTTACCGGCATTGATCTGACGGTTTAAAGCAGAGAACGCACCCAATAGCAGCTGCTGTCCCGTTTGTCCCCTCGCATAAAAGGTCCGGGATACCTGCGCACCACCGAAAGAACGGTTATCCAGCAAACCACCGTACTCACGTGCAAAAGGCACGCCCTGTGCAACGCACTGATCGATGATGTTGACAGACTCTTCTGCTAAACGATGAACGTTCGCCTCACGTGCTCTGTAGTCCCCACCTTTGATGGTATCATAGAATAAACGGTAAACGCTGTCACCATCATTCTGATAGTTTTTAGCAGCGTTGATCCCGCCCTGTGCAGCAATAGAGTGCGCACGACGCGGGCTATCCTGGAAACAAAACGCTTTTACGTTATATCCCAGTTCGGCTAAGGTAGCGGCAGCTGACGCACCCGCCAGACCTGTACCTACTACTATAACTGTGTATTTTCTTTTATTTGCCGGGTTAACCAGCTTCAGGTTGAATTTATGCTTGGTCCACTTTTCAGCTAATGGACCCTGAGGTATTTTTGAATCTAATATCATTTCAAAATTATATTTATCCCGGTAGGGAAGGATTCATCTTAATGAGTGAAATACATGTAAATCGGCATCAGCGCAAACACCGCAGGAATAATGACACTAAATATCCATAATCCCACAAAATCGATAATAGGTTTATATTTCACGTGATCAAAGCCGAGTGTCTGGAAACCGCTCTGAAAGCCATGGTATAGATGGAATCCAAGAACAATCATGGAGATAACGTAAAGGATTACGTACCACTCCTGCTGAAAAGCCTCCTGTACTACACGATAAAGGTCTTTGGCTACCAATACTTCAGTTTTATTCTGCACGTCAACGAACTTGGTGTGCACTAATGGCTTGCCGTCTATCGGTAACTGGGTCACACGAACCACATCAGGGTTCTCAAGGCTCATTTCATACTGTACGTAAGGAAGACCACCCCAGTGGTATTCCGCCCAAAATGTCTTCATGTGGATCACAATGAAAACCAGGATAACCGTACCCAGGATTCCCATGTTCCTTGAACTCCAGGTGCTGTTAGCCGCTCCGTTGTATTGAGCATACCCAACAGGTCTTGCTTTCTTATTCCGCGCAGTAATAATAAGCGCATATACGGCGTGTAGTATGATTGAAAGATACAAAACATACGACACGATCTTGATTGGCAGGAAGTGAGTCATGAAATACGAATATTCATTGAACGCCTTTCCTCCATCATCATTAAAAAGCTGGAGATTACCAATCAGATGGATCACGAGAAACAGGCTAAGAAATAAACCTGTCAATCCCATTATTAACTTCCGCCCCAGGGTCGAGGAGAAACCTTTACTTAAACTGCCCATTTTCCTTTCTTGAATTTGTATATAGAAGTGCAAAAGTATTTAATACTAGAACAATAATATAACGTATTTAGTTAATAAAGGGCCTGTTTGCCTAATTTAGAAACAATCTAAGTACTTAACTGAAGGACTTTGTTTCCGAGTACTCCGAAGATATCCACGTTGTCATCAGCCTCCAGACAGTATTTACCGGTGAACCTTCCAAAGGCTGGCAGAATGGCCTGATCGCGCTTAAAATAGAAACAAGAGAGCACGGTCGACTGTCGTCCCGCGCCACGGAGCTTAACAGCGGGGTGTATGTGGCCGCTGATACAGTAGAACTCCCCCTTGCAATCGGCGTCTTCCGGTTCATGAGTGAATTTGAATGGTGCCACTACGAGATCGTCATATATCCGGAAACCTGCGTTTATATAATAGTCGGGATGAAGAATATCGTGATTCCCTTTTACCAGGATCATGGTGAGGTCAGGGAAGAGTTCTGTCCAGAGAGACAACCAATCCCAGTCGTTATTGTGTTCGCTATGAAAAAGGTCTCCAAGGAAGATCAGCTGAGAAGGTTGGTAGCGATCTATTAAATCGGATAACACCGCCAGTTCTTCCTGCTCCATCAGCCGTGGAATAGCTATCCCGGCCTTTCTAAAATGTCCAACCTTTCCGATGTGCAGATCAGATACAATGAGTGTATGCTGCTCTGTCCAAAACATAGCCTTCTCCGGAAGAAGTAAAAGATGCTGCCCCTGCAGTTCCCACTTCACAACGCTCTCTTCCATGGTTCAAAAATACAAAAAGCAGCACATATAGGCGCACAAAAAAGCCCGGTAGTACTGAAACTACCGGGCTGATTATAAAATTTGGCACCGACCTACTCTCCCACATTTTACTGCAGTACCATCGGCTCTGGCGGGCTTAACTTCTCTGTTCGGAATGGG